>Ga0160440_100012_pt1 | contig 357729 bp, 346 predicted proteins | sample HID1971I_E1MG_FD_108277 | JGI IMG/M metagenome (GOLD analysis project Ga0160440, IMG submission 108277) | Enriched millipede-associated microbial communities from UW Madison campus, WI, USA - HID1971I_E1 MG | ecosystem: Host-associated > Arthropoda: Insects > Digestive system > Unclassified ... | reverse complement strand
TGCGTTGCCTGAAAGCGCGGATCCCGAAGGCATTTCCGCTTCGGGCGATAACGGCGTCCTAAAGATCGTAATTCCGAAGCGGCCCGAGACAACGCCGCGGCGAATTCAAGTCGGTTCGGTCATCAGTCAGTAACCTTGTGCGGCTGCCCGTCGTTGGCGGGCAGCCGCGTCTTGATCGAGGTGCCTATGGATCGAGTAACGGAAGAGGCCCTGTGTGACCTGCAAGCGCAGGTATACATTCTGCGACAGGCGTTGCGCGCGACGCTTCGCACCCATCCTGATCCGAGCGTCGCACTCGCATCTTGGAAGGCGGTGTTGGACGACGCGTCGATAAGCAAACCGATGGTGCCTTCGTATGCTCGAGGCAGCGACTACATCGCTGATCGATGCCAGGCCTTTGCGGAGGATTGGACGGCTGAGCTAGTCGACTACGCGGTGTCGCACGCCCCCAATTCGAGTGACTAGCCCCAGATGAATTTGCAGCAATTTCCGCTATCTGCCGGTCCAATCGCGCTTCGCGGGTAATCCGCCGCCGATACGCTTCCGGCGTCATCCCCACCTGCCTCCGAAAATCCTGGATGAAGTGCGTCTGGTCGAAGTAGCCTTCGACCTCATGCCCTCGCATCAGTGACAACCGTGTGAAGTCTGCTTCTGGCGGTAGCGAACATTGGGCGCGGAAGCACCACGAAACGAGTGCTAGGGCGTGCCCAACTGGAATCAACCGCATCGACGATAATCAGTCTCTATGCAGGCTCTCCGGTCGTAGCTGTGTGTATCTCTTCAGCTCTTGCCAGCTCTCGTGCAACGTGACTGTGGCGACCTGTTCGATGCTGTACCCGTGTTCGAATAAGCGGGACGTCGCTTCGTGCCGAAGGTCGTGGAAGTGAAGATCTTCTATTCCAAGGGCTACGCACGCGCGCCGAAACGCTGTCCCGATCGAATCTGGCTTGAATGGGAAGATTCTCTGTCGCTCTCTCGTGGGCTGGCGATCGACCAGAGGCCACATGTCGGCGAGCAAGGGGAAGCGCCTGTGATTCCCCTCTTTCGAGCGTGGGTGTTTTGCATCTCTTAGTACGGCCGTTCTGGTAGGCGCATCCAAGTCTTCCCAAAGAAGCCTCGTTATTTCACCCTCGCGTTTGGCAGTGCCGATGGCGAAATCGATGATGTCGGCCATAGGCAGCTTCATTCGCCATGCATTGGCCGAAAAGTGTGCCTTCAGCTTCGAGAGCTCCTCGGGTGTCGGACGCCGGTTGCGCTTCACCGACTTGGATACGAGTTTTACTAAGCGGAGCGAAGGACGCGCCTCAGCTACTGGGTCATGGGGCAGGGTGAGCTTGCCCATCGACTTGGCAACTTTGAGCATTTCCGACAGGTAGCCGAGCTCGACGTTCATGGTGGCGCCGCTGCAGCCCGGCACGCGGTGCCCATCCTTGTTGATGTGCTCACCCTGGCGCCTCTTCCGCGTGTGCTCGATGACGTCCGCGGCGGTGAGCTTGCTGGCGACTTTGTCGCCCAGTCCCTCCTTGACCCTCGACAGGTTTCCTCTCTGAGTTAGGCTGATTCGTTTCAGTTGGCCGACGTAAGTGCTGTACCAATCCACGAGCTCCGCGACGGTGGCCCCGTCATGCTCGGCGACACCTCGAGCTTCTTGGTCCGCCAGCTCGCGCTCGATCCGGTCCGCCCAGGTTCGGGCAGCACCTTTCGTCGGAAAGGTCCGCGATTTGGGTGCAAAGCCTTTTCGGCGGACAATAGCCCTCCACCGACCGCCGCGCTGTTGAAAGGTTGCCATGTTGTACCGGGTGGGCGTGGTACACGAATGGTACACCCAGGCTAGGATACTACGGGAAATTACGGGAACTGGCAGGATCGATAGAGCGACATAAGTGATTGTAGATAAAGAGAAATGGTTGAATCCGCAGGCTATCCGATTGTCGGTTGCGCCCATGATGGACTGGACCGACACGCATTGCCGTGTCTTCCACCGCCTGCTCGCGCCGCACGCGCGCCTGTACACCGAGATGGTGCACGCCAATGCGGTCATCCACGGCGATCGCGAGCGGCTGCTGGCGATGGATCCAGTGGAGCATCCGGTCGCGTTGCAGCTTGGCGGCAGCGAACCGGAACTGCTCGGCGCGGCGGCGAGGATCGGCGCGGAGCATGGTTTCGACGAGATCAACCTCAACTGCGGCTGTCCGTCCGATCGCGTGCAGGCCGGGCGCTTCGGCGCATGCCTGATGCGTGAACCGCAGCTGGTGGCGCAAGGCGTGGCGGCGATGGTCGAAAGCTGCGACGTGCCGGTGACGGTGAAGTGCCGTCTTGGCGTGGATGACGACCACGACTGGGACCGCTTCAACGCCTTCATCGACACCGTCGCCGCCGCGGGTTGCGGCATGTTCGTCATCCACGCCCGCAACGCGTGGCTGCAAGGACTTTCGCCGAAGGAAAACCGCGAAGTCCCGCCGCTGCGGTACGACTGGGCGTATCGCCTCAAGCGCGAACGTCCGCAGTTGCAGATCGTGGTCAACGGCGGCATCGCGACGCAGGAAGAAGCGACGGCGCACCTGGCGCACGCCGATGGTGCGATGCTCGGTCGCGCGGCGTACCACGATCCGTACCTGCTGCATCGCCTCGACGTCGCATGGTTCGGCGGGCAACTGCGCAGTCGTGGCGAACTGCTGCGTTCGCTGCGTCCGTACATCGAAGACCAGCTCGCACGCGGGGTTTACCTGAAGCACATCACGCGCCACCTGCTGGGCCTGTTCGCCGGCGAGCGCGGCGGGCGTGCATTCCGCCAGGTGCTCAGCGAAGGCGCGCACAAGCCGGGCGCGGACTGGTCGCTGATCGAGCAGGCCATCGGGATCACCGAATCCTTCGCCGGCGAACGCGTGGACGCCGCATGATCACGCGCGAGGCCACCGCATTCTTCGCGCATGCACGAACGATTGCGCACGATTTCGGCCCGCCGACGGCGCAGGCGGCGTTCCTCGTCGCGCCGGAAGGCTTCTGCCTGGCGGAGCAGTCCGCGCAGGACAACCTCTACATGGCGCAGGCGTCCTGCTTCGATGCCGAATGCGCGCTCACGCAGCATCGTGCGCTGCACCGTGCGATGTCGCAGGTGTTGCCGACGGTGTGCTTCGCGGGCGACGTCGATACGCCCGATGCGGTGTTTCCGAACAACGTGTTCGCCACGGCGGCCGGGCGGTACGTGGTCGGACGCATGCGCCATCCCGTGCGCCAGCGTGAAGCCGAGCGTTCCGACATCCGCAGCTTCCTCGGCGGCGTGATGGACTACGCCGAGATCGACCTGTCCACGCAGCCGCATCCGTGCGAACTCACCGGCTCGCTGGTCATCGACCGCGCGCGTGGCCTTGGCCTGTGCGGACTGTCCGAGCGTTGCGACGAGGAAGGCGCGCGGCTGATGCACGAAGCGCTCGGCCTGCGGGCGACGTTGATGTTCGACCTCGCGCCGGGCGAATACCACGCCAACGTCGTGCTGGCCGTGCTGGCGGGGCGGGCGGTCATCGTCAGTCCGCGCGGCTTCGCCGACCCGGCGGTGCCGCAGGCCATCGCGGACTTCTACGCGCCCCGCGCCATCGTGCTGTCCGACGCCGAGCACTCCGCCTTCGCCGGCAATGCCATCTCGCTGTCCAGCGACACCGTCTGGATGAGCGCCCGGGCCGCCGACGCCCTCACGCACGGGAGCCATCACCTGCTGGCGGCGGCAGGGTTTCAGGTGCGCGCCGTGGAGCTGGATGCCATCGAAGCCGGGGGCGGCTCGCTGCGGTGCTGCATTGCCGAGATTTTCTAGCCGACCCCGTGGCATAGGCCGGATCGATGCCAAGGTCTGAATGCCGGCCGTTTGCAAGCGGAAAAGTTCAGACCGGATTCACCGCTTCATTTCGAGAATGCACACTGTCGCACGGTCGTGCGATATTGCCCCGTTCGCGTGCCCGGTCCTCGATGAAGATGCTGCCGTCCTTCCGTCCCCTGTCGCTGGTCCTGCTCGCTGCGCTGCTTGCGTGGGTCGGGGCCGTGTCGGCACAGGATCGCGGCGGTCCTCCGGAGCGCGGTGATCGGGGCGATCGTGGACATGGCCGCGGCAATGATCGCCAGGGCCTGTCCGACTCGGTTCGCCGGGTTGAACGCCGCACCGGTGGGCAGGTCCTGAGCGCCGAGCGGGTTCCCTACGACGGGCGCGACGTCAACCGTGTGAAGGTGGTCGATTCCAGCGGTCGAGTCCGCATCTACATGGACGACCCGCAGGTTCGCGAGCGCCAGCAGCAGGACGACCGTACACGCCGCGACGACGACTGACCCGCCACGCTCTCGGAGGCCCTCCGGGTGGTAGCGGCCGAGACAGAACGACAGACATTGGAGTCCACATGCGAATTCTGCTGGTCGAAGACGAAGCTCCGCTGCGCGAAACCCTTGCGGCCCGCCTGAAGCGGGAAGGGTTTGCGGTGGATGCAGCCCAGGACGGCGAAGAAGGCCTTTACATGGGCCGTGAAGTCCCGTTCGACCTGGGCATCATCGACCTGGGTCTGCCCAAGATGTCGGGCATGGAGCTGATCAAGGCCCTGCGCGACGAAGGCAAGAAATTCCCCGTGCTGATCCTCACCGCCCGCTCCAGCTGGCAGGACAAGGTCGAAGGTCTGAAGCAGGGCGCCGACGATTACCTCGTCAAACCGTTCCATATCGAAGAACTGCTGGCCCGCCTCAACGCGCTGGTCCGCCGCGCTGCGGGCTGGAGCAAGCCGACGCTGGAATGCGGCCCGGTCGTGCTGGACCTTGCCGCGCAGACCGTCAGCGTCAACGGCAGCAACGTCGACCTGACCAGCTACGAGTACAAGGTGCTGGAGTACCTGATGATGCACGCCGGCGAGCTGGTCTCGAAGGCCGACCTCACCGAGCACATCTACCAGCAGGACTTCGACCGCGATTCCAACGTGCTGGAAGTCTTCATCGGCCGTCTTCGCAAGAAACTCGATCCGGACGGCTCGCTCAAGCCGATCGAGACCGTGCGCGGCCGCGGTTACCGCTTCGCCATCGCGCGCAGCGGAGACTAAGAACCAGCGCACGGATTCGATGAGCCAGCAGCGCCGGGCGTCGGCGAGTCATCGTCAACGCACGGCGCGCTGGGTACCCTTGGCGGCGATGCCGTCTGCACCAATCGACCCCGCCCCATGCCGCGCCGATCGCCACAGGTGAGCTGGGGCCAGCCGCGCTCGCTCCAGGCGCGCCAGTTGCTGGCGGCCAGCCTGGGCCTGGTGGCGTTCCTCGCGCTCGCTGGCTACGCGCTGGACCGCGCGTTCCTCGAAACCGCCGAAAGCAACATGCGCCAGCGCCTGCGCAGCCTTGCGCTGGCCTACGTCGCAGGCGGTGAGTTCGCGCGCAACGGCGAGTTCATCCCGCCCTACGAAACCGTCGACCCGCGGCTCGAGCGCCCGGGCAGCGGCCTGTACGCCGAAGTCGTGCTGCCCAACGGGCATTGGGATTCGACCTCGGCGCAGGGGCCCATCCTGCCCGCCGGCAAGATGCTCGAACCCAACGAGGAAACCTTCGAGCGTGCGCTGCCGATCACGGAGATCAGCGGCGATGGCGGTGAGGCCTACCGTTACGGTCGCGGCCTGATCTGGAGCGCGGGCAGCGACGATGCGCGCTCGGAATTCCCGTACACGATCTACGTGCTGGAAGACACGACCGCGCTGAGCCGCCAGGTCAGCGTGTTCCGCCAGGCGTTGTGGCGTTACCTCGGCGGCGCGGGCCTGATCCTGCTGCTGCTGCAGGCGGTGATCCTTCGCTGGAGCCTGCGCCCGCTCAAGCGCGTGGTCGATGAACTCAAGCGCGTGCAGCGCGGCCTTGCCTCGCGCATGAGCGGGCGCCATCCGCGCGAACTCGAACCGCTCACCGAAAGCATCAACGCCTTCATCGAGAGCGAGCGCGAGAACCTGGACCGCCAGCGCAACACGCTGGCCGATCTCGCGCACAGCCTGAAGACACCGTTGGCCGTGCTGCGCGCGCGCGGCGGCGACGACGTACCCGTGGAAGAACTGCGCGAGGAAATCGACCTGCAAGTGCGACGCATGAGCGATCTGGTGTCGTACCAGCTCGCACGCGCGGCGCGCTCGGGCCATGTGCTGTTCGCAGCGCCCTTGGAAATCGAGCCGTACGCCGACCAGATCGTCCAGAGCCTCGAGAAGATCTATGCCTCGAAGGGCGTCATCTGCGAATTCGACATCGACGCCGGTGCGCGTTTCTACGGCGAGCCGGGCGACCTGCAGGAAGTGCTCGGCAATCTGCTGGAAAACGCCTTCAAATGGGCGCGTTCGCGCGTACTGCTGACGGTGAAGGAAGGCGAGCTTGCGCCGAACCGCCGTCCGGGCCTGCTGCTCGCGGTCGACGACGACGGCCCGGGCGTGCCCGACGACAAGATCGACCTGGTCCTCCAGCGCGGCGTGCGCGGCGATGAACGCGTGCAGGGCCATGGCATTGGCCTGGCGACGGTGCAGGACGTCGTGCGCAGCTACCGCGGCACGCTCGATGTCAGCCGCTCGACCGAACTGGGCGGTGCGCATTTCGAAGTCGTGGTGCCACCGGGGCTTTGATCCGCGGCGCCGTCAGGCGAAAGGCGAGGGCCCGTAGAAACGTTCCAGATGCGCCGCCACCTGCGGCATTTCCGCGCGCAGCGTTTGCGGATCGCTGAAGTGGTACTCCGTGACGACAGCGAAGAACTCTTCCGGTGCTTCGGCGGCATAGCCGTCGATGACCGTTTCGCGGCCGCGATCCACCTGGCGGGCGAGCTTGTCGTATGCAGCCTGGAAATCGCGCGCCCATTCCCGCTGCCACGGACGCGGCAGCGGCGGTGTTCCATCGAGCTCGCCGTCCAGCGCGTCGATCTTGTGCGCCATCTCGTGCGCGGCCACGCAGAAGCCGGCGCTCGGGTCTTCGCAGTCGGCGACGATGTCGGCCCACGACAGGATCATCGGCCCGCTTTCCCACGCTTCGCCGATCAACTCGTCTTCCCACTCGTGCAGCACGCCGGCGGCATCCACATGCGTGCGGTTCACGCGGAACGCATCGGGATAGACGATCAGCTGCGACCAGCCGCGCAGACCGTCGGCGCCGAATTCCAGCAGCGGCAGGCAACACAGCGCGGCGAGGCTGACACGTTGCGCGTCATCGAGGGCAAGCTCGCCAATGGGCGTGATCGTCTTCTCGTGCACGAAGCGCGCGGTGAGTTCGCGCAGCCGCGCATCGCGCGCGGAATCGAGTGCACGCAACCACGGCACGCGCGCATGCGCGGCGTGCCAGAGGTCGTCAGGAATCGGTGCGGGCGAAAACCGCAGGCGCCGGAGGAAGCTCAGCAAATCACGACGCCCGCGTGGACTTCAGCGGAACATGCCCGGCAGGAAGCTGTGCCAGCGCGGCGACTGCATGCGGCCGCTGCTGCTGCCGGCGTCGCTGTGGACACTGGGACGGGCGGGCTTGACGTCACGAACAGGGGCGGTCGCGCGCGGGGTCGCACGTGCGTTTTCGCGTGCGATCGAGGACGCTTCCGGGCAGCTGCCGCTGTTCGCGGAGCTGAGCTTGATCTCGCGCGCAGCCACGGTCGAGCTGGCGACCACGATCAGCAGGCACAGGCAGATCCGGAGCATGGCGGAATCCTCGGACGGACCCGGGGTAGACCCCGGGTAATGCTGGACTATAGCGCGAAAAAAGGGCGTCGGCCGGGCTGTCAGGTGATGCATTGCAACAACTCTCCGTGTTCAGGCGGTGCCGCCGGCGGGCCGGCGGAGTCGTCGATCCGGACGACGCCTTTCCGACGCCATCATCTCCTATCGATGCGCCCACGGAGCAAAGCGTTGCAACGCTTCGGCGCGCCCGGCCATCGTCCCGCCGAATCCCCCCTCGTGGTGTCCCGGAAGGGGCTTTCGGCGCGGTAGCGCGGCGCGGCGGCGCCGTTCGTCGGCCGGGATCGGCTCCCGCATAATCCACGCCCATGACCCCCGCCCGTTCCGCCGTCCGCCGTCTCACTGCTGCCGCAGACCAGGCCAGCTGATGGACGAACGCCATTTGCTCCAGCGGCTCATCGCCGGCCCCGTCTCGGGCGATGTCCTGGCGCGCGAAGGCGGCCAGACGCGCGCCGCCGTCTGGAAGCGCATCGAGGCCCTGCGCGAGGCCGGCGTGCCGATCGAGGCCCGGGCGGGGCGGGGCTATGCCCTGGCGTCGCCGATAGACCTGCTGGATGCCGGCGCGATCCGGGACGGCTTGCCCCCCGCGATCCAGAGCTCACTGGCCTCGCTCGAAACGACGTGGTCCATCGACTCGACCAACACCGAACTGCTCCGTCGACCATCGCCCGCGACCGGCGCTGAGGTCCTGCTGGCCGAACGCCAGACCGGCGGGCGTGGCCGTCGTGGCCGGCAATGGGCCTCGCCGCTGGCCGCGCACCTGTATCTGTCGGTTTCGCGGCAGTTCGGTGGCGGGCTTGCGCGGCTGGGCGGCTTGAGCCTGGTTGCCGGGGTCGCTGCGGCGCAGGCGCTGCGCGCGTGCGGATTCGAAGTGCACCTGAAGTGGCCCAACGACCTGGTCGTGCCGAACGTCGATGGCCCGCTGCGCAAGCTCGGCGGCATCCTCGTCGAGGGCGGTGGCGAACACGCCGGCCCCGTGCGCGCGGTGATCGGCATGGGCATCAATGTGCGCATGCCGGCCGCGATCGCCGCCGGCATCGACCAGCCGTGGTGCGATCTGTCGGGGCTGTCCAGCACGCCGCCGGATCGCAACCGCATCGCCGCCGCCGTGCTGTCGCACCTGCTGCCGGCGTTGGAGGAATTCGACGCGGACGGTCTCGCCCCGTTCCACGCGCGCTACGCCGCGCTCGATGCACTGGCACAACGCCCGGTCACGCTGCACACGGCGACGGGCGAACTGCACGGCACCGCGCTCGGCCTCGCCGACGACGGCGCGCTGCGCGTGCGGCTCAAGGATGGCGAGGAACGCAGTTTCCATTCCGGTGAAGTCAGCGTGCGCAGCGGAGCGTCGGCATGAGTGCGTGGTTGTTCGACCTGGGCAACACGCGCCTGAAGTGCGCGCCGCTGCTTGCCGACGGACGCGTCGGCGAGGCAATCGCATTGCCGCATCGCGAGGAGGATGTCGCCGCCGCGATCGCGCAGCATCTGCCGGCGCGCATCGATGTCGCGTACCTCGCCAGCGTCGCGCAGCCGACGTTGCGCGTGGCCGTGCTCGATGCGCTGGCGTCGCGTTGCGGGCGAATCTCCATCGCGCGCACCCAGCCGCGTTTCGACGAGCTGCGCATTGCGTATGCCGATCCGCGCAAGCTCGGTGTCGACCGCTTCCTTGCACTGCTCGGCGCGCGCTCGCGCGTGCGCGGGCCGGCGCTGGTGTGCGGCGTCGGCACCGCGCTGACGATCGACCTGGTCGACGCGGACGGCCAGCACCTTGGCGGACGCATCGCGCCCTCGCCCACGCTGATGCGCGAAGTGCTTCATGCCCGCGCGCCGCAGTTGGCGGAAGCCGGTGGCGCCTATGAAGCGTTCGCGCGCGACACCGAAGACGCACTGGCCTCGGGTTGCGAAGGCGCGGGCGTGGCGCTCATTGAACAAAGCCTGGCCGCCGCGACCGCACGCCTGGGCGACGCCCCGTCGGTACTGCTGCACGGCGGCGGCTCGGATGCCCTGGCGCGTCACCTGCGCAACGCGACCGAAGTCGCAACGCTGGTGCTGGAAGGCCTGGCCCGCTGGGCCAGCGTCGAAACGGCCGATTAGAATCGCCCCATGCTCGCTCGCGCCCTCGTCGTCCTGCTGCTGGTACTCAATCTCGGTGTGGCCGCCTGGTGGACGCTGCGTGCGCCGCCGACGCCCGCGCCTGCATTCGTGCCGCCGGCCGACGTGGCTCGGCTGCAACTGGTGAGCGAAACGCGCCCGGCGCCCTCGGCTGCGCCCGCACCGGCCGTGGCAACGCCGCCCGCGCCGACGGGCCCGACCGTCACGCCGCCGATCGCGCCGGCCATCGCCGCGACCGCATCCCCGACGCCAATCAATGGCGCCGCACTCGCCGACGGCGCGACGCCAGCGCGCTGCTACAGCGTCGGCCCGTTCGCCGACAGCGGCGCGGCATCGAACGCACGCGAGGTACTGCTGGCCGTCGCCACGCGCGTCGTCCCGCGCGAGCAGCGCACCGGTGGCAACGCGCGCGGCTGGCGCGTGTACCTGCCGTCGATGGCCACGCCAGCCGAAGCCCAGGCCGCCTCGCAGCGCATCGCCGCCGCCGGCTTCGGCGATTACTTCATCGTCCGGCAAGGCGCGGAGGCCAATTCCATCGCATTGGGCCGCTACCGCAACGAGGATTCCGCGCGTCGCCGCGCCGACAGCCTCACCGCCGCCGGTTTTGCCGTGCGCGCCGAACCGCTGGGCGATGGAGGGCCGTCGAAGGTATGGCTCGACCTCGTCGCCAAACCCGAATTCGACCCCGCGCGCGCCGAAGCCGCCGTGCAGGTTCCGGCCCGTCCGCTCGATTGCGCGAGCATGCGCTGAAGCCAGTTGAACCTGCGCGCGGCCGCGCAGGCTAGAATGCAACCCTTCGCCGGCATAGCTCAGTTGGTAGAGCAACCGCCTTGTAAGCGGTAGGTCGTCAGTTCGATTCTGACTGCCGGCACCAACGAGGACGCCGTTCGATGAGTCGTACTTATCCTCCCGTTTCGCTGATCGGCGCGCCCACGGACGTGGGCGCGGGGCACCGCGGGTCGCGGATGGGACCGGAAGCGTTGCGCATCGCGGGGTTGGGGGAGGCGCTGGCCAGGCGCGGCGTGGACGTGATCGATCGCGGCAATCTCGACGGTCCGCGCAATCCCTGGCAGAAGCCGGTCGAAGGCTATCGCCACCTGCCCGAAGTGGTTGCGTGGAATCGCGCGGTGATGGATGCGGTTGGCGCGGAGCTCGACGAAGGGCGCATGCCGATCCTGCTCGGCGGCGATCACTGCCTCGGTCTGGGTTCGATCACGGCCGTGGCGCGCCATTGCCGCAAGGCCGACAAGCAACTGCGCGTGCTGTGGCTGGATGCGCACGCCGACTTCAACACGCATACCGTGACGCCGTCGGGCAATGTGCACGGCATGCCGGTGGCGTGCCTGTGTGGCCTTGGCCCCGATGCGCTGACCAAGCTCGGGGGTGAATCGCCGGCGATGCGTCCGGACGAGATCCGCCAGATCGGCATCCGCTCCGTCGACGAAGGCGAGAAGCGCCTCGTGCAGGAATACGGCCTGGACGTGTACGACATGCGCTACATCGACGAGATCGGCATGAAGCGCGTGATGGAGGAAGCGCTGGAAGGCGTGGATGAAAACACGCACCTGCACGTCAGTTTCGACGTGGATTTCCTCGATCCCAGCATCGCGCCGGGCGTGGGTACGACGGTACCGGGCGGCCCGAACTACCGCGAGGCTCAGCTGGTCATGGAGATGATCGCCGACACCGGGCGCATGGCGTCGCTGGACATCGTCGAACTCAACCCGATCATCGACAAGCGCAACCGCACCGCGCGACTGGCGGTGGACCTGGTGGAAAGCCTGTTCGGCAAGTCCACGCTGATGCGCGACTGAACCGACCGCGCCGGCCTGCCCGGGACGGCAGGTGCGGCGCCCGCGCGGCCGTGCGATGCTTCGGCCCACTTACCGATCACGTCTCCCGGAGAGACCATGAAGCGCTCCATCGCCACGCTGCTGCTCGTCGCCCTGTCGCTCGTCCTGCTCAACGGTTGCAACACCATGGAGGGGCTGGGCAAGGACGTCGAAAAGCTCGGCCAGAAGATCGACCAGAAGGCGAGCAACTGATCGGGTTGCTCCCATCGCGCGAATTCGCGTGGACCACGAAGGCCGGCCATCGCCGGCCTTCGTCTTTTCCGGCATCTGAATGCCCCCAGCGCCCCCGCGGCCGTATCCACCCCGCGTTCACGCCCGGTCGCGTCAGATGCTGGCGCACGCTGCAAGCGTGACCACGCGTCCCACGAATAGAGGTGAACCCATGAAGCGTTTGATGGCCCTGTTGCTGCTTGCCCTGTTTTCCGTTGGCACGCTGAGCGCGTGCAACACCGTCGCCGGCGCCGGCAAGGATGTCCAGAAGGCGGGCGAGAAGGTCGAAGACGCGGCCAAGTAATCGCCGCGCACGACTCGCAACGCATGAAAGGCCGGGCATTGCCCGGCCTTTCTTTTATGCCTCTGGAAGTGGTCCCGACTGCCTTGCCGAGCGCTGAATGCAAGCAGCCCCCATCCACTTGGCTTTCACGGCGCCTCGCGTCAGATGCAATCACCGCACGCCACGGCGTGCCCCGGTCACGATGTCGAGGAGAGTTCCATGAAGCGTTTGATCCCTCTGTTGCTGCTGGCGATGTTCTCGATGAGCTTCCTCAGCGCCTGCAACACCGTTGCCGGTGCCGGCAAGGACATCCAGGGCGCGGGCGAGAAGGTCGAAGACACGGCGAAGGACTGCAAGGATGGCAAGTGCTGATGCACCGTGCGTGATGCAGGATGGGTGTGGTGCGAGGGGCCGGAGCGATCCGGCCCCTTGTTTTCAGGCACTCGCTGCGGTTTGCGTGCATTCACCGATATCAAACACCGGCTAACACAATCGCGACTTCATTCGAATGGCGGTATTGCGATGCTGTCCTTGCGGAACACACAAGGGCCGCATCCCACGACATGAGGAATGCAACGGATGAATAAAGACATCATCGCCGGCAAGTGGACCCAGTTGAAGGGCAAGGCACAGGCGCGTTGGGGCGACCTGACTGACGACGACTTCGATGTCGCCGAAGGCAACGCCGAATACCTCGCCGGCAAGCTGCAGGAGCGCTATGGCTGGGAACGCGATCGTGCCCAGCAGGAAGTCCGCGATTTCGAGAAATCGCTGAACTGACGTATCGAATGCGGCGCGCGCGCCGGCATGGGGGCGAACCCATCGCCACCGGCGCGCGCAACCGATCCCACATGCTGGAAACGCAGCAGGGCGGCCGCACGAGCGGGCCGCCTTTCCGTTGCCTGGCCAGAACCCTTGCCTCCCCGCCGCAGAGCCCGCGGGCCGGCCGGCGCGGCCCGCCCGGCGGGTACACTGTGAAGCCGTTCCCGCAGTCAGCGTTCCATGAGCCCTACGCGCGTCCTTACTGGCATCACCACCTCGGGCACTCCTCATCTGGGCAACTACGTCGGCGCTGTTCGCCCCGCCGTCGCCGCCAGCCGGACGCCCGACGTGGAGAGCTTCTACTTCCTGGCCGACTACCACGCCCTGATCAAGGTGCAGGACCCGGCGCGCGTGCAGCGCTCGACGCTGGAAATCGCCGCGACCTGGCTCGCCTGCGGGCTGGAACCGGACAAGGTGTGGTTCTACCGCCAGAGCGACGTGCCGGAAGTGCAGGAGCTGACCTGGTTCCTGACCTGCGTCGCCGGCAAGGGCCTGCTCAATCGCGCACACGCCTACAAGGCGGCCGTGGACAAGAATCGCGAAGCGGGCGAGGACGACGACGCCGGCGTCAGCGCGGGCCTCTTCATGTACCCGGTGCTTATGGCCGCCGACATCCTGCTGTTCAACGCGGACAAGGTGCCGGTGGGGCGCGACCAGATCCAGCACATCGAGATGGCGCGCGACATCGGCCAGCGCTTCAACCATCTGTACGGCGAACCGCTCGGCAAGGAGTTCTTCGCGATGCCCGAAGCGGTCATCGACGAGAACGTGGCGACGCTGCCCGGCCTGGACGGTCGCAAGATGAGCAAGAGCTACGACAACACGATCCCGCTGTTCGTGCCGCGCGAAACGCTGAAGAAGCTGATCTATTCGATCGTCACCGATTCGCGGGCGCCGGGCGAGCCGAAGGACGCGGACACTTCCAACGTGTTCCAGCTGTACCAGGCGTTCGCATCGAACGAGGAAACCGCGGCGATGCGCCGCGCGTTCGCCGAGGGCATCGCGTGGGGCGAGGCGAAGCAGGCACTGTTCGAGCGCATCGATCAAGAAATCTCCCCACTGCGCGAGAAGTACGACGCGCTCATTGCACAGCCCGCGCACATCGAAGCCATCCTGCGGGATGGCGCGCAGCGTCTGCGCGAACGTTATGCACGACCGACGCTGGACGCGCTGCGTTCCGCGGTGGGGCTGCGCGACCTGTCGCAGGTGCACACCGGCGCAAGGGCGAAGGCTGCCAAGGCGTCCGCGCCGACCTTCAAGCAGTATCGCGAAACCGATGGCCGTTTCTACTTCAAGTTCGTCGATGGCGACCGCCTGCTGCTGCAGAGCAACGCGTTCGAATCCGCACGCGATGCGGGCACGCTCATTTCCAGCCTGAAGTCCGGCGCGAGCGGGTTCGATGCGCTCGCCGGCGTGACGACGCCCGCCGAAGGCGTGTCGCCGGACGAGGTGCGTGAAGCGCTCGCGGCCGTAGTCGAGGCCGAGCAGGAAAAGAGCGCGCAGAAGGCATGAACCCCTTTGTCGAGCTCAACCTCGCGCTGATACTGTTTCTTCCGTGGTTCGCGATCCTGGGCGCGCTGTTCTGGATGTTTCCTCGCCAGCCGCGCTCGGCACAGCGCAAGTTGTTCGACGGCGTCGCGCTGCTGCTCGCATTCACCGCGTTCCTGCTGAGCCTGTACTGGTCCCACGCGACCGCGGATCCGGTGTACGGGAAGATGTGGCAGCAGATCCTCGCCACCGCGGTTGGCTACGGCGTGTTCCTCGCGGTGCTGATGGTGGCGTTCTTCGTGCGTCGTCGCTGGTTGCGCCGCCACTAAGCGCCTGAAGGCCGCACCGTCGCATCACGTCGTGCGTTCTAGACTGGAGGCACGTCCCATGAGGAGCCGCACGGCATGAACGACGCGCACGGCATTGTCACCATCGACACCGGATTCCAGCGGCCGAACTTCGACGCCGCCTACCTCATCGTCGAACACGGCCGTGGTGCGTACGTCGATTGCGGCACGCAGCATTCGGTGCCGGCGATGCTCGATGCGCTGTCATGGCAGGGCCTGCGGCCGCAGGACGTCGACTGGCTGATCCTCACGCACGTGCATCTGGATCACGCGGGCGGCGCCGGCGCGTTGATGCGGATGCTGCCTAACGCCACGCTCGCGGTGCATCCGCGCGGCGCGCCGCACATGATCGATCCCGAACACCTCATCGCCGGCGCCACTGCCGTTTACGGCGAAGCGGAAATGTCGCGCAGCTACGGTGAGATCGCGCCCATCGACGCCGCACGCGTGCGCGAGGTGGGCGATGGCGAGACACTCGACCTTGCGGGCCGTCCACTGCTGTGCATCGACACGCCCGGCCATGCGCGCCATCACCTGTGCGTGTGGGATGAGCGCAGCCGGACCTGGTTCACCGGCGATACGTTCGGTTTGTCGTATCGCGAATTCGACAACGCGCACGGCGATCCATTCGTCATTCCGACCACCTCGCCGGTGCAGTTCGAACCCGAGCCGTTGAAGGCGTCGATCCGCACGATGCTTGAGCGCGACCCGGTGGCGATGCATCTGACGCATTACGGCCGCGTCGGCGACGTCGCGCGGCTGGGCGAGGACCTGATCGACCAGATCGACGCGATGGTCGCGCTCGCGCATGAGGCGCAGGGCCACGCCGACCGGCACGCGCGCCTGGTCGAATCGCTGGCGGCGCTCTACATCGACCGCGCCCGCATCCACGGTGCGCCGCTGACGCCGGAGGAGGTCCGGGCGTTGCTGGCCATCGACGTCGAACTCAACGCGCAGGGGCTGGAAGTCTGGCTGGCGCGCGAGACGGCGGCGAGGCGCCCTGTTCAGGTTCGCTGAGCCTCCCGAAGGCTGAATCAAGCGGCGACGGCCGTGCAGGTTGTGTGCGCCATCACGGGTCCGCAGACTGGCCGGGAGTAGCCTTAGCGACCTTTTTGGCGTCGCCCCATGTCTGCCCTGCGCTCCCTTCCTCCGCCACCGTCCGACGAGGCACGCCGCCAGGCCGCGCTGGATGCGTACGCGGTCGTGGGGACGGTGCCGGAGCAACCTTACGATGACATCGTGCGACTGGCGGTCACGCTGTGCGGCGTGCCAGCGGCGGCGATTTCGCTGATCGACCACGACCGCCAGTGGTTCAAGGCGCAGATCGGCCTGGACGTTCGCGAAACCGCACGCAACGAGGCGATCTGCGATCGCGCCATTCGCCAGCCCGATCGCATGCTCGTGGTCGAGGATCTGCTCGATCATCCCGAACTGCCGCGTCCGAAGATGCGCGTGGACGGCGACCCGCTGCGTTTCTATGCCGGCGTGCCGTTGCTCAGTCCGGACGGCGAGCCGCTCGGCGTGGTGTGCGTGCTCGACAACAAGCCGCGCACGCTCACCGACGCGCAGCGCGAAGGCCTGGAGGTGCTTGCGCGGCAGACGCAGCACCTGCTCGAACTTCGCCGCTATGCGATGGAGCAGCGGCGCCTGCTCTCCGAACGCGAGGCCTTCGCGCAACGGCTCGAAGACGCGCGCGCCGACCTGCAGCGTCGCCACGATCTGCTGGAACATCGCGCCACCCACGATGCACTGACGGGCCTGCTCAACCGCTCCGCGCTGGCGCAGCTGCGCGACAACGCCGATGCGATGCGCCTGCTGCAGCAGGCGCCCTACACGCTGATCCTGCTGGACGTGGACCACTTCAAGGACGTGAACGATCGCCACGGCCACCTGCTGGGCGATCGCGCGTTGCGCGCGGTGGCCGATGCGGTTGCGGTGTCCATTCGCGAAGGCGATATCGCGGTGCGTTATGGCGGCGAAGAGTTCCTGATCCTGCTGCCCGATACGCGCCTGGCGCAGGCCGCGCAGGTGGCCGAGCGCATCCGCCAGCGCATTGCTGTGGCGCCGCTGCCGTTCGCGCTTACGGTGTCGATGGGACTGGCCGCGGGCGAGCCCACGCGCGACTGGTCGGAACAGGTGTTCGATCGCGCGGACCAGGCGCTGTACCGCGCGAAGGCGGCGGGGCGCAATCGCGTGGTCGTGGACGACACGCCAGTGCACTACGGGTGAAGTCGGGCGACGCGCATCGACCGCGCCACTGTCGCCCCGGCCTTCGCCGCGGTGACGGGAATCAGCAACGCAATCGTTGAGCGGCGAGCGTCATGGCCACTCCTTGGGCGTGGACCGCTTTTCCGGTTCCTTCATCTTCACCACGCAGAAGCGCTGCCCGGTCGGTGCTTCCATTACCCACCAGCGCTTGACGAACGCGACCTTCTTCGCGCCGAGTTTCTCCAGGCGCGCGGCTTCGGCGTCGATGTCGTCGGCCTCGATATCCAGGTGCACGCGCGAGGGGTGATCGACCTTCTGCACTTCGATGTACAGATCGCCCGGCGTGTTGCCGAAGTTCTGGTATTCGGCCGTGTCGTCGCCCGCGTGGCGGTCGGCGATGGTGACACCCAGCGCCTGCGCCCAGAAATCGGCGGCGGCGTCGAGGTCGTCGGTCTTGCAGTCGATGATGAAACCGGCGAGGCGGCTGCGGTGGGCCATGGCAGGACTCCCGTTCGATGGGCGGTGGGAGCAGGTTGTACCGCAGCTGCTGACAACCTTCTGTCAGCAGCGTGTCGATGATGCTTTCGTAGCCCGGGTAAGCGGAGCGCACCCGGGACTCGCCTTGCCCAGGCTGCAGACGCGTTACTGCGGCGCCGCCATGTCGTCCAGCAGCGCCTTCAGGAACCGCGCCGCTTCGCCGCCCGTGCAGGCGCGATGGTCGAACGTCAGCGAGATCGGCATGCGGCGGTGCACTTCGATGCCGCCCATCACCGCGACCACATCGTGGCTGAGCTTGCCTGCGCCGATGATCGCCACGCACGGCGGTACGACGACCGGCGTCGCGTAGCGGCCGGCGAACATGCCGAAGTTCGACAGCGAAATGGTGTAGCCGCTCAGTTCCGTCGCCGGAATCGTGCGGTCTTCGACCTGCGCGCGCAGGCGCTGTATCGCGCCGCGCACACCGGCGCCGTCAAGCATGTCCGCGTTTCGCAGTGCCGGCACGAACAGGCCGTCCTCGGTGTCCACGGCGATGCCGATATCCACGTGCGGATGCAGCGTGCGGGTCAGCGTCTCACCATCGAACCATGCATTGAGCGCCGGCACGGTCTTGCAGGCGGCGACGATCGCGCGCACCAGTCGCGCGGTGATGTCCTGCTTGCCGAGCCACGCGTGCAGGTCGGCGTCGTCGCACAGCGTGGTCGGCACGACCTTCGCGTGCGCATCGGCCATCACGCGCGCCATGTTCCGGCGCACGCCTTTGAGCTGTTCCGGCTGGCCGCTGGCGGACACGCCCGGCGGCTGCGTGCGCATGGGCTTTCCACCCTGCGAGAGCGTGCTGCGCTGGGCTTGCACCGGAGCTGCCGGAGCCGGGGCCGTCGCGGCGCGATCGGCCGCACGCGCGGCCGGTGCCGCGCCGGGCTTGGCCGAACCGTCGGCCGAAGCGCGCTTCACGTCGTCCATCGTCACCACGCCGTCGGCACCGGAGGCGCGAACGCGCGTGATGTCGACGCCCAGCTTCCGCGCCATCGCGCGCACGGCAGGCATCGCCTTCACGCCGCCGACCGCGACGGCCTGCTCGCTGCGCACCGCATCCGAGCTCTGCATCGCGCCGACGACCGTGCCCGAATCCGCGCGCGCTTCGCCCTTGGGAGCCTCCTCGCCCGCATCGCTGATCACGCCGCCATCGTCGGAGGCGACCACCTTGTCGCCATCGTCCGGCGCGTGGCTGCCGGCGCCGTGGTGATGGCCGGTGTCCTGGCCTTCGGCGCGCTGCGGCATGGAGGGATCGATCTCGAACTCGGCCAGCATCTTGCCGGTGACGATGATGTCGCCCGCAGCGCCGGCCAGCTTGACCACCTTGCCCGAGACGGGCGAGGGCACGTCGACGACCGCCTTGGCGGTTTCCATCGACACCAGGTTGTCGTCGAGGCGGATCGTGTCGCCTTCCTTCACGTACCACTCGACGATCGTTGCGTCGGGCAGGCCCTCGCCGAGGTCGGGGAGGAAGAAGGTCTTCTTTGCGTTGGCCATACGGTCGTTGTCTCGTTGGTGTGCGGTGATGGCCCTCGCGCGGTGCGCGTCGGGCCGGTGTCCATCAATGTTCCAAAGGGCTTGAATGCGGGAACGTCGAAAGCGCGATGGCGCAGGTCATGCGTCCTCGCCGTCGTCGTCGTCCAGCAGTTCGAGCGAGCGCGCCGGAATCCAGCCCTGGTCGCCGAGCGCGTTGCGCGCCCACCACCAGCCGGCGAGTTCGTACTGCAACGTCACCACTTCGTCTGCCTGCGTGCCGAGCTCGCGCGTGTCGTAGTCCTCGAGCGCCGTGGCCGGGCCCTGCTGCCGATCGAACAGTTTCGCCGGCACCCAGCCCTCGTGGCCTTCGGCGATCGTCGTCCACACGAACTCCGGCCAGTCGGTGTCGCGATCGCCAAGATGCACGCTGTCGCCACGCGCGAGCCGGATCGGCGTGCGATCCGGCGCGTCATGCGGGACGACAACGCGTGCGTGGCGCATGGCTTCAGCTCGCCGCCAGCGTGCGCTTGGCCGCGGCGACGATGCGGTCCACGCTCGGCAGGTACTTCATTTCAAGGCGGAACAGCGGAATATGCGTGTCGTAACCGGTCACGCGTTCCACCGGCGCGAGCAGGTCGAACATCGATTCCTCGGCCAGGCGTGCGGCGATTTCCGCGCCGAAACCGGCGGTCTTCGGCGCTTCGTGCACGATCACGCAGCGACCGGTGCGGCTGACCGATTCGGCGATGGTGTCGAAGTCGAGCGGACGCAGCGTGGCGACGTCGATGACTTCCGCGCTGATGCCCTCGGAGGCCAGCTTCTCGGCCGCTTCCAGCGATTCCTTCACCTGCGCGCCCCACGTCACCAGCGTCACGTCGGTGCCGTCGCGCAGCACGTAGCACACGTCCAGCGGCAATGCTTCGCCGTCGTCGGGCACCACTTCCTTGTACTGGCGATAGATGCGCTTGGGTTCCATGAAGATCACCGGATCCGGGTCGCGGATCGCGGCGAGCAGCAGGCCGTAGGCACGCGCGGGCGAGGAGGGCATCACCACGCGCAGGCCGGGCACGTTGGTGAAGATCGCTTCGTTCGCCTCGGAGTGATGCTCCGGCGCGCGGATGCCGCCGCCCCACGGCACGCGAAGCACCATCGGGCAGGTGAGGCGGCCGCGCGTGCGGTAACGGAAGCGCGCGGCATGGCAGATGACGTGGTCCACCATTGGATACACGAAGCCGTCGAACTGCGATTCGGCGACCGGCTTCATGCCCTGCGATGCCAGACCCACGGTGAGGCCGGCGATGGTGGTTTCGTCCAGCGGCGTGTCGAGCACGCGCTCCGGACCGAACTGCGCCTGCAAGCCGGCGGTGGCACGGAACACGCCGCCGTTCACGCCGACGTCCTCGCCCAGCACCAGCACCTTGTCGTCCACGCGCATCTCGTAGGCGAGTGCCTGCGTGATGGCTTCGATCAGCGTGATCGCAGCCGGCGCGCCAACCGACTTGGCCGACTCGATCTTCTTCTTGTCTTCGGCGTTCATCAGCGGCCCTCCTGTGCGAGCGCAAAGGCGCGTTGCGCCAGCAGGTCCGGCGGAGGATCGGCGTAGAGGTAATCGAACATCGCCTCCACCGGCTGCACGGGCGTTTCGAGGTAGGCGTTGATTTCCACGTCCACCTTCCTGCCGCACTCTTCGGCCCAGGCCTTCTCTTCCTCCTCGCTCCACACGCCCTGTGCGGTGAGGTAGGTACGCAGGCGCGTGACCGGTTCGCGCGTCCAGGCATCCTTCACTTCGCTCTCGTCGCGATAACGGCGTGCGTCGTCGGCGGTGGTGTGGTCGTGCAGGCGATAGGTCATGAACTCGATCACGCTGCCGCCTTCGCCGCTGCGCGCGCGTTCGCTCGCGCGACGCATGCCTTCGAGCACGGCGATCAGGTCGTTGCCGTCCACCTGCAGGCAGTGCAGGCCACCGGCCAGACCCTTCTGCGCGAGCGTCTTCGCACCGGTCTGCGCCGAACGCGGGACGGAAATCGCCCAGCCGTTGTTCACCACGCACAGGACCAGCGGGAGCTGGTACGCACCGGCCGAATTGAGCGCGGCGTAGAAATCGGTCTTCGACGAACCGCCGTCGCCGCAGCACGCCACGGCCAGCTGCTTCTGCTTCATCAGCTTGAACTTCAACGCGGCGCCGGCGGCATGCAGGCACTGCGTGGAGATCGGCACGCACCAGGAGTAATCCTGTTTCGGTCCGGAGAAATCGTTGCCGCGTTCGTCGCCACCCCAGTACAGCAGCACTTCGCGCGGCAGCACGCCGCGCATGAACTGCGCGCCGTATTCGCGATAGCTCGGCGCGAACACATCGTCGGGCTGCATCGATGCGCCGATGCCGACATGCGTGGCCTCGTGGCCCAGGCAGCTGGCGTACGTGCCGAGCTTGCCGGTGCGCTGCAACGCGATGGCCTTGGTGTCGAAGGTGCGCACGAACAGCATCTGCTTGAACAGCGGCAGCAGTGCCTTGGGATCGCGGAATGCAGCGGGAAGTTCGGCGACGGGCTTGCCGTCGGCGCCGAGGTATTGCAGGTATTCGATTTCGAAGGTCGCGGCGACCGTCATCGTGAAAGTCCTGATTGGCAGCAGCCCGCATGGGCCGGCAGTGGAAGCAGACGTGGTCTGTCGCGAGCGGCCATGCCCCGGATCCAGTGCCGGGGTACCGTTCGCAGGCTGGGCCGGGCAGCGCGCCCGACCTGGCTCCGGCGTGCCGAAAGGGCCGATGGAAAGGCCGCGGCGACACGCTGTAGCGGGGATGATAACCAAGCCCGCGTTAAGGGCCGTTGCGCGCTGCGGCATGAAAGTTTGCGGAAAAGACGCTAGACGCCGCCGGACTGAAGGGTATGGACGCCGGCCTGAACGCGGGGCGCCGGGACGTCCAAAAAAGAAGGGCGCGACCTCGGCCGCGCCCTTCCTCAAACCCGCAACGATCAGCGGCGTATCGCGACGCGCAGGCTGTCGCTGTTGTCCGACGTGTCCGGATCCGGCGTGGCCGATTCGACGCGCGCGTTGAACTCCAGCTGCGTGCCGGTGCGCGGGCGCTCCGGCACGACGATCGCGAAGGCGAACCACTGCACGCCCTGGCCGAGGTTGCCGGTGCGCGTGCACTGCGCGCGGAAGCCTTCGGCGGTGGCGACGCGTGCGCAGCTCCAGCCCGACGGCGCGGCGACCGCAGCGGCCGACACCGCGACGTTGCCGTCGATCGACAGCACCGGCTGCACGGCCGCGTCCGGGCCGGCGTTGCGCAGCGGAACCAGGAACGTCGCGATGGCGCCCTTGCGCACCGGCAGCACGCCGCCTTCGATGCGCACCGACAGGTCGGCAGCGGTGACCATCGTGACCTGCGCGACGGCGTCGTTGTCGGCATTGGCCGGATCGCGCGTCTGCGAGCGTGCGGCCACTGCCATGCGCACGACGGTGCCGTTGGCCAGGGCCGGCATCGGCGTGCGCAGGGTGAACGTCGCGCCCTGCGTTGATGCCAGCGAGGCGAGCGTGCAGGTGACCGACGTCGTGGCTGCGTCATGCACCGGCGCGGCGCAGGTCCAGCCGGCGGGCACGTCGATGGCTGGCGTCACGTTCGCATCGAACGCGAAGGCGACGGCGGTGGCATCGGCCGCGTCCGGACCGGCGTTGTGCACGTTCGCCGTCCACGTGGCGGTTTCACCCGCGCGCAGTGTCGCTGGCGTCGCGGACGCCGTGGCCGAGAGGTTCGCGCTGCGGAACTGCGGCACGCGGATCGCGATGCGCACCGGGTCATGGTCGGACACGCGCAGCGGCACCGATGCATCGCCGAAATGGTCCACGGCGAAACTCGCGTTGATGCGCGCGTGTTCGACCGTGACCGCGGACGCGCCCATCACCACCGCTTCATTCACCAGCGCATGGTCGAGCGTCTGCGCGCTGCCGTTGAAGACGTAGGAGTAGCGCTCTGCCGGGTCGGCGATCAACTCCGAACCGTCGATCAGCGGCGTCGTGATCGGGCTGTCGATGTAGGTCAGGACCTGGTCTTCCGCCGCTTCGGTTCCCTTCACCACGCCGAGCACATCGACGTAGCCGTCGTTGAACTCGAACGCGTTGAAGTCGCCGACCAGCACGATCTTCTCGTCCGGGTTCGCCACCTGCATCTGCTGCAAGAGGCCGGCGAGGTACGCCGCCTGCGCGCCGCGCTTGGCCCGCACGCGCGCGCCGTCGGTGCCCCAGCCGTTGCTGCCCGGCGCGACCGAATCGATATCGCTGAGCGAACGCAGGTGGTTGACCACGACGGTGACCGGATACACCGCGCCGTTGTCGTGATGCACGTTGGCGCGCAGCAGCAGCGGCGGTCGATCGTTGAGCAGGCTGGTGCTGCCGTCGGGATTGGCGAGTGTCGCGTCCTTGCCGAACTGCACGACCTCGCGCACGTCCACGCGCGCGATGCCCGCACCGACGCTGCGCGTGGCGACGAGGAAGCCGACGTTGATGCCGCCCACGTCGTTGCCCTGCGACAGGTACGGCACGTAGTGCGGTGCGCTCGCGCAGTTGGCGTTGATGCGGTCGGCCAGCATGCCGAGCACGCGCAGGTTCTCGACCTCGACCACGCCCAGGATGTCCGGCGTCTTCAGGTAGTCGCAGATCGCGCCCGCGGTCTTCGTCAAACGCTTGTCTAGCGCTTCGGGTTTGATCGTCGGCGCACCGTTGTTGTCGGCAACCTCGTCGAAGAAGCGCAGCAGGTTGAAGCCGCCGATGGTGACCTCGTCGATGCGCGCGTCGTTCACGGCCTGCGGCAGACGGCCGCCCGTGGCGGTCGGCGGCGTCGCGGTGTCAGGCAGCAACGCCCAGGTGCCACCGAAGTAGTCGAGCACGCCCAGCATGCCGGCCACCTGCGCACCGTTGTCGACCGACAGCGCGAACGCGCCGACCTGGCCGCGGCTGCGGACCATCAGGCGCTCGGGGTTGGTGTCGAACAGCGGCGGGTTCTTGCCCGGCGGTAGCGTCGCCAGCGCGGCATCCATCACGCCGATGCCGGGTTCGCGGAACGGCGTGGGCACGTCGGGCAGCGTCACGTAGAAAACGCCGTTGTTGGTCGCGTTGGCGTCGTCTTCGTCGATGCTGCCTTCCGACGCACCGACGACGACCGCGTTCGCCACACTCACGCGCATGCCTTCCAGGCGTTCCAGCGTTCCCGGCGTGGCACTTGACGAGAGATCGGTGGCCGTAAGTTCGACCGCTGCCGGCAATGCAACGCCGGTGTCGAGCAGTTCCACCGTCGGGCCAGTGATCTCGGTGATGGTGAGCTGGTTGACGTTCGAGGCCGGGACGAATTCCTCCACCTTGCCCGTCACGCGCACGCGATTGCCCACGGCGGCCGACGCCGGCGGCGCTACGCTTGTGAAGACGAAGACGCCGTCGGACGTGGCCGGATCGCCGTCGTCGTTGGCTGCCTGCAGGAAGAAGCCGTTGTTGAACTTCAGCGCGGTGACGATGCCTTCGGTGACCACGCGTTCGCCCTCATGCGGCGAACGCAGGCCACTGCCCTGGATCTGCGAGATGGTGCGCGGCGTCGCGGGATCGGGTTCCGGCGTCGTCGAGCCGCTGTTGCGCGGGGCCGGCGCGCCGGCGGTGAAGTCGGCGTTGTTGTTGTCGGTGTCGGTCGCGCCGTTGTTGTTGCGCAGCGCGGCGGTAGCCGCGGTGAGCGTGGGCGCGGCGCCGGAACCTTCGAAGAAGTTGGCATTGCCGTAGCCGACCAGGTCGGCGATCAGCGCACGCTGTTCGGCCGAACACGGCGTGCTGCCGCCATTGCAGGCAAGCGCCGCGGCCTGCCGCACGAGGGCGACCTTGCCCGCGCCGGCGGCCATCGCCGCGGGGCCGGTGGCATCGGGCGTCGGCAGCGGTGCGCCGGCGGTGCCGCCGCTCATCGCCACCAGGAAGTACTTGCCCGGCTGCACCGTGGCGGCCGGCAGCACGGCGACGCCGCTGAAATTGCCGGTGCCGGTCGCGCTGGCGTACTGCACCGACAGCCCGGCCAGCGATACCGGCGCGGTGCCGCGGTTGTAGAGCTCTACGTAGTCGTTCGCGAAGACGGCCGTGCCGCCACCGCCGCCGCCGTAGACCTGGCTGATGACGACCTGTGCGTTCGCGCCGCCGGCCAGTGCCAGCAGCGATGCGAAGGAGAACAACGCGGCCGCACAGCGGCGGCCCCTGAGCCTGTCCATAGTCTTCCCCGTTGTTGGGCGTGCCGGTGGGGCAGGCCCTGAGTGAGCGTTCCTCGCCCGCCGACGCCCCTGTTCGCGGACCGGCCGAGTCTGCCGCATCCTCCGTCGCGGGTATTTCACGCGGGTGACCGTGCGTCGGGCGGGGCGGGGCGTGCCGATGCGCTACCCTTTTGGCCCCCTGTCCGGAACCTTCCGGCACCCCGCGAGTGAGCAATGACGGTCGAGAAGAACGAGCGCGAACTGGAATCGAGCATCCACACCGATTTCGAAGGGCGGATGAGCTATTCCGGCTACCTGCAGCTCGACACGCTGCTGTCGGCGCAGCAGCGGCTGTCCAACCCGCCGCAGCACGACGAACTGCTGTTCATCGTGCAGCACCAGGTCGCCGAGCTGTGGATGAAGCTGATGATCCACGAGCTGAAGGCCGCGATCGCGCACCTGCGCGAGGACCGCCTGGGCGAATGCCAGAAGATCTTCGCGCGGTGCAAGAACATCCTGCGCCAGCTGACCGAGATGTGGTCGGTCCTGGAGACGATGACGCCTTCGGATTACATGAAATTCCGAGAGATCCTGGGGCCGTCGTCGGGCTTCCAGTCGTTGCAGTACCGCACCATCGAATTCCTGCTGGGCAACAAGAATGCGTCGATGCTGAAGGTGTTCGCGCACGACGCGAAGGCCGAGGGTGCCCTGCGCGAGGTGCTCGAATCGCCCAGCCTGTATGACGAAGCGCTGCGCTACCTCGCGCGGCACGGCCATGCGGTGCCGGCGCGCCACGTCGAGCGCGACTGGTCGCAGTCGCACGTGGCCGATCCGGAACTGCTGCCGGTGTTCGAGCGCATCTACGAGGACGTCGATGCGCACTGGGCGGCGTACCACCTGTGCGAGGACTTGGTCGACCTGGAGAGCCAGTTCCAGCTGTGGCGTTTCCGCCACATGCGCACGGTGATGCGCATCATCGGCTTCAAGCGCGGCACGGGCGGGTCGAGCGGCGTGGGCTTCCTCAAGCAGGCGCTGGAGCTGACGTTCTTCCCGGAACTGTTCGACGTGCGCACGATGATCGGCGGCGGCCCGGCGTACGGTTCGCCACCGACGGCGTAGTCGATGGCCGCGCGCGTGCACGACTGCGTGGGCGCGCTGCTGGTGCTCGACGGGCGCATCCTGCTGGGCCGGCGACGCGACGATTGCGATTGGCTGGCCGGTGCGTGGGACGTCTTCGGCGGCCACGTCGAGGCAGGCGAGAGCGGCGAGCAGGCGATCGCGCGCGAACTGGCCGAGGAGCTGGGCGTTGTCGTCGACGCCCGCGACTTGTTCTATCTGGACTGCATGGAAGGCACTGCGCCCGAAGCTTGGCGCCTGCGGCTGTACCGCGTCGGGACCTGGAGCGGCGAGCCGGCCAACCTCGCCGAGCATTCGCTGCTGCGCTGGTGCGCGCTGGAAGAGGCGCAGGCCCTGCTGGGCGGGGCGCATCCGGATTTCGGCCGTTTGCTGGCCTTGGCGGTCGAGGCGCAGGGGCTGGACGGCTGACACCGCCGGTTCCCCATTCAGCGTGAATGCTGCGCCGCACCACGCTCATCCGGCCTTCACGCGGGTTTGACGTGATGGGCGTCACCCGGTAAATCTCCCCGGTCCCGTGCCACCCGGCGTGGGTTTTTCCTTTTTTCAGTACTTGATCCACCACGGGGGACACCGCATGAGCGGAACCGCTACACCGACGCCCGGCCCGGCCGCGTCGCTTCCCGCATTCCCGCAGACCATGGGCCACCCGCGCCCGCTGTGGATGCTCTTCATGACGGAGTTCTGGGAGCGCTTCGCGTTCTACGGCATCCGCTGGGCCCTGGTGCTCTACATCGTCGCCCAGTTCTACGGCGGCAGCGGCACGGGCGAGACGCCCGCCAACCAGCTCTACGGCGCGTACCTGGCGCTGGTGTATGCCGCGGCGATCTTCGGCGGCTACGTGGCCGACCGCGTGATCGGCTACCAGCGATCCATCCTGCTGGGCGCGACGATCATGGCCGTAGGCCTGTTCATGATCGCGATGCCGAACCCGGAGATCTTCAAGCTCGGCCTGGCGACGATCATCGCCGGCAACGGTCTGTTCAAGCCGAACATCTCCACGATGGTCGGCAAGCTCTACGCCGTCGGCGACGAGCGCCGCGACTCCGGTTTCACCCTGTTCTACATGGGCATCAACCTGGGCGCGATGATCTCGCCGTTCCTGACGAGCATCCTGGCCGAGCGCGTGTTCGGCACGGCGGAAATGCCGGTCTACAAGGTGGTGTTCATCACCTCGGGCATCGGCATGCTGATCAGCCTGGTGTGGTTCTGGATCGGCCGCGGCCAGTTGCAGGGCATCGGACTCCCGCCGGCCGGCAGCGAAAGCCGCACGCGCCTGGCGATCACCGCGCTGTGCGCCATCATCGCGATCCCGGGCATCTACTTCCTGCTGAGCATGGGCGCCGACTCGCTACAGTGGGTGCTCACGGCGATGTTCATCGTGCTGGCCATCCTGCTGCTGGTGGAGGGCATCCGCGAAGGGCCGCGCCAGCGCGACATGGTGATCGCGATGCTGATCATCTTCGCGTTCAACGTGCTGTTCTGGTGCTTCTTCGAGCAGGCCGGCAGCTCCTTCAGCTTCCTGGCCGAGAAGATCGTCAACCGTGACTTCGGCGGCTGGACGTTCCCGGTGGGCTGGTTCCAGTCCGTCAACTCGATCGCGATCATCACCCTGGCGCCGATCATCGCGTGGATCTGGGTGAAGATGGGCCGCCACAACCCGTCGATCCCGCGCAAGTTCAGCCTGGGCCTGATCTTCAATGGCCTGGCGTTCCTGCTGCTGATGTTCGCGCTGTCGTCGCTGGTGAACCCGCAGACGCTGAAGATCCCGTTCTGGACGCTGTTCGCGGTGTACTGGATCCAGTCCATCGGCGAGCTGTGCCTGTCGCCCATCGGCCTGTCGATGGTGACCAAGCTGGCGCCGGTGCGCCTGGTCGGCTTCGGCATGGGCGGCTGGTTCCTGTCGACGGGCATCGGCAACAACCTGTCGGGCATCTTCGCCAGCCACGTCTCCGGCGAAACCGGCATGAACGTGCAGTCGGCGCTGTCGGGCTACACCTTCGGCTTCTGGGCGCTGGTGATCCCGGGCGTGCTGCTGTTCCTCATCGCGCCGCTGGTGCAGCGCCTGATGCATGGCGTGAAGTAAGACGGGCACTGCCCGCCGACGTGTCATCCCGGCCAAGGCCGGGACCCGCAGCGTCCCATGCCGCGGTGCTCGAAAAACAACGGCGACCTCCGGGTCGCCGTTGTCGTTTCAGATCGCTATCTCGACTTCGCGGGATGGGCCATCAGGAAACTCCTTCCGCCTCCGCTCGCAGTTCCAGCTCGTCGAGCTTGTCCAGTAGCCGGAAGAGCACCGCGCGTTCCTGGTCGTCGATGCCGTCCAGCAGGCGCCGTTCGAACTCGAGCGCCAGCGGCGCCACTTCGTCGTAGATGCGGTACCCACCCTCGGACAGCTTCAGCACCGAGCGCCGCCGGTCGTCGCCGTGGATCTCGCGATCCAGCCGCCCCGCATCCAGCAGCCTTGCGACCGCGCGGCTCACGGCCACCTTGTCCATCGCGGTCCGCTGGGCGACCTCGTTGGCCGACAGCCCGGGGTACCGGCCCAGCACGGCCATCACCCGCCATTCGGTGATGCTCAGCTGGAACCGCTCGGTGTAGATGTGCGCGATCGTGCCGCTGACGCGGTTGCTCAGCACCGACAGGCGATAGGGCAGGAAATGCTCCAGGTCGAGCTCGGCATGGCCGGGCAGGGGCTGGCCGAGCTTGGGGATTCCGGGGTCGCGCGCATTCATGATGCGATGTGCCTTGATTATGGTTTCAGGTGAAACTATAACGGTCGTTTCCGAATGGCCCGGCCGGAAGTCCACCCCACGCCCGGGCCGCTATCTGAGAACAATGCCATGAATGCGCAGCCCAACCTCGGCATGCAGGTCACCACGTTCGAGAACCCGCTCGGCATCGACGGGTTCGAGTTCGTCGAATTCGCCGCCCCCGCCGGCCAGGGCGAGGCCCTGCACGATTATTTCCGCAAACTCGGCTTCAGCGCAGTCCTGCGCCACAAGACCCGTGCGATTACGGTCTACCGCCAAGGCGGCGTGAACTTCCTGGTCAACGAAGACCCGGACAGCTTCGCCGCGGACTTCGCCGCCAAGCACGGCCCAAGCGCGTGCGGCTTCGCCATCCGCTTCAAGGAAGGCGCGCCCAAGGTGTTCGACACCGTCGTGGGCAACGGTGGCGAAGCCATCACCGACAAGGCGGAAACGCGCGCTGTCGCAGCGCCGGTGGTGAAGGGCATCGGCGACTGCATGCTGTACCTCATCGACCGCTACGGCGATGCCGGTTCGATCTACGAAGGCGACTATCTGCCGATCCAGGGCGCGCAGGCCGACCCGAAGGGTTTCGGCCTGACCTTCATCGACCACCTCACGCACAACCTCTACTTCGGCAACATGCAGAAGTGGTCGGACTACTACGAGCGTCTGTTCAACTTCCGCGAGATCCGCTACTTCGACATCAAGGGCGCCAAGACCGGCCTGGTGTCCAAGGCGATGACCGCGCCGGACGGCATCGTGCGCATCCCGCTCAACGAGTCGAACGATCCCAAGTCGCAGATCAACGAATACCTCGACGCCTACAAGGGCGAGGGCATCCAGCACATCGCCTGCTTCACCGACGACATCTATGCGACGGTGGAAGCGATGCGCGAGCAGGGCGTGGAGTTCCTCGACACGCCGGACACGTACTTCGAAGTGATCGACCAGCGCGTGCCGGGGCATAACGAGGACGTCGAGCGCCTGCGCCGCAACAAGATCCTCATCGACGCCGACCGCGAAACGCACCAGCGCAAGCTGCTGCAGATCTTCACCCAGAACGCCATCGGCCCGATCTTCTTCGAGATCATCCAGCGCAAGGGCAACGAAGGCTTCGGCGAAGGCAACTTCCAGGCGCTGTTCGAGAGCATCGAACGCGACCAGATGCGGCGCGGGGTGTTGTAAGCAGCGCATTGCAATGAGGTTGGCGCAGGATTGAGCCCCTCTCCCACCGGGAGAGGGGTTGGGGTGAGGGGCGGAGCATGGAAGGCCGTCAGCGGGCGAAGTTGCCCACGGACACATTGGAGCGATCGCGATCCTTGCGAGTGCTGGCCACGGATGCCGAGTGCGCGATATGGCGACGGCTGCGAGGTGGTCAGCTTCCAGGTTTCAAGTTCCGGCGCCAGTATCCGATCACTCCATACATCGTGGATTTCGCCTGCCTTGCGGCGATGCTTGTCATCGAGCTCGATGGCTCGCAGCATTCGCCACTGACGGATGCGCCACGCACTCGCTTCATCGAATCGAAAGGTTTCACCGTACTTCGCTTCTGGGACAACGACGCGTTGCTGCAAACGGATGCCGTGGTTGAGGCGATCTGGAATGCATGCCGCTCCGCCGCCCCTCACCCCAACCCCTCTCCCGATGGGAGAGGGGCTTAGAAGGCCCCGACCATGACCATCACCAGCAACGGCTACCAATCCGGTTTCGGCAACGAGTTCGCGACGGAGGCGGTGGCCGGCGCGTTGCCGGTCGGGCGCAATTCGCCGCAGCGCGTCGCGCACGGCCTGTATGCCGAGCAGATCTCCGGCACGGCCTTCACCGCGCCGCGCCACGCCAATCGCCGCAGCTGGCTGTACCGGATCCGTCCGGCGGCCATGCACGGTCCCTTCCAGGCGTACACGGGCGCGCCGGGCTTCCACAACGATTTCCATGACGCGCCCATCTCGCCGGACCAGCTGCGCTGGAGCCCCCTGCCGATTCCCGCCGATGGCGTCGATTTCGTCGAAAGCCTCTTCACCATGGCCGGCAACGGTTCGCCCGCCGCGCAGGGTGGCGTGGCGATCCACTTGTATGCCGCCAATCGCGACATGAAAGGCCGGTGGTTCTACGACGCCGACGGCGAGCTGCTGATCGTCCCGCAGCAGGGCCGGCTGCATATCGAAACCGAACTGGGCGTGCTCGACATCGAACCGCAGGAAATCGCGGTGATTCCGCGCGGCATTCGTTTCGCGGTGTCGCTGCCGGACGGTGAAGCGCGCGGCTACGTCTGCGAGAACTTCGGCGCGATGCTGCGCCTGCCGGACCTGGGGCCCATCGGCAGCAACGGCCTGGCGAACCCGCGCGATTTCCTCGCGCCGAACGCGGCGTACGAGGAAGCCGAAGGCGAATTCGAACTCGTCGCCAAGTTCCAGGGCCACCTGTGGCGCGCGGACATCGGCCATTCGCCGATCGACGTCGTCGCCTGGCACGGCAACTACGCACCGTGCAAGTACGACCTGCGCCTGTTCAACACCATCGGTTCGATCTCCTACGACCATCCGGACCCGTCGATTTTCCTCGTGCTGCACTCGCCCAGCGACACGCCCGGCACCAGCAACCTGGATTTCGTGATCTTCCCGCCGCGCTGGCTTGTCGCGCAGGACACGTTCCGTCCGCCGTGGTTCCACCGCAACATCGCCAGCGAGTTCATGGGCCTTGTGCACGGCGCCTACGACGCGAAGGCGGAAGGTTTCGTGCCGGGCGGCGCGTCTCTGCACAACTCCATGACGGGCCACGGCCCGGATGCGGCCACGTTCGAGAAGGCGAGTGCGTCGGATCTGTCGAAGCCGGACGTCGTCAAGGACACGATGGCCTTCATGTTCGAGACGCGCGCCGTCATCCGTCCGACGAAGCAGGCGCTGGACGCCGCCCATCGCCAGCGCGACTACCAGGCGTGCTGGGCTGGCCTGCGCAAGCACTTCGACGCAGGGCGCTGACCGGCCAGGGCGCGCGGGTGCATTTGCGCGCCGTTGACGGCAGACCGGAGTAGGCTGCCCGCCAGTGCGATGAGGGAGCGGGTGCGATGAGGATGGCGATCGCGGCGGTGCTGTTGCTGGCACTGTCGGCCTGTGGCGAACGCGAGCCATCGCGCGCACCGGCACCCGCGCAGGCCCCGGCCACGCCCGTCTCCCCGGCGGTTACGCCCGCGCAGGGCCCGACGCCGACGCCTTCCAACGTGACGCCCGCAGGCGTGATGCCCGCCCCCGGCGCGATCGGCTACGCCGGCTTCGGCCCCGCGCCGTTCGGCGCCACCGAGGAACAGGTGCGCATGGCCTGGGGCCGTGAACTCACCGGTCCGAAGCCCGACACGGCTGGCGGCTGCCATTACCTGATGCCGGAGCCGCGCACGCAGCGCGGCTACCGCATCGGTTTCATGTTCGAGAACGAGCGCTTCGTGCGCATCGACGTGGATGCCGACGACATCGAGGCGCCCGGCGGCGGTCGAGTCGGGATGACGACGCAGGACATCCAGCGCCTCTACGCCGGCCACGTGCAGATGCAGAACCACAAGTACGTGGAAGGCGGCCATTACCTGCGCATTCCGAACCCTGGCGGCGGTTCGGGCGTGGTGTTGTTCGAGACCGATGCCGAAGGCCGGGTGACGGCGTGGCGCATCGGCGAACCGCCGCAGGTCGATTACGTGGAAGGCTGTTCCTGAGACGGCGTTGTGTACGCTGCGCGTCGCCTCGGGCATAGAATCCGCAGGGTTGAGAACGTGGAGGGGACACGATGCTCGAGGCCATAGGCTGGTTCGTACTGGGGCTGGTGCTGCTCGCACTGGGCGGCGACTCCATCGTGAAGGGCGCCTCGGGGCTCGCACAGCGCATCGGCGCATCGCCGTTCGTGGCCGGCCTGGTGCTGGTGGCGTTCGGAACGTCGTTGCCGGAACTGGCTGTCAACTGGCAGGCCGTCGCACGCGACCAGCCCATGCTCGCGCTCGGCAACGCGGTCGGCAGCAATGTCGCCAATGTCGGCCTGACGCTTGGCGCCGCCGCGTTGGTCGCACCGCTGACGGTGCGCTGGCGCGCGTTGTCGCCGCTGTTGCTCGTGCTGCTGCTGGGCACGCTGCTGACGATGATGCTGGGATCGGACGGAACGCTTTCGCGTATCGAAGGCGTGGTGCTGCTGGTCGCGTTCGTAGCGGTGGTGATCTACGCCGCGATGCGCACGCGCCGCGAGTCACCGGAGTTGCAGGACGCCATCGCCGCGTTCGCACGCACCAGCACCGACCTGTGGCTCAACCTGATCCGCTTCGGCATCGCCGCCGTGCTGCTGTATTTTGGCTCGCGCATGATCGTGCGCAGTGCGCCGACCATCGGCGAAGGCATCGGCATGGCGCCGCTGCTGACGGGCCTGATCCCCGTCGCCATCGGCACGGCGCTGCCGGAAATGGCAGCGGCGATCGCCGCCGCACGCAAGGGGCACGGCGACATCGTCGTCGGCCACGTCATCGGTTCCAGCCTGTTCAACGTGCTGGTGGTGATCGGCGGCATGGCGGCCATTTCGGGTGGCGTCGCATTCCCCGCCTCGTTCGTGATGTTCGAGATGCCGGCGGCGTGCGTGTTCGCGCTGATGCTGTATCCGATGCTGCGCGGCGACCTGCACATCAGCAAGGGCGAAGGCGCGGGTTTGCTGATCGCTTTCCTGGCATGGGTCGCGTTCGAACTGCTCACGATGCATTGAGCGCGCAAAGCGCCCGCCGGGTGACTGCGCCATCGCCCGATATACTTCGGGGATGACGCAATCCCCGATGCAAACCACGAACCGGCCCTCGCCGCGCGCGCTACGCGGGTTGGCCGAGTTCTTCCGCCTGGAAGCGGCCGGCGGCATCGTGCTGATCGCCGCCGCGGTGCTGGCGATGGTCGCGGCGAACTCGCCGCTGGTGTCGTACTACGAAGGCTTCCGCCAGCTGCCCGTGCAGGTGCGCGTGGGGGCGCTCGACATCGCCAAGCCCCTGCTGCTGTGGATCAACGACGGCCTGATGGCGGTGTTCTTCCTGCTGGTCGCGCTGGAAATCAAGCGCGAGGCGCTCAGCGGCCAGCTCGCCAGCCGTTCGCAGCTGGTGTTGCCGATGATGTGCGCCGCCGCCGGCGTGGCGGTGCCGGCGGTGCTGTTCGTCGCGCTGAACCACCACGATGCGCAGGCGATGCGCGGCTGGGCGGTGCCGACGGCGACCGACATCGCGTTCGCGCTGGGCGTGCTGGCGCTGCTGGGCTCGCGCGTGCCGACGGGCATGAAGCTGCTGCTGTCGACGATCGCGGTGGTGGACGACCTCATCGCCATCCTGATCATCGCGTTCTTCTATTCGCACGGGCTGTCGGTCACCGCGCTCGTCTGGGCGGCCGTCGCCATCGGGGGGATGTGGCTGCTCAATCGCCGCGGCGTGATGCGGCTGGCGCCGTACCTCCTGCTCGGCGTGGTGTTGTGGGTGTGCGTGCTGAAGTCCGGCGTGCACGCGACGCTGGCCGGCGTGGTGACGGGGCTGATGATTCCGCATCGTCGCCGCGATGCCGATGCGCAGGCGCATTCGCCGCTGGAATCGCTCGAACACGCGCTGCATCCGTGGGTCGCCTACGCGATCCTGCCGATGTTCGCCTTCGCCAATGCCGGGCGTGTGCTCGAAGGCATGCGCCTGGACGACCTGCTCGCGCCGTTGCCGATGGGCATCGCGCTGGGCCTGGTGGTCGGCAAGCCGGTAGGCATCGTGGGTGCTGCGATGGCGATGCGCGCACTGGGCTGGGCACGGTTCCCCGAAGGCATGGACCTGCGCGCGATGATCGGGCTGGGGTTGATGTGCGGCATCGGCTTCACGATGAGCCTGTTCATCGCATCGCTCGCGTACCACGACACCGGTGCCTACGGCTCGGCGGTGCTGGGCGTGTTGCTGGCCTCGCTGGTATCGGCGGTGGCCGGTTGGTTGTGGTTGCGCGCGACGTTGCCGCATACGAAGAAGGTGGATTGAGCGCATGCGGCACGCACTGGTGTTCGGCGCAACCGGACAGATCGGATTTCCGCTGCTGGGCCTGCTGCAGAACGCAGGCTGGCGCGTCACCGCGTTGTCGCGCTCGGAGCAGTCGGACGAGCCTGGCCTTGAGTGGCTGCGTGGCGAGCTCCCCACCGCGCAGGGGTTGCCCGCGCGCGTGGATGCGATCTTCAGCTGCGGGCCGCTGGATGGTTTCGCGAGCTGGTATGCACAGTCGACGATCGAATCCCCGCGTGTGATCGCCTTCGGTTCGACCAGCGTCGAGGTGAAGCGTGGCTCGGCGGATGCGGAAGAACGGGATGTGGCGCGTCGCCTGCGAGAAGGCGAGGAAACCGTCTTCGCCACGACCACCAGGCGCGGCGCCACGGCCACGTTGCTGCGCCCGACATTGATCTATGGCGCCGGGCGCGACGCGACGTTGACGCGCATCGCGCAGCTGGCCAGTCGCTGGGGGCGGTTCCCGCTGCCGCGCGATGCGAACGGCCTGCGCCAGCCGGTGCATGCGGATGATCTGGCCGCTGCGGCCTTCGCCTGCGTCAACACGCCCGCGACGCAGGGGCAGACCTACGCATTGCCCGGCGGCGAGACGCTGAGCTATCGCGAGATGGTCGCGCGCGTGCTCGCGTGCCTGAAGCCGCCGCCGAAACTGATCGAACTGCCGTCGCCGATGTTCAACGCGGCGCTGTTCCTCGCGCAGTTGACCGGTCGCGCGACGGGGCTGGGCGAAGCGGCGGTGCGCCGCATGCGCAGCGACCTGACCTTCGACATCGGCCCGGCGCAGCGCGATTTCGGCTATGCGCCGCGCGCGTTCCATCCGCGCGCGCAGATGTTCCAGCCGCGCAGCAGCGAAGGCTGAGTCAGATCTCCTCGGCGGCCGGCGCGGGACGCTGCCGGCTCAGGGCCCGCAGCGCTATCAGCAGCACGCCGCCGAGCACCATCGCGCCGCCGATCAGCAAACGCGGGCCGGGACGATCGCCCCAGAAGGCGATGCCCAGCCCCATCGCGAGCACGGGCACCAGCAGCAGCCACGGCATCACGCGTGCGACCGGATAGCGTTGCACCAGCACGTAGTACAACCCGTGGCCGAGCAGCGACGACACGAACGCCGCGTACAGCGCGCCAGCCCACGCGACCCGGCTCCACTGCGGCAGGGTGGCGATCGCTCCCGGTTCCAGCACGGCGCTGATCGCCAGCAGCGGCAGCACGCTGAACAACGCCGTCCACCCCTGCTGGCTGTAGACGTCCATCCCGCGCAGGCCCTTCATCAGCACCGTGCCGACGGCCAGGAACGCAGCCGAAACCAGCATCAGCACCAGCGACATCGGGTGGTCCATCACCGTCGGATCGAGCCCCAGCACCAGCACGCCGGTAAAGCTGATGCCGATCGCCAGCCCGGTGCGCCACGCGAAGCGCTCGCCCAGCCACCACCACGCCAGCAGCGTGGTCATCGGCACGTAGCTCTGCATCACGATGGCGGGCGAGGACAGATCGCCGGCAAGCTTCAACGCGGTGAAGCTCAGGCCGAAATGCAGCACGCCGATGCACAGGCACACCGCGAGCAGGCGCGGCCACTGGCCGGGCGCAGGCCGCTTCACCAGCCACGCCAGCGGCAGCGCCAGCAGCGCGAAGCGCAGCGCGGTGAACAGGAACGGCGGGATCTCCCGCATCGCCAGCGCGGAAGTGAGGAAGTTGACGGCCCATGCCACGACAACGACGAGGACCAGCAGGAGATCGCGCGGGGACATGGCACTCCACGGACGCGAGGATGGAGGGGGCGTCCGGCGTCGTCATTGTCGTCTCTCCGGCACGGACGCGACAGCCGTAGTCGTGAGGGTTTGATCCGGCTCAAGCGCGGACGCCGCCCAGGTTCCTAAAGTCGCCCGCTCGTGCAAAGGGAGACACCATGGCGACGATCCTGTTCGAGCAGGCCGACCACCGCTGCATCGCCTTCAGCGACCTGGTGCGCGGCGACGATGGCGTGCAGGCCAACCAGTTCCTGATCCAGCACGGTGGCAAGAGCGCACTGCTCGATCCCGGCGGCGCGCTGCTCTACAACCCGTTGATCCTCGCGATCGGCGAGTTCGTCGCACCGACCGACGTGACGTGGCTGCTGTGTTCCCACCAGGACCCGGACATCATCGGTTCGGTCGACAAGTGGCTGCTGTACACCAACACCACCGTGGTGTGTTCGAAGCTGTGGGGCCGCTTCGTGCCGCATGTCGTGCCGGGGTACCTGCGCAACGCGGGCAGCGATCGCTACCTGCTGCTGCCCGACGAAGGCGGCCACGTTCCGCTGGCCGACAGCTTCGTGCGCGCGTTGCCGGCGCACTTCATGCATTCGGTGGGGAATTTCAGCTTCTACGACCCCATCAGCCGGATCCTGTTCTCCGGCGACGTCGGCGCGTCGATGGTGCCCGCGCGCACGCCGTATGCCTTCGTCGAGGACTTCGACGCGCACGTGCCGCGCATGGAGGGTTTCCACCGACGCTACATGGCGTCCAACCGCGCCACACGGTTGTGGGCGCGGATGGTGCGCGAGCTTTCGCCGTCGATGATCGTCCCGCAGCACGGACTGCCCATGCGCGGCGAGACGATGGAGCGCTTCCTCGACTGGATCGAACGGCTGGAGTGCGGCGTGGACCTGATCGGCCCGGAGCACTACCGGCTGTAAGGCCTCAGTAACGCAGCCCGATCTTGCGATACAGCTTCGAAAGCACCCACGCCGGGCCGATCAGCAGATAGGTCAGGTCGGTGAGGAAGCTCGGGCGCTTGTTCTCGTAGCGCGCGCTGTGGCCGATGAACTGGCCGACCCACGCGACCACGAACACGCCGATCGCCAGCCACAGCAGCGTGGAGGTGCCGTAGGTGTCGTGGATCCACTTGGTCAGCAGGCCCATCAGCACGTACATCGCCAGCATGCCAAGGCCCAGCATGCGCGAGGCGCGGTAGTAGAACAGCACGGTGGCGAGCATCGCCACGCCGGCCCAGAAACCGGCGCTCATCCACGAGGCCGGGGTGGGAATGCACCACAGCAGCGCGATGACGCTCCACAGGATCGCCGGCACGCAGATCACGTGGATGCGCTGGTTGGTCTGGTTGCGGTGGTCGGCGGAATAGTGCGCGAACCAGCGATCGATCGGGCGCTGCGTGGCGTGCTGCGAAGATTCGGCGGCGGTGTTCATGTCGACCCCTCCCAAGGCGCATGACGGCCCGCGCTCAATGCGCGGGTGTATGGAGGATAGCGGGATCGGGGGCGGGGTGGGGCCGTCGGCATGGACCGGCCCGCACGCTTCCATTGGTCATCCCGGTGCGGGATGACGACAGGCGGTGACGATGCGCTCGGCAGCGTACTGCCGGGGCGTCAGTCGACCGAAATCCCCGCCAGCTTCATCAACGCCTCGGCGTACTTCGCGCGGGTGCGTTCGATGACCTCGGCCGGCAGGTTCGGGCCGGGTGCGGTCTTGTTCCAGTCGAGCGTTTCCAGGTAGTCGCGCACGAACTGCTTGTCGTAGCTCGGCGGGCTGGTGCCGACTTCGTACTCGTCGGCCGGCCAGTAGCGCGAGGAATCCGGCGTGAGCATCTCGTCCATCACGTACAGGCGGCCGTCGGCGTCCAGGCCGAACTCGAACTTCGTGTCGGCCAGGATGATGCCGCGCTGCGCGGCGTAATCGCGGGCGAACTTGTACAGCCGCAGCGTCGCGTCGCGCACCTGTTCGGCCAGCGCCGCGCCGACCGTGTGCACGGCGGTGTCGAAGTCGATGTTCTCGTCGTGGTCGCCGACGGCGGCCTTGGTCGACGGGGTGAAGATAGGTTCGGCCAGCTGCTCGGCCTGGCGCAGGCCGTCGGGCAGCGCGATGCCGCTGACGCGTCCGGTGCGCTGGTAGTCCTTCCAGCCGCTGCCGATGAGGTAGCCGCGCGCGATGCATTCCACCGGCACGGGCTTGAGTTTCTTCGTCACGACCGCGCGCCTGGCGTACAGCGCGGCGTCCACGCCTTCGGGCAGGACGGATGCGACGTCGACCCCGGTGAGGTGGTTGCGGATGATGTGGTCCGTCTTGCCGAACCAGAAGTTGCTGATCTGGCAGAGCATCTCGCCCTTGCCGGGGATCGGGTCGGGCAGCACCACGTCGAAGGCCGAGAGACGGTCGGTGGCAACCATCAGCAGGCATTCGCCGGCGCCGGCAGGCAGGCGGTCGGCGGGCAGGTCGAAGACGTCGCGGACTTTGCCGCGGTGGCGCAGGTGTAGGCCGGGAAGGTCGGACTGGAGCAGGGTCGTGGACAACGCAGGAATCCCCGATGGGTGCGATGGAACCCCCCGCCCCACGCTCGCCTTGCCTTGCGCGCGTGCGCGACAGGGCCGGCCAGTGTACGCCGGCTGGCGGCGGCGTGCAGGTACACTGTCGATGGACCTAAACAGGCGGCCGCGGACCCGCGCCGGAGGACGATGAAACGCTGGTACGGCAAGCTTCTGGGCTTCTTCGCGGGCGCCGCGCTGTTCCGCACCAATCCGCTGTTCGGTGCCCTGATCGGGCTGCTGATCGGCCATGCTTTCGACACCGACTGGTTCCAGCTGCGCCGGGACAACCCGTATGCCGCGCTGGGCCTGAGCCCGGACGCGACCGACGCCGAAGTCGACCAGGCTTACCGTCGCCTGATGTCCCAGTACCACCCCGACCGGGTGGCCGGCGCGGCCTCCGAACTGCGCGAGCAGGCCGAAGTGCGCGCCCGCGAGATCAACCAGGCCTACGACCGCATCAAGACGTTGCGCAAGAAGCGCTGATTTCCTTTACGAACCCGAGCATCCCCCATGCAATCCACCGTCATCGCCCCGTCCATCCTCTCGGCCAACTTCGCCAGGCTTGGCGAGGAAGTCGACAACGTGCTCAAGGCCGGCGCCGACTGGGTCCATTTCGACGTGATGGACAACCACTACGTCCCCAACCTCACCATCGGCCCGATGGTGTGCGAGGCGTTGCGCAAGCATGGCGTCGTGGCGCCCATCGACGTGCACCTGATGGTGGAACCGGTGGACCGCATCGTGCCGGACTTCGCCAAGGCCGGCGCCACGCTGATCAGCTTCCACCCCGAAGCCAGCGCGCACGTGCATCGCACGATCCAGCTAATCAAGTCGCACGGTTGCCAGGCCGGGCTCGTGCTCAATCCCGCCACGCCGGTCGACGTGCTCGAATGGGTGCTCGAAGAACTCGACATGGTGCTGCTGATGTCGGTCAATCCCGGCTTCGGCGGACAGAGCTTCATTCCGTCCGCGCTGGAAAAACTGCGCCGCGTTCGACAGATGATCGATGCCAGCGGCAAGTCGATCCGCCTTGAAATCGACGGTGGCGTGAAGGCCGACAACATTGCCGAAATCGCCGCCGCCGGCGCGGATACCTTCGTCGCCGGCTCGGCCATCTTCAATGCGCCCGACTATGCGGACATCATCAAGCGCATGAAGGACGCCGTGACAAAGGTGCGCGGATGAAAACCTGCGACCTGTGCGATCTCCACGACGCGCAGGTGCGCGTGCTCGAGCTGCCGTTGCAGGACTTCGGCGGCCGCATTGCGTTCAACGGCATGGTCAGCACGGTGCGTGCGTACGAGGACAACTCACGCGTGCGTGAAGCGGTGGAGGAAGCGGGGCAGGGGCGCGTGCTGGTGATCGACGGCGACGGTTCGATGCGCCGCGCGATGATCGGCGACCTGCTGGCCGCGAAGGCCGCCGAGAACGGCTGGGCCGGCGTGATCGTTTTCGGCGCGATCCGCGACAGCGACGCCATCGCCACTCTCTCACTGGGCGTCAAGGCGCTGGGCACCTGCCCGCGCAAGACCGACCGCCTCGGCGCGGGCGAGCGCGATGTCGAAGTGGAACTCGGCGGCGTCCGCATCCGTCCCGGCGACTGGCTGTGCGCCGACGAGGATGGCGTGGTCATCGCCGACAACGACCTGCGTTGAGGCCAGATGAAAAACGGCAGGCCATTGCTGGCCTGCCGTTGCGGATGCTTGGAGGCAATCCCGCCTCCGTCCGTCGTCCCTGAGAATGGACTCTGATTCTCCGGACCTTGCATGACGAACGTGTGACGCATCCGGTGCCATCGCATCGGGCGTTACGCATTCACAGAACCTCGCCCGCGCGCTGTTTAGCCTGCACGCGGGCTTCCCACACAAGACGACGATGGCGACGCACTGGCGCCTGATCCTCAATGGAAAATCCGCGGGCGACGACGCCGTGCGCGATGCCGTGCAGACGATGCGCGCAGGCGGCGTGACGCTCGACGTACGCGTCACGTGGGAGCAAGGCGATGCGCTGCGCTATGTGACGGAAGCCATCGACGACGGCGTGCGTTGCGTGATCGCCGCCGGCGGCGACGGCACGCTCGGTGAAGTCGCCAGCGCACTGGTCGGACGCGACGAAGAGGCCAGTGCCTTGCCCGCCCTCGGCGCGATGCCGCTGGGCACGGCCAACGATTTCGCTACCGCCGCGACGATCCCGACCGATCCGCTGCAGGCGTTGCAGCTGATCGCGCAGGCGCCGGCGCACGCCATCGACCTGCTGCGCGTGGACGCCGACGGTGAGCGCCACTGGTGCATCAACCTCGCCAGCGGTGGCTTCGGCACGGAGGTCACGGTCGAAACCGACGATGGCCTGAAGAAGCTGCTCGGCGGCCTGGCGTACCTGGTGACCGGCATCGCGCGCATGGGCCGCATCGAGCCGATCGCCGCGCACGTGCATGGCGAAGGTTTCGACTGGCGCGGCGCGCTGATCGCGCTGGGCATCGGCAACGGACGGCAGGCGGGTGGCGGGCAGATCCTCTGCCCGGATGCGCGCATCGACGACGGCCTGCTGGATCTCACCATCATTCCCGAACTCGAAGGCGAGATGGCCACCACCGTGGCGACATGGGTGCGGCAGGGTCGCGGCGCCGCGCTCGAACGCGTCGGCGAACGCGCCCGCATGCGCGCGCTGACGGTCGAGGCCGACGCACCGATGTCGCTCAACCTCGACGGCGAACCCGTCCAGGCAAGGCGGTTCGACATCGCCTGCGTGCCGGCGCGGCTGCGCATGCACCTGCCCGATCACTCCCCGCTGCTCGCGCCGGCTCGCCTCCCGCTGCGTTGAACCGGTACAGTAAGGGCGATGAGCCGCGTGCCTTTCCTTTCGACGATCCAGCATTTCCGCACCGGTGCGGAGGGACGATGGCGACCGTGCGTCGCCTGCCACCTCCCACCTGCTCCGAAGGAAATGCCGCGTGACCTCCGAAACCTTTTCGCCGCAAATCGCTGACACCCACAACCTCGTGCCCGTCGTGCGCGAGGTCCTGAGCGACCTCGACACCCCGCTGTCGGTCTACCTCAAGCTCGCCGACGGCCCGCACACCTACCTGTTCGAATCGGTCGAAGGCGGCGAGCGTTTCGGCCGCTATTCGATCATCGGCCTGCCCGCGCGCCGCGTGTACGCGTTCGCCGGGCACACGCTGTTCGTGACCGAGGACGGCGAGCTGGTCGAAAGCCGCGTCGTCGAGGATCCCTTTGCCGAAGTCGAACGCCTGCGCGCGATGCACAGCGTGCCCACGATCCCCGACCTTCCCGGCTTCACCGGCGGGCTGGTGGGCTGGTTCGGCTTCGAGTCCATCCAGTACATCGAGCCGCGTTTCGCCGGTGGCGAAAAGGAAGACGAACTCGGCACGCCCGACATCCTGCTGATGCAGAGCGACGAGCTGGCGGTGTTCGACAACCTCAAGGGACGGCTGTACCTGATCGTGCATGCCGATCCATCCGAGCCTCGCGCGATGGCGCGCGCGAACCGGCGCCTGGACGAACTCGTGCACCGCCTGCGACAGGGCGGGCCGGGCTATCCGGAAACGCTGGAAGGCCGGTTGCTGGACGAAGGCGATTTCGTGTCCGGCTTCACGCGCGAAGGCTTCATCGAGGCGGTGGAGAAATCGAAGGAGTACATCCGCTCCGGCGACATCTTCCAGGTCGTGTTGAGCCAGCGCCTGTCGGTGCCGTTCAAGGCGCGTCCGGTGGATGTGTACCGCGCGCTGCGTGCGCTGAACCCGTCGCCGTACATGTATTACCTGGATGTCGGCGGAACGCAGGTAGTGGGTTCGTCGCCGGAAATCCTCGTGCGCCTGCAGGACGGCAAGGTCACCGTGCGCCCCATTGCCGGCACGCGGCCGCGCGGCGATACTCCGGAGCGCGATGCGGAGCTGGAGGCCGAACTGCTGGCCGACCCGAAGGAGCGCGCCGAGCACCTGATGCTGATTGACCTCGGCCGCAACGATGTCGGCCGCGTGTCGGAGGCGGGCACGGTGGAGGTCGGCGAGCAGTTCGTGATCGAACGCTACAGCCACGTCATGCATATCGTCAGCGAAGTCACCGGCACGCTGAAGCCCGGACTGAGTTACGCCGACGTGCTGCGCGCGACGTTCCCCGCCGGCACCGTCAGCGGCGCGCCGAAGATCCGCGCGCTGGAAGTGATACGCGAACTGGAACCGATCAAGCGCAACGTCTACGCCGGTTCCATCGGTTACCTGGGCTGGGGCGAGCCCGGCCGCAGCGGCGATGCCGACACGGCCATCGCGATCCGCACCGCCGTCATCCAGGACGGCCGCCTGTACGTGCAGGCCGGCGCGGGCATCGTCTACGACTCCGATCCCGCGATGGAGTGGGAGGAGACGATGAACAAGGGCCGCGCGCTGTTCCGCGCCGTCGCGCAGGCCGCCCGCGGATTGTGATCCGCGTCGCGGCGTTCGCACGCCGCGATGCGATGCGGGCACGGTTCTTGTCACGCCGTTTTCACCGGCGAAGGCCCCGCGCGCGGCCGAATGCGCGTGCCCACAACGTTATGTTCACAAACGGCGCGCTTCACTGCCGGCTACGTGCCATCGACATCGACAACGAGGAAGGAGACGGCCATGCAGCTCGTCCATGATGCTCTCGTCCAGTCGCGTTTCTCCAACACGTTCCCCCGCACCGTCGAAATGCTCTGCCCGCATTGCCTGAAGGAGGCGATGTTCGAGGCACGACCCTGGCAGGAACACGGACGGCACCTGGCCGCGAGCGAACTCGAATGCACGCGATGCGAACGCTCGGTGCTGTTCGTGCAGCTGCTGGGTCCGGACGGCACGAACCAGGTTTCGGGCCTCTATTGCCATCCAGGTTTCGGCGGGCGCGAACCGATGGCCGGGGTCGAGCACCTGCATGCGATGTCGGCGCCGCTGGCGCGCAGCTACGAATCGGCGCTGAAGCTGTACAACCACGCCGAATGGGGTGCGAGTTCGCTGATCGTGCGCCACCTGCTCGGCGGGCTGACCGCGCGGATGCTGGCTGACGAGAAGGCCGACCTGTCGCTCACGCGCAAGCTCGAAGCCTTGCCGCACGACGTCGAACTGTCGCGGCCGCTGCAGGACATCGCGCAGCTGCTCGCGCCGAGCGGTACGTTCGGACGGCAGTTCGAAGATGAAACGACGATCGACAAGGCCAACGCGGAGCTGCTGCTGGAACTGGCCGAACAGTTGATCAACTACCTCGTCGTCCTGCCCGGAACGATGGCGGACCTGAAGGCGCGCATCGCGACGGCGCCGGTGCCGCTGCGTCGGGGGAGCGGGGCGGCGTAAGGCTCCCAGCGCGGGTCGAGCGCCTTCCGGGCACCTTCTCCCGAGAGCGGGAGAAGGGGGGCAGCCCGTCCCGCCCGAACATTACCGATAGTTAATCCCCCGGAAATCCCCTGGTGAGCCGCGCGGGCGCAGTCTGATCCTGCGGTCGGGAAAGCGAGTCCCCGACCGAAGCGAAAACCTCGTCCAAGTCATCCCGCGTCAAACCTTGAGGAGTCACCCCATGAACCTGCGCAAGTCCCTGTTCGCCGTCGCCCTGACCGCACTGGCCGGTTCCGCCCTGGCGGCCCCGCCGAGCACCGCCCCGGCCGCTCCGGCTTCCTCGACCGCCCCGGCCAAGGGCACGGTTTCCAAGCACAAGCACGCCAGCAAGAAGGCCGCCGCCCCCGCCAAGAGCGAAGCCAAGAAGAGCTGATCGCTTCAACGCCCCCGGAGCCCGTGTAACGCGGGCGGATACCCCGACTGTGTACATCGTCGGGGTATCCTTTTTTCTGCATTCCGGAGTCGACATGCGCGTCCTGCTGATCGAAGACGACCCCCACACCGCGACCTTCATCGGCAAGGGCCTGCGCGAGGACGGGCACACGGTCGAACATGCCGGCGACGGCAAGCAGGGCCTGTTCCTGGCCACGACCGAAAGCTTCGACGCGATCGTGCTGGATCGAATGCTTCCCGCACTGGATGGCCTGGTGCTGCTGCAGACCCTGCGCGGCGCCGGCAATCGCACGCCCCTGCTGCTGCTCACCGCGCTGGGCGAAGTGGACCACCGGGTAGAAGGCCTGCGGGCGGGCGCCGACGATTACCTTGTCAAACCTTTCGCGTATTCCGAACTGAGCGCGCGGCTGGACAGCATCGTGCGCAGGCAGCGCGAACAGGCGCAGCGAGAACCGACGCGGCTGTCGGTGGGTGACCTCGAACTCGACCTGCTCGGCCGCGACGCACGCCGCGCCGGCAAACGCATCGAGCTGCAGCCACGTGAGTTCCGGCTGCTCGAATACTTGATGCGACAGGCCGGCCGCGTCGTCACGCGCACGATGCTGCTGGAAGCGGTGTGGGACTACCACTTCGATCCGCAGACCAACGTCATCGACGTCCACATCAGCCGCCTGCGGCAGAAGATCGACCACGGCTTCGAACGCCCGTTGCTGCACACCGTGCGCGGCGCGGGCTACCGGCTGGGCGAATGACGCGCCCGCTGCGCTCCACCAGCACGCGCCTGGCCATGACGGTCATGGGCGCGTTCCTGCTCGCGTTCGTGCTGCTGGGTACGGGCGTGTACGTCGCGGTATCGACGCTGCTCTTGCAGGACGCGCGGGAACTCGTGCGCACCGACGCCGCCGGCCTGATGCAGGTGGAACGCGACGGCGGACGCGCGGCGCTGGTACAGGAACTTCGCGATCGCCTGGAAGCGCCCGACGATCCGGACGCGGTCTACGCGCTGATTGCCGCGAACGGGCAGGTCGAGGTCGGGCAGGCGCCGGCGGTTCGCGCAGGCCATGGCGTGCGCTGGACGACATTCGAAGTCGCTGGCGATGCGGTGCCGGACGATGGCGTGCAATCGCGCCGCGTGCTCGCGCAGCTGCAGCCGTTGCCCAGCGGCGACACATTGCTGACCGGGCTGCGGCTGCAATCGCAGGACCGCTTCCTGGCGCTGATGCTGCGCACCGCACTGGTGGCGCTGGCCGTCGCCGCGACGCTGGGTGCGCTCGCCGGCTGGCTGACGTCGCGCTGGGTGTCGCACCGGCTCAGTCATCTGGACCGCACCGCCGCGCGCGTGGGCGGCGGCGAACTCGGCCTTCGCGTGCCGCTGGATGGCAGCGGCGATGCGTTCGACCGCCTCGGCCGCCGCTTCAACGCCATGCTGGATCGCATCGAGGAACTGCTCGGGGGCGTGCGCCACGCGACCGACCACATCGCGCACGACCTGCGCACGCCGCTCACGCGATTGCGCAACCGCCTGGAGGACCTGCGTCATCGCAATGGCGCCACGCCCGCGCAGCGCGCCGCACTCGACGGCGCCGTGCAGGAAACCGACCAGCTGCTCACCACCTTCGGCGCATTGCTGCGGCTGGCGCGCATCGAAGCCCAGCCGCCGTCGGGCGAGGGGCCGGAGCTGGACCTGTCGGCGCTGGTCGCCGATGCGGCCGAGCTGTACACACCGATTGGCGCCGAGCGAGGGGTGCGCGTCGCGTTGTCGCTGTCGCCAGCGCTGGTGCATGGCGATCGCGACCAGCTGTTCCAGATGCTGGTGAACCTTCTGGACAACGCGCTCAAGCACGCGCCGGAGGGGACTCAGGTCGGTCTGTCGCTGCATGCAGGCGAGGCGGCCGTGCTGTGCGTGGACGATGCAGGCCCTGGCATTCCCGAAGCCGACCGCGAGCGCGTGTTCGACCGTTTCCAGCGCCTGGAAGCCCATCGCGGCACGTCGGGCAGCGGCCTCGGGTTGAGCCTGGTGCGGGCCATCGTGCACCGCCACGGCGGACGGATCGAGCTGATCGAGCGCGCGCCGGGCCTGCGCGTGCAGGTGACCCTGCCGCTGGGGTCGGGCGCGGGTCGCATCGCGCGGGCCGAGCCGCTAGAGTAGGGGCCATGATCGTGCGTTCTTCCCCGCAGTTCCGAAAAGCCGACCTGGGTTGGCGATGGTGGCCGTTGGCTACCGTCCGCCCGCCTACGTCGTCCAAGGAACTGTCCGGTGTTTCCAGCCCCACGCACTGACCTGTCGCCGGCCATCCCGGCCGCGCCCCACACCTTCCCTTCGCACCGATGCCCCCGCCGGCCTGCCGCCGCGCGGGATGATTCCGTTGCGTCCCCGCTGTTGCATCCCACTACTTTCCAGCCCATTACTTTTCAGAGCACGCGCCGATGCTGTTGATGATCGACAACTACGACAGCTTTACCTACAACCTCGTGCAGTACCTGCAGGCACTGGGCGCTGAGGTGAAGGTGATCCGCAACGACGAGCTCAGCGTTTCGCAGATCGAGGCGCTGGCGCCGGAGCGTATCGTCGTCTCGCCCGGTCCCTGCACGCCGAACGAGGCGGGCGTCTGCGTGGACGTGATCCGCGAACTCGGCCCGCGTATCCCCGTGTTCGGCGTGTGCCTGGGCCACCAGAGCCTGGGCCAGGCGTACGGCGGCGACGTCGTGCGCGCCAAGCGGATCATGCACGGCAAGACCTCGCGCATCCGCCACGAAGGCCGGGGCGTGTTCGCCGGACTGCCGGACGGCTACGAAGCCACCCGCTACCACTCGCTGGTCGTCTCCCGCGAAACGCTGCCCGATTGCCTGGAAATCACGGCCTGGACCGAGGTCGAGGGCGAAGATGGTGCGCCGGCTTTCGACGAGATCATGGGGCTGCGCCACCGCGAGCATCCGGTGGAAGGCGTGCAGTTCCATCCCGAGTCGATCCTCACCGAGCACGGCCACGCGTTGCTGAAGAACTTCCTGGAGCGCTGACGCCCAGCCGCCGGTTGCGAAACCGGCACGAAGCGCCCGCAACAGCTGCTATCGTTTCGTTTTCACAGGCCCAAGACCCGCTCCCCGCCTTCCACGCCACCGACGCCATGCCCATCACCCCGCAAGAAGCCCTGCAACGCACCATCGAGCATCGTGAGATCTTCCACGACGAGATGGTCGAGCTGATGCGCATGATCATGCGCGGCGAAGTCTCGCCGACGATGACGGCGGCGATCCTCACGGGCCTTCGCGTGAAGAAGGAAACGGTCGGCGAGATCGCCGGCGCGGCGACGGTACTGCGCGAATTCGCCCGGCCGGTGGAACTGACCGATCGCACGAACCTCGTCGACATCGTCGGCACCGGTGGCGACGGCGCGCATACGTTCAATATTTCCACCGCGAGCATGTTCGTGGTGGCCGCGGCCGGCGCTAAGGTCGCCAAGCACGGCAACCGCAGCGTGTCCTCGAAATCGGGCAGCGCCGATGCACTGGAAGCCCTCGGCGCGGCGATCGAACTGCAACCCGCGCAGGTCGCGCGCTGCATCGAACGCTGCGGCATCGGCTTCATGTTCGCGCCGGTGCATCATCCGGCGATGAAGGTGGTCGCGCCGGTACGCCGCGAAATGGGCGTGCGCACGATATTCAACATCCTTGGTCCCCTGACCAATCCGGCCGATGCGCCCAACATCCTGATGGGCGTGTTCCATCCGGACCTGGTCGGCATCCAGGTGCGCGTGCTGCAGGAACTGGGCGCGCGGCGCGCGCTGGTGGTATGGGGGCGCGACGGCATGGATGAGCTTTCGCTCGGCGCCGGCAGCCTTGTAGGCGAACTGCGTGATGGCATGGTGCGCGAGTACGAAGTGCATCCGGAAGACTTCGGCATCGCGATGGCCGCCAGCCGCAACCTGCGCGTCAACGACGCGGCCGAATCGAAGCTGCTGCTGATGCAGGCGCTCAACGACGAAGCGGGATTGCCGCGCGAGATCGTTGCGCTGAACGCAGGCGCCGCGATCTACGCGGCCGGCGTCGCCGACAGCATCGCCGAAGGCATCGAACGCGCACGCGCGGCGCTGGCTTCCGGCGCGGCGAAGCGCAAGCTCGAGGAGTTCGTCGCGACCACGCGCGAGCTCGCAAGCGACACGGTGGGCGCGTGATGGACGATGCATTCGCCCGCCTGCCTGCGCCGCCGTATTACGCGGTGATCTTCTCCTCGCGCCGCAACGACCACGACGATGCCGGCTACGGCGAAGCCGCGCAGCGCATGGTCGAACTCGCCGCGGGCCAGCCCGGTTACCTGGGCGTGGAATCCACGCGTGGCGCGGACGGATTCGGCATCACCGTGTCCTACTGGGAAAGCGAGGCGGCCATCGCCGCCTGGCGCCAGCACGCCGAACACGCTGCAACTCGCGCGCACGGTCGCGTGCACTGGTACGAACACTACGAACTGCGCGTGGCGAAAGTCGAACGCGCTTATGGCAAGCCCGCAATGCACTCCAAGATTTCCGAATGAGCGACATCCTCAACACGATCCTGGCCCGCAAGGCCGAAGAGATCCAGCAGCGCAGCCGCGTGCGGCCGCTCGAAGACATGCGCGCCCGCGCGATGCAGCAGCCGCCCACGCGTGGCTTCGTCGACGCGATCCGTCGCAAGCATGCGGCGGGCGAGGCGGCGGTGATCGCCGAAGTCAAGAAAGCCAGCCCGTCGAAGGGGTTGATCCGCAAGGATTTCAACCCGGCGCAGATCGCGCGCAGTTACGAAGCCGGCGGCGCGGCGTGCCTGTCGGTACTCACCGACGTGGATTTCTTCCAGGGCAGCAACCTGTACCTGGGGCAGGCACGCGAAGCATGCTCGCTGCCGGTGCTGCGCAAGGACTTCACCATCGATCCGTATCAGGTGTACGAGGCGCGCGTGATCGGCGCCGACGCGATCCTGCTGATCGTCGCGGCGCTGGAAGACGGCCAGATGGTGGAGATGGCCAATCTCGCCATGGAACTTGGCATGGACGTGCTGGTGGAAGTGCACGACATCGATGAACTCGAACGTGCGCTGCAGACCGACTGCGAACTCATCGGCGTGAACAACCGCAACCTGCGCACGTTCGAGGTGTCGCTCGACACCACGCTGGCGCTGAAGGATGCCGTGCCGCGCGATCGCACGCTGGTGACCGAAAGCGGCATTGCCACGCAGGCGGATGTCACGAAGATGCGCGAGGCCGGCGTGCAGACGTTCCTGGTCGGTGAATCGTTCATGCGCGAAGCCGAGCCCGGCGCCGCATTGCAGCGCCTGTTCGCCGCATGAACACGACCGGAGCCACGCCCGAAGGCGTAGAGCATCTGCCCGGTGCGGCCGCGGTCACGACGACCGGCGAGCAGGTCAGCGGCAAGCGACCGTACGCGCCGCTGGTGGTCTTCGACTTCGATCACACGCTGTACGACGGTGATTCGGGAAGCCATCTGGTGCTGTGGCTCATCAGGCGGCATTGGGCGCGCGTGGCGGCCGCGATCGCGCTGTCGCCGCTGCTCCTGCCGCTGATCGCGTGGCTGCCCACGCGTCGCCATGCCATCTCGGTCTATCTGTGGATTGCGACGTTCGGCACGCATCGTCGCCAGGACATGGATCGCCTGATCGACCTGTACGTGCGCAAGCACGCCAAGGACATCCGCTCGCGCCTGCTGCCCACCGCGCTGAAGGTGCTGCAGAAGCACCGCGATGCGGGCGATCGCGTGATCATCGCCACCGGCGCATCGCCGGAGCTGGCGCGCGCGATCCTCGATTTCGTCGCGCACGAGGACCTGCCGGTGATCGGCAGCATCGGCGGGCCGTTCCTCGGCGGGATGATCACGGTCGAGCACTGCCACCACGAGAACAAGATGCGGATGATCTGGGACGCCGGCTACGACCAGATCGCCGTCGCCTACTCGGACAGCAGCGCCGACCTGCCGTTGCTGAAGGCTGCGCGCAAGCCGGTGGTGGTGAACCCGAAGCGTCGGCGCGTCGCGATGTTCCGCCGCGTGCTGCCGCCGGGCACGCCGATCCTCAATTGGGGATGCGCGGGGCGGGGCGGCGATCCTCCGGTGAAGGGCTGACCGCCGCGCGATTCACACGCGTTCGGGCGCGTCCAGGTCGAGGAAGAAGTCCCGCAGGGTGTGGTCGGCGTAGTCGCGGAACTCGCCCGCGTCGTAGAAGCGCCCGAAGCAGTTGCTGCAGCTTTCGAACCAGATGTGCGGCTGCTGCGCATCGACCATGCGCACCAGCTGGCGATCGAAGCAGACCGGGCACTTGATGCGGTCGATGTGGTTGTAGTGCTCGCCGACCTGCGCATCGCCGATGTCGACGCGATCGGCTTCGGCCTTGAGCAGGCGGTTCTCGCCCATCGTCAGCCACAAACCCTTGCACTGCGTGCAACGCTGCGACAGCGAGGACATCAGTTCGATCGGCTCCATCGGCGAGGCGCACTTCGGACACTGCATGGGATCCCCTGGGATGACGTGATCAGTCGCCGAGCGACTTCACGAACCGCGCCGAACCGTCGAGGTAGCCGCACTGCCGGTAGAAGGCGTGCGCGTCGGTGCGGCTGGCGTTGCTGGTGACTTCGATCCGCCGCACGCCATAGCGGCGGCAGATCGACTCGACTTCGCGGAGCAGGCGTCGCCCGACGCCCTTGCCCTGTTCCTGCGGCGTCACGACCATTCCCGTGATGCGCCCAAGTTCATGGCCGTGGACGACCGAATAGAGCGTGTAGAGCGAGATCAGGCCGCAGGCGTCACCATCGATTTCCGCCAGCAGCAGGTGCTGGCGCGGGTCGTGGCGAACCACGGCGATGCGTTCGGCGGCTTCGTCGCGGGTGCAGGGATAGCCAAGTTCGCCCAGCAGGCGGGCGACATCGCTGGCATCGCCCAGTTCGGCCTGGCGCACCCGGGCCGTTACGGCTTCATCGGGTGCGCCGGCGCGGCCCACGCGCTTAGCGGGTGCCGTACAGGACGACGGTCTTGCCGCGTGCGTGCAGCTTCTCGTCGGCCTGGAGCTTCTTGAGCACGCGCCCGGCCATCTCGCGCGAGCAGCCCACCAGGCGCGACAGCTCCTGGCGCGACACGCGGATCTGGGTGCCCTGCGGATGGCTCATGGCCTCCGGCTCCTTGGCCAGGTCATGCAGGGCGCGGACGATGCGGTCGGTCACGTCGAGGAATGCCAGGCGGCCGGCTTTCCTGCTGGTGTCGAGCAGGCGTCGCGAGATCTGTGCGCCGATGGCGTACAGCAGCTTCGGGGCATCCAGCGACAGGCGGGTCAGCAGCAGGTCGTAGAGGCGCTCGTGGCCGATTTCGGCCAGCTCGCAGGTGCTGCGCGTGCGCAGGATGACTTCCCGCTGGTCGCTGGCGATGAACAGGCCCAGTTCGCCGACGAATTCGCCGGGGCCGAAGTAGCCCAGAACCAGCTCACGGCCGTCTTCCTCTTCTGTGATTATGCTCACAGAACCCGACACGATGTAGTACAGCGTGCTGGCCGGGTCGCCCGGGCGGAAGACATCGGTCCGCGAGGGGTAGCGACGGCGATGGCAATGGGCCAGGAAGCGGTCGATCGTGGCACCGTCCGGCAGCAGCGGGCTGTTGGTGCGACGCATGACAGATGAGGTTGCAGCCGGATTTGCGGACATGGTCGTGAAGGTTGTGTGATCGGTCGAGCTTAGGGGGAAGTAACGCATTGGGCAAATATCCGCCCCAGTACGTCACCTGGTGCGACTCTAACCTGTGACGGTAATTCAGATTCGCCCCGATCTTCACATCGAGTCTGGCGGATGGGCCCGCTCAAGGGCCCCTTCCGGCCCGCGCACGTCCTCCGTCGTTCCCCCGTAAGGCTTTGTGCCTCATAATCGCGGCCCTCGCCGCCCTACCGGGATCTCACTGCCGTGGTCAAGCCGTTGCCTCGCCTGAGGTTGCAAGGTTTCAACAACCTCACCAAGGCCCTCTCGTTCAATATTTACGACGTCTGCTTCGCGGCGTCGGAGGACGAGCGTCGTCGCTACATCGAATACATCGACGAGGCGTACAACGCCGACCGCCTGACCCAGATCCTGACGGATGTCGCCGAGATCATCGGCGCCAACATCCTCAACATCGCCCGCCAGGACTACGACCCTCAGGGCGCGTCGGTGACCATCCTCATTTCCGAGGAGCCGGTGATCGACAAGAAGGACGCCGGCAAGGAGATCATCTCCGACGCCGTCGTCGCGCACATGGACAAGTCGCACATCACGGTGCACACGTATCCGGAAACGCATCCGGACAACGGCATCGCGACCTTCCGCGCCGACATCGACGTGGCGACCTGCGGCGTGATTTCGCCGCTGAAGGCGTTGAACTACCTGATCGAGAGCTTCGAGTCCGACATCGTGGTAATGGACTACCGCGTGCGCGGTTTCACCCGCGACATCAAGGGCAAGAAGCACTACATCGACCACAAGATCAATTCGATCCAGGACTACCTGGCGAAGAACATCAAGTCGCGTTACGAGATGATCGACGTGAACGTCTACCAGGAGAACATCTTCCATTCGAAGATGCACCTGAAGGAGTTCGACCTCGACACGTACCTGTTCGAGGAAAAGGCCAAGAACCTCTCGTTCAAGGAGCGCATGAAGATCGAAGCGCGCCTGAAGCGGGAGATCGAAGAGCTTTACCACGGGCGTAACCTGGCCGACTGAGGCAGGGTTCCGTCGTGAATGGAAAAGGCCCGCATAGCGGGCCTTTTTCGTTGCGGTGGTGCGCAGGTCAGATCCGGTACGCCACCGCTTTCATCACCTTCGATGCGACGGCCATGAGAGACGGCACCGGTGGCGGCAGCACGCGTGCGCCGGCGGCTTCGGCGTGGTCGGCGTGGCGTGCTTCGTCGGCCTTCATCACTTCCAGGATCGCGCGGCTGCGCGCGTCGGCGGCGGGCAGCGAATCCAGGTGCTCGTCGATGTGCGCCTCGACCTGGCGCTCGGTTTCCACCACGAATCCCAGGTTCCAGCCGTCGCCGCGCAGCCCGGCGAGCGCGCCGATAGCGAAGCTGCCGGCGTACCACACGGGATTGAGCAGGCTCGGACGGCTGTCGAGCTCGCGCAGGCGATCGGCGCACCACGCGAGGTGGTCGGTTTCTTCCTGCGCGGCGGCCAGCAGGTGCGCACGCGTCGTCTCGTCGCGTGCCACGGCCGCCTGCCCGCAATACAGTGCCTGCGCGCAGACTTCGCCGACGTGGTTGATGCGCATCAGGCCGCTGGCATGGCGGCGTTCGTCGTCGTCCAGTTCGATCTGGGCGATATCCCGCGCCGGGTTCTCGCGCTGCGCACCGGGCGCGCCGAAAACGGTGTCGAGCGCGCGCTGGGTGTCGTTGAGGAAACGGTCGAGGGGCGTGAGCTGGCGGGTCGTGTCCATGCCGGCAGTTTACGCGCCGGGGGAAACCGGCTGCGGTGAAGGGACCTGTTCGATGCGGTCGGCCAGGAATTCCAGTGGGTGCTGCACTGGAACCGCTGTTCCATTGGCCAGATGCAGGCGGCAGCCGAGGTTGGCGCTGAGCAGCCGTGTCGCGCCGCTTTCGTGAAGCTGGTTGAGCAGTGGCGCGCGGAAGGTGGCCGCGCGGGCCGGGTCTTCCAGCATCTGTGCGCCCGATGCGCCGCAGCAGCCGGAGGCCTCCAGTTCGACGATTTCCAATCCCGGTACCGACGCCAGCAGCGCCCGCAGTGTTCCTGTCGAACGGACCACGTTGCGCTGCGTGCAGGGCAGGTGCAGCGCGACGCGCTCCGGGCCCGTGCGCCATCGCCAGCGTCCGGGGTGGGCGGCGAGCTGGCGGGACAGGAATTCGATGGCATCGACGGTGCGGTTCGCCTCGCCGTCCAATGCGTTCGATACGGCTTCATGGCAGCCGCTTGCGAAAGTGAGGACGGTGCCGGATGAGCCGAAGGCCGCCCGATTGGTGCGCGCCAGACGCTCCGAGCCTTCGATATTGCCGGCGTGTGCATGCACGCTGCCGCAGCAGGTCTGGCCCGGGGGAATGGCGACCCGGAGGCCGAGCGCCGTGAGGCATCGCGCGACGGCTTCGCGCAATGCGGATTCATAAGCGTCGGCCGCGCATCCCACGAACAGCGCCACTTCGGCTCGTTCATGCGAGAGGGCCGACGTCGGGCGCGAGGTGGCCGCAGGGGGCGGCAGCGGACGCCATCGGGCTGGCAGCCGGGGATGGAGGCGCCCATACATTCGCAGGAGCCAGCCCAGCCGCGTGGGCCTCGCGACCAGTGCCTCGATCGCCCGCTGGCGCCATCCGGCAGGGTGGCGAACCCGTTGGCGGGCGCGTGCCTGGACGAGCAGCGCGCCGTACTGGACGCCGGCCGGGCAGACGGCCTCGCAACTGCGGCAGCCCAGGCAACGGTCCAGGTGCGTCTCGCCGGCCGGCGTGACTTCGATGGTGCCCAGCTCCCACGCCCGGGCCAGGGCGATCCGGCCGCGGGGGGATTCGGTCTCCAGCCTGGATTCGGAATAGGTCGGGCAGGCGGGCAGGCATAATCCGCACTGGACGCAGCGGTCGGCCAGCGCCACCAGCGGATCGGGCGCGGCAGGGTGGGGCGGAAGGGCTGCAGGCGGCATGGCGCGATTCTAGCCGGCCATCAAAGCGCCCAAACCCCGCGACTTGCAGCGCCCGGCGGACCCGGCTATCATTCCGCCTCTTCGTTTTACCCCCTCGACAACGCGTGGCGAAGTTCCGCCGGACCGGCCCTGCCGGAAACGAGCACGGAACCACCCCGACCGGAACACCAATAAAAGACCAGTCATGAAGACTTTTTCCGCCAAGAACGAGACCGTCCAGCGTGACTGGTACGTCGTAGATGCCGAAGGCAAGACCCTCGGCCGCCTCGCTTCCGAGCTCGCCCGCCGTCTGCGCGGCAAGCATAAGCCGGTGTTCACCCCGCACGTTGACACGGGCGACTACCTGGTAGTCATCAACGCCGAGAAGATCGTCGTTACCGGCAAGAAGCTGCAGGACAAGGAATACCACCGCTTCACCGGCTACATCGGCAACCTCAAGACCGAGACTCTCGCCCAGGCGCTTGAGCGTCATCCGGAGCGCGTGATCGAGATCGCCGTGAAGGGCATGCTGCCGAAGAATCCGCTCGGCCGCGCCATGTATCGCAAGCTCAAGGTCTACAAGGGCTCCGAGCATCCGCACGCCGCCCAGCAGCCGCAGCCGCTGGACTTCTGATTCGGACCCCTTCTTAGAGACATCCCATGGCAATCCAGCAGAACTACGGCACCGGCCGCCGCAAGTCCTCCACCGCCCGCGTTTTCCTGCGCAAGGGCGCTGGCAACATCACCGTCAACCAGCGTCCGCTGGATGAGTTCTTCGGTCGCGAGACCGCGCGCATGATCGTGCGCCAGCCGCTTGAACTCACCCAGTCGACCGACAAGTTCGACGTCGTCGTCACCGTCGCTGGCGGTGGCATCACCGGCCAGGCCGGTGCGATCCGCCTGGGCATCGCCCGCGCGCTGGTCGAATACGACGAAACGCTGAAGTCCGAGCTGCGCAAGGCCGGCTTCATGACCCGCGACGCGCGTGAAGTCGAGCGTAAGAAGGTCGGTCTGCACAAGGCCCGCCGCGCTACGCAGTTCTCCAAGCGCTAATCGTTTTTGGGTTACAATCTGCTCCATAGCCCCGTCGCCAAGCGGTAAGGCATCTGACTCTGACTCAGACATTCGGAGGTTCGAATCCTTCCGGGGCTGCCAGTTAAAACAAGAAACCCGCCGCAAGGCGGGTTTTTTGTTGCCCGCGATCCGGCCGCGCGTCATTAGGCGGCGATGGGACGCCACCGCATCGTGCGTGCTGTCAGAATCCATCCGCGCTTTACGTTCTCGTTTCATGTCTCGCCACGCCGCGCGCAGTCGTTACAATTGAAACCATCGCGCGGCAGCGCTGGAAATCCGGGAGTTTCGATGAAGCTTGGTTCTCTGAAGGAAGGCGGTCGCGACGGCACGCTGATCGTGGTCTCGCGCGATCTCTCGCGCGGCGTGCGCGCCATCGGTATTGCCGATACGTTGCAGCGTGCGCTGGAAGACTGGTCGAACGCCGCGCCGCGTCTTAATGCGTTGTACGACGCGCTCAACCAAGGCAATGCCGAAGGCGCGTTCGACATCGACATGGCCGTGCTGGCCGCGCCGCTGCCGCGCGCATACGAATTCGTGGATGGCTCCGCGTATCTGCCGCATGTCGAGCGCGTGCGTCGCGCGCGCGGCGCGGAAGTGCCGGAAAGCTTCTACACCGATCCGTTGATGTACCAGGCCGTGAGCGCCGGTTTCTACGGTCCGCGCGATCCGGTGCGCGTTCCGAGCGAGGAATACGGCATCGACCTGGAAGCCGAAGTGGTCATCGTCACCGACGACGTGCCGATGGCCGCGACGCCGCAGCAGGCCGCCTCGCACATCCAGCTCGTCGGCCTGGTGAACGACGTTTCCCTGCGCAACCTCATCCCGAACGAGCTGGCGAAGGGCTTCGGCTTCCTGCAGTCCAAGCCGCGTTCGGCACTTAGCCCGGTGTTCGTGACGCCGGACGAACTCGGCGATGCATGGCAGGGCAGCAAGGTGAACCTGGCGCTGACGACGCACATCAACGGCGAATGGTTTGGCGCGCCGGAAGCCGGCGTCGACATGCAGTTCGACTTCGCGCAGCTGGTGGCGCACGCGGCGAAGACGCGTCCGCTGTCGGCCGGCACGATCGTGGGTTCGGGTACCGTCGCCAACCAGGACACGTCGTTGGGCGCGTCGTGCTTCGCCGAGAAGCGCACGGTGGAGACGCTGGAAACCGGCAAGCCGATCACGCCGTTCATGAGCTTCGGCGACACGGTCCGCATCGAAATGCTGTCGCGCGATGGCGCCAGCGTGTTCGGCGCGATCGAGCAGCGCATCGAGAAGGGCGGCAACGCCTGAGGCTACAAACGTGCACGGCCGCCGGCCGTGCACGCATCGACCCACCTTGTTCGCGGGGAACGGCATGGCGGCTGAGCATCTGCGGTTGTATTCGTACTGGCGCTCGAGCGCGGCGTACCGCGTTCGCATCGGGCTCAACCTGAAGCAGTTGCCGTACGAGACGGTGCCGGTGCACCTGATCCGCGACGGCGGCGAGCAGCATTCAGCCGCGTTCAGGCAGGTCAATCCGCAGGAACTGGTGCCGGTGCTCCAGCACGGCGACCGCGTGATGCGGCAATCGGTCGCGATCCTGGAGTACCTCGACGAAACCTGGCCGGAGCCGCCGCTGCTGCCGGCCGCCGCACGCGATCGCCAACGTGTGCGCGCGCTGGCGCTGTCCATCGCCTGCGACATCCATCCGCTGAACAACCTGCGCGTGCTGCAGCATTTCGACCGCAACTGGCATGTGCCGCAACCCGAGCGCGACGCGTGGGTGCAGCACTGGATCCAGGACGGGTTTGCCGCGCTGGAGGCGATGCTCACCGATCATCCGTCGACCGGAACCTTCTGCGAAGGCAATTCGCCCACGATCGCCGATTGCTGCCTGGTGCCGCAGGTCTACAACGCGCGTCGTTTCGCGGTGGACCTGTCGAGGTATCCGACGATCATGCGAATCGAGAAGGCGTGCCTGGCGCTGCCGGCGTTCGATGCGGCGCGACCGGAGAAGCAACCGGACGCGCCGGTGGCCTAGGTTGCATCAAGACTTCATTCCGGCAAGGCCGGAATGCTCGCCTGCAATGAAGATCGGATTCCAGCGAACGCTGGAATCCATCCGCTGCCGCCAGGCCGACGCTTACTGCGTCGCCGTGTCGTAGATTTCCGCGTACGGATCGTGCTCGCCGCTCGCGCCTTCGGACAGGCGGAACTTGAGCGACAGGCCTTCGCGCGAGTCGGCGGCCTTGAGTGCCTCCTCCATGTCGATACGGCCTTCCTTGTACAGGCGGAACAGGCACTGGTCGAAGGACTCCATGCCTTCCTCCAGCGACTCTTCCATCGCCTGCTTGATCTCGTGCACCTGGCCGCGGCGCATCAGGTCGCGGATATGCGGCGTGTTGATCAGCACTTCCGCCGCCGGCACGCGGCGGCCGTCGGTGCCGACGACCAGGCGCTGGCTGACCACCGCGCGCAGGTTCAGCGCGAGGTTCATCAGCACGTTCTTGTGCGCCGCTTCCGGGAAGAAGTTGAGGATGCGTTCCAGCGTCTGGTCGGCGTTGTTGGAGTGCAGCGTCGCCAGGCACAGGTGGCCGGTTTCGGCGAAGGCAATCGCCGCTTCCATCGTCGTCGCGTCCAGGATTTCGCCGATGAGGATGACGTCGGGCGCCTCTCGCATCGCGTTCTTCAGCGCGTTGTGGAAGGCGTGCGTGTCCAGGCCGACTTCGCGCTGGTTCACGATCGACTTCTTGTGCTTGTGCAGGTATTCGATCGGATCCTCGATGGTGAGGATGTGACCGGAAATATTGCTGTTGCGGTAGTCGATCATCGACGCGAGCGTGGTCGACTTGCCCGAGCCGGTGGAACCGACGATCAGCACCAGGCCGCGCGGGGCCATGATGATGTCCTTCAGCACCTGCGGCAGCTGCAGTTCCTCGATCGACGGGATCACGCTGCGGATGGCACGGATCACCATGCCGACTTCGCCGCGCTGCTTGAACACGTTGATGCGGAAGCGGCCGGCTTCGGGAAGGGCGAGCGCCATGTTCAGTTCGAGGTCACGCTCGAACAGCGGAACTTGCCCCTCGTCCATCAACGAGTATGCGATCTTCTTGACCATGCCCGGAGGCAGGCCGGTATTGCCGAGGGGATACAGCTTGCCTTCGACCTTGATGTAGACCGGCGCGCCCGTGGTAAGGAACATGTCGGACGCGTTCTTTTCCGTCATCAGCTTCAGGAAATAGCCGATGTCCATGCAAGCAACCCCTTTTCTAACGTCGACGTGCCCGTTGCAAGCGCGCCGGCGGCTTTACGACAATGGCCGGGCACCTACAACAGGCACGGCCTCCCCAATGCGCCCAAGCTTCGCACAAATCCGATTTCCGCTGCTGGCTGCAGTTCTCGCTTCCGTACTCTGCTCCTGCGCCTCGCTGCCCCCGCCGACCGGCGAGCTGGCTTCGGCCCGACAGGCGGTGACCCGGGCCGAAGGTGCCGACGCCGACCAGTACGCGCCGCAGGAGCTGGGCACCGCCCGGACCGAACTCTCGCAGGCCCAGGCCGCGATGAGCGGCGGCGACCAGGACGAGGCCCGCCGCCTCTCACTGGCTGCGGCCGCCGACGCCGACCTGGCCTGGGCCAAGAGCCGCGAGGCACTGGCGACGGGCGAACTGAACCAGCGTCGCGCCGAAGTGACACAGCTGCGCAGCCGCCTCCAGGAGGCCCAGCCGTGAACCTTCGTCCGATGATCCTCACGGTCGCCTTGGCCACGTGCTTCGCCGCCGCGCCCGCCGTCGCCGCCGACAACCCCGACGCCGCCCGGCTGTCGCAGCGCCTGACCGCGTTGGACGCCGACTCCACGCTCAACACCTTCGCCGCCTACGAGCGGTTGCAGGCGCGTCAGGCGGTCGGCAACCTCGACCAGGCCGCCAAGCGCGACCGCCCCGGCGCGCTGTACGTGGCCGAGCGCCGCGTCGCCATCGCCGAGTCGGCCGCCCGCACACAGGCGATGCAGCGCCAGGTGGACCAGCTGGATCGCGAGCGCGCCGAGCTGCTGGTCGAAGCCAGCCAGCGCGATGCCGCCCGCACCCGTGCCGAGAACGAGCGCCTGCGCCTGCAGGCCCAGATGCAGGCCGAAGAAGCCGAGCGCCTGCGCGTGCAGAGCGAGGCCGACGCGGCCTCCCTGCAGGACGTGGAGACGGCGCTGAAGGGCGTCGCCGGCGCACAGGCCGCGCGCCTGAACGCCGCACGCGACCGCCAGGCCAAGCTGGCCCGCGAGGAAGCCGAACTGGTCACCGGCGGCAAGCTGCCGACGGCCAGGCGCGACAGTCGCGGCGAAGTTTTCGTGCTCGACAAGGCGAGCTTCGGCGCCGGAAAGGCGAGCCTCGGCAGCGGTGCCCAGACCACGGTGAAGACGGTCGCCGCCTACGCGCAGGCCTCGTCCTCGCCGGGCGTGCGGGTGGACGTCACGGCCGCCGACGCGAAGCTGGCGCAGCGTCGCGCCGAGGCTGTCCGCGATGCACTCGTCGCTGGCGGCTGGCCGCAGGGGCAGGTCCAAGTGACGGGCAAGGCCGGCAAGGCCGACCGCACCGAGCTCGTTGTTCAGTCCAAGTAAATCAAGATAAATCAGTCACTTGCGACAAGTCGGCGGGAGCGCGGCCAAGGCCGCCTTCCGCTCGTCGCGACCTTCGCGACACAGTCCACATACCGCCCCCTGCGCCCTTGCCGACCATGGGAGGGAAGAGTAGGGTCGGTTATCCAAGCGGCCTGTTTTCCGCTTGGCGATGAGCCTGGTCGATGACGTCAACGCCCCTTTCGAAGGACCCCGCAGCCCCACGTCAGTACGGGGCCGGTCCTTGTGAGGCCGCCGACCCCGACCTGCTCTTCCATGACCCCGCCCGACGCCCTGGTCCGACGACGACCGGGGCGTTTTCGTTTGCGGGGCCTTCCGCACGGGCCTCGGCCACGCGCCGGGGCTTCCCTACCCGCTGAAGGAGGCTCTACATGTTCGAAGAACGACCGCAGCCGGAGATCGACGCGTTGATGAAGGCCAACCCCGAATTCAAGCAGCTCTATCAACGCCACAAGGATCTCGACAAGAAAGTGATGGACGCCGAACTGGGCGTGCTACCGATCGACGACATCACCCTGGCGCAGATGAAGCGCGAAAAACTGGCTGCGAAGGACCGACTGGTCCGCATGTACGACCTGCAACACCACTGACGTCCACCTCTTTCCTCGCCGCGGACGGCGACTTCCTCGTCGGTCTCTCCGCCCGCGTCTTCAGAAGAACCGGGGCGGCTGCGCCCAGCAGCCGCCCCGGTGCGAAGGATCCTTCCCTCCCGCAGGCGCCCGCATGGTCGGGCGCCCATCGGCGCGCCCGGATGCGGGGGAAGTCCCGCCGCCGACGGCGCGCCGGACTTTCCGCGCTTCACGCCGGCCTTTTACACTGCCCGCATGAGCATCCATCAATCCGTACTCGAACTGATCGGCGGAACGCCGATCATCAAGGCGCAGCGCCTGGACACCGGCGTCTGCGAGCTCTACCTCAAGCTCGAATCGCAGAACCCGGGCGGCTCCATCAAGGACCGCATCGGCCTGTCGATGATCGAAGCAGCGGAAAAGGCGGGGAAGATCCGCCCCGGCGACACGCTGGTGGAAGGCACCGCCGGCAACACCGGCATCGGCCTTGCGCTGGTCGCGCAGCAGAAGGGCTACAAGCTCATCCTCGTCGTGCCCGACAAGATGAGCCGCGAGAAGATCTTCAACCTCAAGGCGATGGGCGCGCAGGTCGTACTGACGCGTTCGGATGTCGCGAAGGGTCATCCGGACTATTACCAGGATCTGGCCGAGCGCCTCGCGCGCGAAACCCCGGGCGCGTACTTCATCAACCAGTTCGGCAATCCGGACAACCCGGCCGCGCACGAGCTCGTGACCGGCCCGGAAATCCTGGCGCAGATGGGCGACGTGGGCGGCCTGGACGCCATCGTGTTCGGCTGCGGAAGCTCCGGCACGATGACCGGCCTTTCGCGCTTCTTCGCCAAGCAGTCGCCGCACACCGAACTGATCCTGGCCGACCCGGTCGGTTCGATCCTCGAGGAATACATCAACCGCGGCACGCTGTCCGACAAGTCGGCCAGCTGGATGGTCGAAGGCATCGGCGAGGACTTCCTTCCGCCCATTTCCGACTTCACTCGGGTGACGAAGGCTTACGCGATCAGCGACAAGGAAAGCTTCCTCACCGCGCGCGAACTGCTGGAAAAAGAGGGCATTCTCGGCGGTTCGTCGACCGGCACGCTGCTCGCGGCCGCGCTGAAGTACTGCCGCGAACAGACCACGCCGAAAAAGGTGCTGACGCTGGTGTGCGACACTGGCAACAAGTACCTGTCGAAGATGTACAACGACTTCTGGATGCTGGACAACGGCTTCCTGGCGCGCCAGCCCACGGGCGATCTGCGCGATCTGATCCTGCGGCCGTTCTCGCAGCGCGACACGGTCGTGGTCGGCCCCAACGACCTGCTGGTCACCGCGTACCAGCGCATGAAGTTGTACGACGTCTCGCAGTTGCCGGTGATGGACGGCGACAACATCGTCGGCATCGTCGACGAGAGCGACGTGCTGCTGCATGTGTACGGCGATGAATCGCGCTTCCGCGACCCGGTATCGACCGCGATGGTGAGCAAGCTCGACAAGATCGACGTGCGTTCGCCCATCGAATCGCTGCTGCCGGTGTTCGACCGCGGGCACGTCGCCATCGTCGTGGACGGCGAGAAGTTCATCGGCCTGATCACGCGGATCGACCTGCTCAACTACCTGCGCAGGCGCGTGCAGTAATGAACGCCGCGGCGTCCGCGCACTGGTTGCCTGGCGACCGCCTGCCGGATGTGCGGCTGCGCGCCGCCGACGGCACCAGCCACACGCTCCACGCCGAATTCGCCGGACGGCCGCTGTGGATCGCATCGCCTGTCGATGCGGCATCGGCGGCGGCATTGCCGTCGCCGCCTCCCGGCGTATGCGCCCTGTGCATCGGGTCCGCCGCGCCGGAAGGCGCGCCGGCTGGATGGCACGCGTTCGCAGCCGATGCGCAGTGGTGCGCCGGTCTGGGCGCCGGGTTGTTCTGGCGGGCAGACGCGAACCTGCGCCTGCAGGCCTCGCAACCGCTGCCGCTCGAGTCGACGCCGGCGATGCAGGCAGACATCGCGCCGCTGCGCGGCGAGTGCATGCTGGCGATCGCGCCGGTACTGCAGATTCCCGATGTGTTCGAACCGGAACTGTGCACGGCGTTGATCCGCCATCTCGAAGTGGATTGCGGCGGCGGCGACATCTCCGCCGTGCTGGTGATGCAGGGCGGCGAGCAGCGACTGCAGGTGGATCCGGACATCAAGCAGCGACGCGAAACGATCCCGCGCGATCCGCAGCTGGACGCGCGCATGCACGAGCGCCTGATGCGGCGCGCGTTGCCTGAAATCGCGCGCGTGTTCAACTTCGAAGTGCGTCGGCGCGATCCGTTCAAGCTGCTGGCGTATCCGGAGAACGCAGGGTATTTCCGTGCGCATCGCGACAACGAAACGCCCGACGTCGCGCATCGGCGCTTTGCGCTTTCGGTGAACCTCAATCAGGGCGACTACGCGGGTGGCGAATTCCGCTATCCGGAATTCGGCCCGCATCTGTTCTCGCCACCGACCGGCGCCGCGCTGGTGTTCTCGTGCTCGATGCTGCACGAAGTGCGGCCGGTGGAACGCGGTACGCGTTACGCGATGACCACGTTCCTGGCCTGATCAGCCACGAGGACGCAGGCGCGCGGCCAGCTCCGTGCCGTCCTCCAGCGTCCCGAGCGCGGCTTGCGCCCACTGCATCCCTTCGGCGATGCCGTCCGCATGCTTCTGCGCGGCGGCGGCGAGTTCGCGCCGACGCGCGTTCGAATCGAAATGCGCTTCCCCGTCCTTCGCATAACGGCTGAGCAGTTCCGACGCCTTGATGCGCTGGGCCCAGTCGTCCGGCACGTCCAGCCCGTAGTGCGCGGCGAGGCGCGCGACCACCGGGGCCGGGTCGCGCAGGACCTCGGCGAAGTCCAGATCGACCAGCCGTTCCGCCAGCGCGGGGTCGGCCGACAAAGCGCGCCAGCGCAGCTGTTCGACCAGCCAGGCGCGAGCCAGTCGGGCTCCCGTGGTCTGCGCAGGCGGAAGTGCACTCTGGCGCGCCAGGCGCAGCGGTTCGGTGGACAGCACCCCTTCGATGAGCTGCGTGTCGCGAAGCATCGTCGCAAGCCACGTCTGCAGGTCGACCCAGAGCAGGCAGGCGCGACCGGTGGTCGGCAGCAGGCGATCGGCGATGGTGGTGACCACGCTGGTCGGTTTGACGATCACGGCCCGGCTGTCGACGAAGCCGCGGGCCAGCAGCGCAAGGACTGGGTTTTCCCAGGGCGCGACGGCGGGATCTTCGCGGCCGTGGGCGAGGGCAAGCAGGGGCAGGGGTTCGCGCAGGCCAAGCACGCCCGGGATCAGGTCCAGGAGCCGGCTTACCAGCGACGAGCCGCAGTGGCCGATATGGAACAGCCAATGCACCTCGCGTAGCGGCGCGGATGGACCCAGCGCGGCCTCGAGTTCAGCGCGGTCGACCGTCCAGCCGGAGATGTCGCGACGGCCCAGCGATCGCTGGTCCAGGAAGCTCGCCCGGCGGTAGTCATCTGCATCGAAATGCAGCACCCAGGCCAGGTTTTGCGCGGGATCGAACGCGAACAGCGGATACGCTGCACTGCGGCTGAAGTCCGGTGGCAAACGCCTGGGAGGGCTCATGGGCGGTGCTAGAATCGGCGACCGCCCATGCTAGCGGGACTAGCGGGAAAAATACGGAAGGACGCAATGACTGAACGACACGCCGATGGCAGGGCGGGGAAGCCCGGCCTTGGTACCCTCGCGATCCACGCCGGACAGGCCCCCGACCCGAGCACCGGGGCGGTGATGACGCCCATCTACGCGACCTCGACCTACGCCCAGAGCAGCCCCGGCGTGCACCAGGGCTTCGAGTATTCGCGCAGCCACAACCCGACCCGTTTCGCGTACGAGCGCTGCGTCGCGGCCCTGGAAAGCGGCACGCGCGGTTTCGCCTTCGCCTCCGGCCTCGCGGCGACCTCGACGATCCTGGAACTGCTGGATTCGGGCAGCCACGTCATCGCGATGGACGACGTCTACGGTGGCACGTACCGGTTGTTCGAGCGCGTGCGTCGCCGCTCCGCCGGTCTGGATTTCAGCTGGGTCGACCTGAGCGATGCAGCAGCGTTCGAGGCCGCGATCCGGCCCGAGACGAAGATGGTCTGGATCGAGACCCCGACCAACCCGCTGCTCAAACTGGTGGACATCGCGCAGATCGCCGAGATCGCCCGCAAGCGCGGCCTGATCGTCGTGGTCGACAACACCTTCTGCTCGCCGATCCTGCAGCGCCCGCTGGAGCTGGGTGCGCACATCGTCATGCATTCGGCGACGAAGTACCTCAACGGCCATTCCGACATCGTCGGTGGCATGGCGGTGGTCGGCGACGATGCCGAGATCGCCGACCGCATGGCGTTCCTGCAGAACGCCATCGGCGGTGTGCAGGGTCCGTTCGACAGCTTCCTCGCACTGCGCGGCCTGAAGACGCTGCACCTGCGCATGAAGGCGCACTGCGAGAACGCGCAAGCGCTGGCCGAATGGCTGGAAACGCACCCCCAGGTCGAGAAGGTAATCTACCCGGGCCTGAAGTCGCATCCGCAGCACGAACTTGCCAAGCGTCAGATGCACGGCTTCGGCGGCATGCTGAGCATCTACGTCAAGGGTGGCGAAGCCGCGGCGCGCCGGATGATGGAGCGTTGCGAGTACTTCACCATCGCCGAGTCCCTCGGCGGCGTGGAGAGCCTGATCAACCACCCGGCGATCATGACGCATGCGTCGGTGCCGGCGGATCGGCGTGCGGCGCTGGGCATCACGGACAACCTGGTGCGGTTGAGCGTGGGGGTCGAAGAGCTGGCGGATCTTCGCGACGAGTTGGCGAACGCCCTGTCGGCGTCGTGACCCTGCCGCGCGGAGGATGTCGGACATGACCTTGCCGCCGGATGCGGCGCGCGGACGCGATGCGGGCGACGATACGGCTCGCGCGGCAGCGCGCGACTGGCCTCGCGAAAACTGGACGCTGCAGTGCCGGCTCGCCGAGACGCAGCACTCGCTGACGCTGGCGCGCGCCGAAATCGATCGGATGCTTCACAGCCGTTCCTGGCGCGTGACCCGTTTCATGCGATCCGGGCTCGATGGCCTGCGCCGACTGCTGCGCCCTCAGCGGGGCAGCGTGCCGCCGCCGGCGCTGCGTTCGGCCGAAGGGTTTGAGGCGGCGATCGGACGAGGCGGCCTGCCGCTGCTGATGGTCGACGTGACCGAGCTGGCGATCGAGAACCTCCAGGGGGGAATCCAGCACACCGTCAAGGGGCTGCTGTCGGAATGGCTTCTCGCGCCGCCGCCTGGCTGGCAGGTTGTGCCGGTGCAACTGACGCGGGAAGGCATCTACGTCTCGGCCTCGCGCGATCTGGCTCACCTGTTTGGCACTTTCTACGATCCGCACGAGGGACGCCAGATCGCCGTTCGCGAAGGTGACGTGTTCCTCGGCCTGGATCTCTTGCGCGACCACGCCGTGCTGTTCCGCGAGGCGCTCGAACGGCTCCGGGGCGGCGGCGTGCGGGTCGAGATCGTCGTCTATGACTTGCTGCCGATCGATCTGGCGCATTGCGTGCCGGAGCACATCCATCAGTCGTTCTCGGAATGGCTGGATGTGATCGGCGATCTCGCCGACGGCGCGATCTGCATTTCCCACACCGTAGCGACCCGTTTCGCGTCATGGCTGTCCCGCCGTGCTGGACGAAACTCGGGAATCGCCGTAACGAGCTTCCGGCTGGGCGTGCCGACACTATCGATCTGGCCCCCGCGGCCTCAGGCGGCGCTCGCGGCGAGTTCCGCGGCTTTCCTCATGGTCGGCACCGTCGAACCCCGAAAAGGCTACGTGGATGCGTTGGATGCCTTCGACCGTCTCTGGGCCTCGTCTGTCGATACGGACATTACCCTGACCATCGTCGGGCGCTACGGCTGGGGTCTCGATGACTTCCTTGGCCGCCTGGAAACGCACCCCGAGCTTGGTCGCCGCCTGCGCTGGCTGCGGAGCGCGACGGATGACGATGTGCACGCCTGTTACCAGCAGTCAGACGCCCTGCTTTTCTGCTCTTACGGAGAGGGGTTCGGACTGCCGATCGTCGAGGCGGCGCTGCATCGCCTGCCCATGATCTTGCGCGACCTGCCAGAGTTCCGAGAAGTGGCAGGCGAAGGCGCGTTCTTCTTCGATGGCGAAGGTGGCCCGGCAGTTGAGCGTGCCGTGCTGCAGTGGCTTCGGCTGAGGCGAGAGGCGCTCGTCCCGCAACCGTCGTCCGGCGTCGCCATTACCTGGCAGCAGAGCGCGGTTCAGTTGCTGTCGGTCATCGAATCCGGAGCGGCCCCGGACCACCGTGCGGGCTAGCGGCCTATCCGGATGCTAACAAGATCAGGTCCGGCGCCCCGAGCAGTGCCAGCATCGAGTCGCCTCCCGTGAGGGCCCTTCGTTAAGGCTCGGAGCCTCGGGGGTGCAGGGGCGCGATGCTAGAATCACCGGTCGCCCATGCCGGCGGTACTGGAAGGATCTGATGATCGAACGACACGCTGGAGGCGGAGTATGGAAGCCCGCCCCGGACACCATGGCGATCCGCACGTGGCAGCTTCATGCGCCCGGCCCTGACGCCGTGCCACTCCGTCACGCCCCACGCCTCCTCCACACTGCGGCTGTGCAGTGCCGGAGTTCCTTGTGACGGACAGAATCCTGGTCACCGGGGGAGCCGGTTACATCGGGTCGCACACCTGCGTCGCACTGGCCAAGGCGGGCGTCGCCTTCACCATCCTCGACAACCTCAGCAACGCTAACCAAGGCGTGCTGGATCGGCTTGCGCACATCATCGGGTTCCAGCCCGACTTCGTGGAAGGCGATGTGCGCGACATCGCGCTCCTGCGAGCACTCTTCGCGCGGAGCCGATTCACGGGCGTGATCCATTTCGCCGGGCTCAAGGCGGTGGGCGAGTCCGTCGAGAAGCCGCTCGAGTACTACGACAATAATTTTGTTGGCACGGTTCGCCTGCTCGAGGCCATGCGAGCTTCCGACTGCCGGACGCTGGTGTTCTCGTCGTCCGCGACCGTATACGGCGCGGCCTCCGCGACGATGCCGCTGTCGGAAGACAGCCCGTTGTCCGCGACGAATCCGTATGGGCGTTCCAAACTCATGGTCGAGGAAATGCTGCGCGACCTGGGCCACGCCGAGCCGGAGTGGCGAATCGCGTGCCTGCGCTACTTCAATCCCGTCGGCGCGCATTCCAGTGGCCTGATTGGCGAAGACCCACGCGGCATCCCCAACAATCTGATGCCCTACATCAGCCAGGTGGCCACCGGAAAGCTGCGCTGCCTGAAGGTGTTCGGCGATGACTATCCCACGCCTGACGGGACCGGCGTGCGAGATTACATCCACGTCGTCGATCTCGCCGATGGCCACCTCGCCGCGCTGACGCGGCTGTCGCAGCGACAGGGCGTCCTGACGGTCAACCTGGGCACGGGCAAGGGAACGTCCGTGCTCGAGATGGTCAAGGCATTCGAAGTGTGCAGCGGACGTCCCGTTCCCTACGAGATCGCGCCGCGCCGACCTGGGGACGTGGCCGAATGCTGGGCCAATCCGTCGTACGCGCATCGCGAGCTTGGCTGGAAGGCCCACCTCTCCATTTTGGACATGTGCAAAGACGCCTGGCGTTGGCAGAGCCAGCACGACGCCTGAGCACGCCCCCCACGAGACTCCGTACTTCCCACGAATCATGAGCATCCGTCAGAACATCAAGAGCATTGCCCGTCGCCTGAGCAACGTCCGTTTCATCGGGCGGCCCGTGCGCATCATGGGCGCCATCACGCGCCTGCCGTACTACCACGAACGACAGCACTACTTCGAAACGCAGCAACTGCCGGGGCTCCTGCATGCGCTGTCGGACGTCAACGGACGCCAGCAGATCATGCACCAGGGCATGGTCGAATCCATTCCGGTAGCCCTGCGCGCGCTGCGTCGCGACCAGGTCGATCTGCGCACGTCCGTCCAGGCTGAAATCGGGGGACTGTTGCATCGCATTGACGAACTGCGCGTCAGTCATCAATCCGAACTTGCCGACCTGCGTGATGAACTCGCACCCGTTTCTCGCGTGACCTCGGAGAGCGCCGCGAGCGTGCGCAACATGCTCGAGTCCGTTCAATACCTGCTCGGTCGCGTCGAGTTCGTCCGTCGCGAGCTCATGTTCGAGATGCGCTACGGCGCCAAGACCACCGGCGCGGAGACCGCCAAGGACAGCGGGGCCATTGAGCCAAAGGTCGTGAACCAGTCCAAGCTGGATCAGGCGCGCGCTTCATCGCTGCGCATCAACATGGGCTGCGGACATGTGCTGCTGGATGGGTACATGAATATCGATCGCCGTGCTCTTCCCGGCGTCGATGTGGTCGCCGAGCTGGACAACATGCCCTTCATGCAGGGTGAGATAGACGAGATCTTCTCGTCGCACGTGATCGAGCATTTTCCTCAGGAACAACTGATGCGCCAGTTGTTTCCGTACTGGTTTGGATTGCTCAAGCCGGGTGGAAAGTTCGCCGCCGTCGTTCCCGATGCACAGGGCATGATCGAGGCGTACGGCAAGGGGGAGTTCTCGTTCGAGCAGCTCCGCCACGTGACGTTCGGCGCGCAGGACTACGACGGCGACTTCCACTTCGCCATGTTCACCCCTGAGTCGTTGACCAGGCTCCTGCTTGAGGTTGGATTCGAAGATGTCGTCGTGCTTGTCGCCAATCGTGAGAACGGCGACTGCAGGGAGTTCGAAATCAGCGCAAAGCGCCCCAGCCCGTGACGAGCCTGCACAGATGAGCCACCTTCCCTCCGTATCCGTCATCATCAATACCGATGGGCGCGCGACCAGCCTGGCTCAGTGCCTGGAGAGTCTGAAGTACCTTCGCTATCCGAACTTCGAAGTGGTCGTCGTCGCGGGCCCGACCCGGGACGGTACACATGAACTGTGCGAGGCATGGGGTGACCGGATCCGCTACGCGACCTGCGACGTCCGCAACCTCTCGAAGTCGCGCAACATCTCGATCCAGATCTCCTCGGGCGAGATCGTCGCGTTCCTGGACGATGACTCCGTACCCGAACCCGAATGGCTGGACGACGTCATCCCGGCTTTCCGGGATCCGGATGTCGCCGTTGCTGGCGGATTCCTGCACGACCACACCGGCAAGACCTATCAGTGGCGCTACGGCATCATGGATCGGTTCGGCGCGGCGAACACCTCGCTTACGGGCCCGTCGCCAGAGCTGAACTTTCCCTATAGCTCCAACTTCCCGCACGTCATGGCCAACAGCGCTTTCCGGCGCAGCGCCATCGTGGAAGTCGGCGGCTTCGACGAGGAGTACGAGTACTTCCTCGACGAGAGCGACATCATCTGCCGCTTCGTGGACAACGGCTGGAAAGTGGCGCAGATGGACAATGGGTTCATCCACCACAAGTTCATGCCCAGCCACATCCGCAACGAATCGAAGATCCTCACCAGCTGGTACTCGCTGGTGAAGAACAAAACGTATTTCTCGCTGGTGAACGGACGGCTGCATTCGACGCTTGATCAAGTGTCGGAAGTGATTTCCGGACTCATCAGGGAGTTCCGCACGCACGTCACCTGGGCGGTCAATGAAGGGCTCCTGGGCAAGGAAAACCTGCTGCGGTACGAGGACGAGGTCGACCGAGCTTTTCGCGAAGGCTGGTCCCGCGGTCTGTCGCAGGAACGTAGGCTCGTGGCTCACGATTCGCTCGAGGGCGTTTCGGGCTTCACCCGCTTCGATCCGATCATCCCGGCCGCCGAGCAGAAGTGCTTCGTCTTCCTTTCGAAGACGTATCCGCCCGGCAGCATCGGCGGCATCGGTCGCTACATCCACCACCTTGCGCGTGCAATCGGGAGCCAAGGGCACCAGGTCCATGTGCTGACGACGGGCGAAGGGCACGATCGTGTCGACTTCGAGGAAGGCGTGTGGGTCCATCGCATCGTAGTGCGCGAACACGCTGTTCCCGCTGGCCTCGAAGTTCCGCAGCACATCTGGAATCATTCCAAGACCATGTTCGTGGAGGCGACCGAGATCGCCGCGCGCCGCGACATCGACGCCGTGTACGCGCCAATCTGGGACGTTGAGGGCATCGCGTTCCTGGAGGACAGGCGCGTCCCGATCGTGCACAGCCTGCAGACGACACTGGAGTTCTACCTCGACTCCAACCCGTCCAAGCGGGACGACGCGCACTTCATGGAGTCGTTCGCCAGGCCGATGCTCGCGCTTGAGCGCAAGGTCATGGCCGAAAGCGATCGGATCCACGCGATCAGTTCGGCCATCGCGCGAGAGATCGAGCGTCAGTATTCGTTGACCCTGGATCCGCAGCGCGTTGACGTGATTCATCTGGGGCTCGAGGACATGAGGGCCGCGGAGAAGCGGCTGCCAACCTCATTGCCCGGCGACATGGTGCGGATGACGTTCGTCGGCCGCCTGGAGTCGCGAAAAGGCATCGATGTCTTCCTGGAAACCGTACCGGCGCTGCTGGCGCGCTTCCCGCACCTGCACATTGATGTCGTCGGCAGTGACACGATTCCGAACGGCTCGGGATCCACGTACCGCCGCGATTTCGAGAAGGCTGCGAAGGGCAAGTACGATCGCGCGCGCCTCGCCTTCCACGGTGAGGTCGACGAGGATGCCCTGCGCGGCTTCTACGCGGCATCGGACATCATCGTCGCTCCGTCGCGGTTCGAATCGTTTGGCCTGGTGCACCTGGAAGCCATGATGTTCGGCAAGCCGGTCGTGGGCGGTGCCATTGGCGGCATGGCGGAGATCATCGACGACGGCGTCACGGGCCTGCTTGTTCCTCCGGGCGACAGCAAGGCGCTCGAAGCGGCACTCGAACGCCTCGTCGTCGATGGCAAGCTGCGTGAGAGCATCGGCGCGGCCGGTCGTGAAGCCTACGAACGCAGATTCTCTGCGTCGACCATGGCGGAAGGTGTTACCGACTTGCTCGCGCGACTTGGCAGCAGCTGACGGCCATGAGAATCGCCTACCTGAATGGCGTCTGCGTCGAGCACGACGCCATTTCCAAGGCAATCAGGGACGAGATCACGTGGCTGCGCGAGAGCGGTCACGATGTGCGGCTGTTCAGTTACAAGTGCGATTTCGACGACGTGCCCCATACCAACGTCAACGACGTGGGCGAAGTGGTATTCAACGCGTTCTTTCAGAAATGCGATCTCGCCGTCTACCACTTTGGCATCTTCTCGCCGCTGTTCGACGCGCTGCCCATGACGCCGCGCAACGCCAAACGTCTGGTGGTCTTCCACAACGTGACGCCGAAAGAGCTCGTGCCGCCGCAGGGGCGTGAGCTCATCGACAAGTCGATGAGGCAGATCGGCAACATGGCCTGGGCGGATCACGTCCTGTGCGACAGCCAGACCAACCTCGACGTGCTGCGCGGGCAGGGCATCCATACGCCCGGCTCGGTCATGCCGCTCGCGGTGACTACGGATTTCTCGGCGCCGGAGCGCAAGCCCGGGTTCGACGACGGCATCGTGCGACTCGCGTTCATCGGCCGCTTCGTGAAGGCAAAGGGCCCGGTCGAACTCGTCTCGGCCCTGCGCTCTCTGGTATCGCTCCCGTCAATGCCCAGGCTGCACCTGGACATGATCGGCAACATCGCTTTCTCGGACCAGAAGGTCGTGGCCGAACTCAAGGACGCCATCGCCAAGGCCAATGCTGCAGGCGGCGGACGGCTCACAATCGAGTTGCACGGAAACGCGTCTGGCGAGAAGAAGCAGGACGTCCTGGCCAACGCGGACATGTTCGTGCTGCCGACGTATCACGAGGGCTTCTGCGTGCCCGTCATCGAAGCGTATGCGAGCGGCTGCCGTGTCGTGGCCTATGACAACTCAAACCTGCCCTGCGTCTGCGGCGGTCTTGCGACCTTGGTGGAGACCGGCAACCAGCAGGCGCTTGCCGGTGCAATCCTGGAAAACTGCAGGGACGTGGCTTCCGCACAATGGCGCGAGAAAGGCTACGGCGAGTTCGCCGCCAGCGCGCGCGATTACGTCGCCGCATTCGATCCTGGCGTCATCAGACGCAAGTTCCGCGCGTTCGTGAACGACTTCGCGCTTCGACACTCTTCGGTGTGAGATAGATATGCAGAATCAGGCAAACGTTGGGCTGGCGGAAGGGCTGCGCCTGGCGGTCATGTTATCCAGACGCGACATGAGGACGCGATACGCCAACTCCTTCGCTGGCGTCGCGTGGAGCATCGCCCTGCCACTGCTGTTCGCGCTTGTGAACGTCGTGGTGTTCTCGGTGCTGATGACGGGGCGCATGGGTACGCGCTACGGAGATGTCCCGTTCTCGCTGTTCTACTTCGTACCGTTCTCGCTATGGGCGCTTTTCACCGAGGTCACAAGCCGAAGCACCTCCATCCTGCGCGAGTACAACTACCTCATCACCAAGATCGCGTTCCCTACGTGGGTCATTCCGCTGGTGCCTTTGGCCTCTGCCCTGGTCAGCCAGTTGGTGATGTTTGCCATCATCGTCTTCCTGCTGGTTACGAAGGGCGTGATGCCTTCGCCAGACGCCTGGGCGTTCTTCGTCATCTGGGGCCTCACAGTGGTCATGACCATCGGCGTGTCGTACCTCGTCTCGTCGATCGCGATTTACATCCCGGACGTGGGGCAGCTCGTGCCCGTGTTGGTCACGATCCTGTTCTGGCTTACTCCCATCCTCTATCCGGCCGCGATGGCACAGGACGGCCCGCTCTGGTTCCGCAACTTGGTCATGCACTTCAACCCGTTCTATTACATGGTTGAGTCGGCGCGCCTGGCGGTGCTGGGCGCAGAGCCCCTGCCTTGGTCGTACGTCGGCATCTTCGCGTGTTTTGCGGGCGTCACGCTGATCTTCGGCTGGCGTGTGTTCAGTAAGTTGAAGGCTGGGTTCGCCGATGTCTAACGAGAGCATCCAAGCGCCGCTCATAGCGACGGCCCCGGTTATCGAGCTTGCCAACGTAAGCAAGTTCTACCGCACCTACTCCACGCCGCAGCAGCGGCTCTTCGAATTGCTGACCGGGTCGCGCAAGTATGCGCGCGAGACGCGCGCGCTGGACGACGTGTCGCTCACCCTGGAGAAGGGCGGGCGCCTGGGCATCGTCGGTGAGAACGGTAGCGGCAAGAGCACATTGCTCAAGGTGCTGGCGGGCGTGCTGACGCCGACCAGCGGGACGGCGCGCGTCCAGGGTCGTGTGTCCGCGCTACTTGAGCTGGGCGCCGGCTTCAATCCCGATTTGACGGGACGCGACAACGTCATCCAGTTCTGCATGCTCCACGGATTGCGGCAGGACGAAGCCGCAGAAGCCGCAGAACCCATCGTGCGCTTCAGCGAGCTGCAGGACGCGATCGATCACCCGGTCAAGACTTACAGCAGCGGCATGGCGGTGCGCCTGGGTTTCGCATGTGCGGTATACGTGAAGCCAGACATTCTGATCGTGGACGAAGCGCTTAGCGTGGGCGACGCCTACTTCCAGAACAAGTGCATGCACAAGATCCGGGCGATGCTCGACGAGGGCGTGACGTTCCTATATGTCACGCATGCGGCCGATGCAGTGCGCGCGCTGTGCAACCAGGCTGTGTGGATGGACCATGGAAAAGTGCGGATGTTCGGTACCTCTACCGCGGTCGGCGCCGCCTACCAGAGCGACGTGTTCAGCCGCTCGGTGCGAGCGGGATTCGAATCGCAGAAGCCGACGCAGGAGGACACTGCAGTTACCTTGGAGCTGGGCGAGGACTCGAGTGTCGTGGAGGGAGGCGTGAGCCTTTTCGACGAGGCGCGTCACCAGGCATTCGCGGAACGTGTGGCTCCGCTCCGCACGGGCAGCGGCGACGTGCTCGTGGAAGACATCCTGTTGGTCGACGCGGATGGAAGGGACACGGACAGTCAGCCGTTTGGTCAGGACGCTCGTGTGCGTGTCTTCTTCAACGTGGTGCGGCCGGTCGAGGGCGATGTCGCGCTCACACTCGGCGTCATGGATGCGAGCGGGAGACAGATCCTGCACTTCAGCACGCTCGTCAACGGAATTCGCATCGACGAATGCGAGGCGGGTCATCACTACGCAGTCGATTTCCGCTTCGCATGTCCCCTGACCCCGGGTGAGTACAACCTCGTGGCCGGAGTTTCATTGATGTCCAAATCGCTGCTAAGGAACTCGCAGATGCTCGCGGAGTCCGTCATCGACTATTGCGTCGGGGGGGCCAGGTTCAATGTGGACGAACCCTGCGACGTCGCTCAACGTGACCTTTGGGGCATCTGCTTTGTCCCGAGCCAGGTTCACCTGAGCAAATTTGACTGAAGGAAGCGATATGAGTGCAATTGAAGCCGAAATCGAAGTCCTGCGCGCGGCGATTTCCACCGATATGCCGGGGAATCCCGTTGCGCAGGGTTGGAAGAGCTATTCGCAGTGCGATGAGGACGGGATCATCCGCGAGTGCCTAGCGCGTATCGCTCGCGTGGCGCCACTTTCGCGTACGTTCTTCGAGATCGGTTGCAGCAACGGGCTGGAGAACAATACGCACCTGCTGCTACTGGACGGTTATCGCGGCGGTTGGATCGATGGAAGCACGGATAATATTGCGTCGATCAAGGAGCAGTTGGGGTCGACGGCGTTCGACGACCTGCTCGTGATGCGCGCATTCGTGACCGCGGAGAACGCGCGAGCGCTGGCGACCGACATGGCCGCGTTCCTCGGGACGCTGGACATTGACCTGCTTTCGCTGGACATCGATGGCAACGATACATACGTAATGTCGGAACTGTTGTTGGAGCTCCGCCCTAAGCTGATCTGCGTCGAGTACAACGCGAAATTCCGACCGCCGACCTCGCTGACGATGGCCTACGATGCCTCGCACTGGTGGAAGGGCGGGGATTACTTCGGTGCTTCCTTGCAGTATTGGGTCGAACAGCTGACGGGCTATCGCCTGGTGTGCTGCAACCTCAGCGGCGCGAATGCGTTCTTCGTACGCGACGAACTGGCGGAAGGCTTTCCGGTGTACTCGGTGGAGCAGCTGTTCCAGCCCGCACGTTATCGCCTTGCGGAGACGGCATCAGGCCACGGGGCAACGTTGCAGTGGCTCGCAGACCGCCTCGCGCCGGGGCGTCGTGCGCCCTGGCTGGTCGATGCCAACGTCCCTCACTTCGGCCGCTTCCCGTTCGAGATCCATCGCTGCGCGGACCAGTACATTTCGGGCGACCTTGCGCGGGACGAGATCTGGGAGGCGTTCGAGACAGAAGTTTTCCGCCGTGTGTGCATGCCCGGTGATCGAGTACTCGACATCGGCGCGAACATCGGGTGGTATTCCGTACTCGCGTCGCGCCTGGTCGGCGAATCCGGCCATGTACGCTCGTTCGAGCCGGATTCCGCCAACGGCGAACTGCTTGCCCGCAACTTGGCGCGCAACTGCGCACACGACAACGTGCGTGTGGAGCGCATGGCAGTCGGCGCGCGTTCGGAGCAGCTCAACCTCTTCCGATCTGGGGATAACCTCGGTGACCATCGGCTCTTCGACGACGGATCGAGCCGCGAAACGTCCACCGTGCCGGTAGAGCCGCTCGACAGGCTCTACGACGATTCAGCGGAACTGCCGACGTTGATCAAGTCGGATACGCAAGGCTCCGAGGGGCGCATCCTGGAGGGCGCCGCGCAGCTTCTCGCCGCCGGTTGGCGGCCTGTCTGGTTGCTCGAGTTCTGGCCGTATGGTCTGGCGAACTCCGGTTCCGACGCCATGGCGGTCTGGCGCCGGCTGTATGACCTTGGATATCGGATGTTCGAGGTCAGCGAGGGCAATCCGGCGCTAGTCGAGCTCGACGAAGCCCGCGTGCGGCAGCGGCTCGCAACTGACCTCACAGTCGAGTCGACGGGGTTCATCAACATCCTCGCGTTGCCGGGCGGTGGCGAGCGACTTGAGCGTGTGCAGGACCTGATTCAAGCCTGACCGCGCTCGCGCCCGCGCGGCACGGGAGGCAGGTTCTTCGCGGGGATCGTGGCAGGAAACTGGCTTACAATGCGCATCGGGCCGGCGGCGCCGGCCACTTTGTTATCTGCTTCGCCGCCATGCGCTTGGTCGGAACCACCGGAAGATGCATGGAAGCGGACTCAACACCAACGCCAAGGAGCGTTGAAAGCATGAAGAAGGCGATCGTTACCGGCGTGACCGGGCAGGATGGAGCGTATCTGGCGCAGCTGCTGCTGGATAAGGGCTACAAGGTCTACGGAACCTATCGCCGCACGAGCTCGGTGAACTCCTGGCGCATCGAGGAACTGGGGATCCAGTCGCATCCCAACCTTGAACTCGTGGAGCACGACCTGCTCGACATGGGATCGAGCGTGCGCCTGCTGCACAACAGCGGAGCTAAGGAGGTTTACAACCTCGCGGCGCAGAGCTTCGTCGGAGTCTCGTTCGACCAGCCGGCAGCGACGGCGCAGATCACGGGCGTTGGCGCGCTGAACCTGCTCGAGGCGATCCGCATTGTCGACAAGGACATCCGCTTCTACCAGGCGTCTACGTCCGAGATGTTCGGCAAGGTGCAGGCGGTGCCGCAGGTCGAGGACACGCCGTTCTATCCGCGCAGCCCGTATGGTGTGGCCAAGCTCTACGCGCACTGGATCACGGTGAACTACCGCGAGTCCTACGACATGTTCGGTTGCAGCGGCATCCTGTTCAATCACGAATCCCCGCTGCGTGGCCGCGAGTTCGTGACGCGCAAGATCACCGATGCGGTGGCCAAGATCAAACTCGGCAAGCTCGACACGCTCGAGCTGGGCAACCTCGACGCCAAGCGCGACTGGGGTTACGCCAAGGAGTACGTCGAGGGCATGTGGCGGATGCTGCAGGCCGACAAGCCCGACACCTACGTGCTTGCGACCAATCGCACCGAAACCGTGCGCGACTTCGTCGAGATGGCGTTCAAGGCAGCAGGCTTCGGCATCCGCTTCGAAGGGAACGCGGAGAACGAAGTGGGCGTCTGCACGGAGAGCGGGCGTACGCTGGTGCGCATCAACCCCAAGTTCTATCGCCCGGCTGAAGTCGAACTGCTGATCGGCAACCCGGCCAAGGCGCGCCAGGAGCTCGGCTGGGAGCCCAAGACCACGCTCGAAGAACTGTGCCGCATGATGGTCGAGGCCGATATCCGCAGGAACGAGCGTGGCTTCTCGTTCTGACGAGCGCCGGCCGCGTGCGCTGGTGACCGGCCTGACCGGGTTCACCGGTCAATACGTGGCCGCGGAACTTGCGACTGCAGGTTACGACGTGGTCGGTTTCGTGCATGGCGAATCGCCAGATGTGCGTTGTCGCTCGGTCGACCTCACCGACCGTGACGCCACCGCCGCGGCGGTCGCGTGGGCCGACGCCGATGTGGTGATTCACCTGGCCGCCATCGCCTTCGTTGGCCACGGTGACGTGGAGGCGATCTATCGCGTCAATGTGATGGGCACGCGCAACCTGCTCGAAGCACTGGCTGCTGCGCCGCGTCAGCCGGAGCTCGTCCTGCTGGCGAGTAGCGCCAACATCTACGGCAACGCGCAGGCCGAGCCCATCGCGGAGTCGACTCCGCCGAGCCCGCAGAACGACTATGCGGTCAGCAAGCTCGCCATGGAGTACATGGCGCGCCTGTGGTCGGAGTGCTTGCCGATCGTGATCGTGCGGCCGTTCAACTACACCGGCGTCGGCCAGGCCGAGAGCTTCCTCCTGCCGAAGATCGTCAAGCACTTCCGGGAAGGGGCATCGGCGATCGAGTTGGGCAACATCGATGTGTGGCGCGATTTCCTCGATGTCCGCCAAGTCGCGTATGCCTATCGGCGTCTGGTCGAGATGCGTCCGTCCGGCGGCATCTTCAACATCTGCTCCGGCCGCGCGTGGTCGTTACGCGAGGTAATCGCGATGGCCGAGGAGCTATCGGGACGCAGCATCGAGGTCAAGGTCAATCCTGCCTTCGTGCGCGCCAACGAAGTGCGTCGACTGGTCGGCTCCGATGCGAACCTGCGGGCCACCATCGGCGAACTTCCAGACATTCCGTTGCGTGAAACCCTGCGCTGGATGCTCGCGGCCTGATCTCGCACTCCGGACGTCACGCCTTCGGGCGCGCGCCAGTCGGAAGTCGCCCGCCGGAAGCCCGGCGGGCCTCGGTGCACCCTAGCGTTCGAGCAGTGCAGTCAGTTCCCCGGTTTTCTCGCGGAGCAGTGCCTCGTTCCCTCGAGTTTCGACGTTCAGGCGCAGTAGCGGCTCCGTGTTGGAGCTGCGCAGGTTGAAACGCCACTGGCCGAAGTCCGCGCTCAGGCCATCGACATGCTCCAGCGTGGGCGACAACGCACGGTAGTGCGACAGCACCCGCTCGATGCAGGCGTTCGGATCCTCGACACGGAAATTGATCTCGCCGCTGCACGGGAACGCGGCCATGCGGTGCTCGACCAGTTCTGCCAGCGACTGGCCAGTCGCCGAAACGAGTCCAGCGATCAGCAGCCACGGAATCATTCCGGAGTCGCAATAGGCGAAGTCGCGGAAGTAATGGTGGGCACTCATCTCACCACCGTAGATGGCGTTCTCCGAGCGCATGCGCTCCTTGATGAACGCATGTCCGGTCTTGCTCTGGATGGGCGTTCCGCCGGCGGCCTGCACCATCTCGACGGTGTTCCACGTCAATCGCGGATCGTGGATGACCTTCTGGCCGGGATTGCGCTGAAGCAATGCCGACGCCAGCAGGCCGACAAGGTAGTAGCCCTCGATGAACCGGCCGTCCGCATCGAAGAAGAAACAGCGGTCGAAGTCGCCGTCCCACGCGATGCCGAAGTCCGCGCCGTTGGCGCGAACGGCGTCGGCGGTGGCGGCGCGCTTCTCGGGAAGCAGCGGGTTCGGAATGCCGGACGGGAACGTGCCGTCGGGTTCGTGCTGGATGCGGATGAACTCGAACGGCAGGTGCGGAGCGAGCTGGTCGATCACCATGCCCGCCGCGCCGTTGCCCGCGTTGGTGACGATCTTCAGCGGCTTGAGCTTCTGAACGTCCACGTACGACAGAAGGTGCGCGATGTAAGCGGTCTTGTCCTCGTGGAAGCTCGTGCTTCCGCGCGGCGCTGTGGCCAGCGCGCGTTCGCCCATGCAGCTGCCGCGGATCGCGAACAGGCCAGAGTCGCCGCTGATGGGGCGCGCGCCTTCGCGGACCAACTTCATCCCGTTGTAGTCCATCGGGTTGTGGCTGGCGGTGACCATGACGCCGCCGGCCGCACCGAGATGCATCGTCTGGAAGTACACCTCTTCCGTACCGCATAGGCCGATGTCGATCACGTCGCGCCCGGCTTCCAGGAAACCATCGGCCAGCGCCGACTGCAGCGATGGGCTGCTCAGTCGCACGTCGCGGCCGAGGACGATCGGACCGGGGGGTAGCAGGTCGCTCATGCCAAGGCCGATGCGGCGGGCAAGAATTTCGTCGAGTTCATCGGGAACGCGGCCCCGGATGTCGTACGCCTTGAAACTGGTAAGGGGCATGTTCGGACGGTTCATGGCGAAGATGGGCCGACGTTGCTGGCATGGCCACGGCGACCTATAATTAACGGTATTTTTATTCTTACGAGACCCGCATGGAGCTGACCATCCTGATGCCCTGCCTCAACGAGGCAGAAACCCTGGAAGTGTGTATCAGGAAAGCGCAGGCGTTTCTGACCAAGTACGCCATCGACGGCGAAGTGATGATCGCCGACAACGGTAGCACGGACGGCTCGCAGGAGATCGCACGCGCCAATGGCGCCGTCGTCGTCGACGTTCCCGCACGCGGGTACGGCGCGGCCCTGTTGGGTGGCATCGAAGCGTCGCGCGCCCGTTTCATCATCATGGGCGACGCGGACGACAGCTACGATTTCTCAGCGCTCATGCCCTACGTCGAACGCCTGCGCGAAGGCGCCGACCTGGTGATGGGCAATCGTTTCAAGGGCGGCATTGCCAAGGGCGCAATGCCGTTCCTGCACAAGTATCTCGGCAATCCGGTACTGAGCTTCCTGGGCCGCCTGTTCTTCAAGGCGCCGATCCGCGACTTCCATTGCGGCCTGCGCGGATTCAACCGCCAGAGCATCCGGGGCCTCAACCTGGTGACGCCGGGCATGGAGTTCGCAAGCGAGATGGTGGTCAAGTCGGCGCTGGCCGGACTGCGCATCGAAGAAGTGCCGACGACGCTCAAGCCGGACGGCCGCTCGCGTCCGCCACACCTGCGCACCTGGCGCGACGGTTGGCGCCACCTGCGATTCCTGCTGATCTTCTCTCCGCGCTACCTCTATCTCATTCCGGGTCTGGTGCTGCTCGCGATCGGCGTGGCCGGCGTGGCGTGGCTGTGGCAAGGGCCGCGCGAAGTGCTGCCCAACGTGGCGCTGGACGTGCACAGCTTCATCGGGTTCACGATGATCTCCGTGCTGGCCGTCCAGATCCTCCTGTTCGGCGTGCTCTCGCGTGCGTTCGCGTCGATCTTCGGAATCCGCAGCGTGTCGAAGCCGTGGATGTCGACGGCGACCAGCCTGGAATCGATCCTCGTGCCCGCCGTACTGGCGACCCTCGGCGGTCTGGTCGGTGCGTGGTGGTGCATTTCTGGTTGGGCCGACGTGGGTTACAGCTCGCTCGAATACGGCAAGTTCCTGCGTCCCTTCGTCGTTTCGCTGGCTGCGCTGCTGGTCGGAACCCAGATGGCGTTCACGGCGTTCTTCGCCAGTTCGTTCGCCGAGTACTTCAAGCACAGCAAGCCGTTGGCCTGACGCGGCCAAGCGACGGTGAAGGCCCACGTCCGCCTGAAAGTGGACGTGGGCTAGTCCGTTATCGCTTGAGGATCACGAAGCCGATGGACGTTGTGACGTACTTCTCTTCGACCATCAGCTTGAGGTGCTTGTTGCGATCGTAAGGCGGCAGGTCGACGTACTTGTCGATCTCGCCATCGCCCATGTTGAAGTTGATCGGGAGGAAAACATTGCCCTGTTCTTCGACTAGCGACTTCAGGCGCAAGATGTCCTTCTTCCGGTAGAGCGACAATCCAACGCTTTCGAACGTCTCTTCCTCGCCTTCGACGTTGAGCTCGGTCGTATGCACCGCAACGCCGCCGGTCTTCAGGCACTTGTTCGCATTGAGCACGAAGTCGATGCCGTGCTGCAGTGAGCCCAGGTGTTCCAGTGCGCAAGACGACCAAATGAAATCATGCTGTCCCAAGTCATCCGGGATCGCGTTCATGTTGACGGGCCGAAAGCTGACGTGTCTGGCGAACTGTTCCCACGGCACGATGCCCTCGTAGAAGAAGCCTTCGACGCTCGTACTGCCCCAGTACGTGTCGCTTTCTTCAAGTGGGGGAATGTCGGTGCAGATGACGTCGACCGCACGACGCGCCATGACCGCGGCCAGCGGTTCCTTGCCGCACCCGAAGCCCAGGCCTGAGTAACCCGGCTGCAGGACACAGAACTGCTCCAGCGCGCGAAGGATGTAGATGTACTCCCACTGCTTGCGGTGGAAGAGTTTCTCCTGGGCGATTTCGCGGCAGATCCTGTCGTACACCGGCTCGCTGAACTGCCGGGAAGTGCAGACTTGCGAAGCGACCGTTTCCAGCGTCGGCTCCTGCATCGGCTCGTTGGTGTTCTCCCACATCGCTGGTGCTCCCTCTCCATGGATGGTGACATTCGAGCGGGACCATAGCGCGTCCGCGGCGGGATTTGCCACCACGGACGGGGAAGAGCGGGGCGATGGCCCTCAGTCGATCCTGGCCGGCGTCGCGGAGCCGGGATCCGGACCGGCCCGCAGCAGGCCGGGCAGAGTGGCGAGCGCGACGATGAATACGGGCAATTGATAGCGCGCGTCCTGCGCCACGTTTGCCACGGCGAGCACGGCGCTGTGCACAATGACGGGCGCGGCCACCAGCAGGATGCGCCAGTCCTTCATGCGTCGGAATGCGACCCAGGCGGCGAACAGCAACAGGTACAACCAAGCGGCGGGTCGCCAGAGCAGGTTGAATCGGCGCGACTCTTCCAGCCACCGTGCGACGGTCCCCACCGATTCCGGGGCGAACGAACCCGGCCGTGCATCGAGGCCCGGCTGTACCCACTGCACTTGGCCGTTCGTGGTGTAGATGCTCGCGCCCGCTTCGTACAGCGGCGCCTGGTCCGATTCGTCCATAAGCCAAACCAGTGAACTCACGCAGGCCAGGTGCCTCAGCTCAGTTCCGGGATTCTCACGCGCCATCCGCAGCCATGCCTCGCGCAGTTCGCCGCTCGCGCGCGCGGCCACGCTCCGGTCGAACTCGGGATTGAAGATCGTGATGTCCACCACGCTGCAGCGGTATGGCCACACGCTTCGCGTCTTGACGATCTGGTGGAACAGCGCCCCCGATTCCTTTGTCGGTGCCGCTTCGCCTGCTTCCAGATGCGCCGCGATGTGATGCGCATAAAGGGTGAACGCCACGTTCGAACGCTCGACGCCCAGCGCACTGATCATGGGCCCCTTGAGGACCATGGCGATGCCGGCAACGCTCAATGCCAGCAGCGCGATTGCGTTGCGGTTCACCCGTGAAAGCACGAACACGATCAACAGCGAGGCCAGCGCGACCGGAGGGCCGTTGTGGCGGAAGAGTACGCACACAAGCAGCACCGCCAGCGACAATGCGAACGCGACGGGGCGCGAAAGTCGGGGGCGCTGCAGGAACAGCAGGCTGATGGCGGCCGCGGTAATGGCGACGACGGATGCCGCGTACGGGACGTCCTTCCACAGCGTGACGCTGCTGAAGGCGATGGCGGGCAAGAGTGCGCAGCCCCAGGAAGCGAGGTGAGCCAAGGCGCTGCTAGTGCGCGTGACGCGCTCCGTCACGGCGATCAGGTAGCCCGACGAGAGGCCCAGCGCACCGGCCTGCAACATCACGACGAAACCAGGCGTGTCCCAGATCTTCCGCGCCGCAGTCAGCAGCAACGTGTGATAGACCGGGTGCCAGTCGGAAGTGATGCCCGTCGCCGCCATTTGCCACTGGCCAATGGAGTCATTGCTCATCACTCCCGGCCAGAACACCACCAGCAACGACGCTGAGACGGCCCACGACGGCAGCGCATAGCGCACGCTCGCGCACCACAGCGATTCGGCTGGAGACGAAGGCGCGCGTAGAGCGCAGACGAACCAGAGCTGGAGCACGTACACCGCAAATGCGATCAGCAGCGCATCCACGAGCTGGACGAGGCGTTGCAAGGCCGTTCGCTCCGGGTACTGCATCCACAGTTGCGGGTTGGCATCGCCGATTACACGCAGCGCGCGCGTCGTGTTGCTTCCGCTCGGTTTGTAAAGGTCGACGTCCTGCGGCTGACCATTGGCCGCGACGCGTGCGCGCCCGGACCACGGATGACTGATGAACACCACTTGCGCGGAAGTAGCCCGACCGATCCACCGCGCAGGAGTGCCGGCCTGCGCAGCGGTCAGCATGCCGTCCTTTACACGCCAGCCAGCGTCGTGTCGAATCTGGTCTGGCGGAACACGCTTGCCGTCCGCCTCGATCGCGAACCACACTTCCGCATTCGAACCGCCCTTCGGCGAAGCACCCAATGCGCTGACTTCGACCACGATCGGTTCGCCAGCGGACTCATGCGGGGCAACGGGGACGGGGAGAGCGTAGGTCAGGGCGAAGCCGACCACCCAAAGCAGCAGTGCGCTAGCAAGCGCGGTCGGCCTTGAAACGCGAGGCTGTGTATCGCGCACCCAGGCGAGTAGCGGGCCGCTCATCAAGAAGCCCAGGACGGCGAACACGGCGAAGAACAATGCGCCCAGGCGAATGGGCGTCAGATGCGACACCAGAGAAAACGAAACGGCGACGCTGGCGACTGTCCGCGCCAGCGCCAAGTACATCTGGTCGGCCCGCATGGCCCCCCCTGCTTATGCTGTTCTTCGTTGCATGATCGGCGGGCGGAGCCCGCCGATCCGCTGCGGTCCGCTGTACTTAGACGGCAGCTTCCAGTTCCGGCAACAGCTGGAACAGATCCCCCACCAACCCGATGTCGGCAATCTCGAAGATCGGCGCATCGCCGTCCTTGTTGATCGCGACGATGGTGCCGGCGTCCTTGATGCCGGTCAGGTGCTGGATGGCGCCGCTGATGCCGACGGCCACGTACAGCTCCGGCGCGATGATCTTGCCGGTCTGGCCGACCTGGAGTTCGTTGGGCACGTAGCCGGCGTCCACCGCCGCACGCGAGGCGCCCACGGCCGCGCCGAGCTTGTCGGCCAGCGCGTAGATCACCTTGAAGTTCTCGGCCGAACCGACGCCGCGGCCGCCGGAGACGACGCGCTTGGCACTCTGGAGGTCAGGGCGATCGGACTTGCCGGCTGCAAGGCCGACGAAGCGCGTGTGCGAGGGCAGGGCCGCATCGACGGACACCGCTTCGACCGCGGCACTGCCGCCCTTCGCCGCTTCCGGCCACGAGGCCGTGCGGACCGTGGCGACCACCGCGTGATCGGTCGGTGCTTCGACCGTGATGATGGCGTTGCCGGCGTAGATCGGACGCTTGAAGGTGTGGCTGCCTTCCACGGCCATCACGTCGGACACCTGGGCAACGCCCAGCAGCGCGGCGACGCACGGCATCAGGTCCTTGCCAAAGGTGGTGCTCGGGCCGAATACATGGCTGTAGCCGGCGGCGACCTTCGCCACCTGCGGTGCCAGCACCTGTGCGATCGCGCTGGCGTTGGCGGCATTCGAAACTGTCAGCACCTTGCCTACGCCCGCGATCTGCGCGGCTTCCGCGGCAATGGCGGCCGGATCGGCGGCCAGCACCACGATGTCGATGGACTCCGGCTTCAACGCCTGCGCGGCGGAGACGCACTTCGCGGTGGAGGCGTTGAGCTTGCCGTCCAGGTGTTCGGCGACGATGAGTACCTTGCTCATTACAGCAGCCCCTTCTGCTTGAGTGCGGCGACCAGTTCGGCCGCGTTCTTCACCATCACGCCCTTGGTGCGCTTGGCCGGCGCGGCGTAATGCGTGGTCTTGAGCGTGTCGCCGGTGTCGACGCCGAGGTCGGCGAACGGCACGGTTTCCAGCGGCTTGCTCTTGGCCTTCATGATGTCCGGCAGCTTGATGAAGCGCGGCTCGTTCAGGCGCAGGTCGGTGGTGACCACCGCCGGCAGGTCGACTTCCAGCGTCTCAAGGCCGGCGTCGACTTCGCGCGTCACCGTGGCCTTGCCGTCGGCAACGTCCAGCTTCGAGGCGAAGGTCGCCTGCGGACGACCCCATAGCGTGGCGAGCATCTGGCCGGTCTGGTTGGCGTCGTCGTCGATGGCCTGCTTGCCCAGGATCACCAGGTCCGGCTGCTCCTTCTCGATCAGCTTGAGCAGGGTGCGCGCGGCGGTCAGCGGCTGGATCGGCTGGTCCGAGACGACGTGGATGGCGCGGTTGGCGCCCATGGCCAGGCCGTTGCGCAGGTGCGCCTGGGCATCAGCCGGGGCGATCGTGGCCACCACGACCTCGGTCGCGATGCCCTTGTCGCGCAGGCGCAGGGCCTCTTCCAGGGCGATCTCGTCGAAGGGATTGGCCGACAGCTTGACGCCGTCGGTGACCACGCCGGAGCCGTCCGGCTTGACCTGGATGCGGACATTGAAGTCCACCACGCGCTTGTAGCCGACGAGAATCTTCATCGTGCGGGGGTTCCTATGGTTGCGCGGCCGGAAGCGGGCCGAGAACCGTCAATTCTAGCCGAGCCGCGCTCCCTACGCAGGCGGATGGTTGGGGGTCGCACGACGGCCTTTGCGAGGCGCCGGGTTCAGCCGGCCCCCATGCGCTCGGTTATTCTTGGCGTCCCGTTTAAAGAAGTTCCGGAGCCAGGATGCTTCACCCCGTAGTTCTCAGCGGCGGCAGCGGTTCCCGCCTGTGGCCCCTTTCGCGTCAGAACCAGCCCAAGCAGTTCCTGCGTCTGATCGGCGACCATTCGCTGTATCAGGAGACGGTGATCCGGGCGAGCAAGCTGCCCGGGGCCCAGCCGCCGGTCACCGTGTGCAGCGAAGACCATCGCTTCATGATTGGTGAGCAGCTGCAGGAAATGGCCATAGCCAGCGGCGGCATCCTGCTGGAACCCATCGCGCGCAATACGGCGCCGGCAATCGCATGGGCGGCCCTCCACGTCATGGCGACCGATCCCGACGGTTCGCTGCTGGTAATGCCGGCCGATCACCTGATCGAGGACGAAGGCGCATTCCGGACCGCGGTGGCTTCGGCGATGGAGCTGGCGGAGCAGGGTTGGCTGGTCACCTTCGGTATCACGCCCGATTACCCCGAAACCGGATACGGCTACATCCTGCGTGGCGAGTCGCTCAGCCAGGACGGTTATCGCGTGCAGCGCTTCGTCGAGAAGCCCGACCTGGCCACCGCCGAGCGCTATGTTGCCGAAGGCAGCTATGCGTGGAATTCGGGCATGTTCCTTTTCAAGGCCAGTGCGTACGTGGACGAGTTGGCGCGCCATGCACCCGCCGTGCTGGAGGCGACCCGTGCCGCCTTCGCCACGTCGAGCAAGGACCTGGATTTCATCCGCATCGCCAAGGACGCGTTCGCCGCCAACCCCAACGACTCCATCGACTACGCGGTGATGGAAAAGACCGATCGCGCGGCGGTCGTGCCGGTCAGCTGCGGCTGGAGCGATATCGGTTCCTGGTCCTCGCTGTGGTCGGTGGCCCAGCGCGACGGCGACGACAATCGCCACGAAGGCGACGTCATCTCCGTCGACACCAAGGGCAGCCTGGTGCGCGCCTCCGAGCGCCGCATGATCGCGACCATCGGCGTCGAGGATCTGGTGATCATCGACACGCCCGACGCGACGCTGGTCGCGCGCAAGGATCGCGTGCAGGACGTCAAGACGGTGGTCGACCACCTCAAGGCCGCGGGCCGACAGGAGCACCTCTTCCACCGCAAGGTCTACCGCCCTTGGGGCAGCTACGACTCCATCGACATGGGCGACCGCTTCCAGGTCAAGCGCATCGTCGTGAAGCCGGGCGCGGCGTTGAGCCTGCAGAAGCACCACAAGCGCGCCGAGCACTGGATCGTCGTCTCCGGCGTCGCCGAGGTCACCTGCGACGACCGCGTGTTCGACCTGCATGAGAACGAAAGCACCTACATCCCGCTGGGCAGCGTGCACCGCTTGCGCAATCGCGGCACCGAACCGGTGGAACTGATCGAAGTGCAGTCGGGCAGCTACCTGGGCGAGGACGACATTGTCCGGCTCGAGGATGTGTACGGGCGTTCCTGAGCGGGGCGTATCCGTCACCGAAGAACGCCCCGCCCATCGGGGCGTTTTTTCTGGCGCAATCCGTCAGGCGGAGACGCCGCCGAGCGCTTCCACCAGCAAGGCCGCGAACCGGTCCGCGCTGCCCGGCGCATGCGCGAAGAACAACGACGGTTCGCACAGTTCCAGTTCGAGCAGGCACGGCCGGCCGGCTTCATCAATGATGAGGTCGACGCGAGCGTAGAGCAGCGCTTCGTCCAGCTGCAACGCGTCGCGCGCCGCGGCCATCACGCGATCGGCCAGCGCGAGCTCGTCCTGCGACGGCAGGCGCGGCGTGATCGCCTCGGCGGCGAACAGGTGACTTGTGGGGCCTTCATCGGGTCGCAGCAGCGGGCCTTTGCGGATCGCGTGGCTGAACTGGCCGGCGAAGTACATCAGCGCGGTTTCGCCATGCTCGTCCACGGCCGACAGATAGGGCTGCAGCATGGCGCTCCTGTCGGCATCGAGCAGGCGCGCCAGATGGTTCGCGGCGGCGAATTCCTGCGATCGCGCGTAACGCTGCGCGTCCTTCGACCCCGCACCAACGCTCGGCTTCACGACGAACTCCGCAGCGTCCGGATGCGCGGCGAGGAAGGCCTGCAGCGCGGGCATCGGCTCCATGTCGGGCTCGACGAACGCCGTCGGTACGACGGGGACGCCACGCGCGGCGAGCTGCGCCAGGTAGTGCTTGTCGGTGTTCCAGCGCACGACGGGCAGTGGATTGATCAGCCGCGTCTGCGCCGACACGTGCATGCTCCAGTCCAGGAACTCGCGCAGGCGCGGCACGTAGTCCCAGGGCGAGCGCAGGATGGCCGCATCGAAGCGGCTCCAGCCAACCGTCGCGTCGTCCCAGGCGCGTACCTGTACGGCCAGCCCCGCGCGGGCGCAGGCGTCGAGCAGGGGTGTGAGGTCATCGTCCAGGCCAGCGGCGGCGATGGCGGTTACGAGGGCGATCCGGGTCATGGTCGAAGTCTAGTCGCTGGCGCGCCGCGGTCGCGATGTCCGATCCGGTCGACATTGGCCTGTCCAAACGTACGGTAGGGGACGCGGCCGTCGCCACGGTAAACTCCGGTCCATTGCGCAGAACCGAACGGAGTCCGCTTCATGGCCGCGATGCAGAACGGCAAGAACAAGCTTTTCCCCAGTGCGAAAGCGGCGCTCGAGGGCATCGTCGCCGACGGGCAGACGCTCGCCGTCGGCGGCTTCGGCCTGTGCGGCATTCCCGAGGCGCTGATCGCCGCGCTGCGCGACAGCGGCGTGAAGGGCCTGACGGCCATTTCCAACAATGCCGGCGTCGATGGCTTCGGCCTGGGCCTGCTGTTGGAGACGCGGCAGATCCGCAAGATGATTTCGTCGTACGTCGGCGAGAACAAGGAATTCGAGCGCCAGTTCCTCTCCGGCGAACTCGAGCTGGAGTTCAACCCGCAGGGCACGCTGGCCGAGCGCCTGCGCGCGGGCGGCGCGGGCATCCCGGCCTTCTTTACGCGCACCGGCTTCGGCACGGTCGTGGCGGAAGGAAAGGAAACGCGCGAGTTCGACGGCCACCATTACGTGATGGAAACCGCGCTGAAGGCCGACGTGTCGCTGGTGAAGGCGTGGAAGGCCGACAAGGCCGGCAACCTCGTCTTCCGCAAGACCGCGCGCAACTTCAACCCGGCCTGCGCGATGGCGGGCGCGGTCTGCATTGTCGAAGTCGAGGAGCTGGTCGAGGTCGGCGCGATCGATCCGGACCACGTGCATCTTCCGGGCATCTACGTCGACCGCATCGTCGTCAACGCCACGCCCGAGAAGCGCATCGAGCAGCGCACCGTGCGCGCCGCCTGACCCCACACGACTACAGGAAGAATGACATGGCTTGGACCCGCGACCAGATGGCGCAGCGCGCCGCGCAGGAACTCACCGACGGCGCCTACGTCAACCTCGGCATCGGCCTGCCGACGCTGGTGGCCAACTTCATTCCCGACGGAGTGGACGTGTGGCTGCAGAGCGAGAACGGTTTGCTCGGCATCGGCCCGTTCCCGACGGAAGCCGAGGTCGACGCCGACCTCATCAACGCCGGCAAGCAGACGGTCACCGCGCGTCCCGGCGCGAGTTACTTCGGCAGCCACGATTCGTTCGCAATGATCCGCGGCGGCCACATCGACCTGGCGATCCTGGGCGCGATGCAGGTCACCGAAAAGGGCGATCTGGCGAACTGGATGGTGCCCGGCAAGATGGTGAAGGGCATGGGCGGCGCGATGGACCTGGTCGCCGGCGTGAAGCGCGTGGTGGTGCTGATGGAGCACACCGCGAAGAACGGCGAGCACAAGATCCTGCCCGAATGCACGCTACCGCTCACCGGCGTGGGCGTGGTGAACCGCATCATCAGCGACCTGGCGGTGCTGGATGTCACGGCAGACGGGTTGAAGCTGGTTGAACTTGCGCCGGGCGTCACCGAGGACGAATTGCGCGAGAAGACCGGCGTCGCGTTCGCGCGCGCGTGACAAAAAGTACGTCCTGTAAGGAAAAGGCCGCCCAAGGGCGGCCTCTTTTGTGTCAAAGGTTCTGGTAATTCGGCCCCGACCCGCCTTCCGGCGTCACCCAGTCGATGATCTCGTAGGGGTCCTTGATGTCGCAGGTCTTGCAGTGGACGCAGTTGGCGGCGTTGATCTGCAGGCGCTTGCCGGCCTCGTCCTGCACGATCTCGTATACCGCCGCCGGGCAGAAACGCGTGCACGGGTTGTCGTACTCCTCGGCGCAGCGCGTGACGCAGATGGACGTGTCGCGCACCTTCAGGTGCACGGGCTGGTCTTCGTCGTGTTCGGTGGCGGCGTAGTACACGCCCTGCAGGCGGTCGCGCGGCGCGAGCGTGCGTTCGATGTAGTCGCGTTTCGGGCTTTCGTAGTCGGCGACCTTCTCGATCGAGGACCAGTCCGCCTTGTTCTTCAACGTCCACGGCGACAGGCCACCGGTGACGGTTTCCCACGCCGAGTTGAGGATGCCGAACCACAGGCCGCGCTTGAAGCCCGGCTTGATGTTACGAACCTTCTTGAGCTCGGCCATGATCTCCGAACCGCGCAGCTTCGCATCGAAGCCCTGCGGCGACAGTTGCGAGGCGACGAGGTGTTCGGCCGCGAGCATGCCCGAACGGATGGCCTGGTGCGTGCCCTTGATCTTCGGCACGTTGAGCAGCCCGGCCGTATCGCCGATCAACAGCGCGCCCGGCATTTCGATCTTCGGCAGCGACTGGTAACCACCGGTGACGATCGCACGCGCGCCGGCGGAAAGGACGTTGCCGCCTTCCAGCAGCGGCTTGAACAGCGGGTGGTTCTTCCATTGCTGGAAGGCTTCCCACGGCTTGTACTGCGGATCCTTGTAATCCAGCCCGCTGACGTAACCCAGCGCGATGCGACCCTTGTCCAGGTGGTACAGGAAACCGCCGCCGTAGATGGCGTTGTCCGCCGGCCAGCCAAAGCTGTGCACGATCTTGCCCGGCGTCACGCGGTCTTCCGGCACCTGCCACAGTTCCTTGATGCCGATGGAATAGCCCTGCGGATCGCTGTCGGCATCGAGCTTGAACTGCTTGATCAGGCGCTTGGTGAGATGACCGCGCGCGCCTTCGGCAAGCACGGTGACCTTGGCGCGGATGTCGATGCCCTGCGTGTAGCCGGGCTTGTGCGAACCGTCCTTCGCCACGCCCATGTCGCCGATGCGCACGCCGACGACGGTGCCGTTGTCGTCATGCAGCGTTTCGGCGGCGGCGAACCCGGGGTAGATCTCGACACCCAGCGCTTCGGCCTGCGGCGCGAGCCAAGCGCACATCGCGCCGAGGCTGACGATGAAGTTGCCGTGGTTGTGCATGCCGGGCGGAATCGGCAGGCGGCGGTGGCCTTCGTGCGTCAGCAGCCAGAACTCGTCCTCCTTCGCCGGCACGCAGATCGGCGGCGGGTTCTCCCGCCAGTTCGGCAGCAGCGCGTCCAGCGGTCCGGGTTCGATCACCGCGCCCGACAGGATGTGCGCGCCGATGGTCGAGGCCTTCTCGATCACGCACACCGACAGCTCCGGATTGAGCTGCTTGAGGCGGATCGCGAAGGACAGCCCGGCCGGGCCGGCACCGACGGTGACGACGTCGTACTCCATCACGTCGCGTTCGACGGCGTTCGGGTCGGGTTGGCTCATGCGGGGACTCCAAGGACGGGCTGGCGTACAGCAGCTGGCGGATTTGCAGGGCGAATCGCCGGGCGATCGCAAGAGGTGGATTGTCGCGGGTTTGCGACGTTGGCGCCAAGTTCGCCGGGCCGATCCGGCGGCGGGCAGGATACGGCGTGCTAGCGTGCCGTATGGTTCTCGCCCCCGTGCCGTTGCCCGACGCGCAGTTGCAGTTCGATCCGCACTGGCTGGGCTCGCTCCAGGCCGATGCGTTGCTAAACGGGCTACGCAGTGATGTTGTCTGGGAAACGCACCGGATCCGCATCTTCGGCCGCGAGGTCGATTCCCCGCGCCTGAGCTGCTGGATCGGAGATCCCGACGCGCGCTACCGCTATTCGGGCACCTTGTTCGAGCCGCGCCCATGGCCGGACGCGCTCAAGCCGGTGCGCGAGCGGCTGGAGCACACGCTCGGCGTTGCCTTCAACAGCGTGCTGGCGAACCTGTACCGGGACGGCAGTGACGCGATGGGCTGGCACAGCGATGCCGAACGCGAGCTCGGGCCGGCGCCGGTGATCGCATCCATCAGCCTCGGGGCGACGCGACGGTTCGCGCTGAAGCATCGCGAAGACCCCACCCGGAAACTCGCCATCGACCTTCCGCATGGCAGCCTGCTGGTGATGTCGGGCCAGACGCAGCGCCACTATCGCCACGCATTGCCGCGCACCACGCGCCCGATCGGTGCGCGCATCAACCTCACGTTCCGGCAGATCCTTGCGCCGGCGCGCTGATCGCCTCAGGACTTCGCGGGCAGCGTGCGGCGGTACGCCTCGCCGCTGGTCAGCGTCCAGCCGGCGATCTCGCCGCTGATTTTCGACAGCGACTGCTCGAACGCACGCGCGACGTCGGGCACCGCGGTGCTGGCGGCAGGCGTGGCCTGCAGGAACACGCGCGATGCGGCCACCTTCTGCTGCGGTACATGCAACAGCTTCGCGCTCACTTCGATCGTCGCCGACGGCACGGCGCCGCCGGTGTAATCGGATTCGAAACGACGCACTTCGAAGAGCAGGCGGTAATCGGCCGAGACGCCCGAGCCCTGACGCGCCACGCCGCTGATGCGGCCGGAGTCTTCCAGTGCGCGCTGCACGGTTTCCACGAGCATGTCCGACGGCGGGCGCGCCCACTGCGCGCCGCGATACACCTGCAGCTCGCCCGGCGTGGGCCGCACGGCGATGCGCAGGCTGTCGACGATGCGCGCCGCGGCGGGCGGTGCGATCACCAGCTGCCAGTCGACCTTCGGCCAGGACGCATCGGCCTGCACCACCGGCTCGGGTGCGAATATCGTGCTGGTGCTCTTGGGCTTGTCGCTCAGGATCGAGCAGCCGGCCAGCGCCAGCACCAGGCCGCTGGCCAGTGCGAGGCGTGCGTTGCGGGCAAATGCGGAAGCGATCGTCGTCATGTCGGCGCGCGTGGTCATTCGGGTTCGAATTCCTTGGGGCCGTCGCGTCCAAGCAGGTAGCGCGTCGGGTTGCCGTCCAGGCGGTCGCTGATGCGGCGCAGGTCGCGCACGAGCGATCGCAGTTCCGACAGGGTCGGGCCGAGTTGCGCCAGACCATCGTTGGCGAAGCTGTTGATCGCGGCGCGGTTGTCGGTAAGCACGCCGTTGGCGTTGCCCGCGGCCGAATCCAGTCGCGTCAGCGTGCTGTCGAGCTTGCTGATCAGGCCCGGCAGTTTCGCCACGAGTTCGCGATCCACGCTCTGCACGGCACGGTTGGTGTTGTCCAGCGTGGCCGAGAGCTGCTCGCTGGACTTGCGCGCGTTGATGATGAGCGCGCGCAGGTCCTCGCGCTGCTCGGCGATGGATCCGGTCATCGCCTCGATGTTCGACAGCGTGTTGGACACGCGCTTGACGTTCTCGTCGCTGAGCACCTGGTCCATGCGGGCGACCAGGCGGTTCGCCGTGTCGGCGATGTTCTGCAACGCGGATGCTTCGGTCTGGATCACCGGTACCTCGCGGCGATCGGTATCTGCCAGCAACGGACTGGCCGGATCGCCGCCGGTGAGCTGGATGAAGGGGCTGCCGGTAATGCCCTGGATGGACAGCTTGGCGCGCGTGTCGGTCTTGATGGGCGCGTTCGCCTGCAGGCGCAGGATCGCGATCACGCGGCGCGGATCGTCCGGCGCGAGGCTCAGGTTCTGCACCGTGCCCACCGAAATGCCGTTGTACTGGACGGGACTGCCTTCGGTCAGGCCTGTCACCGGTTCGGTGAACAGGACCGCGTAGGTGCGCCATTCCTTCTCGGAGGAATACTTCGCCGCCCACAACGCGAACAGCAGCAACAGCAACGTCACCAGGATGGTGAAAGCGCCGATGAGGACGTAATTGGCCCGGGTTTCCATGACTTCAGCTCGCCGCTTCGCGGGTGGTGCGTGCGGCACGCGCACGCGGACCGTGGAAATACTCCTGCACCCACGGGTGATCGAACTTTTCGACTTCCTGGATCGGTGCGCACACGACGATCTTGCGATCGGCAATGACGGCCACGCGGTCGCAGATAGCGTAAAGGGTGTCGAGGTCGTGCGTGATGAGGAACACCGTCAACCCAAGCGCCTGCTGCAGCGTGCGGATCAGGCGGTCGAACGCCGCCGCGCCGATCGGGTCCAGGCCCGCGGTGGGTTCATCCAGGAACAGCAGCGGCGGATCCAGCGCCAACGCGCGCGCCAGGCCCGCGCGCTTGCGCATGCCACCGGACAACTGCGAAGGCAGCTTGTTCAGCGCGTCAGCCGGCAGGCCGGCGAGCTTCACCTTCAGCAGCGCCAGCTCGTAGCGCAGCGAATCGGGCAGGTCGCCGTGGTACTCCTTCAGCGGCACCTGCACGTTCTCGCCGACGGTGAGCGAGGAGAACAGCGCACCGTCCTGGAACAGCACGCCCGTGTTGCGCTCGATCGCGCGTCGCTGCGTTGCATCGTCGGTGAGCGCGTCCAGGCCGAGTACCTCGATCTGTCCCGCCTGCGGTTCGCGCAGGCCGAGGATCGCGCGCATCAGCACCGACTTGCCGGTGCCCGAACCGCCGACGATGCCGATGATCTCACCCGGCCAGACGTCCAGGTCGAGCCCGTCGTGCACGACCTGTTCGCCAAAGCGGTTCGACAGCCCGCGCACGCGCACGATCGGCTGTCCGCTCTCGCGACTGGGGCACAGCGGATGAAGGCTGTTCTGCGCGGAATTGGGCGACACGCGAGGCGTCTTGCTGGACATCCGGTTCATACGCCCATCTCCATGAACCAGATGGCGAAGAACGCGTCGAGGATGATGACCAGCGAGATCGACTGCACCACCGAGGACGTCGTGCGTTCGCCCACGGACTGCGCGGTGCCTTCGACCTGCAGGCCTTCCAGGCAGCCGATCAGGCTGATCAGCAGCGCGAACACCGGCGCCTTGGCGAGGCCGACGAGGAAGTGGCGAAGTTCCATCGTCTCGTGCATGCGCGCCAGGTACTGCTGCGGCGGAATGTCGAGGTTGTAGGCGCCGACGGTGAGGCCGCCCAGCAGGCCGAAGACCATTGCGATGAAGGTGAGCATCGGCAGCATCACCAGCAGCGCCAGCATGCGCGGGATCACCAGCAGGTCGATCGGGTCCATGCCCAGCGTGCGGATCGCGTCGACCTCCTCGCGGCTGACCATCGCGCCGATCTGCGCGGTGAACGCGCTGGCGGTGCGACCGGCGAGCACGATCGCGGTGAGCAGCACGCCGAATTCGCGCAGGAAGGAAATGCTGACCAGTTCGACGACGAAGATCTGCGCGCCGAAGTCGCGCAGGATGTTCGCGCCGAGGAACGCGACCACCGCGCCCACGAGGAAGCACAGCAGCGCGACCAGCGGCACGGCGTCGAGGCCGACCTGTTCCATGTGGTGCACGGTGGCGGTGGGGCGGAAGCGGCCGGGCTCCTTGAACATGCGCAGCAACTTGATCTGCGTCTCGCCCAGGAACCCCACCAGCGCCATCGCCTCGCGCCAGTTGTTGTGCACCGCGCGGCCCAGGCGTTCCAGTGCCGCACTCACGCCGTACTCGCGTTTCCTGCGCGGGCGGTCGTCGGCGACGTCCTCGATGGCCGACACCAGCGCCTGGTGCGATTCGTGGAAGGTGAAGACGTCGAAGTCGAGGTCGGCGCGACGGGCGAAGCGCAGCAGCTGCAGCACGCCAACCGAGTCCAGCCGCTCCACGCCGCTGGCGTCGATGGCGTCCACGCCCGACGGCGCGTCGCCCAGTGCGGCACCGATCTGCCCGGCGTAGTCGAGCGTCCAGGAGCCGGACAGCCGCAGACGCGACGGCGAGGAGCCGTCGGCATCGATCTGGGGCGGGTGCGCGGTGGTGTCCGTCATCGGGCGGGCCGGGGCATGTCGCGAGAATAGCAGCCTGCGTATCGCGGCCGCCGCGAACGTGGCGCGAAGGCGCAAAGCGCGCACCCGACCGCTGCCACCCGGCGCGGGCGCATGCGATGCTTCGCGGATGTCGAATCCGCCTCCCCTCAGCGCCGCCAGTTACGCCGCACGCATCGACTTCGTGATCGAGCTGGCCGAGCGCCTGCATGCCTATGGCACCACCGCGCAGCGCCTTGAAGGTGCGATCAGCGCGGTCGCCCATCGCCTGCAACTGGAGTGCGAACCCTGGTCCAACCCCACGGGGCTGATCCTCACCTTTGCCGACCCGCAGCGAGGCCCGGGCGAGAGCGACACCACGCGCGTGATCCGCCTGCCACCGGGCGAGACCGATCTGTACCGCCTGTCCGAAACCGACCGCATCGCCGAGGAGGTGCTCGCCGGTCGCCTCGGGCTGGTGGATGCCCATGCGCAGATGAGCGCCCTCGACGCACCGCCGACGCGGCCAGCGCGCGCGATGCAGGTGCTGGGCTACGGCCTTGCCGCGGTGGGCATCGCCGGTGTGCTTCGCCTGCCGTGGCTCGACATCGGCGTGGCCGGCCTCAACGGACTGATGATCGGGCTGCTCGTGCAATGGTCCGAACAGCACCCGCGTTTCAAGGAAGCGCTGGAAGCGGTGACGGCGATGTTCGCCGCCGTCGTGACGTTGCTGGTGGCGTCCTTCGTGGCGCCACTCAACCAGAACACGGTGATCATCGCCTCGTTGATCGTGCTGCTGCCGGGTATGGCACTGACCAATGCGGTGAACGAACTGACCAGCCAGCACCTGGTGTCGGGCACGGCGCGTTTCGCCGGTGCGGTGACGACGGTGTTGAAGCTCGCCATCGGCACGATCATCGCGCTGTACCTGGCCGACCTGATGGGGTTGCACGCGCAGGTGCGCGCATCGCGGCCGCAGCCGGTATGGGTGGAGTGGGGCGCACTGGTACTGGCGGCATTCGCCTTCGCGGTGCTGTTCCGTGCGCAATGGCGCGACTATCCGAAGGTGATGGCCGCCGCAGCCGGTGGCTATCTCATCTCGCGCTACGGCGGGCAGGCATTCGGAAGCCCGGCCGGGATTTTCCTCGCCGCGCTTGTGCTGACCGCCGCAGGCAATGCGTACGCGCGCTGGTGGAACCGGCCCGGCGCGATCCTGCGCGTGCCCGGCATCATCATGCTGGTGCCCGGCAGCGTGAGCCTGCGCGGCCTGCTGACGTTGATCCAGCAGCAGGACATCGACGCCGGCCAGACCGCGGTGCTGGCGGTGCTCAACATCCTGCTGGCGCTGATCGCGGGGTTGCTGTTCGGCAACCTGCTGCTGCCGGCGCGACGGAACCTTTGAGGCGTTCGGGATTCGTGGCGAAGCCAGCTTTCCGGCGAAGTTCGGGGGGCACGCCAAGCACCTTTCCCAAGCCGATGCGTGAAAACAAAAACGCCGGCCCATGGCCGGCGTTGCGAAGCGATGGATCGGCTGGTCAGCGGATCAGGAAATCCTCGAGCTTCCGGCCCGCACCCGTCTGCGCCGCCAGCCAGCGCGGCTGCTTGCCTCGGCCGGCCCACGTTTCCGAGGGGTTGGCCGGGTTGCGGTATTTCGGGGCGACGGCCTTGCCGGCATTCTTCGATGGCTTGCGGGCGGGCGCCTTCGCCACGCGCGCCGGGACGCTGGACGCGCCGCCGCCGAACAGTTCGGCAATGCTGTAACCCTCGGCCCTGGCCAGCTGCGTGAGTTTCTTGCGCACCACGGCGATGGGTTTGCGCTTGCTGAGGGTGGTCTTGCGCTTCTTCGCCTGGTTGATCAGCGCGTCGAGTTCCTTCGCGGAGAGGGAATCGAGATCGATCGACATAAAACCTCCGGAGCGTGCGGGAATATCGAGGCCATTAACCGGCGCATTATCCCGATGATAATCGCTGGCCTTGCGCGGCGTAAACGCCAGGCCCCACGTGGACGGCGCCTGAAAAAACAAAACCCCCTTCCCGAAAGGGAAAGGGGTTTCGAAACACGCGGGTTTTGCCCCGCGCTTACTTCCCGAACCTGGCGAACACACCCGCGCGATCGAGGTTTTCCGCCTCGCTCGCCTGGCGATGGCGATACTCGAACGTACCCGCGGCCAGGCCGCGTTCGGACACCACGACGCGGTGCGGGATGCCGATCAGTTCCATGTCGGCGAACATCGCGCCCGGACGCAGGCCACGGTCGTCGAGCGCGGTTTCGACGCCGGCGGCGTTGAGGTCGCGGTACAGCGCCTGCGCGGCCTCCGCGACGGCCGCATCGTTCTTCGGATTGATCACGCACACCACGGCCTGCCACGGCGCCATGGGCTCCGGCCAGGCGATGCCGTTCTCGTCGAAGTTCTGTTCGATCGCCGCCGCGACGATGCGCGACACGCCAATGCCGTAGCAGCCCATCACGGGCGTGGTGGCCTTGCCGTTGGAATCAAGCACGGTGAGCTTGAGGGCTTCGGCGTACTTGCTGCCCAGCTGGAACACGTGGCCGACCTCGATGCCGCGCGCGACCTGCAGCGTGCCGCGGCCGTCGGGCGAGGGATCGCCTTCCACGACGTTGCGGATGTCGGCGACTTCGTCGGGTTCGGGCAGGTCGCGGCCCCAGTTCACGCCGGCGAGGTGGAAGCCCTTTTCGTTCGCGCCGACGACGAAGTCGGACATCGCCGCGACGCTGCGGTCGGCAAGGATGCGGATCGCCTGCTTCGGCGACACCGGACCGAGGAAGCCCGGCTCGCTGCCGAGGTGGGCGGCGATTTCCGCTTCGGTCGCCAGGCGATAGCCGGCCAGTCCGGCCAGCTTGCCGAGCTTCACTTCGTTGACGGTGTGGTCACCGCGCACCAGCGCCAGCACGAACTGCGCGTTGCCCTCGCCATCGGTCCCCATGATGGCGACCGACTTCACCGTGCGATCGAGCCTGATGCCCATCAGCGCGGCGACGTCCTCGCAGGTCTTCTGGTGCGGCGTGTCGACCTTGCGCATCGCTTCATGCGCGCCGGCGCGCGGACCGGGCGAGATCGCTTCGGCCAGTTCGACGTTGGCGGCGTAGTCGGAACCGTCGGAGAAGAAGATCGCGTCCTCGCCTGAATCGGCCAGCACCTGGAACTCATGCGACACCGCGCCGCCGATGGCGCCGCTGTCGGCCGACACCGCGCGGAACTTCAGCCCCAGGCGCGTGAAGATGCGGCCGTAGGTGTCGTACATGCTGCGGTATTCGCGGTTCAGATCCTCGTCGCTGACGTGGAAGGAGTAGGCATCCTTCATCAGGAATTCGCGCGCGCGCATCACGCCGAAACGCGGGCGGATCTCGTCGCGGAACTTGGTCTGGATCTGGAAGAAATTGACCGGCAGCTGCTTGTAGCTGGACAGCTCGTTGCGCGCGAAGTCGGTGATGACTTCCTCGTGCGTGGGGCCGTAGCAGTACCAGGCCTCCTTGCGGTCCTGCATCTTCAGAAGCTGGCCGCCGAACTTCTCCCAGCGGCCGGTTTCTTCCCACAGTTCCTTCGGCTGCACCGCCGGCATCAACACTTCGATGGCGCCCGCGGCGTTCATCTCCTCGCGTACGGCGCGCTCGACCTTGCGCAGCACGCGCAGGCCCAGCGGCGACCAGGTGTACAGGCCGGCGGCGAGCTTGCGGATCATGCCGGCCTTGAGCATCAGCTTGTGGCTGACGACTTCGGCCTCGGCGGGGGTTTCCTTGCTGGTGTGGAGGTGGAACTGCGACAGGCGCATCGGCGTGGGGCTTTCGAACTTGGGGAAGCGGCCATTCTGCCATGCGCCTTCGGCGGGCCGATCCGCCGGCCGGTTTCGCGCAGGCCCTGAAACGACGAAGCCGGCCCATGGGCCGGCTTCGTGCGCTGGATCGGCAGGCGTCGGATCGCGCGATCAGCTGCCGCTGGCGACGGCGGGGCCGTCGCAATAGGTCTTGATCTGCGCCTCGGCCAGCGCCGTGCGGTTGGCGCGCTCGGAATCGTTGAGGTTGCGGTCGGGCTTGCCGTCCTTGTTCTCGTCGATGGTGACCTGGCCGCTGCCCTGGAGCACGGACAGGTTGCTGCGCGCGTTGCTGCAGTTGGCGTTGGCGACCGGCTTGGCCGCCGGCTGCGCCGCCTGCGCGGGCGTGCCGCCCTTGTCGGCGAGGTTGCGGCCCTTGATGTCCTGGTTCGGCGGCGGGGCGTCGGCGTAGTGCGTGACCCCCTTCTCGTCCTTCCACTGGTAGACCTTGGCGGCGAAGGCCGGGGTCGCGAGGAGCAGGCACAGGCCGGCGACGAGGCCGGGCAGCAGGCGGAACGGGCTGGACATGCTTAGGCTCCGGGGCTCGGGTCGGGCAGGGGATTGCCGCGATTGCAGCACTGCGCCCGGCCGCAGGCAAGCGCCGTGTGACGGCAGCGTCCACATATGTGGCCGTGGTCTCGTTGCCGGCGCGACGGGGCCGGCGATCGGGAATCCCGAGCGGGACGCCGATGGACTTACACTTTCCTGTCGCGGTCCGCCGCTTCCCCGACACGACATGCCGACTGCCCCCCACATGGACGAAACGCAACAGCCCCCGCGCCCACGCAGCCGCGGGATCTACCTGCTGCCCAACCTGTTCACCACCGGCGGCCTGTTCGCCGGCTTCTACGCGATCATCGCCGCGACCCAGGGCCGTTTCGACGACGCCTGCATCGCGGTGTTCGTCGCCGGCATCCTCGACGGCCTGGACGGGCGCGTGGCGCGCCTGACCAACACACAGAGCGAGTTCGGCGTGCAGTACGACTCGCTGGCCGACCTGGTCAGCTTCGGCCTGGCCCCGGCGCTGGTGATGTACCACTGGGCGCTGCAGGAGATGCGGCTGGATGGACCGATTCCCGGCAAGATCGGCTGGGTCGCGGCCTTCGTCTACGCCGCCTGCGCCGCGCTGAGGCTGGCGCGTTTCAACTCGCAGGTGGGGCAGGTCGACAAGCGCTGGTTCATCGGGCTGGCCAGTCCGGCCGCCGCGGGACTCGTCGCCAGTTTCGTTTGGACCTGCGATGACCTGGGTTATACCGGCGAGCAGCTGCGCTACCTCGCGCTCGGCGTGACGGTCGCCGCCGGCCTGCTGATGGTCAGCCGCATGCGCTACTTCAGTTTCAAGGGCGGTGGCCCGCGACATGACCGCGTGCCGTTCCTCGCCATCGTCGTGGTGCTCGCGGTGCTGGTCGGCATCGCCATCGACCCGCCGCGCGTGCTGCTGGCGATTGGCGCGCTGTACGCATTGTCGGGGCCGGCCTACGCCGCGTTCCGTCGCGCCCGTCGCGCTCCGGTATCCGAGGCGTCGCCATGAGCGAGCTGTGGACCGCCGAGCAACGACAATGGCTGCAGGCCATGGGTCACACGGTGTGGTCCGTGGCCTCGGCCGAATCGCTTGCGGCCGAACACTCGCCGCAGTCGCACGATGAATCGACCGGGTCCGGCCCGCGCGGTGCCATGCGCGAAGCTGCGACGCTGCTGGCACGCGAGGAACGTTCCGCGCGTCCATCGCCCTCGCAATCGTCTGTCCGGTCGGCGCCCGCGCGCGTATCGGGCGGCGATCGCCTGATGCAATCGCTGGTCCGCGCCGCCGGTGGTGCCGATGAGGCGCGCGTGGTCGAAATCGTTGGCGATATCGCCGCATTGCGTGGCAACGCCGCCGCCAAGCGCGCGCTGTGGCCGCGCCTGCGCGCGCTGCGCACAGGATCGCGCGGATGAACGCGCTCGCCTCCGACGCAGGCCAACGCCCGCTGCCCGGTGCGCTGCGTCCGATGCGGGAGGAGGACCTCGACACCGTCCACGCGGTGGAGATCCGGGCCTACGAATTTCCGTGGACCGTCGGCATCTTCCGTGATTGCCTGCGCGCCGATTACCCGGCCTGGGTCATGCAGCACGATGGCCACATCGTCGGCTACTTCCTGATGAGCATCGCCGCCGACGAGGCGCACGTGCTCAACATCTGCATCGATCCGAACGTGCAGGGCCAGGGCCTTGGCCGGCAACTGCTGCGCGCGCTCATCCGCGTCGCGCGCGGACGTCGTGCCGAACGCGTGTTCCTGGAAGTCCGCCCGTCCAACGCGGGCGCCATCGCCCTCTACCACTCGGAAGGGTTCAACGAAATCGGCCGGCGCCCGCGTTACTACCCGGCGCGCGACGGTCGCGAAGACGCGCTGGTCATGGCGATCGAGCTGTTGCCGCCGGAGGCATGAGCGCGCGGTCCCGATCCGCGAGGCTGTGGCATGCTGCGGCCAGGACGCTCAAGGGGGCCGGGAATGATGCAGTCGTCGCGATGGTGCATGTGGCTGGCGCTCGGCCTGGTCGGGCCCGTGCAAGCCGCAGAGGCCGTGCAGGAACCGACCACGCTGGAGCGCGTCGAGGCCGTGGCGACCGTCGTCCCGGTGATCCTGGCATCGCCTGCGTGCGAACACGAGAAGCTCGGCGTCATCGAAGTCGCCGTCGGCGAGAAGGTCAGCGAGATCACGCAGGACCCCAACGTGCCCACCGTCGACTATGGCCGGGCGATGGACAAACTTGTTGCCGCCGCACAGGACCGGGGCGCCAATGCCGTCGTGCTGCGCTTGCACCAGGGCGTGTACTTCACGCGCCAGGGAAAACAGAGCCGCAAGCCGGTCTACGTGAAGCTGCGCGGGGCAGCCATCCATCTGACGCCGGAAGCGATGGCGCAGTGTCCGTTGACGGCGCTGACCGTCGCCGAGCTCGAGGCGCGTTCGCGCAGCGGCAAACCCGTCAACGCGGACGCAAGCGACGTGTTCGCCAAGGAATGAGGAACCGCCTTCCGGGCGCGTGGCGCCCGGAGGGCCGCTCCCGAATCAGCCCAGCTTCCCGCGTTGCGCCGCCAGCGCGTCGCGCTGCAGGTTCCAGTCGGCCAGGCGCTTGCGCTCCTGTTCGACCACCGCCGGCGGGGCGTTGGCGACGAAGGTGTCGCTGGCCAGCTTGTTGTGGCACTTGGCGATCTCGCCGTCGACGCGCTTGAGTTCCTTGTCCAGGCGCGTACGTTCGGCGCCGAGGTCGACCAGGCCTTCCAGCGGCACCAGCAGCTTCATCTCGCCCACCACGGCGGTGGCGGCGGCCGGCGCGGCGTTCGCATCATCGAGGATGGTGATGCCGTCCAGTCGCGTCAGGAAGCGCAGCTGTGAGTCGAAGCGTGCGATACGGGCGCGATCATTCGCACCCGCGTCGGCCACCAGCAACGGCACGGCCTTCGACGGCGCGACGTTGAGCTCGCTGCGGATCTTGCGCAGTGACGTGACCATCGCCTTCAGCCATTCGACGTCGTCTTCGGCGGCGGCGTAATCCTGCCCGGAGAAATCCGTCGCCTGCGGATACGGGCGAAGCATGATCGTCTTTTCGCTGACGCCAAGCTTCGGCGCGACCTGCTGCCACAGCTCTTCGGTCACGAACGGAATCAGCGGGTGCAGCAAAGACAGCAGGCGTTCGAGCACGAACAGCAGCGTGTGGCGCGTGCTGTTGGCCGAGATGGCGTCTTCGCCCTGCAGTGCGGGCTTGGCGAGCTCGACGAACCAGTCGCAGAACTCGTTCCACGCGAACTCGTACAGCGCTTGGGAAAGAAGGTCGAAGCGGTAATCGGCGAAGTGCTGCTGCGCTTGCGCGGCGACCTTCGCCAGGCGCGAGAGGATCCAGCGTTCGGCATCGGTCGCAGGCGCCGGGACGCCGATGAAATTCGCGCCCTCGGTGTTCATCAGAACGAAGCGCGTGGCGTTCCACAGTTTGTTGCAGAAGTTCTTGTAACCCTCGGCGCGGCCCAGGTCGAACTTGATGTCGCGACCGTGCGTTGCCAGCGCGGAGATGGTGAAGCGCAGCGCATCGGCGCCGAAGGACGGAATGCCTTCGGGGAATTCCTTGCGCGTGGCTTTCTCGATCTTCTCCGCCATCTTCGGCTGCATCAGCCCGCCGGTGCGCTTGGCAACCAGGTCGTCGAGCGAGATGCCGTCGATCAGGTCCAGCGGATCGAGCACGTTGCCCTTCGACTTCGACATCTTCTGGCCGTGAGAATCGCGGATCAGGCCGGTGACGTAGACATCGCGGAACGGCACGCGGCCGGTGAACTGGTCGGTCGCCATGATCATGCGCGCGACCCAGAAGAAGATGATGTCGAAGCCGGTGACGAGCACGCTGGACGGCACGTAGCGGTCGAAACCGCGCTGCGCCATCGCCTGCTCGTTCGGCCAGCCCATCGTCGAGAACGGCCACAGCTGCGAGGAGAACCACGTCTCCAGCACGTCGCTGTCCTGCGAGAGCGTCACGCTGCCGGCGAGGCCGTGCTTGGCGCGCACTTCATCCTCGGTGCGGCCGACGTAGATCTTTCCGTCGTCGTCGTACCACGCCGGGATGCGGTGGCCCCACCACAGCTGGCGGCTGATGCACCAGTCCTGGATGTTCTCCATCCAGTGGCGATAGGTGTTGATCCAGTTGGCGGGCACGAACTTCACGTCGCCCTTCTCGACCAGCTCCAGCCCGCGCGCGGCGAGGCCGTCCATCTTCACGAACCACTGGTCGGTCAGGTACGGCTCGATCACCTGGCCGGTGCGATCGCCGCGCGGGACCTGCAGCTTGTGCGGCTTGGTTTCGACCAGGCGACCTTCGACTTCAAGATCCGCCAGCACGAGCTTGCGTGCTTCATAGCGGTCCAGGCCGCGGTATTTCTCCGGCGCGTTCTCGTTCACCGCCGCGAGCGGGGTGAAGATGTTGATGAGCGCCAGGTTGTGGCGCTGGCCGACGGCGTAGTCGTTGAAGTCGTGCGCGGGCGTGACCTTCACCACGCCGGTGCCGAATTCGCGGTCGACGTAATCGTCGGCGATCACCGGGATTTCGCGCCCCGTGAGCGGCAGCGTGACGGTCTTGCCGATGAGGTGCGTGTAGCGCTCGTCCTGCGGATGCACCATCACGGCGACGTCGCCGAGCATGGTCTCCGGGCGTGTCGTCGCCACGGTGAGTTCGCCGCTGCCGTCGGTCAGCGGATAGCTGATTGACCACAGGAAACCGTCTTCTTCTTCGTTGACGACTTCAAGGTCGGAGATCGCCGTCTTCAGCACCGGATCCCAGTTGACCAGGCGCTGGCCGCGGTAGATCAGGCCGTCCTCGTAAAGGCGCACGAAGGCTTCGACCACCGCGTCGGCGGCCATCGGGTCCATCGTGAAGACGCTGCGCGACCAGTCGCCGGACGCGCCGATGCGGCGCATCTGCTTTTCGATGATGTCGCCGGACTGCTGCTTCCACTCCCAGACCTTGGCGATGAAGCCGTCGCGGCCCAGCGAGTCGCGCGTCTCCCCCGCGCCTTCGGCGGCGAGGTTGCGCGAGACCACCATTTCCGTCGCGATGCCGGCATGGTCGGTGCCCATCTGCCACAGGGTGTCGTAGCCGCGCATGCGGTGGTAGCGGATCAGCGCGTCCATCAGCGTGTGCTGGAACGCGTGGCCCATGTGCAGCGTGCCGGTAACGTTCGGCGGCGGCAGCAGGATCGAATACGGCTCGCCCTTGCCGCTCGGCTGGAATACGCCGCTGGCTTCCCACTCCTGGTAAAGGCGGGTTTCGAACTGCTTGGGGTCGTAGGAAGAGGCGAGGGAGGACATAGGTGCCGTGATTCGTGATTCGGGAAAGGTCGACCGGTGGGACGTCGATCCGAACCTCGAATCTCCAGTCCCGACCCCGGCCTTACATGTCGTACTTCTTCAACTCAAGCCCGCGCGACTGGTACTGCTTCCAGCGCTCGCGCAGCGGGCCGCGCGCGCTGTCGTCGGCGGGTACTACTTCCAGTACGCGTTCGAACGTGCCGTTGACCGGTTCATCGCGCAGGTTGATCACCAGGGCGCGCATCGGCGTGTCGCTTTCGGGCGTGGCGATGAGCACGGGCGTCAGCTCGTCTTCCTCATCGCCGGCCAGCTGGTGCGGGATGTACGCGTCGGCGTCGAACTCCCACAGCAGCTCGTCCAGACGCTGGGCCTGTTCGTCGTCGCGCGCCAGCACCAGCGTCCACAGGTTGGCGTCGTGCGCCTTGCGCGCCAGTTCGCACACCAGCAGGAGCGGTTCCTCGCGGAACCGGTCCTTCTGGATCAGGTAGAAATCGGCACGCGCCACGCGATCAGGCCGCGCGGTCCAGCAGCCACTGGCTCAGCAGGCCGACCGGACGGCCGGTCGCCATGCCGCGCTTGCCTTCGTCCGACGCCGAGCCGGCGATGTCCAGATGCGCCCAGCGCTGGCCTTCGGCGAAACGGCCGAGGAAGCAGCCGGCCGTGATCGCGCCGGCCCAGCGGCCGCCGATGTTGTAGACGTCCGCGAAGCTGGACTCCAGCAGCGTCTGGTATTCGTCCCACAGCGGCAGGCGCCACGCGCGGTCGAAGACATTCTCGCCGGCGTCGATGAGCTCGGCGGCCAGGTCGTCGTGCTTGCTCATCAGGCCCGATGCGAACTTGCCCAGCGCGACCATGCAGGCGCCGGTGAGGGTGGCCACGTCGACCAGCGCCTGGGGTTCGAAACGCTGCGCGTAGGTGAGCGCGTCGCACAGGATCAGGCGGCCTTCGGCGTCGGTGTTGCCCACTTCGATCGTCTTGCCGGACATGCTGGTGAGCACGTCGGACGGGCGGTACGCATCGGCATCGGGCATGTTCTCCACGGCCGGCACGATGACGACGAGGTTGACCGGCAGCTGCATGCCCACCGCGGCGACGAAGGTGCCCATGACGGTGGCGCCACCGCACATGTCGTACTTCATTTCCTCGATGCCGCCCTGCGTCTTCAGGTTGATGCCGCCGGTATCGAAGGTGATGCCCTTGCCGACGAGCACGTACGGTTTGGCGTCGCCGCCGTTGCTGTACTTCAGGACGATCAGCTTGGGCGCATTGGCCGAGCCGCGGCCGACGGCCAGCAGCGAGCCCATGCCCAGTTCCTGCATCTGGGCGACGTCCAGCACGTCACAGGACGTGGTCGGGAAGCGGCCGGCGAATTCCTGCGCCTGCTGCGCCAGGTACGCGGGGTTGCAGATGTTCGGCGGCAGGTTGCCCAGCTCGCGCGAGAACTGCACGCCGGCGGCGATCGCCTGGCCCTGCGCGAGCGCGAGCGCGTCCTCGCCCAGCACGGAGAACGTGCGCAGGCCCGGATCTTCCTTCTTGCGCGAGGTGCCCAGCGTGGCTGTGTAGCGATAGCAGGCGTGGTCGGCGGCGATCACGGCCTGGCGGATGTTCCAGGCCTTGTCGCGGCCGGCGACGTCCAGCTCGGACAGCGTGAACAGCGCGGTGACGACCGGGCCGCTCTTGAGCGTGCGCGCGGCATCGCCCACGGCCTTGAGGTACTGCGGCACGCCGAACTTGCCGGCGTCGCCCAGCCCGATGACCAGCACGCGCGGCGCGGTGACGCCGGGCAGGTCGTGAAGCAGGGCGATCTTGCCGGTCTTGCCACTGGCGTCGCCGCGTTCGAGCAGGGCGCGCAGGCGGCCATTGCTGGCCTCGTCGATGGCCTTCGCCGCGGGCGTCAGGCTGTTGTCGGCGAAGGCGCCGACCACGATGCAGTCGGTGTGGGCGGCGGCGGACGCGTCGCGGTTCAGGTCGAATTCGAGGGCCATCCAACAGATTCCCGAGCAGATTGAAGAGGCAGTTCCGTACGGTAGTTCCGTACGGAGTACGACAGTTCCGTACAATTGGGCGGTGAGGGGGATTCGATCCCGGGCCGCGCATCGCGCTGCCGCCTCACGCCCACGGACGAACCTCCGATTCTAGCAGGCCGCACAAACCGGCCCGCGGACCGGCAGGGCCGGTGGCGACGGTCGAGGCGGCAACGGTTGGCGCGACGGGGCACGACATGGCCCGCACGCGACGCCCACGCGCCGCATGCGCCCGCTGTCCCACACTGGCCCGTCCTTCCCCGCAAACGCCCAGGCCCGACCGACCCGATGCCCAAGCTGGACCGCTACCTCATCAGCGAATTCGCGCAGGCGATCTTCGCCACGCTGATCGTCCTGCTCATCGTCACCGTCGGTGGCGCCTTCACCGACGTGCTCCAGGACATCGCCCGCGGCCGCGTGCCGGCCGGACTGATGGCCGCGCAGCTGGGGCTGGTGCTGCTCAAGTGGCTGCCGCTGATCCTGCCGCTGGCCGTGATGCTGGGGCTGATGATGGCCGTGGGCCGGCTCTACCGCGATTCGGAGATGCCGGTGCTCGCGTCCATCGGCATCGGCCCCCGGCGGATGCTCAAGCCCCTGCTGCTGGTGGTGGGGCCGCTGGTGGGCGTGGTCGCGGCATGCTCGCTGTGGCTGGGGCCGTGGGCCGACCGGGTCTCCAAGGAGATGATCAACGATGCCAATCGCAGCCTGGTCATGGCCGGGCTGGAGCCGGGCGCCTTCACGGGCATTCCCGGCGACCGCGGCGTCATCTACGTCTCGAACATGTCCAAGGACGGCAGCGGGTTGGAAAAAATCTTCGTCTATCGCGGCGGCGAAGAAGGCCGCATGGACGTGATCACCGCCAACGACGGCAAGCTCACCGTCGACGAAGCCGGGCACCGCTACCTCACGCTCAACCACGGGTTCCAGGTGGAAGGCCAGGTCGGGGCGAAGGATTTCCGCCTGCTGCGTTACGCGCGAAATGAAATCCTGCTGCCCGCCAACGACGCGCGTTTCGACCCGGATGCGCCGGAAATGCAGTCCACCCTCGCGTTGCTGGGCGATGACAGCCGTGAGGCGCGTGCGCAACTGCACTACCGCATCGCCCCGCCGCTGCTGGCGTTGGCCTTCGCGCTGATGGCGGTGCCGCTGGCGCGCAGCATGCCGCGCCAGGCGCGCTACGGCCGGATCCTGGTGGGCTTTCTGGCCTACCTGATCGGACAGAACCTGATGACCGCCGGTCGCGGCTGGCTGGAAGACGGCAAGATCGCCAGCGGCCTGGGCCTGTGGTGGCTGGTCGTGCCGATCATGGCCATCGCGCTGTGGCTCTATTTCACCGACGGACGCCTGGGTCGTCGCAAGTCCGCGCCCGCCGGCAACGGAGCGCGGGCATGAAGCCTTTCCCGAAGATCCACGATCTGTACGTCGGTCGCGTCGTACTCGCCACGGTCGCGCTGACCTGGGCGGTGCTGGCCGGCCTCGACGTGATGCTCGGGCTGGTGAGCGAGTTTGGCGACATCGGCAAGGGGAAGTACGGCCTTTCGGAAGCGTTCGTCTACATGGCGCTCAGCATTCCGCGAAGGTTGTACTACCTGTTTCCCTATGCCGCAGTGATCGGCTCGCTGATGGCGCTGGGCCAGCTCGCTGCGACCTCGGAACTGACCGCCTTGCGCGCGCTGGGCCTTTCGCGCCGGCGCCTGGGCCTGGCGGTGGCCGGCGCGCTCACATTGATGACGGCGGCGATGGTGATCAACGGCGAAAGCATCGCGCCGTGGACCCAGCAACGCGCTGACGCGCTGAAGTCGGCGGCGAAATCGGGCAACACGGTGGTGGCGCAGTACACCGGCCTGTGGGCGCGCGAGGGCGAAACCATCCTCAGCGCAGCGGGTGGGCAGGAACGCCAGCGCAATGGCGATCGATTCCTGGAGTTGACCGACGTCAACCTGTTCGAGTTCGCTCCCGACGGACACCTGCGTTCGCTCGCGCACGCGCGCATCGCCGAACACCGTCCCGGCGGGTGGCTGCTGCGCGAGGTGACGCGCAATTACTTCGAGGAACGCTCGGTGCGCCAGGTCACGGTGCCGGAGGAGCGCTGGGAGTCGCAGCTCGATGCCGCGGCACTTTCGGCCGGCACCGAACGCCCACGCTATCTGTCGGCGATGGATCTTCGTGCCGCGATCCAGTACCGCGAGCGCAACGAGCTGGACGCCTCGGAGTTCGAGGAGCACTACTGGGGCCGCTGGTTCTATCCGATCAACGTGCTTGCGCTGTGCCTGGCGGCGGTGCCGTTCGCCTTCGGCACGCTGCGCAGCGGCGGCATGGGCAAGCGGTTGTTCATCGGCATCGTGTTCGCGCTGGCGTTCTGGCTGTTGCAGACACAGTTCGTGAAGTTGGCGACGGTGTACAAGTTCGACTATCGAATCGCGTATCTGTTGCCGACAATGATCATGCTGGGCGTGTCGATGTTTCTGTTCCGGCGACGCAGTGGGTGAGGCAGGCCGCTTGCGCGGCACTGCCGCGTGGCCTGCCGAACGCCCGGCCATGGAGTGGTCGGGCAGGGCGATCCGAAACATGCTGCGTGACGCCATGGATGGCAGCGGCCAACTGATCGAAGCACGCTTTTGCCGTTGCTTGTGTTCCGCCGGTCAGCAGCAGTCGCAACCAGCCAACCCTGCTAAGAACGCTTGGCCAACCGCACCATTCGGGTGTCGCTGGCGCGGTCGTGCCATGTCAACCGTTCGCGATCGATCCAGGCCCACCAGAACCCCAGTCCGGCAAGCAGCAGCGAAGCGGTGCCCACGACGAACCGGATCACCAGCGAACGTGTGTCCGGCGCGTTGACGCCATCGGCGCATACCACCTTCAACCGCCACGGCCGCATTCCGAGTGTCTGCCCACCGCGGCGCCAGCTCAGCAGCGCATAGCCGCCGGTGATCAGCCAGCAGATCAGCCACAGCAACCACTGCAGTGCGCTGAACGGTGCGATGTTCTCGCGGCTGCCATGCCCGCCCACGGTGAAGCCGATGGTGAACACGAGCGAAGCCACCATCCACATCGCGATCACCGGCCACATGTCGTAGACCAGAGCGAGCACGCGCCAGCCGATGAGCGCGGAAGGACGGGACGATGCGGAGGTCGATGCCATCGCATCAGGATAGCCGCTAAGCTGCGGCGATGACCGCACGTACGCCCGCGCAACGCCGATCCATCGCCATGGCGCTGCCGCCGCTTCCCGACGAGGACGCCGCGACGATCGGCCGTTTCCTCGACGCGATCTGGGCCGAGAACGGCCTCGCCCAGCCCACGCTCGACAGCTACCGGCGCGATCTGGAACTGCTCGCGCGTTACCGCACGGGTCGCAAGGGCGCTCTGGCGGATGCCGATCGCGCCGCGCTGTTCGATTACCTGGCGTGGCGTTCGCAGCAGAACTATTCGCCACGAAGCAACGCGCGCCTGCTGTCGGCGTTGCGCGCGTTCTATGCATGGATGGTGCGGCGCGGCGTGCGTGAAGACGATCCCACCGCACTGCTCGACCCGCCCAAGCTCCCGCGTTCGTTGCCCAAGGCGCTGGCCGAAAGCCAGATCGATGCGCTGCTCGGTGCGCCCGACACCGCAACGCCGCTGGGGCTTCGCGACCGCGCGATGCTCGAACTGATGTACGCCTGCGGCCTGCGCGTGAGCGAGCTGGTGAACCTGCCCGCCACCGCCGTGAACCTGCGGCAGGGCGCGTTGCGCGTGATGGGCAAGGGCAGCAAGGAGCGCCTGGTGCCGCTGGGCGAGGAAGCACAGCACTGGCTCGAACGCTATCTGGCGCAGGCGCGCCCGCAGATCGCCGGCAAGCGCGCGCTGGCGCCGCTGTTCCTGTCCATGAATGGCGAGGCGCCGTCGCGCCAGCAGTTCTGGCTCCTCGTGAAGAAATACGCCGCAGCGGCCGGCATCGACCCCGATCGCATCAGCCCGCACGGCCTGCGCCACAGCTTTGCCACCCACCTGCTGAACCACGGCGCAGACCTGCGCGCCCTGCAGATGCTGCTGGGTCACAGTTCGCTGTCGACCACGCAGATCTACACGCTGGTGGCGCGGGAACAGCTCAAGCAGCTCCACGCGAAGCATCACCCTCGCGGGTGAGGCAGGCCGCTTACGCGGCACTGCCGCGTGGCCTGTCGAACGCCCGGCCACGCCGGCCCCCGGCGATCCGAACCGCTCCCATGCCAGACGCCCGCGACGCGCGCACGCTACCTAAACGGCGTGCTCCAGGCGGGACCTACGACACTCGCCCTCTCCATCCTGCGTGCCACAATCGGCCATTCCCACTCGCGGCCCCGGCCGCCCGACAGGATTGCGAATGAAACGACTCGTCCTTGCCGTGCTCGGCGCCATCAGCCTTTCCGCCTGCGCCCAAGCGCCGGGCGGCAACACGGACCCGGTTCCCGCAGCGACGACCGCAGCCGCCGCCAAGCCCGTCGCGGTCAAGCCCACCGCCGGCACGCCCGACGCCCGCGCCGTGGAGGCCGTCCGCGCGCTGAATCCGCAGGTCGAGGTCGAGCGTGTCAGCGCCTCGCCCATGCCTGGCTTCCGCGAAGCCATCGTCGCCGGCCAGGTTGTCTACGTCAGCGACGACGGCCGCTACCTGTTCCTGCCCGGTTCCGGTGGCGCGCTGTTCGACGTCAGCGCCAAGAAGAACCTCAGCGAAGACGCCATGGCCGGCATGCGCAAGGAACTGATTGCCACCATCCCGGTCAGCGAGCGCATCGTGTTCTCGCCGGCCAAGCCCAAGTACACCGTCACCGTCTTCACCGACGTGGAATGCGGCTACTGCCGCAAGCTGCACAGCCAGATCGCCGAATACAATCGCGAAGGCATCGCCATCGAATACCTCGCCTTCCCGCGCATGGGCCTGGGCAGCGACGACTACCGCAAGATGGTCGCCGTCTGGTGCGCGCCCGACCGCCGCAAGGCGCTCACCGCCGCCAAGAGCGATCACGGCCCGACCAAGGCCGACTGCAAGACCAGCGTCAACCAGCAGTACGACATCGGCCAGCGCGTCGGCCTGACCGGAACGCCGATGATCGTGACCCGCGAAGGCGTCCAGGTCGGCGGCTATCTCCCGCCGGCGGCGCTGCGCGAGACGCTGGACAAGCTGGCCGCCGAAAACGCCCGCACGGCCTCCGCGGCGCCCGCCAAGCCGGGCACCTGAGCTTCCCGACATGACGTTCCGACGCCGCCTGATGGGCGGCGTCGGCGTTTTAGGACCCGGCTTTGACCGGTTCCGGCGGCGGGCCGGCGAGCGCTTGGGTACAATGTCGGGCCCGACGTTGCACGGTTCCCCGGACATGATCGTCCTCGAGGGCGCTTCCGCCCTGTCGCCGTTCCGCCTGGAACGGCTCCAAGCCCGACTGCAAGCCCTCCATCCGTCCGTCCGCCTGCTCGGCGCATGGCCCGTCTACTGGGTCGAACCCGAACCCGATGCGACGCCCGACGCCGATGCGCTCCGCCGCATCCTCCAAGCCGAACCCGATGCCGCGCCGCGACCCAGCGATGCGGTTTCCCGCTACGTGACGCCGCGCCTGGGCACGCTGTCGCCTTGGGCGAGCAAGGCGACCGAGCTGCTCCACGGCGCAGACCTCCCGGTCAAGCGCGTCGAACGCGGCACGCGTTACGACCTGACCGGCTGGCCGTCGGATGCGCCCACGCAGGGCGCACTGGCGAAGGTGTTGCACGACCCGATGACGCAGTCGCTGCTGGAAGCGCGCGAGGACGCCGTGGCGCTGTTCTCCGTGCCGGCGCGCGGCGAACTCGAACGCATCCCGCTGGCCGACCTGGAACTGGCGAACTCCCGCCTGGGCCTGGCGCTGGCCGACGACGAGATCGCCTACCTGCGCGAGCGCTACGCCGCGTTGGGCCGCGAGCCGTCGGACGTCGAGCTGATGATGTTCGCGCAGGCCAATTCCGAGCACTGCCGGCACAAGATCTTCAACGCGTCCTGGACCATCGACGGCGTCGAACAGACGACCTCGCTGTTCAAGATGATCAAGCACACGCACGCGACCACGCCCGAGCACACGCTCTCGGCGTACAGCGACAACGCGGCGGTGGTGGAAGGCTATGCCAGCCGTCGCTTCCGTCCCGATCCGCAGACGCATTCCTACCGCGAGGAAGCGCAGGTCGACTCGGCGTTCGCGATCAAGGTCGAAACGCACAACCATCCCACCGCGATCGCACCGTTCCCCGGTGCGTCCACCGGCGCCGGCGGCGAAATCCGCGACGAGGGCGCGACCGGTCGCGGCGGCCGTCCGAAGGCGGGCCTTGCCGGCTTCAGCGTGTCGCACCTGCGCATTCCGACGCTGCCGCAGCCGTGGGAGCGCAAGCGCATCCTCAACCCGCGCATGGCATCCGCGCTGGACATCATGATCGAAGGCCCGATCGGCGCGGCCGCGTTCAACAACGAATTCGGCCGTCCCAACCTCACCGGCTACTTCCGCAGCTTCGAGCTGGATGAAGGAACGCAGGCACGCGCCTACGACAAGCCGATCATGCTTGCCGGCGGCCTGGGCGCCATCGACCGCGTGCAGGTGAAAAAGCTGGGGCTGCAGCCGGGCGATGCCGTGATCGTGCTGGGCGGCCCGGCCATGCTCATTGGCCTGGGCGGCGGTGCCGCCAGTTCGGTGGCCTCTGGCGAAAGCCACGAGGAACTCGATTTCGCCAGCGTGCAGCGCGACAACCCGGAAATGGAACGTCGCTGCCAGGAAGTCATCGACCGCTGCGTCGCGCGCGGCGAAGACAACCCCATCGCGACCGCGCATGACGTCGGTGCGGGCGGTCTGTCCAACGCGATTCCCGAACTGCTCCACGACTCCGGCCTGGGCGGCATCATCGATCTGGCCAGGGTGCCCAGCGATGACCCGTCGCTGTCGCCGATGCAGCTGTGGTGCAACGAATCGCAGGAGCGTTACGTGCTCGGCGTTCCGGCCGATCGCGTCGCCGAGTTCGCCGCGATCTGCGAACGCGAGCGTTGCCCGTTCGCCGCTGTCGGTTACGCCACGGCGGAAGAGCGCCTGGTCGTGGGCTACGGCGCCACGCGCGAAACCGCGCGCGAAGCCGGCCGCGAGTGGCCCATCGACCTGCCGATGGACGTGCTGTTCGGCAAGGCGCCGAAGATGCATCGCGACACGCGCCGTCCGCCGGCCGCGCCCTGGCCCGCGCTGCGCTGGGACGGTCTGGAACTGCGCGACGCCGCGCTGCGCGTGATGGCGCATCCGTCGGTCGCATCGAAGAACTTCCTGGTCACCATCGGCGACCGCAGCGTCGGCGGACTCACCGCGCGCGACCAGATGATCGGCCCGTGGCAGCTGCCGCTGGCCGATTGCGCGATCACGCTGTCGGGCTTCGACGGTTTCGTCGGCGAAGCGATGGCGATCGGCGAGCGCACCCCGCTGGCGCTGATCGACGCCGCCGCCGCGGCGCGCATGGCCGTGGGCGAGGCGATCACGAACCTGTGCGCTGCACCGGTCGAATCGCTCAACCGCGTGAAGCTGTCCGCCAACTGGATGGCCGCTGCCGGCCACGACGGCGAGGACGCGCGCCTGTTCGATGCGGTCAAGGCCGTGGGCCTGGAGTTGTGCCCGGAACTGGACCTGAGCATCCCGGTCGGCAAGGACTCGCTGTCGATGCAGGCGCAGTGGCATGCCGACGGCAAGGCGCACAAGTCCGTGTCGCCGGTGTCGCTGATCGTCAGCGCGTTCGCGCCGGTCGTTGACGTGCGCGCGCAGCTGACGCCTTTGCTGTCGCGCGAAGACGAATCGGAGCTGTGGCTCATCGGCCTCGGCGCCGGCAAGCAGCGCCTCGGCGGTTCGGTGCTGGCGCAGTGCCACCCCGACGCCATCGACGGCCAGGGCACGCTGCCCGCGTTCTCCGGTCCGCTTGGCGTACCGGATCTGGACAACCCGCAGCGCCTGCGCGATTTCTTCGAACTGATCCGCGACGCACGTGAAGCGGGCCTCGTCCGCGCCTATCACGACCGCTCCGACGGCGGCGCCTTCGCGGCGCTGTGCGAGATGGCGTTCTGCTCGCGCGTCGGCCTGGACATCACGCTGGACGGCTGGGGCGATGATCCGTTCCGCACGCTGTTCAACGAGGAACTCGGCGCGATCGTGCAGGTGTCGGTCGAGGACCGCGCGGAATTCGCCGACCTCGTCGCGCGTCACGGGCTGATCGATTGCGCGCAGCGCATCGCACGCCCGACCACGGCGCCGGCGGTCCGCGTGCGCGAAGACGGCAACACCCTGGTCGAATGGCGCTGGGAGGAACTCTTCGACGCGTGGTGGTCCACCAGCCACGCCATCCAGAAGCTGCGCGACAACCCGGAAGGCGCCGACGAGGAACGCACCATCGCGCGGGATTTCAACGCGCCGGGCCTGAAGCCGAAGCTCACCTTCGACCCGGCCGACGACATCGCCGCGCCGTTCGTCAACACCGGCGTGCGCCCGAAGGTCGCGGTCCTGCGCGAGCAGGGCGTCAACGGCCAGATCGAGATGGCGTTGGGCTTCACGCGCGCCGGCTTCGAAGCGGTCGACGTGCACATGAGCGACCTCATCGCAGGCCGCGTCGACCTGGCCGACTTCAAGGGCATCGCTGCCTGCGGCGGTTTCAGCTACGGCGACGTGCTGGGTGCAGGCCGCGGCTGGGCGACGTCGGTCCTGGAACGCAGCGCGCTGCGCGACGCCTTCGCCGCGTTCTTCGAGCGCGGTGACAGCTTCTCGCTGGGCGTGTGCAACGGCTGCCAGATGCTGTCACAGCTCAAGCCGATCATCCCCGGCGCCGAGCACTGGCCGAAATTCCTTCGCAATCGCAGCGAGCAGTTCGAAGCGCGCTTTGGTTTGCTGGAAGTGGTCGAGTCGCCGTCGCTGTTCCTGCGCGGCATGGCGGGGTCGCGCATTCCGGTGGCGGTCGCGCATGGCGAAGGCCGGGCCGAATTCGACAGCGGGCTGGACCAGGCCGCGGCGAACGTGTCGCTGCGCTACGTCGATGGCAACGGCAACGTGGCCACGCGCTATCCGCTGAACCCGAACGGCTCGCCGGACGGCATCACGGGCCTGACCAGCAGCGACGGTCGCGCAACCATCCTGATGCCGCATCCGGAACGCACGCTGCGCACCGCGAACCTGAGTTGGGCGCCGGCGGAGTGGGGCGATGACGCGCCGTGGATGCGCATGTTCCGCAACGCGCGTGTTTGGGTGGGATGAGATCCCGAAACGATGCATGAGAAAAAGGCCCGCTTTCGAGCGGGCCTTTTCTTTTTCGCGATGTACGCGCAGCGGAGTCGATGCTGACAAGTTCGCAGGGAACCGCTCCGGGCCGGGGCCGGCGGACCGGCCCCTTCCGTTCACTCCTGCGGCCGCACGTTGAGGTACGCGCCCGCCATGTGCAACGTCGCCCACAGATCGTTCGATTCGATGGCGACTGAGCGGTCGAACATCTGCTCGCCCATCTGGCGGTCGCCGCCGAGCAGGTACAGCGCGCCGACTTCGGCGTATCCGGTGCCGTCGTCGTCGGTGCCCTGGAAATAGCGGTCGAACAGCGGCTCCGCCTTTGCCCATTCGCCGGCCTCGCTGTAGACGCGGGCGATGCGGAACACGTCGCTGTCCTCATGCTTGCCGCCCAGGATGGCGTCGAAGATCGCCTGGCCTTCGGTCTTGTAGCCGCCGAGGTAATACACGCGACCCACCGCGATCTGTTCCCAGCTGCCCTTGCCGGCCTGGATCTTCGCAACCGCCAGCAGCTCCTTCGCAGCGTCCTGGTTGGCCTTGGCGTGATACATCTGCGTGGTCGTCTTCTGCTGCTTCTGCGCCGTGTAGCCGACCCCGGCACCTGCGACGAACACGACAACAGCCGCGGCTGCGGCAAATGCGATCTTCATGCGTGGTCTCCCCTGTGAGTGCGGCCAAGGCTACGCGATCGGGGCTTCCCGGTGGAAACGGAACCGGTAGACAAACCCGCTTTCCGAACGTGTCGTACGCGCTTCCGTAAACCCCGGCCTGCTACAGTCCCCGGACCTACCGCGGAGGAGGTCGGCAACGACCTGACAAGCGTGAACGCCGTCGCCAACGACCTCATTTCCCCGTCGGGTGCCGAAGCCCGCATCGTCGATGCACTGCTCGCCAAGGGCCGGCTCAAGGATACTGACCTCGCGCGCGCGCGCCGCCTGCAGGAAGAAACGGGTGGAAGCCTGCTCGCGCTGCTCGCGCGGCTGGGCCTGGTGTCCGAGCGCGACCACGCCGAAACCTGCGCCGAAGTGCTGGACCTGCCGCTGGTCGCCATCAAGGACGCGCCGGAACTGCCGCCCGAAGGCGTGTCGTTGTCCACGCGTTTCATGAAGCAGTTCGCGGTGTGTCCGGTGGGCGAGAACGACGCCGCCGTCGACGTGCTGATGGCCGATCCGCAGGACACCTACACCCTCGACGCCCTGCGCCTGGCAACCGCCCGCGACATACGTCCCGCGGTGGCGTTGCGTTCCGAAATCGGCGACCTCGTGGAACGCTGGTACGGCCAGGGCCGCAGCGCGATGGGCGCGATCGTGGAAACCGCCGAAGGCGAGGGCGCCTCGGGCGACCTCGACGACGTCGAGCACCTTCGCGACCTCGCATCCGAAGCGCCGGTGATCCGGCTGGTCAACCTCATCATCCAGCGCGCGGTCGAACTGCGAGCATCCGACATCCACATCGAGCCGTTCGAAAACCGCCTCAAGGTGCGCTACCGCATCGACGGCGTGCTGAGCGAGGGCGAAAGCCCGCCGGCGAACCTCACCGCCGCCGTGATCAGCCGCGTCAAGATCATGGCCAAGCTCAACATCGCCGAGCGCCGCCTGCCGCAGGACGGCCGCATCATGCTGCGCGTGCAGGGCAAGGAGCTGGACCTGCGCGTGAGCACCGTGCCCACCGCGCACGGCGAAAGCGTGGTGATGCGACTGCTCGACCGCGAAACGGTGGTGTTCGACTTCAAGCGACTGGGGTTCACCGATGCCTTCCTGCCGCAGTTCCAGAAAGTGCTCGACCAGCCGCACGGCATCCTGCTGGTGACCGGCCCGACGGGCTCGGGCAAGACGACCACGCTGTACACGGCGCTGAGCAAGCTCAACACGCCGGACGTCAAGATCATCACGGTCGAGGATCCCGTCGAGTACCAGCTCGAAGGCATCAACCAGATCCAGGCCAAGCCGCAGATCGGCCTGGATTTCACGCATGCGCTGCGCAGCATCGTCCGACAGGATCCGGACATCATCATGATCGGCGAAATGCGCGACCTGGAGACGTCACGTATCGCGATCCAGTCCGCGCTCACCGGTCACCTGGTGCTGTCGACGCTGCACACCAACAACGCCGCCGGCGGCATCACGCGCCTGCTCGACATGGGCGTGGAGGATTATCTTCTGACCTCCACGATCAACGGCATCCTTGCCCAGCGTCTCGTGCGCAGGCTGGAGCTGACGCATGCGCAGCGTTATCCCGCCTCGCCGGAGGAGATCGAGCGCTTCGACCTGCGCCGCTACCAGCCCGAAGGTGAGATCTTCCTCTACCACCCGACACCTTCGCCGATCGCGCCGACCGGTTACCTGGGCCGTACCACGATCATGGAGTTCCTCGTCATGAACGACGAACTGCGCCGCGCGGTGATGCGCCACGCGGGCATGGGCGAGGTGGAGCAGATCGCGCGCCAGCACGGAATGCGCACGATGTACGAGGACGGCATCGCCAAGGCGCTTGCCGGGCAGACCACGATCGAGGAAGTGCTGCGCGTCACCGAGGACGCGTAACGGCATGCCCCTCTACCACTACAAGGCGCTCAATCCCCGCGGCGAGCTGCTCGACGGCCAGATGGAAGCCAGCAGCAGCGCGGAAGTCGTGGCGCGCCTGCAGGAGCAGGGGCACCTGCCGGTCGAGGCGAAGCTTGCCAGCGAAGCGTCGGGCGCTTCGGTGTGGAAGGGCCTGTTCAAACCGAAAGCGTTCGCGGGTGCGCGACTGGTGCAGTTCACGCAGCAGCTGGCGACGCTTCTCGGCGCAGGCCAGCCGCTGGATCGCGCGTTGACCATCCTGCTCGAATTGCCGGAAGACGAAGCCGCACGCCGCACGATCGGCGACGTGCGGGATGCGGTGCGCGGCGGCAGTTCGCTGTCGACCGCACTGGAACGCCAGCACGGCACGTTCTCGCGCCTGTACGTGAACATGGTCCGCGCGGGCGAAGCGGGCGGCAGCCTGCAGGAAACCCTCGCACGGCTGGCCGATTACCTCGAACGCACGCGCGCGCTGCAGGGGCGCGTGGTCAATGCGCTGATCTATCCGGCGATCCTGCTGGTGATGGTCGGCGGAAGCCTGTTGTTCCTGTTCGGCTATGTCGTCCCGCAATTCGGCGCGATGTACGAAAGCCTCGATGCCGAGCTGCCGTTGTTCACGAAGATCGTGCTGGGCATCGGCCTGTTCGTGCGCGACTGGTGGATCGTGCTGCTCGCGCTGCCCGCGCTGGGATTGTGGTGGTTCGATCGCAAGCGTCGCGATCCGGTGTTCCGCGAAGCCTTCGATGCCTGGCTGCTGAGGCGCCGCTTCGTCGGCGGCCTGGTCGCCAAGGCCGAGACCGCGCGACTGGCGCGCACGCTGGGCACGCTGGTGCGCAACGGCGTGCCACTGATCACCGCGCTGGGCATCGGTCGCAACGTGCTGGGCAATCGCGTGCTGGCGGCGGACATCGACGCAGCCGCGCAGGAAGTGAAGAACGGTGTCGCGCTTTCGACCGCGCTCGGACGCGGCAAGCGCTATCCGCGTCTTGCGTTGCAGATGATCCAGGTCGGCGAGGAATCCGGCGCGCTGGACACGATGCTCATCCGCACCGCCGAAACCTTCGAACAGGAGACCTCGATCGCGCTGGACCGCATGCTCGCCGCGCTGGTACCGGTGGTGACGATCGTGCTGGCGGGGGTGGTCGGCATCGTCGTCATGGCCGTACTGATGCCGCTATACGGCCTGACGAATGCGATTGGGTGAGGCAGGCCGCTTACGCGGCACTGCCGCGTGGCCTGCCGAACGACCGGCCATGGATGGCCGGGCCGGGCGATCCGGAGCCAGTAACGTGACGCCATGGACGGCAGCCGAAGCGCCAATCGAAAGCCCGTGCAAAGCGGCACTGCCGCGTGGCCTGCCGAACGCCGGGCCATGGATGGATGGGCCGGGCGATCCGGAGGCAATGACGTTGCGCCATGGATGGCTGGACCAGGTGAGCCGAAGTCGATGCAAAGCGGCACTGCCGCGTGGCCTGCCGAACGCCCGGCCGTGGATGGCCGGGCCGGGCGATCCGGAGCCAGTAGCGTGACGCCATGGACGGCAGCCGAAGCGCCAATCGAAAGCCCGCGCAAGAAAGCGGCACTGCCGCGTGGCCTGCCGGACCACCGCCCACGGTGACATATCCCCAATTCACACCCGCGTCGCAGGAACTGAACATCGGCCCCCGCAGTCAGACCACTGGCAACGATTTTCGGGTAAACATCCCCTTCTTCCGGACGCACTTTCCAAAGGAACCCCCATGCGCAACCGCCGCTCCCTCACCCGTTCGCCTTCGGCCGCCCGCCAGCGCGGCATGAGCCTGATCGAGATCATCATCGTGATCGTGCTGATCGGCGCGGTGCTGGCCTTCGTGGGCAGTCGCGTGCTGGGCGGCAAGGATCGCGGCGACTACAACATCGCCAAGGCGCAGGTGCAGACGATGGCCGGCAAGGTCGAGTCCTTCCAGATGGACACCGGCCGCCTGCCGACCTCGCTGGAGGAGCTGGTCACCCAGCCCAGCGACGTGAATGGCTGGCTCGGCCCGTACGCCAAGGCGGCGGAGCTGAAGGATCCGTGGGGCCATCCGCTGGAATACCGCGCGCCGGGCGAAGGCGGCCCGTTCGACCTGGTGAGCCTTGGCAAGGACGGCAAGCCCGGCGGCACCAGCGTCGATGGCGACATCAAGTACGAGTAAGCGAACCGTCGGAGCCGACATGCATCGCGCACGCGGCGTTTCCCTGCTGGAGATGCTGCTGGTGATCGCGTTGATCGCCGCCATCAGCGTGCTCGCGCTGGCGGCGATGAGCGGTGGCCGCGAGGGCATCCAACTAAGATCCAGTACGAAGCAGGTCGCCGCCGCGCTGCGTTTCACGCGCACCCACGCCATCGCCACCGGGGCGCCGCAGCGTTTCACGCTCGATCCGGTCAGGCACACCTGGACCGCGCCGATGGGCCGCAGCGGCGTGGTGCCACCAACGCTGAGCATCACCTTCACCGGTGCGCGCGAGGTGCAGCCCAAACGCGGCGAAGGTGCGATCGTGTTCTTCCCCGATGGCGCCAGCACCGGCGGCCGCGTCCAACTGGGCGCACGCAAGGCGGCCTGGAACATCGACGTCGCCTGGCTCACGGGCGAGGTGAAGCTCAAGCGCGCGCAGGTGGCGCCATGACGCGCGAGCAACGCGGCTACACGCTGCTGGAAGTCATCGTCGCTTTCGCCCTGCTGGCGGTGGCGCTGACGCTGCTGCTGGGCATCCTGTCGGGTTCGACGCGGCAGGTGCGCCAGTCCGCCGATGCCGGGCGTGCGGCGATGTACGCGCAATCGGTGATGGATCAGGTCGGCGTCGGCGAGCGCCTTGCAGCCAGCGATCGCGATGGCGAATTCGAGCAGGGCCGCTATCGCTGGCGCCTGCGCGTGGCACCGTGGCGCGATGCGGCGGTGGCGGCGAGCGGGCAGCCGATGGCGCTCGGCGGCCCGGAGCTGTTCGAGGTCACGCTGGCGATGCAGTGGGGCGACGGTCCCGGGCAGCGGCTGCAACTGCGCACGCTGCGCATCGCCGCGGCCGGCAGCGGAGGCACGCTGCCATGAAACGCGTTCGTGGCTTCACCCTGATCGAAGTGCTCATTGCGATGGTGCTGCTGGTCGCAGGACTCGCGCTCGCGTTCGCCACGCTTGGCGCGGCGACGCGCACCGCCGCGCGTGGCGAAGCGATGGCCGATCGCAGCGAGCGCATGCGCTCGGTCGAAGGCTTCCTGCGCACGCGCCTCACCGGTGCGCGTCCCATCCCGTTCGACATCGACCAGTCGCGTGCGATCGCGGTGCGTTTCATCGGCGAACGCGAACGCATGCGCTTCGTCGCCGACATTCCCGACTACCTCGGCCGTGGCGGCCCGTACCTGCACGATTTCAAGGTCGAGGACGCGGGCGATGGCGTGCGTATGACGCTGTCGCTGAGCATGGTGCAGTCCGGCAAGGCGGTGGCCGAACGCGATGCGCGTCCACCGGAGATGCTGGTCGAGGGCCTGCGCGCGGTGCGATTGCGCTATCGCTCGCTCGACCAGGACGGACGCCTGGGCGACTGGCTCGATACCTGGGAGGCGACCGAGCAACTGCCGCTGCTGGTGGAAGTGACGATGATCGATCGCGACGGTGCGACGTGGCCGCCGCTGGTGGTCTCGCTGCCGCTCGCGCCGGCGTTCACCAGCTTCTCGCTGCCGGTGCAGACGCAATGACGCGCGCGCATCGCACGCCTTCGACGGAATCCCAGCGCGGCGTCGCGTTGATCCTGGTGTTGTGGCTGATCGTGCTGCTGACGGCGTTGATTGGCGGCTTCGCGCTGGCCGCGCGGGTCGAAGCGCTGCAGGGCCGCGTGCTCGTGCGCGGACTGGTCGCCTCCAATGCGGCGCGCGCCGGGCTGGAATATTCGCTTACCCGCGTCGCGTTGCCGGACGCGCGCCTGCAATGGAAACCCGACGGAACCGCGCACCGCTGGCGTTTCGGCGATGCGCGGGTCGAGGTGAAGATCGTCGACGAGAACGGCAAGCTCGACCTCAACCAGGCGCCGCATCCGCTGATCGCCGCGCTGATCCAGCGCCACGGGGTGGAGCCCTCCGAGGCCGGGCGCATCGCCGGGGCCATCGTCGACTGGCGCGACCCTGATCCGCTCACCCAGCCCGGCGGCGGCGCCGAGGACGGCGACTACGAGGCCGCCGGCCTGCCGTACGGCGCCAAGGATGCGGATTTCGAAAGCGTGACCGAACTGCTGCAGGTGCTGGGCATGACGCCGGCGCTGTTCGCCAGACTGGAGCCGGACCTGACGGTCTACAGCGGCCGCGCGCAGCCGGATCCGGCGTATGCGTCTGCGGAACTGCTCGATGCGATGGGCTTGAACGGCGCCGACCTGGTCGCGCAGCGCGACCGGCCCGCCGGTGCGCTCCCGGTGGACGGTGGCCTGCCGGGAGCAAGCATGGCCGGCGCCGGCAGCGGCACCTATAGTATCGACAGCCGCGCGCGGCTCCCCGACGGTCGACAGTCGCTGCTGCGAGCGGTGGTTCGCACGGGCGGAGGGGGCTTGCCTGGCATGGCGTATGTGCCGTTGCGCTGGGAGGAGGGAGCATCACCGCGATGAACGCAAGGAGCGAAAGCCGGCCACAGAACCGGCCTGCCGCCGATTGGGCGCAGGACCGGCTGCGCCGCCTGGGTGCGCGACTCGCGCCGGGCGCGGGCGGGTTCGCGCACTGGTGGGCGCACAACCTCGCCGCCTGGCTGCCGGCGCGCGTGCGCCGCGTGCTGGGATTCGATCGCGGCCGCCTGCTGCTCCAGATCCAGGGCGATGCCGTGCAGCTGCGGCTGCAGCAAGGCGGCGACCTTCGCGACCTGGGCGCCGTCCCGCGGCTTGCGCTGCCGGACGAGGACGCCATCATCGCGCCCGTCGATCCGCTTTCCACGCTGCTTCCGCCGCGACTGACCGACCTCCCGCGTTGGCTGCTGCTGCCCGCCGCCGCCGGGCTGCGTCGCCCGCTGGTCCTGCCGGGTGCGGCGGTCGATCGCCTGCGCGACGTGGTCGGTTTCGAGATCGACCGGCAAACCCCGTTCTCCGCCGACAACGTCGCCTTCGACGCGCGCCTGCTCGGCCGCCGCGAAAGCGACGGCATGCTTGAAGCCGAACTGGTGGTCGTGCCGCGCCAGCGCCTGGACGCGCCGATGGCGGTGCTGGGCGCGATGGCCGGATCGCTCGCCGGCGTCGACCTGTGCGCCGAGAATGGCGAACCGCTGGGCGTGAACCTGCTCGATCCGGCGCAGCGTCGCCGCCATGGCGATCCCTTCCGCTACTGGAACCTCGGGCTCGCCGCGCTGGCGTTGATCGCCGTCGCCGCATTGATGTGGCACCTGCTCGCCAACCGCCGCATCGCCGCCGACGAACTGGAAGCGCGCATCGCCAGCCAGGCGACCGCCGCGCGCGGTGCCGCCGCGCAACGGCAGGCGCTGATCGACCTGATCGAAGGCCAGGCTTTCCTCGATCGCGAACGCGCGCAGCGTCCGACCACGGTGGAGGTGCTGAACGAACTCACCCAGCGCCTGCCCGACAGCACGTACCTGGAAAAACTCGCCATCGAGGACAACAACCTGCTGATGATCGGCCTCAGCCGCGAAGCGCCGTCGCTGGTGCAGCGCCTGCAGGGCTCGGCGCTGTGGCGTTCGCCTTCGCTTACCGGCGCGCTGATGCCCGACCCGGTCAGCGGGCGCGATCGTTTCACGCTGACGGCCGAACTCGGCACGTCCGCACCGAGCGCGCAGCGCACACCGCCGCAACCGCAGCCGGAGGACGCCGATGGCGGCTGATCCGATGCACGCCCGTCCACAGGCGCCCGTCGCAACGCCGGCGCGGCGCATCGGTCGCGACCAGTGGCTCGCGCTGGGCCTGTTGCTGGCCGCCTTGCTGCTGGGCTACCTGATCCTCGTGCACCCGTGGTTCACCGCGCCGATGCTGGAAGCGAACGATCGCATCGAAAGCCTCCAGCAGCGCGAACTGCGCCAGCGCATGCAGTTGCAGCAGGCGCCGCAGGTTCAACAGCGTCTGGCGCAGGTGCGCGCGCAGCAGGCGAGCTCGCCAGGATTCCTGCCCGAAAGCAGCGCCGAACTTGCGACTGCCGGACTGGTGCAGCGACTGGAACGCGTCGTGGCCGAAGCCAGTCCCGGCAATCGCAGCTGCGCGATCAGCAACCGTTCGCCGCTGAGCGAGCCGCGCCGCGATCGCTACCAGCGCGTGATCGTGCAGGTGCGCCTGCGCTGCGGGACGCCGGAACTGATGAGCGTGCTCTACGCGCTGGAAGCCGGCACGCCGCGGCTGTTCGTCGGCAACCTCAACCTGCTGTCCTCGCGCGGTTACTTCCTGCCTGGCGCGAACCAGCCCAGCGGCGATGGCGGCCTGGACGTGAGCTTCGACCTCTACGGCTACCTGCGTCCCTCGCCGAACGCCAGCACGGAGGTGCCGCGTGCGCCTGGATGACGCCGGTCCGCGCACCTGGCTGCTGGCGACCTTCGCCGGCTGGGCCGTGTTCGCCTGGCTGCTGGCGGTGTTCGGCATGGGCCGTCATGCGCAGGCGCTGGAAGCCGATCCCGGCCTGCTGCGTCCGCTGCCCAACGCGCGCCCGCCGGCGGCACAACGGCTGGGTCCGATGTCGCAGTACGCAGCGATCGCGCAACGGCCGCTGTTCTCGCAGGACCGCCAGCCCAAGGCGTTCTTCCTGCAGGGCGAAGGCGCCGGCGAGAGCCAGCAGGCCGCGTTCGATTACGTACTGACCAGCGTGCTGATCACGCCGAACCTGAAGATGGCGATCCTGCAGCCGGCCGACGGCAGCGAATCGGTGCGGGTGAGGCTGGGCGAGGTGCCCGAATCGCACCCGGCCTGGCGCCTGACCTCGCTCGATGCGCGCAGCGCCGTGTTCGAAGGACCCGAGGGCCGTCGCGAGATGACGCTGCGCGTGTTCGACGGTCAGGGCGGCCAGCCGCCGACGGCCGTGGGCAGCACGCCTGGTGCGAACCGGCAGCAGCCGGTCGGCGTTGCGGTGCCACCCGCGGCCGCCAACGCGGCCGCAGCGAATGGCAACCGCCCCGGCGGCGCCAGCGCGAACGCGCGCCCTGCCGGCAACAACGCCGCGCCGAACCGCAGCGCAAACAACAGCGACCAGACGCCGACCCCACCGCCGGTGCCGGAACCCAGCGAAAACACGCCGATGACGCCGGAGGCGCAGATGGAAGCGATTCGCAAGCGGATCGAACAACGTCGTGCACAGATGCGGCAGCAGCAATCCGCGCAACCCCCGGCCCAGACGCCTTGAGAGACCGCATGAAATCCCGTCCGATGAAGCTCCGTCCAGGCCTCGCCGCACAGGCGATCGCCACCGCGACCATCGCAAGCCTCCTGGTCTCCTGCGCGACCGCGCCGGTTCCGAATATCCGCCGCGCCGACACGACCGCCCCCGAGGCCGGCTCCGCCGGCGACGCGTCGGGCGCGACGGCCCAGGAAACGCTCCCCGAATCGAACACCGGCGGCGATGCACGTCCGCAGATCCGCCGCGGCACCGGCCAGGTGATCAACCGCAGCGCCGCCTCGGCGCCGCCGCCGGGACTGGGTGCGACGACCGGCTCGGCCACGTTCAATTTCGAAGGCGAGTCGCTGCACGCGGTGGTGAAGGCGATCCTGGGCGACATGCTCGGCCAGAACTACGTGATCGCACCGGGCGTGCAGGGCACGGTGACGCTGGCCACGCCCAAGCCGGTGAGCCCGGCCGAAGCGCTGAACCTGCTGGAGATGGTGCTGGGCTGGAACAACGCGCGCCTGGTCTTCAGCGGCGGCCGCTACAACATCGTACCGGGCGACCAGGCACTGGCCGGCAACGTCGCCGCACGGACGGGCGCGGCGAGCACCGCGCGCGGGTTCGAGGTGCGCACGATCCCGCTGAAGTACGTCTCGGCGACGGAGATGGAGAAGATCCTCAAGCCGTACGCGCGCCCGAACGCGATCGTCAACGTCGACAACTCGCGCAACGTCATCACCGTCGGCGGCAGTCGCGCGGAACTTGAAAACTACCTGCGCACGATCGAAGTGTTCGACGTCGACTGGCTGTCGGGCATGTCGGTGGGCGTGTTCCCGCTGCAGTCGGGCAAGGCGGCCAGGGTCGTGGCGGACCTGGAAAAGGTGTTCGGCGAGCAGAGCAAGTCGCCGGTGGCCGGCATGTTCCGCTTCATGCCGCTGGAAGGCGCGAACGCGGTGCTGGTCATCACCTCGCAGCCGAACTACCTCGACGACATCCAGCAATGGCTGGAGCGCATTGACAGTGCCGGCGGCACGGTGCAGCTGTATTCGTACGAACTGAAGTACATCAAGGCCAAGGATCTCGCCGACCGCCTGGCCGACGTGTTCGGTTCCGGTCGCGGCGGCCAGTCGGGCGAAAGCGGCGGTCCGCCGTCGCTGATGCCGGGCCTGGAATCGGTCGAACTCAAGGACAGCAGCGACGGCAGCGGCAGCACGGCCACGCTGGGCAGCGACACGGGAAGCAGCAGCGGCACGGGCACTGGTGGCAACGGGACGCTGTCGCTGAGCCAGCAGCAGAATGGCAACGCGAGCCTCACGCTGGACGTCAACGGCGATCGCGTTGGCGTGTCGGCGGTGGAGGAAACCAACTCGCTCATCGTGCGCAGCAGCCCGTCGGCGTGGAAGTCGATCCGCGACGTGATCGAACGCCTCGATGTCATGCCGATGCAGGTGCACATCGAGGCGCAGGTCGTCGAAGTGCAGCTCAAGGGCGACCTTAAGTACGGCGTGAACTGGTACTTCGAACGCGCCGTCACCGACGCCGGCCTGCCCGATGCGGTGGGCCGCACGACGTGGAGCACGCTGGCGGGCAGCATCCAGCCCGCCACCGGCAACCCGGCGGGCCTGGCATGGACGTTCCTCGGTCGCAATGCGGCCGCGGTGATCAGCGCGCTGGACCAGGTCACCGACCTGCAGCTGCTGCAGACGCCGTCGGTGGTCGTGCGAAACAACGCCGAAGCCACGCTCAACGTCGGCAGCAAGATCCCGATCTCCTCGGTCACCTTCAACCCGACCACCGGCAGCGACAACACCTACAGCCAGGTGCAGTACCTCGACACCGGCACGATCCTGAAGGTGCGCCCGCGCGTGGCGAAGGACGGCGTGGTGTTCCTCGACATCGTGCAGGAGGTCTCCTCGCCCGGCGCGCAGGACACCGCCGACCGCAACGGCAACGTGCGCATCGACACGCGCAAGCTCAAGACCGAGGCGGCGGTGCAAAGTGGCGACACGGTGATGCTCGCCGGCCTCATCAGCGATGGCGTGGAACGCGGTGCGTCCGGTTTCCCGGGACTGAGCCGCATCCCCGTGATCGGCGGCCTGTTCGGCCAACAGCGTTCGAGCAAGACGCGCAACGAGGTCATCGTGCTGCTGACGCCGACCATCATGCGCAACCCGCAGGAAGCGCGCGACCTCACCGACGAATACACCCGCCGCTTCCGCGCGATGGAACCCCTGCAGAAGACGCCGCGCCGCCCGGGCCAGCAACAATGACGAAGGCGACCGCCTCGCCGGCGGTCGTCGGGCCCATCGTCGTTGTCCCCGTAGGCACGGACGACGAGGCGCTCGACGCCTGCCTCGCTGCGCTCGACGCATCCACCGCGCCCGGCACGCCGGTGTGGCTGGCCGACGACGCGCAGGCGGGCCCGCGCGGTTACGCGATCATCGAACGGTGGATCGCGCGCACCGCGTTGAAGGCCGACTACACCCGCCGCCAGCGCAGCGTCGGCGAAGTCGCGCACCTGGACGAAGTGCTTGCTGCGTGCGGCGACGCCGATGTCGCCGTGCTCGCCAGCGATGCGATTCCCGCACCGGGCTGGCTGTCGCGCCTGTCGTCCGGCCTCACGAGCGATCGCGCGATCGCCACCGCCACGCCATGGTGCAACGCCGGCGAAGCCGCGTCGTGGCCGCGCATCGGCGAAATCGACCCGGTGCCGGACGACCTGGAACGCATCGCACGCGCCGCGAAGGCGATGCCGGCCCTGCATCCGGAACTTCCCGCCGCCGTGAGCCACGCCGTGTTGATCCGCGGCGCGGCGCGGGGTCGCGCCGGCGGCCTCGATGCCACCAGCTACGCTTCGTGGTACGCCGCGCTGATCGATCTTTCGTTGCGACTGTCTGGCCTGGGCTGGCGCAACGTGCTGTGCGATACCGCCTTCGTCGCGCGCCGTGGCGAAGGCGGGCCGTTCGACGGCGACATGGACGCGATCGCCGCGCGCTGGCCCGACTGGCACGCACGCCTGGCGCACTATCTGATGCAGGATCCGCTGCGCGCCTCGCGTGCGCAGCTGGCGTCGCTGCTTGAACACCTCGGACCCGTGGAACCGCAACGTGATCTCTTCGTCTGACGCCAACACCGGCATCGCCGCGGTGGTGGTGACCTACCGCAGTGCCGAAACCATCGACGACTGCCTCACGCGCCTGCGCGCTGCGGACGGCGTAAGCGCGATCCGCGTGGTCGACAACAACTCCGACGACGGCACGCTTGAGATCGTGCAGCGCCACGCCAGCAGCGATGCGCGCGTGCGTTTCATCGCCAATCCCGACAACCCGGGCTTCGGCGTTGCCTGCAACCAGGGCGCGCGCGATGCAGGCGAGGGCGTGCAATGGATTGCCTTCGTCAACCCCGATTGCATGGTCGAACACGACACGCTGTCACGTCTGCGAGCGCTTGCGGCCCCGCAGGGCGACGCGCTGCTGGGTGCGGACCTCGTCGACGACGATGGCGTCCGCGATGGCGCCGCCCGCCGACGCGACCCCGATTTCGGCGCGATGCTCTCCGCCGCCCTGGGCGGAACTCCCGCGCCGAAACTCGAACTGCCCATCGACGATTCGCGCGCGTTGCAGCAGGTGGAAGCGGTGTCGGGCGCGCTGATGCTGATGCCGCGCGCGCTGTTCGAACGCCTGCACGGTTTCGATGAAGGCTATCGGCTGCACGCCGAAGACCTGGATCTCTCGCGACGTGCGCGCGAATCCGGCGCGCTGGTCGCCGTCGCCAACCACGTGCGCGTGCTGCACGTGCGCGGCGTATCAAGCCGCTCGCGCCCGTTCTTCGTCGAATGGCACAAGCACCGTGGCCTGTGGCGCTACTTCCACAAGTTCGAAGCCCCGCACCGCAGCGCGGGCATGAGCGTGGCGGTGTTCGCGGCGATCTGGCTGCGGTTTCCGGTGGCGTATCTGAAGGCCAAGACCAAGGCGCGCCGCTGAGTCCTACTCCAGCGCGAACCGCACCACGAACAGCCCCGCAACGACCCACACCGCCATGTGCACCTGGCGCGCGCGGCCGGTGAACAGCTTCAGCACCGCGTAGGCGATGAAGCCGAAGGCCAGGCCGTTGGCGATGGAGTAGGTGAACGGCATCGCCAGCGTGCACAGCGCGGCGGGAATCGCTTCCGTCAGGTCGTCCCAGTGCACGTCGCCGAGTTCGCGCAGCATCAGGCCGGCGACGAACAGCAACGCGGGCGCCGTGGCATACGGCGGCACCATCCCGGCCAGCGGCGAGAACAGCAGTGCGAGCAGGAACAGCGCGGCGACGACGAGCGCCGTCAACCCCGTGCGCCCCCCGGCCTGCACGCCGGAGGCGCTTTCGATGTACGCCGTGGTGCTGCTGGTGCCCAGCAGGGAACCGGCAAGGATCGCGGTGCTGTCGGCGAAAAGTGCACGGCCAAAACGCCGCTGTTGCGCCGCGGCGGCATCGTCCGGCGGCAGCAGTCCGGCGCGACGCGCGACGCCCATCAGCGTTCCGGTGGCATCGAAGACTTCCACCAGCACGAACACGATCACCACGTGCAGCATCGCCGCGATCGAGAACCCCTCGCCACCGCCGAGCGCGCCGCGGATGTCCAGTTGCAGGAACGTCGGCGCCAGGCTGGGCGGCAGGTCGATGATGCCGTGGTACTGCACGCGGCCCAACAGCAGTGAGGTGGCCGTGACGGCGAGAATGCCGATGAGGATCGCGCCGCGCACGCGCCACGCTTCGAGTATGGCGATCAATAAAAAGCCGGCCACCGCAAGCAGCGGCTCGGGTTGGCGCAGATCGCCCAATGCGACCAGCGTGTCCGGGTCGCCGACGATCAACTCGGACTTCTGCAACGCGATGATCGCCAGGAACAGGCCGATACCGGCGGTGATCGCACTGCGCAGCGAATGCGGGATGCCGGCGATCAGCCATGCGCGTGCGCCGGTGATGGTGAGCAGCAGGAACACGATGCCCGAGACGAACACCGCGCCGAGCGCCTGTTGCCACGTGTAGCCCATCGCGCCGACGACGGTGAAGGCGAAGAACGCGTTGAGCCCCATGCCCGGCGCCATGCCGACCGGGTAGTTCGCGGCCAGCGCCATCACCAGCGAGCCGATGGCGGCCGCCAGGCACGTCGCGACGAACACCGCCCCGGTGTCCATGCCGGTGTTGCCGAGCACGCTCGGGTTCACGAACACGATGTAGGACATCGTCAGGAATGTGGTCACACCGGCGACCACTTCGGTGCGCACGTCGGTGCCGTGCTGGCCCAGCTTGAACAGTGAATCCAGAGCGCGGGGAGCGGGGCGGGCCATGTCGGAATCCCTGGGGGGCGGGAAGGAACGGGGGAGCCGGAGAGCGTAGCCGCCACCGTGCCGCCCAGCATCGGGAAATGATCGCCCGCGCGACGTGAGCCTCCGGAGTGGCCCGGGAGGGACTTGTGTCTTCACATGGCCGCATCGTCACGCGCCGCACACATTTGTGGTCGAACCTGCGGACGCCGTCACGTTCAGCATCTTCAAAACAGGACGTAGCGCCGATTGTGCCGACGCAGCGGGCGCTACCGTGCGGACCGCTCGCCGCGTGACGTCGCGGCCGACAGGGGATCGAAATGGACATCAGGCAGGGCGCGCGGGCCGGCATGCTCGCGTTCGCGATTTGCGTGCTCGCCGCGTGCGGCGGTGGCGGCGGTGGTGACGGCGGCGGGACCTACGTTCCTCCCAGTGGCGGAACCGGTGGTGGCGGAAGCCCGTCCACGCCCGAGCCGCCGGCGCCGTATCCCGATATTCCGGCGACCGACGCCGACGCGGCGCGTTTCCTGACGCAGACGACGTTCGGCCCGACGGCGACGGAAATCGCGCGGGTGCGCCAGATCGGCTACAAGCGCTGGATCGACGACCAGCTCGCGCAGGCGCCGACGCAGATCCTGCCGCATCTGCAGCAACTGGTCACCAACGGCGTCGCCGCGCCCACGCCGCAGAACCGCCGCAACTACTGGCTCTGGCAGGCGGCGAACGGCAAGGACCAGCTGCGCATGCGCATGGCCTTCGCGCTGAGCGAGATCATGGTGGTGTCCGATCGCGAAGTCGCAGACGGCAACGCAACGGTGTTCCGCATCGCCGACTATCAGGACACGCTCGCACGCGGTGCGTTCGGCAGCTATCGCGCGTTGCTGGAAAGGGTGTCGGTGCATCCGGCGATGGGCTACTTCCTGAGCCACGTGGGCAACCGCAAGGCGGACCCCAGGCGCAACATCACGCCCGATGAGAACTACGGCCGCGAAGTGATGCAGTTGTTCTCCATTGGCCTTGTGAAGCGCAACAAGGACTTCAGCCCGGTGCTGGACGGCAACGGCCAGACCATCCCGACCTACGACGAGCAGGTCGTCAGCGCGATGGCGCGCGTGTTCACCGGCTGGACCTATGCGGGCCAGACCGATGCGCAGTTCGGCCGTGGCGACAACACCAGCTATGCACCGATGGAATGCCACACCGCGTTCCATGACGACCAGCCCAAGCAGATCTTCGACAGCATCGTCGTCAGCGAAGGCAACAACTGCGTCGCGAGCATGGGCAAGACGCTCGACGCGCTGGCGAGCCACGCCAACACCGCGCCGTTCATCAGCCGCCAGCTGATCCAGCGTTTCGTAACGAGCAATCCGAGCCCGCAGTACGTCGAGCGCGTCGCCAACGTATGGGCGACCAGCACGGGCGACATGGGCAAGGTGATCCGCGCGATCCTGCTGGACACCGAAGCGCGCATGCCGCCGGCCGACTCCTCCTTCGGCAAGCCGCGTGAACCGCTGGTCAAGCTGGTCACGCTGTGGCGCGCGTTCAACGCGCAGTACGTGCCCAGCGCGACGGGCGAGGTGAGGTTCGCGTTCTCCAACGCGGGTGATCTGGCCAATTCGCTGCAGCAGGACTCGCAGCGTGCACCGTCGGTGTTCAACTTCTTCGAGCCCGACTACCGCCTGCCTGCAGCCGATGGCATGCAGGGGATCTTCGCGCCCGAGTTCCAGATCCTCACCGAAGCGACCTACCTGAGCATGCTCAACCAGCACGACTCGCTGGTGTGGAGCAATGCCGCCGCCGCGCCTGCGGCGACAACGAACGCGCCGTACCTGGACCTCACCAGGCTCACCACGCTAGCCGAGGCGAAGGACCACGCCGGCATGGTCGCGCAGGTGAACCTGCTGATGTTCTACGGCGCGCTGAGTGCCACCAACGCGCAGGCGATGGTGAACATGCTCGACCGCCTGGCCGCCGCCAACGAATCCGCCGCCAATCGCGCCAAGTCGCTGGTGCTGCTGGCGATGGCCTCTCCCGAATTCGCGATCCAGCGCTAGGAGCCCGTCATGTCCCGTCCCACTCGCGAAGACCGCCGCGCGTTCCTGCGTCGCGTGCAGGCCGTGATCGCCGGAGGCGCCGCATACGCGCTGATGCCGCAGCTGGAGCTCGTCGGCCGCGCATTCGCCGCCGAGCCGCTGCCCGGCAACGACTACAAGGCGCTGGTGTGCATCTTCCTCTTCGGCGGAAGCGATTCGTTCAACATGCTCATCCCGCACGATGCGGCCGAGCACGCTACCTATCTCACCAGCCGCGGCGGCGTCTACAACGAAACCAGCAACCCGTTCGGCCTGGGCTATGCACGCGACACGCTGGTGCAGGTCGCCGATACCAACGGCAAGACGTGGGGCCTGAACCCGTCGTGCGGCGCGATGAAGCCGCTGTTCGACGCGGGCGAGCTGTCGTTCCTGGCGAACATCGGCACACTCGCCGTGTCGCTGACGAAGGACGACGTCAACAAGCGCCTGAAGACGCTGCCGCCGTATCTGTACTCGCATAACGACCAGCAGAAGCAATGGATGCGCGGCCACGTCAACCGCAGCGGCCTCACCGGCTGGGGCGGACTGCTGGGCGATCGCGCGGAGGCATCGAACCTGGGCCTGCAATCGTTGCCGCCGTCGATCTCGCTGGCCGGCAGCAATCTGTTCCAGTTCGGCCGCACGACGCTGCCGTTCGCGATGTCCTCCGGCGGCGCGACGACCATCAACCGCTTCCGCACCAACGGCAACAACGCCGATCGCATCCGCTACGAAGCGCTGCGCGGCATCATCGAATCGCAGCACAACCCGATCCTGCAGGACCAGTACGCGGTGATCGGCGAAAGCGCGATCGACCTCAACGACACCCTGCGCGTCGCACTCGACCCGGTCAACGGCGGCGATATCGCCACGGTGTTCCCCACCGGCAGCGGCGTGGCTTCGCAGCTGCGCATGGTGGCGCGCATGATCAAGGCGGCGCGTACCTCGGCCATCAACCATCGCCGGCAGATCTACTTCGTGAGCCTGGGCGGTTTCGACACGCACCAGAACCAGATGGCGGCCAACGGCCATGGGCGCCTGCTGCAGCAGCTTGCCGAAGGCCTTGCGGCGTTCCGCACGGCGCTTTCTGAAATCAACGCGCTCAACGACACCCTCACCTTCACGATGAGCGACTTCGCGCGCACGCTCAACAGCAACGGCAACGGCACCGACCACGGTTGGGGTGGCGTGCAGCTGGTGATGGGCGGTTCGAGCGCGAACGGCGGCGCGCTGCGGGGCCAGCAGGTGTGGGGCAGTTATCCGATCCTGGAACTCGACGGCCCGCAAGCCGTGGGCCGCGGCCGCATGGTGCCGACGATGTCGGTCAGCCAGATGGGTTCGACGCTGGCGCAGTGGTTCGGTTTGCCGGCGGGCGAGGTGGGGACGATCTTCCCGGGGATCGAGAATTTCGATCCGAAGCTGGGGTTCCTGACGTAGCGTCTGGTGGCCTGTTTTCCCGGCCAAGGCCCGGATTCAGGCGTGCCGGGCGCTTCCGACGCGACCGCTCTTGTAGCCCGGGTAAGCGAAGCTCACCCGGGAAGGGGGCTCCAGCTTTCGCTGGAATAACCGGCGAGCAGCTGCGTCGCTCAGCGGAACCGGTTGATCTGGTCCCGCAACTCACGCGCCGCATTCGCAGCGGCGGCGGCGTAGTCTTCGCCCTTGGACGCATACAGGATCGCGCGCGAGCTGCTGACCATCAGTCCGGTGCCATCGGCATTCTTCGCGTTGGTGACGACCGCTTCGACGTCGCCACCCTGCGCGCCGACACCCGGTACCAGGAACGGCACGTCGTCGCCGACGATCGCGCGTACCTGCTTCAACTGCGCAGGCCACGTCGCGCCAACCACCAGCGAACAATTGCCGTGCGTGTTCCATTCGCGCGCCACTTTCTCGGCGACGTGCTGGTACAGCGGGCGGCCGTCGATGACGAGGTCCTGCAGGTCGCCCGCGCCGGCGTTCGACGTGCGGCACAGGATTACCACACCGCGATCGGCGCGATCGAGGAACGGCTGCACCGAATCGCGGCCCAGGTACGGGTTGGCCGTCACCGCATCGCTTGCATAGCGATCGAACGCTTCGGCCGCGTAGTGCTGCGCCGTGCTGCCGATGTCGCCGCGCTTGCTGTCGAGGATCACCGGCACGCCCGGATGCGTGGCGTGGATGTGCGCGATCAGGCGCGTGAGCGCGTCCTCCGCGCCAAGTGCGGCGAAGTGCGCGATCTGCGGCTTGAACGCGCAGGCGTACTGCGCGGTGGCGTCGGCGATGTCGCGGCAGAAGGCGAACACCGCATCGTCGTCGCCCGCGAACTTCGCCGGGAATTTCGCCGGTTCCGGATCCAGACCGACGCAGACCAGCGAGTCGGCTTCGGACCATCGCGCGTGCAGCGCCTGCATGAAGTTCATCGTCGCGTTCCTTGTTCCATTGCGAAGACGCCCGCCTTTGCAGGCGGGCGTCGGTTGTTGCCTTACTTCAACGCCTTGAAGCGCAGGCGATGCGGCTTGGCGCCTTCATCGCCCAGGCGACGCTTCTTGTCTTCCTCGTACTCGCGGTAGTTGCCCTGGAAGAACTCCACGTGCGAGTCGCCTTCGAAGGCGAGGATGTGCGTGGCGATACGGTCCAGGAACCAGCGATCGTGCGAGATCACGAACGTGTTGCCCGGGAACTCGAGCAGCGCGTCTTCCAGCGCTCGCAGCGTTTCGATGTCCAGGTCGTTGGACGGTTCGTCGAGCAGCAGCACGTTGCCGCCCTGCAGCAGCGTCTTGGCCATGTGCAGGCGGCCGCGTTCACCGCCCGACAGCGAGCCGACCATCTTCTGCTGGTCCTGCCCCTTGAAGTTGAAGCGGCCGATGTAGGCGCGCGACTGGATCTCGATGCCGTTGATGTTGAGGATGTCCAGGCCGCCGGAGACTTCCTGGAAGACGTTGTGGTTGCCCGTCAGCGCATCGCGGCTCTGGTCGACGTAGGCCAGCTTCACGGTGGAGCCCATGTCGATCTCGCCCGAGTCCGGCTTTTCCTGGCCCGTGATCATCTTGAACAGCGTCGACTTGCCGGCGCCGTTGGGGCCGATGATGCCGACGATCGCGCCCGGCGGCACCGAGAAGGACAGGTTGTCGATGAGCAGGCGGTCGCCGAACTTCTTGCTGACGTTCTTGAACTCGATGACCTTGTTGCCCAGTCGCTCGCCCGGCGGAATGAAGATTTCATTCGTTTCCTGGCGCTTCTGGTAATCCACCGCCTGCAGCTCGTCGATGCGTGCAAGGCGCGCCTTGCCCTTGGAGCGGCCGCCCTTGGCGTTCTGGCGTGCCCATTCCAGTTCCTTCTGGATGGCCTTCTGGCGCGACTTTTCCTGGTTCTCTTCCTGCTTCAGGCGCTCGTCCTTCTGCACGAGCCAGTCGGTGTAGTTGCCCTTCCACGGAATGCCGCGGCCGCGGTCGAGTTCGAGGATCCACTCGGCGGCGTTGTCGAGGAAGTAGCGATCGTGCGTGACGGCCACCACGGTGCCGGTGTAGCGCGCGAGGAACTGCTCCAGCCACTCGACCGATTCGGCGTCGAGGTGGTTGGTCGGTTCGTCGAGCAGCAGCATGTCCGGCTTCTGCAGCAGCAGGCGGCACAGCGCGACGCGGCGCTTCTCGCCACCGGAGAGCTTGCCGACGACGGCATCCCACGGCGGCAGGCGCAGCGCGTCGGCGGCGACTTCGAGCTGGTTTTCCAGCGTGTGCGCGTCGCCGGCGGCGAGGATGGCTTCCAGGCGTTCCTGTTCCTTGGCGAGCGCGTCGAAATCGGCGCCTTCCTCGGCGTAGGCTGCGTAGACGGCTTCCAGCGCGGCCTGTGCGTTGATCACCTCGCCCACGCCTTCTTCCACGGCCTGGCGCACGGTCATTTCCGGATCGATCTGCGGTTCCTGCGCGAGGTAGCCGACCTTGATGCCCGGCTGCGGACGCGCTTCGCCGACGAAGTCGGTATCCACGCCGGCCATGATCTTCAGCACGGTGGACTTGCCGGCGCCGTTCAGGCCCAGCAGACCGATCTTCGCGCCCGGAAAGAAGGACAGCGAGATGTCCTTGATGATCTGACGCTTCGGCGGCACGACCTTGCTGACGCCGTTCATGGTGTAGATGTATTGCATGCGCTCTCCGGAACCGGGACGCGCCCGTGCCGGCCGGGAGTGGCCAGGGTCGGGCGGTTGGAAGCGGCGATTATCCCGCAGTGGGGGCGGGTTTCCCAGCCTGACGCAGGCGGGACTTCAGGTTGGGCGTTCCCTTCTCCCGGTTGCGGGAGGACGGGCCTCACCCCAAACCCTCCCCCGCAGGCGGGAGAGGGCCCCGAGCGTCAGATCCAGACGATGAAGCTCACCACGAGGACCACGGCGGCGTACTTCAGCCCGTAATACAACGACTTGTTGCGCTCGCGCAGGCCCTTGGCCTTCAGGCGCAGGGCGTAGAAGTACTTGAACAGGCGGTTGAAACCGCCGGTCTTGTCGCCTTCCTGGTTCGGCGAGGCGCCGGCGGCTATGAGGTTGCGCGCGACGAACCGGTTGAACGCCCGGGCCGGGGCCGTGTGCAGGGGGCGCTCCACGTCGCAGAACAGGATGATCCGGTTGCCCTGGGTCTCGTTGCGGGCGCTGTGGATGTAGGTCTCGTCGAACATCGTCCATTCGCCGTCGCGCCAGCTGTAGCGCTGGCCGTCGACCTCGATGAAGCAGCCATCGTCGTTCGGGGTTTCCAGGCCCAGGTGCAGGCGCAGAGAGCCGGCGTACGGGTCGCGATGGGGGCGCAGCTCGCTGCCCGGCGGCAGTTCGGTGAACATCGCCGCCTTCACGCTGGGGATCTGCTTCAGCAGGGCCGTCGTCTGCGGGCACAGCTCGGCGGCGGACGGGTGGGCGTCGTCGTACCACTTCAGGTAGAAGCGCTTCCAGCCGCGGCGGAAGAACGAGTTGAAGCCCACGTCCGTGTAGCCGTCGGCGGCCTTGATGTGCTGCAGCTCGCGCAGGCGCAGGGCCTCGGCGCGGATCGCCTGCCAGTTCTGGCGCAGCGGTTCCAGTTCGGGGAAATGGCGGCCCGGTTCAGCAATGAACGGCGTGGTCGGTACGCGCGAGAACGCGTACATCAGCACGTTGATCGGGGCCATGAAGGTGGAGTGGTCCAGCAATTGCCGGCCCAGGCGGTGCCGCACCCGGCCGCGGTAGTGCACGTACACCGCGCTGGCGAGGAACAGCAGGACGAAGACCCATTTCACGGTCAAAGGATTCCCTGTGGGGTTGGGGGGTGCAATGCTCGCATTGACGGCCGTCCGGCCGGCATGCTCGCTGGCCGCATTTTAAGGCCTGGGCTACCATCTTCGCCCCGGCCGCGCCAGCTTTGTCGGGCCTCGCCGGCCCCATTCACCCACGTCCGAGGTTCGCGAATGTTCCCCAGCTCCGCCCGCATCGCCGGTTACGACGATGAACTCGCCCAGGCCATCGCCAACGAGGCGCGCCGCCAGGAGGACCACGTCGAGCTGATCGCCTCGGAAAACTACGCCTCGCCGCGCGTGATGGAAGCGCAGGGCAGCGTGCTGACCAACAAGTACGCCGAAGGCTATCCGGGCAAGCGTTACTACGGCGGCTGCGAATACGTCGACGTCGCCGAACAGCTCGCCATCGAGCGCCTGAAGCAGCTCTTCGGAGCCGATTACGCCAACGTCCAGCCGCATTCGGGTTCGCAGGCCAACCAGGCCGTGTACCTGGCGCTGCTGAATCCGGGCGACACGATTCTGGGCATGTCGCTGGCTCACGGCGGCCACCTGACCCACGGCGCCAAGGTCAACGTCAGCGGCAAGCTGTTCAACGCGATCCAGTACGGCGTGAACGACCAGGGCCTGATCGACTACGACGAAGTCGAGAAGCTCGCGCTGGAACACAAGCCGAAGATGGTCGTCGCCGGTTTCTCGGCCTATTCGCAGCAGATCGACTGGGCGCGCTTCCGCGCCATCGCCGACAAGGTCGGTGCGTATCTGTTCGTCGACATGGCGCACGTGGCCGGCCTCGTCGCCGCAGGCGTGTACCCGAACCCACTGCCGCATGCGCACGTGGTCACCTCGACCACGCACAAGACGCTGCGCGGCCCGCGTGGCGGCATCATCGTCGCGCTGAACGCCGGCGAGGAAATCGAGAAGAAGCTGCAGTCGATCGTCTTCCCGGGCATCCAGGGCGGTCCGCTGATGCACGTCATCGCCGCCAAGGCAGTGGCCTTCAAGGAAGCGCTGGAACCGGAGTTCACCGCCTACCAGCAGCAGGTCGTGAAGAACGCGCAGGCGATGGCGAAGGTCATCATCGATCGCGGCTACAAGATCGTCTCCGGCGGCACGCAGAACCACCTGATGCTCATCGACATGATCGGCAAGGGCGTGACGGGCAAGGACGCCGAAGCCGCGCTGGGCAAGGCGCACATCACCGTCAACAAGAACGCCGTGCCCAACGACCCGCAGAAGCCGTTCGTCACCTCCGGCCTGCGCATCGGCACGCCGGCGGTCACCACGCGCGGTTACCTCGAAGCCGACTGCATCGAGCTGGCGAACTGGATCTGCGACGTGCTGGACGCGCCGAAGGATGACGCTGTCATCGCCGGCGTGCGCGACAAGGTGACGGCGCAGTGCCAGAAGTTCCCGGTTTACGGGGCTGCCTGATGCGTCTGCCGATGTTCGCCTTGATGACGCTGCTCGTCGCGTTCGGTGCCGATGCGAAGCAAGGCGAGTCACACGGCGATCCGGTTGTGCGGCCAGTCATCACCCGCCTGGTGGGGGTGGACGGGCCGCCGCCGCCCGAGCCGCCGTGGATGCGTGAGGATCCGAAGTTCGTCATCACGTTCGTTGCTGCCGACGATCGTTACGACTGCGCCCGCGGCAGTGCTGTGCACTGGGCGTCGGAGTTGCGCGACTTCGAATCCAGGTACCAGCCGGTGAGCGTCGAGGAGGACGCACAGTACGTGGCGGCACGCGAGCTGGACATCCCGCTGCCTGTCCCGCTTCCCGCGGGGCGTGCACCGGCCACTGTGATGCTGCGTCTGGCAGTTGGCGATGACGGCCAGGTGCGTGATGCACTGGTCGCCTGCAGCGCCGATGAACGCCTGAACGATGACGCCATCGCCGCCGCAAAACGGGCCAGATTCACTCCTGCGAGTACGCGTGGGCGTGCCGTTTCCAGCGTCGAAACGCTCGAATTCGTGTACCTGCGTCGATAATGCACTGCCCCTTCTGCCAGCACCCCGACACCCGCGTGATCGACTCGCGCGTGTCCGACGACGGCGCGACGATCCGCCGTCGTCGCGTCTGTGAAGCCTGCGGCGAGCGTTTCTCGACGCAGGAAACCATCGAACTCAAGCTGCCGCTGATCATCAAGAGCGACGGACGTCGCGAGGCGTTCGACGCGCGCAAGCTGCGCGCCAGCTTCGATCGCGCTTTGCAGAAGCGGCCCGTTTCGGAGGAGCAGATCGAATCCTCGGTGCGCGCCGTCGTGCACCACCTGCGCATGACGGCCGAACGCGAACTGCCCTCGCGCCGCGTCGGCGACTTCGTCATGACGGAACTGCGCAAACTCGACCACGTCGCCTACGTGCGGTTCGCCTCGGTGTATCGCGCGTTCCAGGACGTGGCCGACTTCCGCGAGGAACTCGATCGCCTGGAAAGCGATGCATCGGCCGAAGGCCAGCTGCCGCTGCTGGACGAGGAAGCCGAGCCGTCGCCGCGCAAAGGGAAGCGTTGATGTTCACCGCCACCGACCACGCGATGATGGCCCGCGCGCTGCGGCTGGCCGAACGCGGCGCGTACACGACCAAGCCCAATCCGATGGTCGGCTGCGTCATCGCGCATGGCGATGAGGTCGTCGGCGAAGGCTGGCACCAGCGCGCCGGTGAGCCGCACGCCGAAGTCCACGCATTGCGTGCGGCGGGCGAACGCGCGAAAGGCGCGACCGCCTACGTCACGCTGGAACCCTGCGCGCATACCGGCCGTACGGGGCCCTGCGCGGATGCGCTGATCGCCGCCGGCGTTTCGCGCGTGATCGCGGCGATGCGCGATCCGTTCCCGCAGGTCGACGGCGCGGGTTTCGAGAAACTGCGCGCGGCGGGCATCGAAGTCGCATCTGGCCTCATGGAAGCGCAGGCGCGCGCACTCAATCGCGGCTTTCTTTCGCGCGTGGAACGCGGCCGCCCGTGGCTGCGCGTGAAGCTCGCCACCAGCCTCGACGGGCGCAGCGCGCTCGCCAACGGCGAATCGAAGTGGATCAGCGGCGAAGCCTCGCGCCTGGACGTGCAGCACTGGCGTGCGCGCAGTGGCGCGATCGTCACCGGTGCGGGCACGGTGCTCGCCGACGATCCGGCGTTGACCGTACGACTGGGCGACGACACGCCGTTCGTGCCGCCGCTGCGCGTGGTGCTGGATCCGGGTCTTGCGACGGTTGCGCGCGGCCGTGTTCGCGAAGGCGATGCGCCGACGCTGTACCTGCACGCGCCCGATGCGAAGCCGCCGCGTGGGTTCGTCGCGCAGCATGCCGCGGTCGACGTGCGTGAAGGTCGCTTCGATCTTGATGCGGTGCTGCGTGTGCTCGCCGGGCAGGGCGTCAACGAGATCCAGCTCGAAGCGGGTGCGACCCTGGCGGGCGCGTTCCTCGGCGCGGGTCTCGTCGATGAAGTGCTGCTCTACGTCGCACCCGTGCTGCTGGGCGAGCGTGCGCGACCGCTGTTCGATGGCCTGGCCATCGACACGATGACGCAGAAGCTGAAGATGGCGATCGTGGAGTCGCGCTACATCGGGCAGGACATCCGCCTGCTGCTGCGCCCCGAATCCCAGACCTGAAAGCGTGATGGCAAACCTGAGGAGGCGCACATGAGCGGCGCGAACTTCAAGGACCATTTCTCCGGCGTTGCCGATGCGTATGCACAGGCGCGGCCGGAATATCCGGACGAACTGTTCGCCGCGATCGCCGCGGTCGTTGCAGGCACCGCACGCGTGTGGGAGCCCGGCTGCGGAAGCGGGCAGGCCACGCGCGGACTCGCCGCGCGCTTCGCGCATGTGCATGCCACCGAGCCGAGCGCGAAGCAGCTCGCGCAGCACTGGGCGCAGCCGGGCACCGGCAAGGTCAGCCTGGCGGTGGAGCCGGGCGAACGCACGTCGCTTCCGGACGCGAGCGTCGAATTGATCGCCGTCGCGCAGGCGCTGCACTGGTTCGACCGGTCGAAGTTCTTCCCCGAATGCGAGCGGGTGCTGGCGCCCGGCGGCGTGCTGGCCGCGTGGGGATATGCGGATTTCGTCGCCCCCGAAGGCATGGTGGAGGCGGTGGAGGATTTCCGCAGCCGCATCGATCCCTACTGGCCGCCCGAACGCGAGCAGATCGACGCGCACTACGCCGGCTACGACTGGCCGTTCCCCGCATTGCCCGCGCCCGCGTTGTGGCTGGAGGCGGAATGGTCGCTGGCGCATTTCCTGCGCTACCTGTCGAGCATGTCGGCCGTGGCGCGCTGTGCGACCGACACCGGTGAAGATCCCGTCGCCCGGTTCGGTCCCGCGCTGGCCGCGTCCTGGGGCGATCCGGACGAGACGCGGACCATCCGCTGGCCGCTGTTCCTGCACCTGCGCCGGAAGCCTTGACGGGCGCTCGCGTGAAGGAAGAGGGGCACGGGCGGAACACTGCATCCGGCCGGGTGTCCCGGGCCCGGATGCTAGAATCCGCGGGCCGGTTCGCCGGCCACCACAACACGTAACGTCTTCAGGGCGGGGTGAGATTCCCCACCGGCGGTAGGTGCGAGCGCGCTGTAAGGGCGTTGTTTGCACGAGCCCGCGAGCGCTTCCACCTTGATGCGAGTCCCTCGCAAGCCCGCACACCCCCGTGCGGACTGTTCAAGGCGGAAGGTCAGCAGATCCGGTCCAATGCCGGAGCCGACGGTCGGAAAGCGCGAGCTTCCCGGAAAGTCCGGATGAAAGAAGACAGCCGCACACGGCCTGGCGCCGTGCGCCTGCCTCATGCCTTGAGGCGTTTTTCGCTCATTTCTTGATCGGGAAACGTTTCAATGATCCAGCGCTTCACCCCCCGCGCCGCCTCCCCGACGGAGGCCTGCTGATGTTCACCGGCATCATTGAAGGCGTCGGCCGTCTGGCCGCGCTTGAACGCCGTGGCGGCGACGTCCGTCTCACCGTAGAGGTGGGCACCCTTGCGTTCGACGCGGTGCAGCTTGGCGAAAGCATCGCCGTCAACGGTGTGTGCCTGACGGTGATCGAATTCGACGCGCACACCTTCGCGGCCGATGCGTCCAACGAGACGCTCGCGCTCACCACGCTGGGCGCGCTGGCGGTCGGCGATGCACTGAACCTGGAACGCGCGATGCGGCCGACCGACCGCCTCGGCGGGCATCTGGTCAGCGGCCACGTCGATGGGCTGGGCCGTGTCGAGCGCATCGAACCCGACGCACGGGCGCAGCGCTGGCGTTTCACCGCGCCCACGCATCTGCTGCGCTACATCGCGAAGAAAGGTTCGATCTGCGTGGACGGCGTCAGCCTCACGGTGAACGAAGTGGACGATGCCGGGTTCGAAGTCGCACTCATTCCGCATACCGTCGCGAACACGCGTTTCGCGCACACGCAGGTGGGCGATGCGGTGAACCTGGAAATCGACCTGGTCGCGCGCTACGTCGAACGGCTGCTGGCCGGTCGCGCGCAGCAGGGGGAGTAACGCCATGCCCTTCAGCCCGATTCCCGAACTGCTCGAAGAAATCCGCAACGGCCGCATGGTCGTCATCGTCGACGACGAAGACCGCGAGAACGAAGGCGACCTGATCATGGCCGCCGAACTCGTGCGGCCGCAGGACATCAACTTCATGGTCACGCACGCGCGCGGCCTGGTGTGCCTGTCGCTCACGCGCGAACGCTGCCGCCAGCTTGGCCTGCCGCCGATGGTGCGCGACAACACCTCGCCGCACCACACCAACTTCACCGTCAGCATCGAAGCGGCCGAAGGCGTGACCACCGGCATCAGCGCCTACGACCGCGCGCATACCGTGCGCACGGCAGTGCGTCCTGATGCGGCGGCGAGCGACCTGTCGCAGCCGGGCCACATCTTCCCGCTGCAGGCGCAGCCGGGCGGCGTGCTCAATCGCGCCGGGCATACCGAAGCGGCGAGCGACCTGGCGCTGCTGGCCGGACTGGAGCCGGCCGGCGTGCTGGTCGAGATCCTCAACCCCGACGGCAGCATGGCCCGCCGGCCGGAGCTGGAGGCCTTCGCGGCCGAACACGGGTTGAAGATCGGCTCGATCGAGGAGCTGATCCGCTACCGCCTGGCCACCGAGCACACCATCGAGCGCGTGGACGCGCGGGCAATCGAGACCGAGCACGGCCCGTTCGAGCTGTTCACCTACCGCGACCGCCTTAGCCACGCGCTGCATTTCGCCCTTCGCCGGGGCGAACCGGACATGGACACCCCGACGCTGGTGCGCGTGCACGTGCAGAACCCGCTGGCCGACGCGCTGCACTGGCGGCGCCCGGACTTCGGCCCCGCCGTGGGCGACGTGCTGCAGGCGATTGCCACGCAGGGCCGTGGCGCGCTGGTGCTGCTGGCCGACCACGCCGACACCGATGCGCTGCTGGCCCGCATCCGCGCGCCCCAGCACCCCGACGAGGTCGGCCCGACCCGCGGCCACGCGCTGGCCGAATGGCGGCGCAACGGTGCCGGCGGCCAGATCCTGGCCGACCTGGGCCTGGGCAAGCTTCGCGTGATGGGCACGCCGCGAAAGCAGATCGGCCTGGCCGGCTTCGGGCTGGAGGTGGTGGAGTACGTTGAAATCCCGCACTGATGCGCCGCACGCCAGGACCTCCCCGTAAACAGGGGAGGGAGCCCGCACAGGTTAGAATCCCCGCCCTTCACCAAGAACGCCCCATGACCCACTACGAAGGCGACCTGCGCAGCCCCGAGGGCGCGCGATTCGCGATCATCGCCAGCCGCTGGAACCCGCGCATCACCGATACGCTGGTCGCCGGTGCGCGCCAGACCTTTGCCGAAAACGGCGTGGCCGAGACCGCGGTCGATGTCATCCGCGTGCCGGGCGCATGGGAAATCCCGCTCGTCGCCGCGCGCCTGGCCAAGGCCGGCAAGCACGCGGCGGTTGTCGCGCTGGGCTGCGTGGTGCGTGGTGATACCCGTCACTACGAACAGGTCGCCGACGGCTGCTCCGACGGCCTGATGCGCGTGCAGCTGGACTACGGCATGCCGGTCGCCAACGGCGTGCTGGCCGTGGAGCGCCACGAGGACGCGCAGGCGCGCGCCGGTGGCACGCATGGAAACAAGGGCGAGGAGGCGGCGCTGGCCGCACTTGAAATGAGTCATCTGCTGGGACAATTGCCATGAACCGTCGTCGTCCGGATGGAATCGATCCCGTAGCGCGCTCGCGTGCGCGCCGCCGCGCCCTGCAGGCCGTGTATGCATGGCAGATGTCGGGTTCCAGCGCGCGCGAGGTGATCTCGCAGTTCGCCCACGAACAGGCCAAGGAACAGGCGGACCTGGAATATTTCGAGGACCTCGTACGCGGCGTGGAAACCAACGTCGAGTCGCTGGACGAGGCGCTCAAGCCGTTCCTGGATCGCGACATCGAACAGGTCGACGCGATCGAGCGCGCCGCGCTGCGCATCGCGGCCTACGAACTTCGCATGCGCCCGGACGTGCCGTACCGCGTGGTCATCAACGAGGCCATCGAAAGTGTGAAGCGCTTCGGTGCCGAGCATGGCCACACCTACGTCAACGGCGTGCTCGACCATGCCGCCGCCGATTGGCGCGCCACCGAAGTGAAGGCGCCCCGGGCGCGATGAAAGCCCATGCCGCGACGCACGCAGGGCATCGCGGCTGCAGCGCCCAACGACGCTGCGCAGGTGCGTGCCGTGACTGATCCGCAGCCCGGCGCGCGCGAATTCGAACTGATCGACCGCATCCGTCGCCGCGTCCATGCGCGCGACGACGTGGTGCTGGGCATCGGCGACGACGCCGCCTTGCTGCACGTGCCGGCCGGCAAGCTGCTGGTCGTGGCGGCGGACACGCTCAACGCGGGCGTGCACTTCCCCGAAGACACCGCGCCGGCCGACGTCGGCTGGAAGGCGCTTGCCGTGAATCTGTCCGATCTCGCGGCCATGGGCGCGGAACCCGCGTGGTGCACGTTGTCGTTGTCGCTGCCCGGTGGCGATGCGCGCTGGGTGGATGGCTTCGTCGACGGGTTCCTCGAACTCGCGCACGCGCACCATGTTGCGTTGATCGGCGGCGACACGACGCGCGGTCCGCTTTCGATCAGCGTGACGGTGCACGGTTTCATCGCACCAGGACGCGCTCTGCGTCGCGACGCGGCACGTGTCGGCGACGACATCTGGGTCAGCGGCACGCCTGGCGACGCGGCCGGCGCGTTGGCGCAATGGCGCGACGGCTCGACGCGCGATGCCTTCCTGCGTTCACGGCTTGATCGCCCTACGCCGCGACTTGCCCTCGGCGCTGGACTGGTCGATGTCGCGAACGCGTGTATCGACGTTTCCGACGGCCTGCTCGCCGACCTGGCCCACATCTGCCGTGCGAGCGGTGTTGGCGCCCGCGTTGAAACCGATCGCCTCCCGGCTTCGGACGCGTTACGGGTCGCCTTCGATTCGCAGGCGCGTCGCGTGTTGCAGGCCACCGGCGGCGACGACTACGAATTGTGCTTCACCGCGCCGTCGGACCTTCGCGACGAGATCGAACGCATCGCTCGCGAGGCCGGAGCGCCGGTGGCCCGCGTCGGCTGCATCGAGGCGGGGGAGGGCGTGCGTGCCTTCGACGCGCAGGCGCGCCAGTGGCAGCCGGACCGGAAGGGCTACCAGCATTTCGAGTGACGAAGCGAGTCGGCCGCGCATGGGTGCGCCCGCGGCGTAAGATCGCAACGTCGGTATCCCGGTCCCGGCCCGGGTCCGGCATCAGCATCGCCGCCTTCCCTTCGCTGGAGGATTCGCGTGGAAACGAGAGTGCTGCTCGGCCTGCTGTTCTTCATCATCCCGACCGTGCTGCTGGCGATCGGCTTCTTCGTCCAGCGCAGGCGCGGAAAGATGGCCAACAACTGGGGCGCCGTGGTGCTGGTGATCCTGTGCTGGGTGGTTGGCATGATGCTGGTGATGCGAAAGCTCGACCAGTTCCTCTGACTGGGGCCCTGCTCAATCCGGCAGCAGCTTGCCCGGATTGAGGATGCCGTCCGGATCGAACGCCGCCTTGACCGCGCGCATCATCGCGAGCGTGGGGGCATCGATCGCCTGTGGCATGAATTCGCGCTTGGCAAGGCCGATGCCGTGCTCGCCCGACAGCGTGCCGCCCAGCGACAACGTCAATGCGAAAACACGCGCCATCGCAGCATGCGCACGCGCCGTTTGCGCTTCATCGGCCGGATGGTAGAGCAGGTTGACGTGCAGGTTGCCGTTGCCCGCGTGGCCGAAGCAGACGATGGGCAGGTCGAACTCGCGTGACAACGCATGCACGCCGTCGACGAGCTGCGGAATGCGCGAGACCGGTACGACGACGTCTTCGTTGATCTTCCCCGGCGCGAGCGTGCGCAGCGAGGGCGACAGCGCCTTGCGCGCGGCCCAGAGTTTCTCGCGCGTGGATTCATCGGCGGCATCGTCGAGCGAGACCAGGCCTTCACCCCCGGCCGCGCGCATCAGCGCTTCGATATCGTGCGCAAGCGTCTGCGCATCGCCGTCGGCCTCGATCATCAGCAATGCGCCAGCATCGGGCGGCAGATCCGCGCCGCCGACATCGCGTGCCAGGCGCACCGCGTCGGCATCCATGAACTCCAGCATCGACGGCGTGACCGGTTGCGCCATCAACCGCGCGACGGCCTGCGCGGCGGAGGATACTTCGCGATAGATCGCACGCAAGGCGCGTCGCGATTGCGGCGCAGGCGTGAGGCGAAGACTCGCTTCGACGATCAGCGCGAGCGTGCCTTCGCTGCCGACGAGCAGGCGTTGCATGTCGTAGCCGGTCGCGCCCTTCGTGGTCGCGGTGCCGCAGTGGATCAGCTCGCCCGTGCCGGTGACCGCCGTGAGCGCGAGCACGTTGTCGCGGGTGGCGCCGTACTTCACCGCGCGCGGTCCACCCGCGTTGCAGGCGAGGTTGCCGCCGACGCTGCTGTAGCCGGCGCTGGTCGGATCAGGCGGCCAGAACAACGCGTGCGGCTTCAGCGCGGACTGCAGGTCGCCGTTGAGCACGCCTGGCTCGACCACCGCGCAGCGATCACCGGGGCGGATGTCGAGGATCTTGTTCATGCGTTCGAACGACACCACCACGCCGCCCGCGATGGGCACCGCCGCGCCGGTCGTGTTGGTGCCGCGCCCGCGCGCGACCACCGGAATGCGCGCAGCGCGGCAGGCGCGAATCAGGCCGACGACCTGCTCGCGCGTGGTCGGCAATGCGACCCCGTCGGGCAGCGATTGCCGACGCGAATTATCGTAGGCGTAGGTGAGGCGCTCGCTTTCGTCGGTTCGCCACGCCTCGCCCAGGAGCGAGCGCAGTTCCGAATCGAGCGATGGCGGCAGCGTCGTCATGGACGCGAGGATACCGCCCGCCGCAGCGCAAGGCCCGCCATCGCGACCATCGCGCAAGGCAACCACACCCAGGCAAGCTCCGACGCCATCACCGCCACTCCCCGCGCGCTGAAGAAGCCGGCCCCGATGGGCGACACGGCGATGGGCCGCCACGGGGCGAACACGCGTGCATCCGACCACGGCCACCACAACGCAACGCCGAGGCCACCGTTGGTGAGCGCATCGAGCAGTGGATGCGAGGCTGCGCACGCGGACAGCCATGCCGCAACGACCCACGGGCGCGCGCCGAAGAACCGGTGCATGAATGCGCCAATCGCGCCCACTACCGCAGCGAAGAAGAACGAATGGCTGGCACCGCGATGACCGAAGTCGTCCGCGTAGGCGATGCCGAGTTTGAATGCGACGACGTCGGCATCCGGCAGCATCGCGGCGATCATGCCGGCCGCAATGAGCCTTGGCGGCACGCGCCGCGTGCCGCAGGCGATTCCGACCGCCAGCGGCACGACGGCATGCGTGAAGATCGTCGGCATGTCAGCGCCGGCTACGACGCCGGATGCGTACCGCGAACACGGCGAGCGCGACGATGAGCCACAGCGGCCAAAGGTAGGCGATCCCGACGATCAGATCGAGCCCGAGGCGGCCGCCCCGCGCGAGCGCATCGCCAAGGCGCGCGAAGAAGCCCGGTCCTTCGCGTCGCATCGCCACTTCCAGGTCCGGCCGTTCCGTGCGGCGCAGCTGCGGCGGCTGGTGCAGCGCAAGGCCGATGCGCGCGAAAGCGATGCGGTCTTCCAGCTCCGCGCGCGCGACGGTTGCCTCGTCGCGCTGCGCCTGTGCATCGGCGCGTGCGCCCAGGGCATCGGCCCTTTCGCCAGTCTTCCCGGGTGCGCTGGCGACCTGCGCAAGTGCCGCCTGCGCATCCTGATGCCGCGCGAAGGCCAGCTGTTGGCGCAGCAGGTCGAACTGTGCGTCGGTCGCTTCGAAGTTGCGTGAGTCGAGGAACTCGACCTGGTCGGCGAGGGCGCGCAGGAATTCCTGCGTGCGTTCGCTGGGGACGCGCACGGTCAACGAACCCTGCAACGTGTAGGTGGACAGTTCCACGCGCATGCCGTCGCCACCGGTGTGCGTGCGTGTGTCGTTGATTTCGGAGCGGATGTCGTTGCGTTCGACGAAGCCGCCGAACTTCGCGACCAGATCCTCGATCGAGAGCGCGCTTCGGTACACGTCGCGCACGCCGAAGGCGACGCTGGCCGTGCGGATGAAACGCCGCCCCTGCGGATCCTGCGTATTCGCCGCCGATTGCAGTTGCGTCTGCATGTCCGGCGGCGACAGTGACTTTGCAGGCGCAGGCGGCGCCGAGGCATTGCCTGCTTCCCGCTTCGACAGCTCCGCGTGCGGGACATCCATGGCCTCCGAATCCGCCGCGGATTCCTTGCGCGAACAGCCCGCCAGCACCAACGTCCATGCGCAGGCCAGCACGGCCGTCCGGATCATCGTTCGCATCATCGTCCCCTGATTGCGTCGTGGAAGTGCACGGCCCGATGCCGCACTGACGGGACAACGCGTGTCCGCGGGGATCGGGGTTGGCGGATCTTCGCCTAGACGTCGTCCGCGCGGAAGGCGTCTTTCAGCCACCTCAAACGGGGCGAGGCCGGATCGCCTTCACCTTCGACCACGTCGAAGCGGCACGGCGCATTCGAATATTTCGGATGGTGGGCGAGGAAAGCGCTGGCCGCCTGCACCAGCTTGCGTCGCTTGTGCGCGTCGACCGATGCCGCACCGCCGCCGAAGCGGGCATCGCGGCGAAAACGCACTTCGACGAACACCAGCGTGGCGCCGTCGAGCATGACCAGGTCGAGTTCGCCGAAACGGTAGTTCGCGTTCGCCGCGACATCCCGAAGCCCGGCACGGGCCAGGTATGCGCGCGCGGCGGCTTCCACCGCCGCGCCGCGAGCGCGCCGATCAGCGGCGGGAGGCATCCGCCAGCGGCGTCGGCAGGCCTGCGCTGAAGGTCGACCAGGACGGCGTGCGCTGCACGTTGCCGAAGCCGTCCAGGCGCAGCGTGCCGGTCGCGCCGTCGACGTGGCCGTCGGCGGTGGTGGCCAGGCGCTGCAGGTAGGCGGTGATCTGCCAGGCATCAAAGCCGAACGCGAACAGTCGCGCCGCCGGGCCCTTCGCATTGTTGAGCTGCGCACCGGCGATCGCCGCCGGCGGCAGGCCCGGTACGCCGCGCGTGGTCCAGGTTTCACTCGGGAATGCGATGCCGTCCAGCACGCGGTCTTCCTCGGCCTTGCCGGTGCCCGACAGCAGCTGCGACGTCGCCACGCGCGGCTTGCCGGCCAGGCCGGCCAGCGCAAGCTTGGGCATCAGAAGGCGCGCGCTGCTGCCCTTCACCGCCAGGAACACGGCGTCCACGCCGCCTTCCTTCTGCGCGAACGGAATGAAGTCGGACGTACCTTCGCCGGCGACGTCGGTCACCGTCGCGCCGCGTGCGGTGAGGCGTTCGCGAAGGCTGGCGACGGCGCGCTGCTGCGTGTCGTCGACGGCGGCGACGACCAGCACGCGCTTGGCGCCCAGCGACAGCAGGTGTTCCGCCGCGGCGATGCCTTCATCGTCGGGCGACAGCGAGAAGCTCGCGTTGCCGGCCGGCGGCGCGCCATCGCCGCGATTGAGCGCAAGCACCGGAACCTGCAGCGCACCCCTGGCGAAGAGCGCGTTGACTTCGTCGCGGCCCAGCGGCCCGACCACGAAATCGTTGCCTTCACCCGCGGCCCGGTCGTATGCGGCGAGCGCGCCGCCCGGTGCGGCGGTGTCATAGAAGTTCACGTCGGGCCGGCGACGCGGTTCGCCGTAGTAACCGGCGAGGAAGCCATCGCGCACCGGTGCGGCGGCGACGGCGAGGGTGCCCGACATCGGCAGCAGCACGGCCAGCTTCACCGGCGGACGGTAGCCGTCGGACTCGGCGGCGGGGCGGCCAGCGGTGTCGAAGTTCCAGCCGGCGCGATCGAATGCGCGGGGCAGCGGCAGACCTCGGCGAAGCAGCGCCTGGCCGGCGTGGTTGTAGAGCGGATCGCCCGCGGCCAGCGACGCGGCCTCGCGCGACAGGGTGGCGTTGTCGAGCGTGGCCAGCAGGCGTTCGATCTCGCGATCGTTGGCAGCACGGGCGGCGCCGGTGAGGGCCGCGCCGTTGCGCGCCAGCTCGCCGGCCTGGGCGATGGTCGGGTTGCGGCTGAGCTGCGACGTCGTGGTTCCGGTGGTGGACACCGTTGCGCAACCGCCCAGCAACATCGTGCCCAGCATGGCCGCGCACATCGACTTAATCGCCCAGCTGTTCGAAGCTCGAATCATCTGCATGCATGCCGCGACGCGGCGTTCCTGAGGGACCGGTTAGGATTCTACCCGGCCCCACCGCAGACGCACGATGCATACGCCCCAGTCCGCCCTTCCCAAAGCAGGCGGCTCCAACGCCCCCGGCACGCTTCACGTGGTCGCCACGCCCATCGGCAACCTTGGCGATCTTTCCGCCCGTGCGCTGGAAACGTTGAGAACGGTCGATGCGATCTGCGCCGAGGACACGCGCCATACCCGGCAATTGCTTGCGCACTTCGGGCTGGAGCGCCCGCTGATCGCGCTGCACGACCACAACGAAGAGGCCCAGGCCGCGCAGCTCGTGGCGCGAATGCAGTCGGGAGAAACATTCGCGCTGGTGTCGGATGCGGGCACACCGCTGGTGAGCGATCCCGGTTTCCGCCTCGTCCGCGCGGCACGTGCCGGCGGACTGCGCGTTTCGCCCGTGCCCGGCGCCTGCGCGGCGATCGCGGCGCTGAGCGTGGCCGGCATGCCGAGCGATCGTTTCGTATTCGAAGGTTTCCTGCCGGCGAAGGCGTCGGGGCGTCGTGAACGTCTCTCGCGACTGACGAGCGAAGTGCGCACGCTGATCTTCTACGAGTCGGCGCATCGTATCGAGGAGTCGCTGGATGACCTCATCGCCGCGTTCGGGCCGGCGCGGCGCGGCACGATCGCGCGCGAGCTGACGAAGCTGTTCGAGACGGTGCTCGACGGAACCCTGGCCGACCTGCGCCAGCGTGTGGGCGCCGATCCGAACCAGCGCAAGGGCGAGTTTGTCCTGATCGTCGAAGGTGCCGGCGAAGATGCCGATGCGTCGATCGCCGAAGGCAAGCGTCTGTACGCGAAGCTCAGCGAACATCTGAAGCCCTCGCAGGCGGCCAAGCTTGCCGCGGAACTCAGCGGCGCGCCGCGCAAGGCGCTGTACAACGTGGAAGGGTGAGGCGGCCGCGCGGCAGGCTGGGCGCACACCTGAGACTTGGATTCCCGCCTTCGCGGGAATGACACCCAGGACGCCGCGAACAACGAACCGGACCCATAGCCCCCTTTAGTAAAGGGGGCGCGCCGGCAGGCGCGGGAATTGGAGATGGCGGCGCGGGGCCCGAAGTTTTGCGACGGCAAAACTTTGGGGGTGGCGTTTACCGCAAAGCGGTAGAATGCCGCCCGCGGAGTCGGCCAGGCAGTCGCGTCATCCGAAAGGATGCCGAGGAAAGTCCGGGCTCCACAGGGCACGGTGCCAGGTAACGCCTGGGCGGCGAAAGCCGACGGAAAGTGCAACAGAGAGCAGACCGCCGAACGGCGTCGCAAGACGCGCGTGGTAAGGGTGAAACGGTGCGGTAAGAGCGCACCACGAGTCCGGCAACGGACCGGTACGGCAAACCCCACCGGGAGCAAAACCAAATAGGGAGGCTATGCCGCGGCCCGCGGTGTCTCCGGGTAGGTTGCTTGAGCGTCGCGGTGACGCGGCGCCTAGAGGAATGACTGTCCACGACAGAACCCGGCTTATCGGCCGGCTCCGCGCTTTTTCTTGCCGCTTCGCGGCGTCGAGACGCCCCAAAGTTTTGCGGAGCAAAACTTCGGGCCCCGGCTCCGGGCTTCCAATTCCCCGCCGCTGCCGCGGCGCCCCCTTTACCAAAGGGGGCTGATTTCTCGGTTAGGGAAATCAGTGGGCCGAAGGGCGTTCGGCTGCGGCAATCGATCGACGGATTCCGATCGCTATCGCAAATGGAGGGCCGGTGCTGCGGCGCAGCACCGGCCTTTCCGCGTTTGGCGGTTGCCCGCGATTGTCCTGCGACAAAGTCCCTCAGTCTCAAAATTTGAGACGAAACAATGGGTAGTGGATAACTCTTGAACAAACCTGTGAAGTTCTTCGCAAGTCATTGACGAGACAGGTGAATTTGCCTCCCAAAACTTGTTGACAACCCTGTGGGGCGTGCCTAAGGTGGGCATCTGAGGGAAAACCGGGTTTTTTGTGGTTTTCCAGGATCAAGCCGCCCGCCTAGAGGCGGCCCCAACAGGTGCTCAATGTTCCAGGGTGAGACCGCCATCACGATCGACGACAAGGGCCGGCTGGCGGTGCCCACCGTCTACCGCGATGCCGTCGCGCGCGAGTGCGAAAACCGCCTGGTCATCACCTACAACCCCTTCGAGTCCGGTTCCCTGTACCTGTACCCGCAGGCCGCATGGGAGCGGCTGCGCGACCAGGTCAATGCGCTGCCCAAGGCGAAGGCGGTCAACCGCAGCATGCAGCTCAAGCTCGTCGGCGCCGCGGCGTTCGTCGAGCTCGACGGCAACGGGCGCATCAGCATCCCGGCCAGCCACCGCGCCGCGGTCGGCATCGAGAAGAAGGCCGTGCTGCTGGGCATGGGCGACAAGTTCGAACTTTGGAGCGAGCAGGCGCACCACGCGCAGATCCGTCAGACGATCTCTGACGCCGATCTGAGCGAGGAGCTGCTCGACCTTCAGCTGTGACGGTGGGTGGCATGGAGCGCGGCGCGCAATCCGGCCACCTTCCCGTGATGTACGCACAGGTGCTCGACGGCCTGGACGTGCGCGGGAATGGAACGTACCTGGACGGCACGTTCGGGCGTGGCGGTCACGCGCGCGGCGTGCTGGAACGACTTGGCCCCGGAGGCCGCCTGCTGCTCATGGACAAGGACCCCGAAGCGATTGCGGTGGCGATGCGCGAATTCGCGCAGGACGCCCGCGTCGCGGTCTTCCGTGGCAGCTTCGCCGAGCTCGCTCACTGGAACGAAACCGCTTCCGGCCTGGACGGTGTGCTGTTCGACCTCGGCGTGTCCTCGCCGCAGCTGGACGTCGCCGAGCGCGGTTTCAGTTTCGGCAAGGACGGTCCGCTGGACATGCGCATGGACCCCGATAGCGGCGAAAGCGCGGCGCAGTGGCTCGCGCGCGCCGACGATCGCGAGATCGCCGATGTCCTGTGGACGTACGGCGAGGAGCGCATGAGCCGCAAGATCGCGCGCACCATCGTGGCCCGCCGCGACGCACAGCCGCTGGAGCGCACCGCGCAGCTGGCCGACCTCATCGCGTCCGTCGTGCCGCGCGGCGACCAGAAGATCCACCCGGCTACGCGCAGCTTCCAGGCGATCCGCATCTTCATCAACCGCGAACTGGCCGACCTTGAAACTGGCCTGGACGCTGCACTGGCGCGCCTGAAGCCGGGCGGCCGGCTTGCGGTCATCAGCTTCCACTCGCTGGAAGACCGCATCGTCAAGCAATTCATCCTGCGCCACAGCAAGGCGCCACCGGCCAACCGCCGCATGCCGGTGGAAGTGGCGTTCACGCCCGTGCTGCGCGCGCTGGGCTCGGCGCAGAAAGCTACAGACGAAGAAACCTCGGCGAATCCGCGCGCCCGCAGTGCGGTGCTGCGCGTGGCGGAGAAGCTGGGAATCGGGAACGAGGAAGGCGAGAGCGCATCGGACGGCGTCTCCGACACGGCACAGCCGGAAACGGGCCGTGGAGACCGGCGGAACGCGATGGCGCCCGGCGAGCCGGAACTCCAGCGCAGCCGTCTTCCCCGCACCCGATTCCCGGCTTGGGCGGAGGCGCGACCGTGAGCGTCCTTCGCCTCCTGCTCAGCGTGCTCGTGGTGGCCAACGTCGTTTCGGCGCTGGCTGTCGTGCAGGCGCGCCACGAGCATCGCGAACTGTTCATCCAGCTCAGCCGCCTGGAGCGCGCGCGCGATGAGCTCAACATCGAATTCGGCCGCCTGCAGCTGGAACAGGCGACGTGGTCGGAAAGCAACCGCATCGACCAGGTCGCGCGCGACCGGCTGGGCATGAAGTTCCCCGAAGGCGCCGAAACCGTGGTGATCCGGCCATGAGCGGCGCATCGCGCAACTCCCGCAATGGCGCAGGCCGCAGCGGCCCGCTCGATGCCGTGCTCGCGCTGCGCGAGAAGTTTGGTGGCCACGATCGCGGTGGCGGCAAGAACCGCGTGCGCGCCTCGTTCAACCTGCGCAATCGCCTGATCCTGGTCGGCGGTGCGCTCGGGTTGTGCTCGATCGCGCTGGTCGGCCGCGCGCTGGACCTGCAGGTCATCAGCAACGACTTCTATCGCCAGCAGGGCGATGCCCGCTCGCTGCGCGAGATTCCGATCCCGACCTCGCGCGGCATGATCACCGACCGCAACGGCGAGCCGCTGGCGGTGTCCACGCCGGTCGAATCCATCTGGGCGAACCCGCAGGAACTGCTGAAGAATCCCGCACGCATCCCGCAGCTGGCCAAGGCGCTGGGCGTGTCCCCGGATGCGCTCACGCGCAAGCTCAGCCAGCGCGCCGGCAAGGAATTCGTCTACCTCAAGCGCCGCATCAACCCGGACGAAGCCAAGCGCATCCTCGCCGCGAAGGTTCCCGGTGTGTTCTCGCAGCGCGAGTTCCGTCGTTTCTACCCGCAGGGCGAAGCGATGTCGCACATCCTGGGGTTCACGAACATCGACGACCTGGGCCAGGAAGGCCTGGAGCTCGCGTTCGACGACTGGCTTCGCGGCAAGCCCGGTGCCAAGCGCGTGATCCGCGACGGCGCCGGCCGCATCGTCGAAAGCGTGGACCTGGTGAAGGCGGCCGAACCCGGTCGCGACCTCACGCTCACCATCGACCGCCGCATCCAGTTCCTGGCGATGCGCGAACTGCGCGCCGCGCTGGAACGCACCGGCGCGAGCAGCGGTTCGACCGTCGTGCTCGACATCGCCACCGGCGAGGTGCTGGCGATGGCGAACCTGCCGACCTACAACCCCAATGCCGTCGGCGTGGGCAATCCCGACACGCACCGCAATCGCGCGGTGACGGACGTGATCGAGCCGGGTTCGACGATGAAGCCGCTGACCGTGGCCTCGGCGCTGGAAGCGGGTGTGATCACGGCGCATTCCACGTTCGACACGAATCCGGGCTGGATGCCGAACGGCAAGTACCGCACGACCGACCACCGCAACTACGGCGTGCTCGACACGACGGGTGTGATCACCAAGAGCTCCAACGTGGGCGCGGCGAAGATCGTCGCGAAGGTGCCGAGCCAGCAGTACTACGAATTCCTCAAGCGCTTCGGCTACGGCCACAAGACCAACAGCGGCTTTCCGGGCGAGTCGTCGGGTGTGCTGGCGCCGCCGTCGCGCTGGAGCGGCACGACCAAGCAGACGATGTCTTACGGCTACGGTCTGTCGGCGACGCCGTTGCAGATCGCGCAGGCGTACGCCGCACTGGGCAACGGCGGCAGGCTGATCGCGCCGACGTTCGTGAAGGGAGAGCGCCACGAGCCCGTGCAGGTGCTGGATCCGGCCATCAGCGGAACCATCATGCGCATGATGCAGACGGTGACCGAGCCCGGCGGCACCGCCACGCAGGCGGCGATCCTGGGCTACCACGTCGCCGGCAAGACGGGCACCGCGCGCAAGTTCAACGAATTCGGCGGCTACTCGCGCCGCTACGTGTCGTTCTTCGCCGGTGTCGTACCGGTGAACAACCCGCGCTTCTCCATGGTGGTGGTCATCAACGATCCCGATCCGGCGAAGGGTTACTTCGGCGGCTTCGTGTCGGGCCCCGTCTTCAAGAGCGTGATGGAAGGATCGCTGCGCCTGATGGACGTGGCGCCGGACGACATCGACACCTGGATGGCCGCGCAGGCCGAAGCCGAAGCCAAGCGCGCCCGCGCCAACGGCGGCAAGCCGACCGGCACTGTCCTTCCGGCGCCGACGCATGCCTCCGCCGCGTTGCCCGCGCCGGTCGGCATGGTCACGCCCGGCCTGGCAACACCCAGTGGAGGTGCGCGATGAGCCGCCTCATGCCGCTGGCCGAACTTCTGCCCGACGTCGCCGGCATTCCGCCAGAACTGACGATCACCGGGCTGGTGCTCGACAGCCGTGCCGTGCGTCCGGGCAACGCGTTCGTCGCGATCGCCGGCTTCGGCGCGCACGGCCTGCGCTTCGTCGACCAGGCGCGCGCGGCCGGTGCCGCGGCGATTCTGTTCGAACCGCCCGCACCGGACGACCTGCCGGCGCCGGGCGACGCAATCGCCGTGCCGGGCTTGCGCTCGCGCCTGGGCGAGATGGGCGACCGCTTCCACGGCCGCGCCACCGAAGCGATGACGGTCGTAGGCGTCACCGGCACCAATGGCAAGACCTCGACCGTGCAGCTGCTCACGCAGGCATGGCACGCGCGCGGCATTGTCAGTGGCAGCGTCGGCACGCTCGGCGCCGGCCTGTACGGCCACGTGGTGCCGACCGGCTTCACCACGCCGCTGGTGTTGCAGACGCACGAACTGCTGGCTCAGATGCACGACGACGGCGCGCAGGCCATCGCGATGGAAGCCAGCTCGCACGCGCTCGACCAGGGCCGCGTGGATGGCGTGCATTTCGACGTCGCGGTGTTCACCAACCTCACGCGCGATCACCTGGACTACCACGGCGACATGGCGACCTACGGCGCAGCGAAGGCGCGCCTGTTCGCATGGAATGGCCTGAAGGCGGCGGTGATCAATCTGGACGATGCCTTCGGCCGCCAGCTCATCGCCACGTTGCCGCACGACGTGCGCGCCATCGGCGTGAGTTCGCGCGGCAACGCATCGGCGACGTTGCAGGCGACGCAGCTGCGTTTCGACAACGCCGGCATCGGTTTCGATCTGCTCGTCGATGGCCAGGCTCACGCGGTGCAGTCGCCGCTGCTGGGTCGCTTCAACGTCGACAACCTGCTCGCGGTGGCCGGCGTGCTGTTCGCGCTGGGCGATGCGCCGGCGCAGGTGGCCGCGACGCTCGCGACGCTGCAGCCCATCCACGGTCGCATGAACCGCCTCGGCGGAGATGGCCGCGCGCCGCTGGTCGTCGTCGACTACGCGCACACGCCCGATGCGCTGGAACAGGCGCTGAGCTCGCTGCGCGCCCACGTGCAGGCGAAGCTGGTTTGCGTGTTCGGTTGCGGCGGCGATCGCGATCGCGGCAAGCGCCCGCAGATGGCCGCTATCGCCGAGCAGCACGCAGACATCGTCATCGTCACCGACGACAACCCGCGTTTCGAAGACGGCGACGTCATCGTGGCCGACATCATGGCCGGCTTCATCGACGCCAGCCGCGTCACGGTGCAGCGCGACCGCGCAGCCGCGATCGAGCATGCCGTGGGTACCGCGGGGCCGAACGATATCGTGCTGATCGCCGGCAAGGGCCACGAGCCGTACCAGGACATCCAGGGCGTGCAGCATCCTTTCGACGACACGCAGGTGGCGCGCGCCGCGCTGGAGGCTCGCCAGTGAAAGCACGCAAGCTCTCCGACATCGCGCGCATGACCCGCGGCCGGCTGGTCGGTGAAGACCGAACGGTCGATGCCATCGCCACCGACACACGCGCGCTGCCGCAAGGCGGCGCGGCGCTTTTCGTCGCACTGAAGGGCGAGCGCTTCGACGGGCACGATCATGTCGCCAAGGCCGCGCAGGCCGGCGTCGCGGCCGCGCTGGTGTCGCGCGAAGTCGAAACGTCCGTGCCGCAGGTCGTCGTCGCCGACACCGAGCGCGCACTGGCCGATTTCGCCGCCGCCGTGCATCGCGAGCGCATCGAGGAAGGCAACGCACAGAAGGTTGTCGCCATCACCGGCAGCAACGGCAAGACCAGCGTGAAGGCGCTGACGCTGGCGATCCTCGAGCGCGTCGGCACGACCTACGCCACGCCGGGCAACCGCAACAACGAGATCGGCCTGCCGCTGGCCGTGATCGACGCGCCGGAAGGCGTCCAGTTCGCGATCTACGAGATGGGCGCGGGCAAGCCGGGCGACATCGCGTATCTGACCGACATCGTGCGTCCCGACGTGTCGATCGTGAACAACATCGCGCCCGGCCATCTGGAGCGCATGGGCAGCCTGCTCGGCGTGGCCGACACCAAGGCCGCGATCTACGATGCGCTGCCGGGCGACGGCGTGGCGGTGATCAACGCCGACGATGCGTTCGCGCCGTACTTCGCCGAACGTGCGCACGGCCGCCGCCTGCTGCGCTTCGGCCTGGAATCCAGCGCCGACCTCACCGCGCGCGACATCCAACCCACCCTTGATGGCTCGCGCTTCACGCTTGTCGCGCCGCAGGGCGAGGCCGCGGTATCGCTCACGTTGCCGGGTCGTCACAACGTGAGCAACGCGCTCGCCGCTGCGGCGCTTTGCCTGAGCGTCGGCGCATCGCTGGAGCAGGTCGCCCAGGGCCTCAACGCCGCGCGATCGGTCGCGGGACGCCTGGTCACGCACCGCCTGCCCAATGGCGCGGTGCTGATCGACGACAGCTACAACGCGAACCCGGGTTCGCTCGCCGCCGCCATCGACACGCTGGCCGCCGGTGGCGGGCAGGCCTGGCTGGTGCTGGGCGACATGCGCGAACTCGGCGCCGATGCCGAAGCGATGCACGCCGAAGCCGGGCGTCGCGCGAAGGGTGCCGGCATCGCCCGTCTGCTGACGCTGGGGTCGTACAGCGCCGCCGCGTCGCAGACGTTCGGCGAAGGCGCCACACATTTCCAAACGCACGCCGCACTGATCGATGTGCTCAAGAGCGAACTGCGCGACGGCGTACGCGTACTGGTGAAAGGCTCGCGCGGAAGCGCGATGGACAAGATCGTGGCCGCGCTCGTGGGCCCGCAAGAAGGGGACACCCATGCTGCTTGAACTCACGCGTTGGCTCGAACAACTCCAAAGCCTGTTCGGCCTTTTCAGCTACCTCACCTTCCGCGGCATCCTCAGCGCGCTGACCGCGCTCGCGCTGTCGCTGTGGTGGGGCCCGGCGGTGATCCGCAAGCTCGGCCAGCTCAAGGGCGGCCAGCCGATCCGCAAGGACGGCCCGCAGTCGCATTTCTCCAAGGCCGGCACGCCGACGATGGGCGGGGCGCTGATCCTGTTCACGGTGATGGCCTCGGTGCTGCTGTGGGGCGACCTGCGCAACAAGTACGTGTGGGTCGTGCTGCTGGTCATGCTCGCCTTCGGCGCGATCGGCTGGTACGACGACTGGATCAAGATCGTCAGGCGCGATCCCAACGGCCTGAAGTCGCGCTGGAAGTATCTCGCGCAGTCGGTCTTCGGCCTCGCCGCCGGCCTGTACCTGTGGTACTTCGCCGACGTGCCGGCGGCGACGAACTTCTATGTGCCGTTCTTCAAGTCGATCGCGCTGCCGCTTGCGGGCGTGGGCTTCGTCGCGATCGCGTATTTCTGGATCGTGGGGTTCTCCAACGCGGTGAACCTGACCGACGGCCTCGACGGCCTGGCGATCATGCCGACGGTGCTGGTCGCGTGCGCGCTGGGCATCTTCGCGTACGCGTCGGGCCACGCGGAGTTCTCCAAGTATCTGCAGATCCCGGCCGTGCCCGGCGCGGGTGAGCTGGTCATCATCTGCGCGGCGATCGCCGGCGCGGGCCTGGGCTTCCTGTGGTTCAACACCTATCCGGCGATGGTGTTCATGGGCGACATCGGCGCGCTCGCGCTGGGCGCCGTGCTGGGCACCATCGCGGTGATCGTGCGCCAGGAACTGGTGCTGGTGATCATGGGCGGCATCTTCGTCATCGAAACGCTCTCGGTGATGATCCAGGTCGCCTCGTTCAAGCTCACCGGCAAGCGTGTGTTCCGCATGGCGCCGATCCACCACCACTTCGAGCTCAAGGGCTGGCCGGAGCCGCGCGTGATCGTGCGTTTCTGGATCATCTCGGTGGTGCTCGTCCTCGTCGGCCTTGCGACCCTGAAGGTACGTTGATGAGCGACTCCGCGCGCCAGGCAACACGACTCGACGCGATCGGCGGCCACTTCGACCCGTGGCTGCTCGGGATCTCGTGCGCGCTCGCGTGCCTGGGCGTGGTGATGGTGGGCTCGGCGTCGATCGGCGTCGCCGACGGTCACGACGTCGGCCCGTTCTACTTCCTCACGCGCCACGTCGTGTTCCTCGCCATCGGGCTGGTCGGCGCGGTGTGGATCATGCGCACGGAACTGAAGACCATCGAGCAGCACAACCAGTGGCTGTTGCTGGTCTGCTTCGTGCTGCTGATCGCGGTGTTCGTGCCGGGCATCGGGCGCAGCGTGAACGGCGCGCGCCGCTGGCTGAACCTGGGCTTCTCCAACTTCCAGGCAGTGGAAGCGGTGAAACTGCTCTACATCGTCTGGCTCGCCAGCTACCTCAAGCGCTATAGCGAAGACATCACTGCGACCTGGGGCGCGATGCTCAAGCCGATCGGCGTCGCCGTCGCGCTGGTGCTGCTGTTGCTGCTGCAGCCGGACTTCGGTTCGTCCTCGCTGCTGCTGGCGATTACCGCCGGCATGCTCGTGCTGGGCGGCGTGAACATGCCGCGCATGTTCGGCCCGGTGCTGATCGGCCTGCCGGTGCTGGCGGTCATCGCCATCGCCGAACCCTATCGCGTCGTGCGCCTGACCTCGTTCCTGGATCCGTGGCAGGACCCGTTCAAGACCGGTTACCAGCTCACCAACGCACTGATGGCCGTGGGCCGCGGCGAATGGCTCGGCGTGGGCCTGGGCGCATCGGTGCAGAAGCTCTCGTACCTGCCCGAAGCGCACACCGACTTCATCATGGCGGTCATCGCGGAGGAGTTCGGTTTCCTCGGCGTCTGCGTCGTGGTCGGCCTGTATGCGGGCCTCGCGGGTCGCGCGTTCTGGCTGGGCCTGAAGTGCGTGGAGATGCGCCGCCACTTCGCCGGCTACTGCGCGTTCGGTATTGCGTTGTGGATGAGCCTGCAGAGTTTCGTGTCCATCGGCGTGAACCTCGGGCTGCTGCCGACCAAGGGCCTGACGCTGCCGATGATTTCCTACGGCGGCTCGAGCGTGATCATGACCTGCGTCGCGCTCGGCCTGCTGCTGCGCGTGTCGTACGAACTCGACCGCGCGCAGCGCCAGGTGGCGCGCGTGCGTAACGACATCGCCTCGCCGCCGTCGGCCGCGAACGATTCGAACGCGCCTTCGCCCGCCGCCGCACCGGTGCCCTCGCGCAAGCCTGCACCGGTTATCCCGGCAGCTTCGGCGCGCGGCACCAGCCGACTGCAGCAGCGCGTCGAGCCGACGCTGGGGAGGATCGCGTGATGCATGCCGCGACCGATTCCGACCTGCACCCGGTGATGATCCTCGCCGGCGGCACGGGCGGGCACATCTTCCCGGGCCTGGCGGTGGCCAAGGCGCTGAACGAGCGCAACGTGCCGGTGCTGTGGCTGGGCGCGGAAGGCGGCATGGAAACGCGCCTGGTCCCGCAGCACGGCATCGCCATCGACACCATCGCGGTGCGGGGCATGCGCGGAAAGGGCATCGCGACGCTGCTGGCGACGCCGTTCCGCATGGTCGGCGCCGTGCGCGCGGCGATGCAGACGCTGCGCGAACGCCAGCCGCGCGCGGTGATCAGTTTCGGTGGCTACGCGGCGGGGCCGGGCGGCCTGGCCGCAAGGCTCGCCGGCATCCCGCTGATCGTGCACGAACAGAATCGCGCGCCGGGCCTGACCAACCGCGTGCTGGCGCGGTTCGCGCGACACGTGCTGACGGGCTTTCCGGATACGTTCCCGAACGAGGAAGTCGTCGGCAATCCCGTTCGCGCGGAAATCGCCGCGGTGGCACGGCCGGAGCAGCGCTTCGCCGGCCGCGACGGCCCGATGCGGGTGCTCGTCCTCGGCGGCAGCCAGGGCGCTCGCGCGTTGAACACCGCCGTGCCGAAGGCCATCGCCGGCCTGCGCGGCCGCATCCAGTGCGAAGTGCGCCACCAGTGCGGCGAGAAGCTGCGCGAGGAAGCGCAGCGCGCCTACGCCGAAGCCGGCGTGCAGGTGTCGCTGGAGCCGTTCATCGCCGACATGGCATCCGCGTATGCATGGGCCGACATCGTCGTGTGCCGGGCCGGTGCGCTCACGCTCGCCGAGCTGTGCGCGTCCGGCGTCGGCAGCGTGCTGGTGCCGTTCCCGCAGGCCGTGGACGACCACCAGACCAAGAACGCGCAATACCTCGTCGATCGCGGCGCGGCGCACCTCGTGCCGCAGGGCACGGCGGGTGATCTCGCGCAGCGGCTGTCGGCCACCCTGGAAATCCTCGGCGAACGCGGCGCACTGCTGCAGATGGCGCAGGCCGCGCGCGCTATCGCCAAACCCGACGCGGCACAACGCGTCGCACAACTGGTTCTGGAGCAAGTCGAATGAGTACGGCCCTGCGTCGCCGCCTGCAGCACACCGGCGACCTCGCCAAGGCGTTCCCGCGCGTCCACTTCGTGGGCGTGGGCGGCGTTGGCATGAGCGGCCTGGCCGAAGTCATGTGCACGCTGGGTTACCAGGTGTCCGGTTCGGACAAGGCCGACAACGCCGTGACGCGTCGCCTGGCGTCGCTGGGTGTCACGGTGAACAAGGACCACGCCGCGGCGAACGTGCTGGGTACCGACTGCGTCGTGGTGTCCAGCGCGATCCGGCCCGACAACCCGGAACTGATGGAGGCGCATGCGCAGCGCATCCCCGTGGTGCCGCGCGCGGAAATGCTGGCCGAGCTGATGCGCTTCAAGCGCGGCATCGCCGTGGCCGGTACGCACGGCAAGACGACGACGACGTCGCTCGCGGCCAGCGTGCTCGCGGAAGGCGGCATCGATCCGACGTTCGTCATCGGCGGCCAGCTGCTTGCTGCCGGCGCGAATGCGCGCCTGGGCAAGGGCGAATGGCTGGTTGCCGAAGCCGACGAAAGCGATGGCAGCTTCCTGCGCCTGAATCCGCAGATCGCCATCGTCACCAACATCGACGCCGACCACCTGGAAAACTACGGGGGCGATTTCGCCCGCGTGCAGGCCGCGTTCGAGGAATTCATGCATCGCCTGCCGTTCTACGGGCTGGCGGTGCTGTGCATCGACGATGCGGAAGTCGCCGCACTCGCCAAGAAGACGCCGCGCCACGTGATGACGTACGGCTTCAGTGACGAGGCCGACGTGCGCGCCGAAGACGTGCAGCAGGACGGTCCGAACATGCGCTTCACGCTGTGCCTGCCCGATGCGACGCGCACGGCGATCACGCTTGCGCTGCCGGGCCGCCACAACGTGCTCAACGCGCTGGCCGCGGCATCGGTTGCGTGGCAGCTGGGCGTGGCCGCCGATGCCATCGCGCGCGCGCTGCAGAACTTCGCTGGCGTCGGCCGCCGCTTCAACCTGCTGGCCAGCCCGACGACCGCGAAGGGCGCGACGGTGCAGCTGGTCGACGATTACGGCCACCATCCGAAGGAGCTCGACGCGGTGTTCGCCGCCGCGCGTGGCGGCTGGCCGGACAAGCGCCTGGTCGTCGCGTTCCAGCCCCACCGCTACAGCCGCACGCGCGATCTGTTCGACGAGTTCGCCGCCGTTCTTTCGACCGTGGACGTGCTGGTGCTGACCGAGGTGTACCCGGCCGGCGAAGCGCCGATCGCCGGCGCCGACGCGAAGTCGCTGGCGCGCGCCATCCGCGCGCGCGGTCGCATCGATCCCATCGTGGTGAGCGGCGCCGCCGATCTGTCGAGCGTGCTGCCCGACGTCCTCAACGATGGCGACCTGCTGTTGATGATGGGCGCCGGTGACATCGGTTACGCGGCGCAGCAGATCGCCGCGCATGGTTTCAACGGATCCAACGGTTCCAACGGAGAGAAGAAGTGAGCGCGCAGTCCGCAGCAGCCAGGCTCGGCCCGACCCGGATCACCGATCCGGCCGCGTTCGGCCGCGTCGCCGTGCTGATGGGCGGTACCAGCGCCGAGCGCGAGGTGTCGCTGGATTCGGGTCGCAACGTGCTCGAAGCGCTGCGTTCGCGCGCCATCGACGCGTTCGCGGTGGATGGCATTCCGGCGCTGCTCGATGCGATCCGTGCCGGCAGCGTCGATCGCGTCTTCAACATCCTGCACGGCAACAAGGGCGGCGGCGAAGACGGCGTGCTGCAGGGCCTGTGCGAAGCGCTCGGCGTTCCGTACACCGGTTCGGGCGTGCTGGGATCGGCGCTGACGATGGACAAGATCCGCACCAAGCAGGTGTGGCTCGCCATCGGCCTGCCGACGCCGCGCTACGTGCGATTGGCGAAGGGTTCGGATGTGCATGCAGCTGCGCGCGAGCTCGGGCTTCCGGTGTTCATCAAGCCTTCGAGCGAAGGCTCCAGCGTCGGCGTGTCGCGCGTGCTGAGCGATGCCGACCTCGATGCCGCCGTCGAACTGGCCGCGAACTATCCGGGCGAGATGCTGATGGAGCGGCTGATCGTCGGCGAGGAACTCACCGTGCCGGTGCTCAACGACATCGCGCTGCCGTCGATCCGCATCGTGCCCAAGGGCGAGTGGTACGACTACCACGCCAAGTACATCTCCGACGACACGCAGTACCTGTGCCCGGGCCTGCAAGGCGTGGAAGAGGACGAGATCGGCCGCATCGCCGCGCAGGCGTTCGTCGCCGCCGGCTGCCGCGGCTGGGGTCGCGTGGACTTCATGCGCGATCGCACCACCGGCCAGCTCTACCTGCTGGAAGTGAACACCGCGCCGGGCATGACCAGCCATTCGCTGGTGCCCAAGGCCGCGCGCCAGATCGGCATCGAGTTCGACGAGCTGTGCTGGCGCGTGCTCGAGTCCAGCCTCGCCGACGCAAGAGGTGCAGCGGCGTGAACGCCATGCTTCGCCTCGTCGGATGGATTCTCGCGCTGGCGCTGGTCGCGCTGCCGGTCGTAGCCGTGCTCAACGGCTGGATCGGCGCCGCGCATTGGCCGCTGACCAAGCTGCGCGCGACCGGCGAGTTCGAACGCGTGGATGGCGCGCTGCTGCAGAAGACGCTGCTGCCGTACGCGCAGCGCGGGTTCTTCGCGGTGGACCTGGCCGGCGCGCAGGACGCGGTGTCGAAGCTGCCGTGGGTCGAACGTGCTGAAGTGCGCAAGCGCTGGCCCGACGTGCTGGAAGTGACGGTGTTCGAACACCGCCCGTTCGCGCGCTGGAGTGGCGACCTGCTGCTGTCGGAGCAGGGCAAGCTTTTCCCGGCGAAGGGCATCGACGTGCCGAAGGGACTGCCGCTGCTTGGCGGTCCGGAAGCGCGCGTCAGTGAAGTCGTCGAGCTCTACAACGAATCGCGCGCGATGTTCGCGCCGATCGGTCTTGAGGTGCGCGAAGTCGGGCTCGACCCGCGCGGCAGCTGGACGCTCGGCCTGGACAACGGTGCGCGCATCGTCGTCGGTCGCAGCGAAGCGCGTGCCCGTCTGTCGCGCTTCGTGCGCCTGTTGCCGCAGCTGCTTTCGCAGCAGGCGCAGGTGCTCAAGCTCGCCGACCTTCGTTACACCAATGGTTTTGCATTGACGTGGGCGCCCGTGCCGGCGCCGGCGGCAGTACCGCAGCAGCAGGGACAATCATGAATCGCAAGGGTGACAAGTCGCTGATCGTCGGCCTCGACATCGGCACCTCGAAGGTGGTGGCGCTGGTGGGGGAATACTCGCCGGGCAACCCGATCGAGGTGATCGGTATCGGTTCGCACGAATCGCGCGGCCTCAAGCGCGGCGTCGTGGTGGACATCGAGTCCACCGTGCAGTCGATCCAGCGCGCCATCGAGGAAGCCGAGCTGATGGCCGGCTGCGAGATCCGTTCGGTCTACGCATCCATCTCCGGCAACCACGTGCAGTGCCGCAACTCGCAGGGCATCGCGCCGATCCGCGATGGCGAAGTGACCTACGGCGACCTGGACCGCGTACTCGAAGCGGCCAAGGCCGTCGCGATCCCGGCCGACCAGAAGATCCTGCATGCGATCCCCCGCGACTACGTGCTCGACGATTCGCAGGAAGGCATCCGCAATCCGGTCGGCATGACCGGCGTGCGCCTGGAAGTGCACGCACACCTGGTGGTCTGCGCGCAGTCCGCCGCGGCGAACATCAGCAAGTGCGTGCAGCGCTGCGGTCTGCAGGTGGACGACCTGATCCTGAGCGTGCTCGCATCCAGCCAGGCCGTGCTGACGAGCGATGAGCGCGAGCTTGGCGTGGTGCTGGTCGACATCGGCGCGGGCACGACCGACATCGCGGTGTTCGTCGGCGGCGCCATCGCGCACAGCGCGAGCCTGCCGATCGCGGGCGACAAGGTCACCGAGGACATCGCGCACATGCTGCGCACCCCCACGCCGGAAGCCGAACAGATCAAGGTTCGCTACGCCTGCGCGCTGGCGCAGATGGCGACGGCGGAAGAAAGCATCCAGGTGCCCAGCGTCGGCGATCGCCCGCCGCGCCGCATGCCGCGCGCGTCGCTCGCACAGGCCGTGCAGGCGCGTTACGAGGAAATCTTCGAAATGATCCAAGCCGAACTGCGTCGCAGCGGCTTCGAGCAGCACGTGCGCGCCGGCATGGTGCTCACCGGGGGCGCCGCGAAGATGGAAGGCGTGGTCGAACTGGCCGAGGAAATGCTGCAGATGCCGGTGCGCGTGGGCATCCCGCAGCACGTGACCGGACTTGGCGAAGTTGTGGGCAACCCGGTGCATGCCACCGGCGTGGGCCTGCTGCTGATGGGCAGCCAGATCGAGAACCCGCGTCGCCCGGTGATTCCGACCGGTCGCGCGGGAAGCTTCTTCAACAAGATCAAGAACTGGTATCGCGGCGAGTTCTGAAGGCGCGATACGGACGAGGTTTCAAGGAATCGACGCGGCATGGGCCGACGCCGGTTCCGGATCCGGGCAAGGCCCGGATCGCGCGGGCAGGGCGAGGCATAGACGCGGTACTTGCGGTTCCGGCAACACAACGATTCGAAAGCAGATAACTAGCACTACATAACGAGGACGACGACATGGCACATTTCGAACTGGTTGAAAAAATGGCCCCGAACGCGGTCATCAAGGTGGTCGGCGTGGGCGGCGGCGGCGGTAACGCCGTGGCGCACATGGTCAGTGGCAACGTCGACGGCGTGGAGTTCATCACCGCCAACACCGACGCGCAGGCCATCAAGAACTGCGGCGCGAAGCTGCAGCTGCAGCTGGGCAGCAACGTCACCAAGGGCCTGGGTGCAGGCGCGAATCCGGAGGTCGGCCGCCAGGCCGCGCTGGAAGATCGCGAGCGCATCATGGACGCGCTGACCGGCGCCGACATGGTGTTCATCACCGCCGGCATGGGCGGCGGCACGGGCACGGGCGCCGCGCCGGTCGTGGCGCAGCTGGCCAAGGAGATGGGCATCCTCACCGTGGCCGTGGTGACCAAGCCGTTCCCGTTCGAAGGCCGTCGCCGCATGCAGGTCGCGCTGAAGGGCATCGAGGAACTGAGCCACCACTGCGACTCGCTGATCACCATCCCGAACGAGAAGCTGATCACCGTGCTGGGTCGCAACGCGACGATGATCCAGGCCTTCCGCGCGGCCAACGACGTGCTGCTCGGCGCCGTGCAGGGCATCGCCGACCTGATCGTGCGTCCGGGCCTGATCAACGTCGACTTCGCCGACGTGCGTACCGTGATGAGCGAGATGGGCCTGGCGATGATGGGCACCGGCGCGGCACGCGGCGACGATCGTGCGCAGGCCGCGGCCGAAGCCGCGATCCAGAACCCGCTGCTGGACGATGTGAACCTGTCCGGCGCCAACGGCATCCTGGTCAACATCACCGCCGGTCCGGACTTCACGATGGCCGAGTTCGACGAAGTCGGCCGCACCATCGAGAACTTCGCCTCCGAAGACGCGACCGTCGTCATCGGTACCGTGCTGGATCCGGACATGCAGGACGAGGTGAAGGTCACCGTGGTCGCCACGGGCCTGAACCGTGCAGTCGCCCGCCAGTCGGTGCGCGGCAACGAGCGCGAGGCGCAGCGCGCCCCGATCTCGCTGGTCCGCAACGCCACGACCGGCCAGCCGGAGTTCTCGGCGATGGACGAGATGCCGACCGCGCGTCCGAGCTTCGGCAACAGCCTGCGCGGCAGCACGAGCAGCCGCAGCGTGGAGCCGTCATCGTCCCCGGCCGTGGCCGATTTCGGCAGCGACAGCAGCTATCTGGATATCCCGGCGTTCCTGCGCCGCCAGGCAGACTGACGTAGTAGGCCCGCCGGCCGCCCGTCAGGGGCCGGCCGGCGAGCCGGTTCCAAACCGGTCCTCCTCCGCCATGGGGAGGGCCGCGTAGCCGTCGTCCTTCTGGCCCCTCGTGGGGCAGGGGCCGGCCGGTCCGCCTGTGCGGGTCCGGCCGGCCGTCTTGCCTTCACAGGATCGTGACTTGTTTCCGTCATGGTTCAGCGTACGCGGTGCTATCCTTCCCGGCCGTTCAGGCGAGAACGATTTGCATCCGCCTGCGGTCGCACACATGTAACAAGAAGCACGCCGCCCCCAAGGTCGCCCCCATGCTGCGTCAGCGCACCCTCAAGAATGTGATCCGCGCCACTGGCGTGGGCCTGCACAGTGGAGAGAAGGTCTTTCTCACGCTGCGCCCGGCGCCGGTCGATACCGGCATCGTGTTCCGTCGCGTCGACCTGGACCCGGTGGTTGAAGTGCCGGCCAGCGCCGAGCTGGTCACCGAGACGACGCTGTGCACCGGCCTGACCTGTGGTCCGGCAAAGATCCAGACCGTCGAACACCTGCTGTCCGCGCTGGCGGGCCTGGGCGTCGACAATCTATATGTGGAACTGTCCGCGGCCGAAGTGCCAATCATGGACGGCTCCTCGGGCCCGTTCGTGTTCCTGCTGCAGTCGGCGGGCATCCACGAGCAGGATGCTCCGAAGCGTTTCATCCGCATCCGCCACCCGGTGGAAGTGCGCGAAGGCGACAAGGTCGCGCGGTTCGAGCCTTACGACGGCTTCCGCCTCGACTTCACCGTGCAGTTCGACCACCCGGCGATCCCGGCGTCGCAGTCGCGGGCCGTGGTGGAGTTCTCCACCGCCAACTACATCCAGGAAGTCAGCCGCGCCCGCACCTTCGGCTTCATGCGCGACCTGGAATACATGCGCGAGCGCAACCTGGGCCTGGGTGGCTCGATGGACAACGCGATCGTGCTGGACGAGTTCCGCGTGCTGAACGATGACGGCCTGCGTTACGCCGACGAGTTCGTGCGGCACAAGATCCTCGACGCCGTCGGCGATCTGTACCTGGCCGGTCGGCCGATCATCGGCGCCTACGTCGGTTTCAAGTCGGGACACGCGCTCAACAACAAGCTGGTGCGCGCTTTGCTGGCCGAGCGTTCGGCCTGGGACGAGGTGACGTTCACCGAGTCGGACGTGCGCGAAGCGCCCGTCACCTACGGAATTCCCGCAACCGCCTGAGCGGGTCACGCACTGCGGCTGGGTACACGCCGCAAGCGTTTTCATGAATTGGGCGGACGTCACAGACGTGAACTTCGCGTGACGCCTTAACTTTTATTTAACGAAATTCTTCCGAAAGGTTTCTAACCTCTTAACAAATTCAAGGGGTTAGGCCTTTAGCATGCCCCGAACCTTGGCGTATCGACGCGGCGGCAACAAACCTGCCAATGCGAAGAAAGCTCAGGTGGAATCACTGGAACCGGTGGAGTCCGGGTCCTTCAGTAATTCCAACGCTGCCTGCAGAGCTGTCAGTGCGGTAGCGGAGATGGGTTTGGCTTTCCGGTCCGATTGCGGGGAGGCGATCACCGGCGTTGTCGTTTTGACGATGAGTTCAGCCGCATCCAGCCCGATGGAACGGGCCGCGTCGAGTAGTTCAGGGGCAGCGAGCCGCATCTTGGCTCGCCACACCGGGGCATCGACGACAAACACGAGCCTGCCGCGTTCGTAGTTGGCCAGTCGCGCATGCGCGGCCAGCGACGGCGGCAGGAGCGGGCGAAACCGTTGGTCCAGTTCATCAAGCCATATGGCACGACGAACCGGACCGCCAGCGGGCTCGGCGAGCAGCGCATCAAGCGCCGCGCGTGGAGTCGATGGGCCGCCTTTGCGGGGCCTGGGCTTGGAATCAGAACTGGACATGACTTATTCAACCATCGTAAACAAATCGCGCGTGCAGCTTACGTATTGGCTGCAGCGTGCCAGCCACTGGGGTGCGCAGCGCCCGCTGCTGGCCATGGCGCTTCTGGTAGGTACCGGCACCGCGCTCGGCGCGGGCGTCACCCTGGCCGACAACACCATGCTGCGCAGCAAGGCCGACCGGCAGGAGGCGCTCATCGCAGCGACCCGTCGCGACGCCCAGCGCGAAATCAACGCCCTGGCCGCCCGCATGGGCGAGCTGCAGGCCGAAGCCAACCGTCTCAACGCCCTCGGCGAGCGCCTGACCCGCATCGGCCAGCTGCAGGACGGCGAATTCGACTTCGACAAGCCGGTCGGCGTCGGTGGTGTCGGCCCGGTGCGCGACATGACCAAGTCCGAGCTCGATGAGGGCATGGCCACGCTGGGCGCGCAGTTCAAGGCCTCCGGCGAGCAGCTGTCGGTGCTGGAATCGCTGCTGTTCAACCGCCAGCTCGACATGAACTCCGTGCCGGGCCGCGAGCCGATCGCCAACAGCTACATCACCTCCGGCTTCGGCGGCCGCGCCGATCCCTTCAGCGGTGGCCATGCCAACCACAAGGGCATCGACTTCAAGGCCAACGTCGGCGACCCCGTGCTGTCCGTCGCCGATGGCGTGGTCAGCTACTCCGGCGTGCGCTCGGGCTACGGCAACGTGATCGAGATCGACCACGGCAACGGCTACGTCACCCGCTACGCCCACAACTCGCGCCTGACCCGCAAGGTCGGCGAGCTGGTGCGCGCCGGGCAGGAAATCGCCAAGGCCGGTTCCACGGGCCGTTCGACCGGCGCCCACGTGCACTTCGAGGTGTGGGAAAACAACCGCGTGGTCAATCCGCGCAAGTTCCTCAGCCAGCAGTCGCCGCTGAAGATGGAAATCAAGGGCTGATCCCGGGCCGTCCTCCCCTCGGGAGGGCGGGCGAGGCGGCACGGAGCGGGATGAAACCGCAAATCCGGCGCCTTGCAAGCACGGGCCCACGCCCCCACGCTACAATCGGCGTGGCCACAGTTCAGGCTCGAGACAATCGGGGCGCGCGGCGCCCCGATTTCATTTGAGCCGGCCACAGCCTTCCTTCGGGGAACTCGCCGGTGGATGCGGACTCTCATGCGTCCGACCCGCCGGTTTCCCTGTTCCGCTTCAACGGACCCAGTCGCACTCCATGCTCAACAGCCTGCTTACCCGCGTTTTCGGCAGCCGTAACGAACGCCTGCTGCGCCAACTGCAACGCTCCGTCATCAAGATCAATGCGCTTGAGCCGGAGATGCAGAAGCTCTCCGACGAGCAGTTGCAGGCCAAGACGCCGGAGTTCCAGAAGCGCATCGCCGATGGCGAGTCGCTCGACAAGATCCTGCCGGAGGCGTTCGCCGTCTGCCGCGAGGCGTCCAGGCGCGTGCTCGGCATGCGCCATTACGACGTCCAGCTGATCGGCGGCATGGTCCTGCACCTGGGCAAGATCGCCGAGATGCGCACCGGTGAGGGCAAGACCCTTGTCGCGACGCTGCCGGTGTATCTCAACGCGCTGGAAGGCAAGGGCGTCCACGTCGTCACCGTGAACGACTACCTGGCCCGTCGCGACTCGGCCTGGATGGGCCGCGTGTACAACTGGCTGGGCCTGTCGGTCGGCGTGGTCTACCCGGGCATGCCGCACAGCGACAAGCACGCGGCGTATGGCGCGGACATCACCTACGGCACCAACAACGAATTCGGCTTCGACTACCTGCGCGACAACATGGCGCTGTCGAAGGAAGACCGCTTCCAGCGCAGCCTGCATTACGCGATCGTCGACGAAGTCGACTCGATCCTGATCGACGAGGCGCGCACGCCGCTGATCATCTCCGGCCCGGCCGACGAGTCGCCGGAGCTGTACATCAAGGTCAACCGCATCGTCCCGCAGCTGTCGCGCCAGGCGACGGAAGAAAGCGAAGGCGACTACTGGGTCGACGAGAAGGGCAAGCAGGTGCACCTGTCCGAATCCGGCCAGGAACACGCCGAGCGCCTGCTGCGCCAGGCCGGCATCCTGCAGGGTGAAGACGACGCGCTGTACGGCGCGCAGAACCTCAGCGTCGTACACCACCTCAACGCCGCCATGCGCGCGCACGCCATCTACCAGCGCGACGTGGACTACATCGTCCGCGATGGCGAGGTGGTGATCGTCGACGAATTCACCGGCCGCACGCTGACGGGCCGTCGCTGGTCCGACGGCCTGCACCAGGCGGTGGAAGCGAAGGAAGGCGTGCCGGTCCAGCGCGAGAACCAGACGCTGGCGAGCATCACCTTCCAGAATCTGTTCCGCATGTACAAGAAGCTGTCCGGCATGACCGGTACGGCCGACACCGAAGCGTACGAATTCCAGAGCATCTACGGCCTGGAAGTCATCGTGATTCCGCCCAACAAGGGCGTGCAGCGCAAAGACCACCCCGATGCGGTGTTCCTCAACCGCAACGGCAAGTACCGCGCGGTGATCAACGAGATCAAGGACGCCAACGCGCGCAAGCAGCCGGTGCTGGTGGGCACGACGTCGATCGAAGTGTCGGAAATGCTCAGCGAACAGCTGCGCCAGGCCGGCATCCACCATGAAGTGCTCAATGCCAAGCAGCACGAGCGCGAAGCGCAGATCGTCGCGCAGGCCGGCCGCCCGGGTGCCATCACCATCGCCACCAACATGGCCGGTCGCGGTACGGACATCGTGCTGGGCGGTTCGCTCGAGAACGAAATCAGCGAACACGAAGCCAGGAACGAAGGCCACATTGATGAAGTCACCAAGGCACGCCTGAAGTCGGAATGGCAGGCGCGCCATGAAGCGGTCAAGGCCTCCGGCGGCCTGCACATCGTGGGCACCGAGCGCCACGAAAGCCGCCGCATCGACAACCAGCTGCGCGGCCGCGCCGGTCGCCAGGGCGACCCGGGTTCCTCGCGCTTCTACCTGTCGCTCGAAGACAACCTGATGCGCATCTTCGCGGCCGACTGGGTGCAGCGCGTGATGGCGCGCATGGGCTTGAAGGAAGACGACATCATCGAAAGCCCGCTGGTGACCAAGCAGATCGCCAACGCGCAGCGCAAGGTCGAGGCCCACAACTTCGACATCCGCAAGAACCTGCTGGACTTCGACGACGTCAACAACGACCAGCGCAAGGTCATCTACAGCCAGCGCGACGAGCTGCTGGAAGCCGACAGCGTTCAGGAGAACGTCGACGGCATCCGCGGCGACGTCGTGGCGGACACCGTGGCGCGCTTCGTTCCGCCGAACTCGGTGGACGACCAGTGGGACCTGCCGGGCCTAGAAGCGACGCTCGCCTCCGAGTTCGGACTGCAGCTGTCGCTGACCGAGTTCGTCGGCAAGAGCGAGGAAGTCGACGCCGAAACCATCGAGCGCATGGTGCAGGAGGCTGCCGACGGCCACTTCGCACAGCGTGAGACGCAGCTGGGCGGCGAGACGATGCGCCTGCTGGAAAAGCACATCATGCTCAACGTGCTCGACCAGAACTGGAAGGAGCACCTGGCGCGCATGGACTACCTGCGCCAGGGCATCCATCTGCGTGGCTACGCGCAGAAGCAGCCCAAGCAGGAATACAAGAAGGAAGCGTTCGAGCTGTTCTCCGAAATGCTGGAGAAGGTGAAGCGCGAAGTCGTGACGCTGCTGGCCCGCGTGCGCATCCGCAGCGAGGAAGAAGTCGCCGCGATGGAAGCGCAGGAACGCGCCGCCGCAGAAGCACAGGCGCGCCAGATGCAGTTCCAGCATGCCTCCTCGGGCGGCTACGGTGCCGACGAGGAAGCCCAGCAGGCGCAGGCCGCCGCCGGTGGCGACGTGTTCGCCAACGTGGGCCGCAACGATCCCTGCCCCTGCGGCAGCGGCAAGAAGTACAAGCATTGCCATGGGCAGATCGCCTGACGGCAGCCGCTCCAGACGCCCTCTCCCGCGAGCGGGGGAGGGCAGTCGCCGGAACGCCGATCGGCTTCCGGTAAGCGCATGAGCATCACCTCCGCCAAGGACCCTCCGCCCGCGGCTGTTCCGGGTGCGGTCACTTCCAGTCCCGCCGACGCAGTGCTGCGCCACGTCGAAGTCGTCGCCGGCGTCATTCGCGATGCGCGTGGACGTGTGCTGCTGGCCCGGCGTACCGAAGGGCGCGACCTCGCCGGCCTGTGGGAATTCCCCGGCGGCAAGCACGAACCTGGCGAGTCGGCCGAAGCGGCGCTCGCGCGCGAACTGCACGAGGAACTCGGCATCGACGTCGATATCGGTGCGGCGCTGATCAACGTGCCCCAGCGTTATCCCGACAAGCGCCTTCGCCTGGACGTGCGCAGCATCGCCGCCTGGCGCGGCCACGCGCGCGGCCTGGAAGGGCAGGCGCTGGTCTGGGTGCCGCCGCAGAAACTGGCGAGCTATGCGATGCCACCGGCCGACCGTCCCGTCGTCGCCGCGCTGCTGCAGCCGGCGCACTATCTGGTGACGCCGCCCCCTGATGGGGATGACGCGTGCTGGCTGGCACAGCTTGAACAGGCGTTGGCCAACGGCGTGCGACGCGTGCAACTGCGTGCGCCGGGACTCGATGCGGGTCGATGGCATGGCCTGGTCGCGCGTGCCGCGCAGCTGTGCCGGCAGGTCGGCGCCGAAGCGCTCGTCAACGGCGACGTGGCCCTGGCCTCGGAATTCGGCCTGGGCCTGCATCTGCCCGCGCGCCTGCTACATGAGTTACCGGAGCGCCCGATCCCGCCCGGCCAGGCATTGGCCGCCTCGTGCCATAGCGTGGACGACCTGCTGGCCGCGCAAGCGCTGGGCTGCGATTTCGCCGTGCTGGGCACGCTGAAACCGACGCCGAGCCATCCGGGCATCGACGGCATCGGCTGGGACGGTTTCGCCGCGATGCGCGAACGCGTGTCGCTGCCGATCTACGCCATCGGCGGGCTGGGCCCGGCGGATGTCGACGAAGCCAGGGCGCACGGCGCCCAGGGCATCGCCGCGATCCGCGGACTGTGGACGTCAGCCTGACCGCGCCAACGCGCGGACGTGCGGGCTACGACTGCGCCACCGCCAACGCTCGATAGCGTCGATCCAGCGCCGCAACATGCGAGGCAAGCGCCTCGACCGCGCGGTCGTTCACGATGACGTCGTCGGCGATCGCCAGCCGCTGGTCGCGGGTGGTCTGCGCGACGATCATCCGCTGCGCCAGCTCCGCATCGACGCGGTCGCGCGCCATCACCCGCGCGCGCTGCACGTCGACGGGTACGTCGACGACGAGGATGCGCGAGAGCCACGGATACGCCTCGCGCCCACCGCCTTCGGCCAACAGCGGGATCGCGGCAACCGCATACGGACCCGGAGCGGCACGGCAGGCCTCGCGCAGGTTGGTGCGCACGCGGGGATGGATGATGGCTTCCAGGCGCCGGCGCGCGGCTTCATCGCCGAACACGTGGCGACGCATCGCGGCGCGATCCAGGGTGCCGTCGGGGGCGAGCACGCCGGGGCCAAAGGCCTCGACGACGTCCGCCAATCCGGCCGAACCGGCTTCGACAGCGACACGCGCCGCCAGATCTGCGTCGGCCACGAAGATGCCCAGCGCCTCGAAGCGGCGCGTGACTTCGCTCTTGCCGGAGGCCACGCCCCCGGTGACGCCGACGATGAACTCGCTCATGGACCTGACTGCCGCTGACGTGCGGCTAGGGTAAACCGATCGCCTACTTCAGGCCGGCGACCTGCATGTACGCGTCGACCATCTGCCCGCCCCAGAAGAAGGTGATCCAGCCGGCAATGGCGAGATACGGACCGAAGGGAATCGGCGTGGCACGGTCGCGGCCCTTCATGGCGAGCCAGATCGAGCCGACCACCGCGCCGACGACGGACGACAGCAGGATCGTCGGCAGAATGCCCTTCAGTCCCGTCCAGGCGCCGATGGCGGCCAGCAGTTTGAAATCGCCGTGCCCCATCCCTTCCTTTCCGGTGAGCTGTTTGAACAGCCACCACACGATCCACAGGCTCAAATAACCCGCCACCGCGCCGAGCAGCGCCGGCTTGACCGGGAAATAGAGGTTGTCGGAGGCGGCAATGAGGCCCAGCCACATCAACGGCAACGTCAGCTGGTCGGGTAGCAACTGCGTTCGCAGGTCGATGCCCGACAGCACGATCAGAAAGCAGGTGAAGACGATCGCGCCAAACCCCTGCCACCCGAACCCGAAGCGCCACACGCTGGCGATGAAAAGCAGCATCGTCAGCAATTCGACCAGCGGGTACTGGGGCGAGATGGGCGCCTTGCAGTTGCGACACTTGCCGCGCAGCGCAAGGTAGCTGAACAGCGGAATGTTCTCGTACCACGACAGCTGGTGCTTGCAGTGCGGGCAGTGCGAGCGTTCGATCACGATGCCCGGAGGCGGCGGATCGTACGTGTCGGGCTCGCCCAGCACCTCGCGGCTGTCACGGCGCCACTGCCATTCCAGCCGTTTGGGCAGGCGCAGGATCACTACGTTGAGGAAGCTGCCGACCAGCAGGCCGAGTCCGGCCGCCAGCGGAAATCCGATGGCGGGGTTTTGATCGAGGAATGCCATGCGCGGGATTGTGCCCGAAGTTCCGTGCGACGTGATCGGGGGCGCTTAGCCCACGACCGCGCCGAGCTTGAAGATGGGCAGGTACATCGCGATGACCATGCCACCGACGACCACGCCCAGGAACACCATGATCATCGGCTCCAGCAGGCTGGAGAGGGCGTCGACGGCGTTGTTCACTTCCTGCTCGTAGAACTCGGCGACCTTGAACAGCATCGTGTCGAGCGCACCGGCTTCTTCACCGATGGCCGTCATCTGCACGACCATGTGCGGGAAGATGTTGACCTGCTTCATCGCCATGTTGACCGGATAGCCGACCGACACGTCGTCGCGGATGTTGCGCACGGCATCTTCATACACCACGTTGCCCGTTGCGCCGGCGACGATGTCGAGCGCCTCGACCAGCGGCACACCCGCCTTGAAGGTCACGGCCAGCGTGCGCGAGAAGCGCGCGACCGCCGAGTTGTGGAGGATCTGGCCTATGACCGGCAGCTTCAGCATCATCCGGTCCAGGAAGCGCGAGAACGCCACCGACCGGTTCTTCGCCATGATGAAGGCGACGATGGTGCCGACGATTATCAGGAAAACGGCCCACCAGTAAGCGACCATGAAATCGCTCAGCGAGATCACCATCTTGGTGAACGCCGGAAGGTCGGCGCCAAAGCCCTGGAACACGCTTTCGAACTGCGGGACCACGAACACCAGCAGGATCGCCGAAACGATCAGGGCCACGGCGACCACGGCGGCGGGATAGAACATCGCCTTCTTGATCTTGCCCTTCAGCGCTTCGATGTTCTCCTTGTACGTGGCGACGGTGTCGAGCACCGTCTCCAGCACACCCGCGCCTTCACCGGCCTTCACCAGGTTGCGGTACAGCTCGTCGAACTGTACCGGGTGCTTGCTCAGCGCCTCGAACAGCGACGAACCGCCTTCCAGGTCCGACTTGACCGTGTTGATCAGGGTCGTCATGCGCGGGTTCTTGTTGCCGTTGGCGATGATCTCCATCGAGCCGACGATCGGCACGCCGGACTTCATCATCGTCGCGAGCTGGCGGCTGAAAATCGCGATGTCGAGCGGCGTGATGCGTCGCCCGGCACCGCCGAACAGCGGCTTGCCCTTGGTCTTGACCGTGCGCGGCGTGATGCCCTGCTTGCGCAGCTCGGCACGCAGCGCGTTGGCGTTCTTAGCCGTCTGCTCGCCCTTCATCACCTTGCCGCGCTTGTCGGTGCCCTGCCAGACGAAGGTGTCCAGGGTGCTGGTGGTGCGGCGTGCGGCGCCGGCGGCGGACTTGGTGGCGGTACGTGTCGCGGACATGGATTAGTCCTTGGTTACGCGGTTGATTTCGGCGAGGCTGGTCACGCCGTTCTTCACTTTGAGCAGTGCCGATCGACGCAGGTCGCGAACGCCGGAACGCAGCGCGGCCTCGGCGATCTGCAGGGCGTTGCCGCCCTCCAGGATGATTTCCTGGATCTTGTCGGTCATCGGCATGACCTGGTAGATGCCGGTTCGGCCCTTGTAGCCCTCGGTGCAATCGGGGCAGCCGACTGGTTCGTAGATCTTGAAGCCGCCCGCCACTTCTTCGTGGGTGTAGCCCTCCGCCAGGAGCGCGTGCTCAGGCAAATGGACCTCACGCTTGCAATCATGGAGGCGGCGCGCCAGGCGCTGCGCAATGATCAGCGTGACCGACGAGGTGATGTTGTACGGCGCAATGCCCATGTTCATGAGGCGCGACACGGTCTGCGGGGCGTCGTTGGTGTGCAGCGTCGACAACACCAGGTGGCCCGTCTGGGCCGCCTTGACCGCGATCTCGGCCGTCTCCAGGTCGCGGATTTCGCCGACCATCACCACGTCCGGGTCTTGTCGCAGGAAGCTGCGCAGCGCGGCGGCGAACGTCATGCCGCGCTTGACGTTCATCTGCACCTGGTTGATGCCCGGCACGCGGATTTCGACCGGATCCTCGACGGTGGAGATGTTGCGCTCTTCCTCGTTGAGGATGTTCAGGCCGGTGTAGAGCGACACGGTCTTGCCCGAGCCTGTTGGGCCGGTGACCAGCACCATGCCGTAGGGCTTGGCCAGCGCCGCCTCGTACAGCGCGCGCTGGTCGTCTTCGTAGCCGAGCTTGTCGATGCCGAGCTTCGCGGCGCTACCGTCCAGGATACGCAGCACCACTTTCTCGCCGAACAGCGTGGGCAGCGTGCTGACGCGGAAGTCGACCTGCTTGGTTTTGGAGATGTTGAGCTTGATGCGGCCGTCCTGCGGCACGCGCTTCTCGGCGATGTCGAGCTGCGACATCACCTTCAGGCGGGCGGCGATGCGTCCCGACAGGTTCGTCGGCACCTTGGTGACCTGCTTGAGCAGGCCATCGATGCGCAGGCGCACGCGGTACTCGGTCTCGTACGGCTCGAAATGGATGTCCGAAGCGCCGCGCCGGATCGCATCGACCAGCACCTTGTTGACGAACTTCACGACGGGCGTGTCGTCCGTCTTGACGTCGACGCCGCTGGTGTCGTTGGCGGCCTCAAGGTCGCCACCGGAGATGTCGAGGTTCTCGATTCCGTCCTGGTCGCCGACCGCATCGGCCAGGCTGTCGCCGGCCTCGAGCCAGGTGTCGATGCTCCTGGCGAGGCGATCGGAATCGACGAGGATGGGTTCGATGCTGAGATTGGTCTGGAACTTGACCTCGTCCAGCGCCTGCGTGTTGGTCGGGTCGGCGATGCCGATGAAGAGGCGGTTGCCGCGACGGTACAGCGGCAGGATCTGGTGCTTGCGCACCAGTGATTCGTTGACCAGCTTGATGGCCGACTGGGCCGGGTCGAACGCGCTGATGTCGAACAGCGGAACGCCGAATTCAATGGAATTCGCAGCCGCGAGCTGCGAGGCCGTCACCAGCCGTTTTTCGACCAGGTAGGCGGCGACGGACTGCTTGAGTTGACCGGCATCGGCGAGCGCCTGCCTTGCGGCCACGTCCTCAAGCGCCCCGTCCATGACCAAACGCCGGGCGATGCCCGTGATCCCCACCAGGTTGGCAGTGGCGGCGTTCATTGCTGACCTACTCTGATTTTCCCCAAAACCGACTTTACATGAAACGATCGGGATGCAACTGAATCCACAGCACGTATTACGTAATCCGCAAAAAAGAAAGGCCCGCGTCTCCGCGGGCCTTTCTCAGAACAACCGCACTTATTAGGTGCAGCCGCCCGGCAGGTACGAGTCCTTGAAGCCAGCCGGCTTGCTGCCGATGGTGCAGGTCCAGATGCCGTCAGCAGCGCGGCTCAGCTGGACGACGGCGCCGGTGACCTTCGGGTTGCCGGCCAGGGTGCAGGTCAGAGCGTTCGCGCCGACGCCAGCGGCGTCCGGAGCGGTGACGGCCTGCGCCGAGCAGCGCGGCGTGGCGCCGGCCAGGCCCATGTTGGCGGTCGTGTAGTACGCGGCCGCACGGCCTTCGTTGACGCCCACTTCATAGGCGGTCTTGGCGCCCGTGATTTCCGACAGACCCGACGTCACCTGGCCCTTGGCCACGTAGTCCTGGTAAGCCGGCAGCGCGATGGCGGCCAGGATGGCGATGATCGCGACGACGATCATCAGTTCGATGAGGGTAAAGCCCTGCTGCTTCTTCATTACGATTTCCCCTAGGAGTGTTTTTGGAACTTCACGTGCCTGTGGGCCGGCCTTCCGGTCCTCGGGCAGCCGTGCTCACTGCACGTGCCGCTAAGGTACACGCATAAGCCGTGCCAACAAGGTTTCCCGGCCATGGGCGTGCTGAACTGGAGATGAGGTCACGCTAAGTGTCAGAACCCGCCAGAACCCGGGTGACGCAGATTGTCAGGCGCTTCGCAGGCTGACCATTTGCGTCAGTCATGTCGGGCATTTTCCGACATGGTTGTACGGGTGCGTATGGCGGCCTGTGGGGGGCGGGTAGTCCGAGTCGTTTGAGCGGCGGTTGCACGACAGAGGCGAGATGCCTCTCGGCGACGTGCAATTGCGTTGCAACGCGCCGCGGCAAGGCGCGCGGATATGTCGCCGCGTGCCGCCGGCGCGTCTGTTTGCTGGCGTGATCCAGACGTCGAAGCTGGCGCGAACTCGCCGCTTCGGATCGCGCGGTCAATCACTGCCCCGCGCACATCGCACACCGCATCAATCGATGCCGAGTTTCTTCAGCTTGTAGCGCAACGCACGGAACGTAATGCCCAGCGCGGCCGCGGTACGCGTCTTGTTGTAGCGGTTTTCCTGCAACGCCTGCTGGATGGCAGCACGTTCGATTTCCTCGATGTACGAGGGCAGGGGGCTGCTGGCCGTATCGCGCGGGTTGAGCGTGCGCGGATCGATCGCCTGCGCCGGCTGGCCGGGCACCATCAGCGACGGCGAAGCCGGATTGCCCGATGCGGCCGCGGCAGCGGCGGGTGCGTTCGTCGCCGGGGATGCAGGCGTAACGTTCGCAGGCTTGGGCAGGCGCAGGTCTTCCGCGGTCAGGCTGTCGCCCTCCGCGAGCGCGAGCGCGCGTTCCAGGATGTTCTCAAGTTCGCGAACGTTGCCGGGGAAGGAATACGCGCGCAGCGTGTCGAGCGCGTCGGCGGAGAGCGTCGGCGGGAATACGCGGCCCTGCGTGAGCGACAGCCGCTGCAGCACCTTCTCGGCCAGGCCGGGCAGGTCGTCCTGGCGCTCGCGCAGCGGCGGCACGCGCAGTTCGATCACGTTGATGCGGTAGTACAAGTCCTGGCGGAAACGGCCGTCTGCGACGAGCGACGCCAGGTCCTTGTGCGTGGCCGACAGGATGCGCACGTCAACCGGCACTTCGGCATTGGCGCCAACCGGGCGGATCGATTTTTCCTGGATCGCGCGCAGCAGCTTGACCTGCATCGCCAGCGGAAGCTCGGCGATTTCGTCCAGGAACAGCGTGCCGCCGTCGGCCGACTGGAACAGGCCGGGCTTGTCGGCATGGGCGCCGGTGAAGCTGCCCTTCTTGTGGCCAAAGAACTCGCTTTCCATCAGCTCGGCCGGGATCGCGCCGCAGTTCACCGGCACGAACGGCCCGGTCGAACGCGCGCCTTCGGCGTGGATGGTGCGGGCGACCAGCTCCTTGCCCACGCCCGATTCGCCGACGATGTAGACCGGCGCCTGGCTGCGGGCGACCTTGGCGATCGTGCCGCGCAGGGTGGCCATCGCCGGCGACTGGCCGTACAGGCGTGCGGCCACGGCATCCGCCGGCGGCGCGCTCTTGCGTCGTTCGTTGAGGTCCAGCGCGTGGCGGACGAGGTCGCGCAGCACGGCCAGGTCGACCGGTTTGGCGACGAAATCGAACGCACCGGCCTTCAGCGCTTCGACCGCGGCTTCGACATTGCCGAAGGCGGTGATCATCGCCACCGGGGTTTCCGGATGCTTCTGGCTGATCTCGGCCACCAGGTCCATGCCCGAGCCGTCCGGCAGTCGCATGTCCGTCAGGCACAGGTCATAGCGATTGCGCGCGAGCTGGCCGCGGGCTTCGCCGAGCGTGGAGGCGGTGTCGCATCGAAGGCCCATGCGGCCCAAGGTCATGACGAGCAGTTCGCGGATGTCGCGTTCGTCGTCGACCACCAATGCACTACGTGTTTCAGCCATTTTCCCTCCGTCCTTCACGATAACTTAAGGTCGTGTGAGGCGCCAAGCGCGCGCGGACGGAATTGCCCTGTTCAGGTAGCAGTTTCAGGATGTCAGCAGCGTGTGGCTGCCAATCAGCCGCACGCGGAAGCACCCGCCGCCGCCGGGCATGGCGACGTAATCGAGCGTGGCCTGGTTCGCGCGGCACAGCTCGCGCGCGATGTACAAACCCAGTCCGGTGCCGTGGCTGGAGGTAGTGAAGAACGGCCGGAACAGCCGCGAGGCCACCGACTCGGGAATGCCCGGCCCCCTATCGAGCACGTCGATGCAGGGCAAGCCGGCATCGTCCGGGTAGACGCTGACCGTCACCCGGGCCGGTTCGCCGGGCATGCGGCCGTAGCTCAGCGCGTTGGAAACCAGGACCGTCAGCACCTGGTGCAGGTGGCGCGGGTCGATCAGCACCGGCAGGCGCGCGATCTGTGAGGTGCTGCGCAGGGTGTCCAGGTCCAGCGGATGACTCGCCAGGTACTCCTCGACGAACAGCCGGCCGAAGGCGACCAGTTCGACGTGCTCCGGCTTGGCCGGTTCACGGCGCGCCATGCCCAGCACGTTCTCGACGATGCCGTTCATGCGGATGCCCTGCTGGCGGATGATTTCCAGCAGGCGGCGTTCGGCGGTGGGGATGTCGTCGGACTCTTCCAGCAGTTGCACGGCGTAGTTGATCGCCGCCAGCGGGTTGCGGATCTCGTGCGCCAGACTGGCCGAGAAACGGCCCAGCGTCGCCAGCGTCATCGACTCGGCATGGCGCGAGAGCAGCGAGGTGTCGTCCAGGAAGATCAGCACCTGTTCGCTGCCCGCCAGCAGTCGCGTGAAGCGCGGCACCACTTCGGGAAGGTCCGGCGCCAGTTGCAGCGGGCTGTCGTCGTGGGTGCCGTCCTGGCGCCAGCGTTCAAGACGACGGGCCAGCTCCGGCGCGGCGACGGCGAGGCTGCGCTGCCCGTGCAGGTCGGTGCTTTCGCCGGCGTCGCCCAGCAGCAGCATCGCCGCTTCATTCGCCAGGCGGATGCGGTCGCCACGATCGACCAGGAGCACGCCCGTGCGCAGGCGGCGGATGATCAGTTCGTTGATCTCGCCCAGGTGCGCCGCCTCCGCGCCGCGGCGTTCGGCGAGGTCATAGCTCTCGCGCATCTGCCGGCCGAGGATGCTGGTCAGCGTGGCGATCGCCATGTAGCCCACGGCGAACATCATGGGTTCGGCCAGCGTGCGGGCGCTCGTTTCGGTGTCGAACTGGCTCCAGGCGAACTCGCCGAACAGCCCCAGCACCGCCACCACCGCCGCGCCCAGGCCGTACCTCGCCGGCAGCAGCAGCGAGGCCGCGCCGACGTTGAACAGCAGCATCAGCGCGATGCCGGTGCCGGCGGCGGGCATCGTGTGCATCGCCAGCAGGCCGAAGAACAGGTCCGCGGCGATGCCCGTCAGCGTCTGCGCGCGCAGCTCGCCCCGCCGGCCGAACGCGAAAAGCAGCGCGGCGATGAAGAGATAGGACAGTGCGATCGAACGCGCACCCAGTGCGTTTCGCAGCGGCTCCACCAGCCCGGTGGCCGGGCCGAACAGGAAGAACACCAGCAGCGCCGCCTCGAACAGGCGGTAGAGCGTGAAGAAGTACAGCTCGCGACGAAGCGCGCTGTCGGCGTCGGCGGCAACGGGAGGCCGGGCAGAGGCGATCGGCAAGCGGCGTTCCTTCCGTGCGAAAACGATGTGCTGAGTATGGCCGGCAGGGTCGTGAAACCGCCAGCACGGGCGCTCGACCGCCGGGCGGTTTTGCCCGGACCGCGCGGATGGGCGACAATACCGCCCCCTCGCGCTCGACCGTTACGGGTGTCCCTTCAGTTCACGGGCAACCCGGACCGGCGCTGGCCGCGGGGATTCTTTTCACTCCCCTCGGTGACGCATGAATTTTCACGAATACCAGGCAAAGCAGCTGTTTGCCGAATACGGCATCGCGGTGCCGACCGGGCGCGTTGCGCGCACTCCGGACGAGGCCGTCGCGGCCGCCAAGGCCATCCCGGGCGACCTGTGGGTCGTCAAGGCGCAGATCCACGCGGGCGGCCGCGGCAAGGCCGGCGGCGTCAAGCTGGCCAAGTCGTATGACGAGGTGAAGCAGTACGCGGCCGCGATGCTCGGCACGAAGATGGCGACCTACCAGACGGCCGGCGTCGAGCTGCCGATCGATGCGGTCCTGATCTCCGAAGGCACCGACATCGCCAAGGAGCTGTACCTGTCGATCCTGGTGGACCGTTCGACCAAGTCGGTGACCTTCATCGCCTCGGCCGAGGGCGGCATGGACATCGAACAGGTGGCCGCCGAGAAGCCCGAAGCCATCCACTCGCTGCACGTGAACTACGTGCAGGGCCTGCAGCCGTACGAGTGCCGCGACCTCGGCTTCGCGATGGGCCTGAACGCCAAGCAGGTCAACCAGCTGACCAAGATCATGCTGGGCCTGTACAAGCTGTTCAACGAGAAGGACCTGGCGCTGGTCGAACTGAACCCGCTGGCCATCCTCACCAACGGCGACCTCGCCGTGCTCGACGGCAAGGTCGACTCCGACGACAACGCCTCGTTCCGCCATCCGGAACTGGTGGCGATGCGCGACATCCGCCAGGAAGACGAGACCGAGGTGCTGGCCAGCCAGCACGACCTCAACTACGTCACGATGGACGGCAACATCGGCTGCATGGTCAACGGCGCGGGCCTCGCGATGGCGACCATGGACGTCATCAAGCTCGAGGGTGGCGAGCCGGCGAACTTCCTCGACGTCGGCGGCGGCGCAACGAAGGAGCGCGTGACCGAGGCCTTCAAGCTGATCCTGTCGTCCGACAAGGTGAAGGCGATCTTCGTCAACATCTTCGGCGGCATCGTCCGCTGCGACATGATCGCCGAGGGCATCATCGCCGCGGTGAAGGAAGTCGACGTCAAGGTCCCGGTGATCGTTCGCCTGGAAGGCACGAACGTCGAAGCCGGCAAGGAACTGCTGAAGAACTCGGGTCTGGCGATCACGCCGGCCGACGACATCAACGACGGCGCGAAGAAGGCCGTTGCGGCCGTTGCCGGCAAGTAAGGACTGACGACACCATGAGCGTATTGATCAACAAGAACACGAAGGTGATCGTCCAGGGCTTCACCGGCTCGCAGGGCACCTTCCACGCGCAGCAGATGCTGGAGTACGGCACCCAGGTCGTCGGCGGCGTCACGCCGGGCAAGGGTGGCACGCAGCACCTGGGCCTGCCGGTCTTCAACACCGTGGCCGAAGCCGTCAAGACCACTGGCGCCGACGCGTCCGTCATCTACGTCCCGCCGCCGTTCGCGGCCGACGCGATCATGGAAGCGGCCGCTGCCGGCATCAAGGTCATCGTGTGCATCACCGAGGGCATCCCGGTGCTGGACATGCTGCGCGCCAAGAACGCGCTGAAGGGCTATGCGGACACCGTGCTGGTCGGTCCGAACTGCCCCGGCGTGATCACGCCGGGCGAGTGCAAGATCGGCATCATGCCGGGCCACATCCACATGCCGGGCAAGATCGGCATCGTGTCGCGCTCGGGCACGCTGACGTATGAAGCGGTCAAGCAGACCACCGACGTCGGCCTCGGCCAGTCGACCTGCATCGGCATCGGCGGCGACCCGATCAACGGCACCAACTTCATCGACGCGCTGAAGCTGTTCCAGGAAGACCCGCAGACCGAAGGCATCATCATGGTCGGCGAGATCGGCGGTTCGGCCGAGGAAGAAGCCGCCGAGTTCATCGCCAAGCACGTGACCAAGCCGGTCGTGGGTTTCATCGCCGGCGCCTCCGCCCCGAAGGGCAAGCGCATGGGCCACGCGGGCGCGATCGCCTCGGGCGGCTCGGGCACGGCGGAAGGCAAGTTCGCCGCAATGGAAAAGGCCGGCGTCACCACGGTGAAGTCGCCGGGCGACCTGGGCGCGGCAATCGCCAAGCGTCTGGCGAAGTAAGCCTCGCGCACTGGTATCGAAAGGGCCGCCTCCGGGCGGCCTTTTTCGTTGCCGCGTTGCGGCCGGGGCCCGGTGCTCACGACCTCGAACCGCTCGATCTGGAACAATAGGCGCGTGCGGCGGGTCGCTCGCCGTTGTTCACGCACGTACGAACGCAAGCAAAGGTTGGTCCATGTCGAACCCCCTCCGCATCGCCCTCGCGCAGTTCGATTTCCCCGTAGGCGCCGTCCAGCGCAATGCCGGGCGCATCGCGGAGATGATCGTGCAGGCGCGCGACGAATACGGCGCCGACGTCGTGTTGTTCCCGGAACTGGCGCTCAGCGGTTATCCGCCGGAAGACCTGCTGCTGCGGCCATCCTTCCTGGCCGATTGCCAGCACGAGATCGAACGCATCGCCGCCGGCGTGCGCGACATCGTGGCAGTGGTCGGCTGGCCGCAGGCGGCCGGCAGCGTGGTCTACAACGCGGCCAGCGTGCTGCGCGACGGCCATGTCTCGCACACCTACCGCAAGCGGGAACTGCCCAACTACGCGGTGTTCGACGAACGCCGCTACTTCGACGTCGACCCCGATCGCGACGACTGCGTCTTCGACGTCGATGGCGTGCAGGTTGGTCTTTTGATCTGCGAGGACCTGTGGTTCCCGGAGCCGATCGCCAGCACCGTGGCCAAGGGCGCGGAAATCGTGCTGGTGCCCAACGCGTCGCCGTTCGAGCGCGACAAGCATTCCGATCGCGATGCGCTGATGGCGCAGCGCGTGCAGGAAACCGGCGTCGGCCTGGTCTACGTCAACGCGGTTGGCGGGCAGGATGCGCTGGTGTTCGACGGTGGTTCGGTCGTCGCCGACGGCGACGGCACCGTGCATCCGGCCGCGGCGGCGTTCGCCGACCAGTGGCTGGTGGTGGATTTCGACCCCGATTCGCGCCGCTTCGCACCGGTGCAATGGGTGGAAGACGGTGACGAGAGCCGCGATGCACTGGCGTGGCGTGCCGTCGTGCGCGGCACGCGCGACTACTTCGCCAAGAACGGCTTCAAGCACGCATGGCTCGGTTTGTCCGGTGGCATCGATTCCTCGCTGGTACTGGCGATCGCCGTCGATGCGCTGGGCGCCGACAACGTCACCGCCGTGCGCATGCCCTCGCGCTACACGGCCGGGTTGTCGAACGACCTGGCCGAAGAGCAGTGCCGCGTGCAGGGCGTGCGGCTGCTGACGGTGCCCATCGAGAAGCCGTTCCAGGGCTTCCTCGACGCGTTGTCGGAAACCTTCGCCGGGCGTGAGGTCGATACGACAGAAGAAAACCTGCAGTCGCGCACTCGTGGCGCGCTGCTGATGGCGATGAGCAACAAGTTCGGCGGCCTGCTGCTGACCACCGGCAACAAGAGCGAGTACGCCGTCGGCTACGCGACCATCTACGGCGACATGTGCGGCGGCTATGCGCCGCTGAAGGACATCTACAAGACCGAGGTGTTCGCGCTCGCGCGCTGGCGCAATACGGTGGGCGACCGGGTGATTCCGCAGGAAGTCATCGACCGTCCGCCGTCGGCCGAACTGCGCGAGAACCAGAAGGACCAGGATTCACTGCCGCCGTACGACGTGCTCGACGCGATCCTGCTGCGCTACGTCGACCAGGAACAGTCGCGCGAGGACATCATCGGTGCCGGGTTCGACCAGGCCACCGTGGACCGCGTGCTGCGGCTGGTGCGCATCAGCGAATGGAAGCGCCACCAGGCCGCGCCGGGGCCGAAGGTGTCGCGGCGCGCGTTCGGCCGCGAGCGACGGTATCCGATCTCGAACGGCTACGGGCACTGAGGCCTGCGCGCCACCCAAACGAAAACGCCGCCCAAGGGCGGCGTTTTCGCGTGCATCGATGGAACCTGCGTCAGTCGTTGTCCAGCGCCGACTTCTCGCCCGCGAACGGGTTGAGCTTGCGCCAGTTGCTCGGGTAGTCCGGCCACTTGCCGGCGAGGAACGGGTGGTTCGGATCGTTGAGCTGCAGCACGCGACGGGCGTCGGCGGCCAGCGTCTGGTTGCCCAGGCCTTCGTACGCGGCGGCCAGCGTGGCAACGGCGTCGTTCTGGTACGAGCTCTGCGGGTAGGTTTCCAGCAGGAACTTGGCGCGCTCGGCGGCGGCCACGTACGCGGTGCGACGCAGGTAATACAGGGCGGTGTCGAGCTCGTGGCGGGCGAACATGTCGCGAAGGCCGGCCATGCGGACGCGCGCATCGGCGGCGTAGCGGCTGTTCGGGTAGCGGTCGGCGACGATCGAGAAGTCGTTGAACGCCTGCAGCGGCGTCGCCAGGTCGCGGCGGCTGGCATCCAGCGTCCACACCTTCTGCAGGAACACCGTGTCGCGGCTGGAGTTGGTCAGCCCGCGCAGGTAGTACATGTACGCGATGTTCTTGTGCGTCGGGTAGGTGCGGATGAAGCGGTCGATGCTGCTGATCGCGTCATCGTGCTTGCCGGCCTTGTACTGGGCGTAGGCGGTTTCGACCAGCGCCTGCTCGGTGTACGGGCCGTACGGGTATTGCGCGACCAGGCGCTTGAAGGTGGTTTCGGCCGCCGACCAGTTTCCGTTGGTCATCGACTTGTGGGCTTTTTCGTAAAGCTGCTCGACCGGGACGCCCTCGTCCGCATCCTTGTCTTTGAATTTGCTGCAGCCCACGCCGGCGAAGGCAACGATCAGCAGCAGGGCCAGCAGGCGCGAAGGGGCGGAACGTAGGCTCATGGGATCTCGACGGGCGCCGAAGGTACGAAGACCGGATAATAGCAGTCCCCACCTGCCTGCCCTGAATCCTTCCCGTCCGATGACTGCCAATTCCCAAACGCCCGCCACCCCCCTGCAGGCGACCGTTCCGGACGCCGCCGCGGGCCGTCGCTTCGACGCGGTGCTGGCCGAACTGTTCCCCGATTTCTCCCGCTCCCGCCTGGCCGCCTGGATCAAGTCCGGCGACGCCCGCCTCGACGGCCGCGAGGTCCGCCCGCGCGATCCGGTGCGCGGCGGCGAGTCGGTCACGCTGCATGTGCAGCTGGACGTCCAGACGCATTCGGAACCCGAGGACATCGCGCTCGACGTTCTGTACGAGGACGAGCACGTCATCGTCATCAACAAGCCGGCCGGCCTGGTGGTGCACCCGGGCGCGGGCAACCCGGCCGGTACGCTGGTCAACGCGCTGCTGCACCGCGACCCGGGGCTGAACGTCCTGCCGCGCGCGGGCATCGTGCACCGGCTCGACAAGGACACCTCCGGGGTCATGGTGGTCGCACGCACCCTGCAGGCGCATACGGCGCTGATCGAGCAGCTGTCCTCGCGCGAAGTCCACCGCCAGTACCTGGCCGTGGTGGTCGGCTCGCTGGTGTCGGGCGGCACGGCCAATGCGCCGATCGACCGCCACCCGCGCGACCGCATCCGCATGGCCGTGCGCGAGGACGGCCGCGACGCCGTCACGCACTTCCGGCTGCGCGAACGCTTCCGCGCACACACGCTGCTGGAATGCCGCCTGGAAACCGGCCGCACCCACCAGATCCGCGTGCACATGGCGCACCTGAAGCATCCCATCGTCGGCGACCCGCTCTACGGCGGTCCGCTGAAGTTGCCGCGCGGGGCGACGGAAGACCTGATCGCGACGCTGCGCGGCTTCAAGCGCCAGGCGCTGCATGCCGAAACGCTGGAGTTCGCGCATCCGGTGACCGGCGAGCCCGTGCGCTGCACGGCGCCGGTGCCGGACGATCTCGTGCAGCTCGTGCGCGCACTCCGGGACGACACCGTCGCCGCGGCCGAGAAGGAACGCTGAAGCGTGGCCGCCGCGTGGATCGATGCGCAATGGCCGGCTCCGGCGAACGTGCGCGCTTTCACCACGTTGCGGCACGGGCTGGGCGTATCGCAGCCGCCGTTCGATGATTTCAACCTCGGCCTGCGGGCCGGCGACGACGCGCAGGCAGTGGAAACCAACCGCGCCTTGCTGGTCGAACACGCCGTCCTGCCGTCCACGCCGTGCTGGCTGCGGCAGGTGCATGGCACCTACGCGCATCGCTTCGATGCGCCGGTGACGGAAGAGGTCGAAGCCGATGCGGCGGTGACGTCGGAACCTGGCGTCGTCTTGTCGATTCTCACGGCCGACTGCCTGCCGGTGCTCTTCAGCGCTGATGACGGCAGCGAAGTCGGCGGCGCGCACGCCGGCTGGCGTGGCCTCGCGGGTGGTGTGCTCGAAAACACGCTGACCGCGATGCGTACCGCGCCCGGCCGCGTGCACGCCTGGCTCGGCCCCGCCGCCGGGCCGCAGGCGTACGAAATCGGGCAGGAAGTGTTCGACGCGTTCGTCTCGCACGATGCCGGCGCGCAGAGCGCTTTCGTTGCCACGCGTCCGGGTCACTGGCGCGTGGACCTGTACGCACTCGCCAGGCGCCGGTTGCAGGCCGCCGGGATGGCGCCAGAGCGCATCCACGGCGGTGGCCTGTGCACGATTTCCGATCCGCAGCGTTTCTTCTCGCACCGTCGCGACCAGCGCGGCGGACGCATGGCGTCGCTGATCTGGATCGACCCTCGCCGATGAACGCGATCGCGCCGACGCCGCTGTACCGTCAGCTGCTTCCGGCGCGATTCGACGATCTGCCGCGCACGTTGCGCGCATTGCACGAACGAGCCGGCTTCCATCGATATCGCGGCAAGGTCGAAGTCGAGCGAGGCCATGGCGTGATGTCGCGCCTGTTCGCGTGGGCGACGCGCCTGCCGCCGGAGTTCCGCGGCACGATCGACGTCGAGATCGACAGTGGTCCGCATCACGAGCGTTGGGCGCGCATCATCAAGGGGCGCGCGATGCGCTCGCGCCTGTGGGCCAATGACGGCTTGCTGTGCGAACGCCTTGGCCTGGTGACGTTCGGGTTCCAGCTTGGCGTGGAGCCGCTCGGCGCCGGCCATGCGATCGTGTGGCGCGTGGCGAAAGTGCGCGCGCTGGGCATGCCGCTGCCGCGGCGCTGGTTCGACGAGGTCATCGCACACGAATACGAGCGCGACCATCGGTATCGTTTCGACGTGAACGCGACGATGCCATGGATCGGCCGGCTGGTGCATTACCGGGGGTGGCTGGATGTCGACTGAGCTGCAACGCGCGCGAGCCGTGATCGTCTTCGACGGCGTATGCGTACTGTGCAACGGCTGGGTGCGCTTCCTGCTGCGGCGCGATCGGCGCGGGCGCTACCGTTTCGCCGCGATGCAGGGCGACAGTGGCCGCGCGCTGCTGCAGGCGCATGGACTGGACGCGGACGATCCGGTGTCGTTCCTCCTGATCGAGGACGGCATCGCGTGGACCGATACGGACGCGATCGTCCGCGTGCTGTCGGGACTGGGCGGCCTGTGGACAATGGCGGCGCTGCTGCGCGTGCTGCCGCGCCGGGTGCGCGACCGGCTCTACCGCTGGTTCGCGCGCAACCGGTACAGAATCTTCGGACGATACGAACGGTGTGTGCTGCCGTCGCCGGAGCAGGCCGCGAGGTTCCTGCCATGACGCTGCTTCGTTCCGTGTCCTGCGCCGTGCTTGCAGCGTTGCTGGCGGGCGGCTGCGCAAGCACCGCGCCGACCACCGCCTCGATGCAGGGCGACGCCGCAAGGCCGGCGCACTCGTCGCGCTGGATCCGCAGCGAGTTGTACTTCGCCGTTGGCAACGAGGACGGCACCGGCGTCATCGACGAATCGAAATGGCGCGCGTTCCTCGACAGCGAGGTGACGCCGCGCTTCCCCGACGGCCTCACGGTGCTGGATGGCTACGGCCAGTGGCGCTTCCAGCAGGACGGCCGTCTGGTGCGCCAGCGCTGCAAAGTGCTGGTCGTGCTACACGATTCGGGCACGAAGCCGCGCGAGCACATCGAGGCGATCCGGGTCGCATGGAAGGCGATGACCGGGCATGAGTCGGTGTTATGGGCCAGCGGCGCGGTGGACGTGTCCTTCTGAGGACCCGCGCGCCTGCGCCATGTCCTCATTCCAATTGTTCCGTTGGACCAGGCGCCAAAGCCGCTACGATTTCCCCATCCCACGCCGCGAGCCCTCCATGTCGCCCACCCCTTCCCGCCGCTGGTTCGTCCCGGGCGATCTCAACGGATTCTTCGGCCTGGTCGTCGACAACCTGTCGATCCTGGGCTTCATCTCGGCCGCGCTGATCGGAATCTTCGGCTTCCCGGCAGACGTCGTGTTCACCCGGATGTTCCCCGGCACCGCGTTCGGCGTGCTGGTCGGCAACCTGATCTACACATGGATGGCGCACCGCCTCGCGCGCGAGAGCGGGCGCACCGACGTCACCGCGATGCCGCTCGGCCTGGACGCGCCGACGAGCATCGGCATGGCGTTGCTGGTGCTCGGCCCGGCGTTCGTGGGGTTCAAGCAGCAGGGCATGGATGAAGCGGCCGCGGCGACGGCGACCTGGCAACTCGGCATGGCCTCGCTGGTGGTGATGGGCGCGCTGAAGCTGGTGCTGTCCTTCTTTGGCGATGCGATCACGCGGGCGGTGCCGCGCGCTGCGTTGCTCGGCTCGATCGGCGGCGCAGCGCTCGCGTTGCTCGGCTTCCTGCCGCTGATCGAAACCCTTCGCTCGCCGGTAGTCGGTTTCGTCACCTTCGGCCTGCTGATGTACGTGCTGGTCGCGAAGGGCAAATTGCCGATCCGCATGCCGGGCGTGCTGCTCGCCTTCATCGTCGGCACGGTGCTGTACTACGGGCTCGGCATCGCGGGCCTGGGCACGCCGGGTTTCAAGCTGCCCGATGCCGCGCCCCTGCGCTTCACGTTGCCGCTGCCGACGCTCGGCTTCCTCGACGGCCTGCCATACACCGTGCCGTACCTGCCGCTGCTGTTGCCGTTCGGCCTGCTGATGGTGGTCGGCGGCATCAACGTGAGCGAGAGCGCGCGCGCGGCCGGCGATGATTACCGCACGCGCGACGTGCTGCTGGCCGAAGCCGTGGCGACGCTGGTCGCGGGGTTCTGCGGCGGCGTCGCGCAGACCACGCCGTACATCGGCCAGCCCGCGTACAAACACATGGGCGCGCGCATGGGCTACACGCTGCTGACGGGCCTGTTCATTGGCCTGGGCGGCATCTTCGGCTACGTGTCGGGCCTGGTGCAGTGGCTGCCGATCGCGGTGCTCGCGCCGATCATCGTCTACGTCGGCATGGACATCACGGTGCAGGCCTTCCACGACAGCCCGCGTCGCCACGCGCTGGCGGTCGCGCTGGCATTCCTGCCTTCGGTGGCGTACCTGCTGGTCATCAAGATCGGCAACCCGGCGTGGATCGCACCGGACCGGTTTGCCGCGCTGTACGAAGGCATCGACAGCCATGGACTGCCGGATCTGGCGACGATCGTGACGCTCGGCAACGGGTTCATCATCACCGCGATGATCTGGTCAACCGCATTGGTGGCGATGATCGACCACCGTTTCCGTCGCGCCGCCGTGGTGCTGCTGGTCGGGGCGGCGCTGACGCTGTTCGGCTTCATCCATTCGGTCGATCCGCGCGGCAGCATCTACTGGCCATGGATGCTCGACGGCCTGCGCCAGGCGATTTCGTGGCAGTTCGCCGGTGCGTACGTCGCGCTTGCGGTGCTGCTGGGGCTGCTCTCGCTGCAGCGGCAGACGCCGCCCGATCAGGCACATTGACCGGCGGCGCCCACGCCCCAAGATCCTTCAAATCCCCCGGAACGAAAAACCCCCATGTCCCTGCAAGAACAACTCAACGCCAATCCCGGCGTCGCCGCGCGAGACTCGGCCACGCACGGTTTCGTGTTCAACCACACGATGCTGCGCGTGAAGGACATCGCCAGAGCGCTTGATTTCTACACGCGCGTGCTCGGCTTCACGCTGGTGCGCCGGCGCGATTTCGACGAGGCGAAGTTCAGCCTGTACTTCCTGGTGCTGGTCGACGATGCTTCGCAGATCCCGGCCGAGGAACCTGCCCGTGGCGAATGGCTGCTCAGCCAGCGCGGCGTGCTGGAGCTCACGCACAACCATGGCACGCAGGACGACGCGGAATTCCGCTATCACGACGGCAACGCGGAGCCGCGCGGCTTCGGCCACATCTGCGTGTCGGTGCCGGATGTCGAAGCAGCCTGCGCGCGTTTCGAAGACCTCGGTGTCGCGTTCCAGAAGCGGCTCACCGACGGGCGTATGAAGAACATCGCCTTCATCAAGGATCCGGACGGCTACTGGGTGGAGATCCTGCAGCCGACGGCGCGCGTCTGATCCGGAATCGGAAGCGCTAGCTCGGTTCGCGCAACGCCGCCAGGTAATTGCGCCGCCACGCCGTGATGTCGTGCTCGCGCAGCACGGCCATCATCGTTTCCCAGCGTTCGCGGCGTTCCTCCAGCGGCATCTCCATCGCGGCGGCCATCGCGTCCGCGACGCCATCCATGTCGTAGGGGTTCACCAGCAGCGCGGCGTCCAGTTCGCGCGCAGCGCCGGCGAACGTCGACAACACCAGCACGCCGGGATTCTTCGGGTCCTGCGCCGCCACGTACTCCTTCGCCACCAGGTTCATGCCGTCGCGCAGCGGCGTGACCAGGCCCACGCGCGAGAGGCGATAGAACCCCGTCAGCGTCGGGTGCGGGTAATTGCGATTGACGTAGCGCACCGGCGTCCAGTCGGGCTCCGCATGTGCGCCGTTGATGTGCCCCGACAACTGCTCCAGTTCGCTGCGCAGCTTCTGGTACTCGAGCACTTCGCCGCGCGAAACCGGCGCGATCTGCAACAGCGTCAGCTTGCCGCGATGCTCGGGATGTCGCTTGAGGAAGCGCCCGAAGGAACGAAAGCGCTCCGGCAGTCCCTTTGAATAGTCCAGCCGATCCACGCCGATCGCCAGCTCGCGTCCCGACAGACTCACGCCAAGGCGCTTCACGCCGGCCTTTGCTGCGGCGGCGGCAGCCTGCGTTTCGATGTGCGCGGTGTCGATGCTGATCGGAAACGCCCCCGCGCGCAGGCGCTTGCCCTTGTGCGTTTCGAGCACGCCGTGCGAGATCACGCGGCCGCGTCCGAACAGGCGCACGTAATCCTGGAAGCGTTCGAGGTCGCGCTCGGTCTGGAAGCCGATCAGATCGTACGAGGACAGGCCCTCGAACAAGCGCTCGTGCTGCGGCAATGCGGCGAGCAGGTCGGAGGAGGGCATCGGCACGTGCAGGAAGAAACCGAGCCGGCACGTCACGCCCAGCTCGCGCAGCAGCTTCGCCATCGGAATCAGGTGGTAGTCGTGAACCCACACCAGGTCGTCGTCGCGAAGCAGCGGTGCCAGCTTCTCGGCGAACAGCGCGTTGACGCGCCGGTACGCCGCGTACGTGATGCGGCTGTAATCGACCAGGTCGACCCGGAAATGCAGCAGCGGCCAGAGCGTGCGGTTGGCGAAACCGTTGTAGTAGTCGTCGTGGTCGCGCTTGGACAGATCGACCGTGACGTAGCGGATGTTGCCCGCATCGTGCTCGTGCACCTGGCCCGAATCGTCCGGATCGATGCGCCCGCTCCACCCGAACCACATCCCCCCCGTTTCCTCCAGCGCGGCCTGCAAAGCCACCGCAAGTCCGCCGGCACTGCTGGTTCCCGGGATCGCCACGCGATTTGAAACGACGACCAGACGACTCATGCCGCGTCCTGCCATGGCCGCGACAGGCGCATGGCGGCGTTGATGAGACCGACGTGCGAGTACGTCTGCGGGAAGTTGCCCCACGCCTCGCCGCCGTCGAACTCCAGGTCTTCCGAGAGCAGGCCCAGGTGGTTGCGCCGGGCAAGGATGCGTTCGAACAGCACCCTGGCTTCTTCATGCCTGCCGACCGACGCCAGTGCGTCGATGTACCAGAACGTGCAGATGGTGAAACTGGTTTCCGGTGCGCCGAAGTCGTCGGGCAGCACGTAGCGGAACAAGGCGTCGCCGCGCCTGAGGCCCTTGCCGATCGCGTCCACCGTGCGCACGAAGCGCGGATCGTCGGGCTTCACGAAGCCCAGGTCGGCGAGCAGCAGCAGCGAAGCGTCGAGCCGATTGCCGTCGAGCGATTCGACGAAGTAGCCGAGTTCCTCGTTATACGCATGCTCGACGATGCGCGCGTGCATCTCGTCCGCCCGCTGCCGCCACAATTGCACCTGCGGCGCCAATCGAAGATGCACCGCGATGCGCGCCAGCCGGTCGCACGCAGCCCAGCACATCACGCTTGAATACGTATGCACTTCCTCGCGGCCACGGAACTCCCACAGGCCCGCATCGGGTTTGTCGTGCAGCGCGTACGCGCGTTCGCCCACCGGCTCCAGCCGCGCGAACACCGATGCATCGCCCACGCGTGCCAGGCGCGTATCGAAGAACAGCTGCGTGGAGGCCAGAACGACGCTGCCGTACACATCGTGCTGTTTCTGCAGCCACGCAAGGTTGCCGCGGCGCACCGGCCCCATGCCGCGATAGCCGGCGAGCGAATCGACTTCCGATTCGGCCAGTTGCCGCTCGTACCCGATTCCGTAAAGCGGTTGGAGTTCGCCGCTTTCGGGGGCGATGTTGGCCAGGTAGCGCAGGTACTCCTCCATCGTGCGCGTCGCGCCCAGCCGGTTGAGCGCCCGCACGACGAAGGCCGAATCGCGCAGCCAGCAATAGCGATAGTCCCAGTTGCGCACGGTGTTCGCCGCTTCCGGGATGGATGTCGTCATCGCGGCCACGATCGCGCCGGTCTCGTCGTACTGGCAAAGCTTCAGCGTGATGGCGCTGCGGATCACCGCCTCCTGCCATTCCAGCGGAATGGAAAGATTGCGGACCCAGTTGCGCCAGTAGTTGTGCGTCTGTTCCTCGGCGTTGCGCACGAAGCCGGACACCGACTGCGTCAGGGTTTCATCCGGGCCGAGCACGAAATGCGCATCGCGGTCGAGCACGAACGGCAGCGCGTCGCGCACCAGCCGCACCGGGATGTCGCTGGTCATGCGCAGCGTGAACTCGGGAATGATGTAGCGGATGTGGTTGCTGCCCCAGGTGGTCTCCGGCTTCACCGAGCCGTACTCCGCCAGCGGTCGCAGGTGCACGCGGATGCGCGGCGTGCCCGAAAGCGGACGTAGGCGGCGCACCAGCATCACGGGGCGATAGAAGCGGTCGTTCTGGTGCCAGCGCGGCGCGAAGTCGACGATCTCCACCGCGCCGCCATGCGCATCGCGCAGCACGGTGCGCAGCATGGCGGTGTTGCTGATGTACGCCTGCTCGGCGGAGACGAAGTTCTCCAGCTCGATCGCCCAGTCGCCGCCTTCGTGTTCGCGTGGCGAGAGCAGGCCGCAGAACACCGGGTCGCCATCGAATGCCGGCACGCAGCTCCAGACGATGCGCGCCTGCGGATCGATCAGCGCCGCAACGCTGCCATTTCCGATCAGACCGAGTTCGAGGCTTGCGGTAAGGGGGTTGGTCGAGGTCATCCGTACTCCGGTTCGTTCATTGCGCGGCGTCGGCGCGCGTGTCACGCGAGGTCGAGGCCTTCCTGCAGCCACGCGCGCACCGCGGCCGGGTCGTGCAGTCCATAGCGCGCCGCACTGGGCTGCCTGGAACCCACGAGCACGCCGAAGCCGGCGTGACAGGCGACGGCGTGGAAGGCGTGTTCGTCGGTGAGGTCGTCGCCGACGAACACCGGGCGGCGCCCGTGGAAGGGCGGATGCGCCAGCAGGTCCACCACCGCGCTGCCCTTGTGTGCGCCATCGGGCCGCAGCTCGACGACGTTGTTTCCATGTTGCAGGTGATAGCCCGGCAGCTCGATCAGTATCGAATCGGCGTACTGCCGTAGCAGGTCCTCCGCATCGGGCGCGGCGCGCCAGTGCAGGGCGATCGTCGTGCCCTTGTCTTCGACGCGCGCACCGGGATACCGCTTCGCCAATGCCTGGCCCCACGCCACGGCCTCATCGAGCGCACGAGGGCGTGGATGACGCTCCTGATGGCCGTCCTCGCGGCGCTCGAGGCCGTGAAGCCCCACCGCTGGCAGTTTCAGTGGGGCGAACAGCTCATCCAGCTGATTCAGCCGCCGCCCGCTCACCAGCGCAAGCGCGCCGTCCAGGCGCCCGTGCAGCACCGCCAGGACGTCGATCAGGGCCGGATCGACCAGAACGTCGCCGGGAACATCGGCGAAATCCAGCAGCGTGCCATCCACGTCGAGGAACAGCGCCCATTCGGAGGACACCGCGGGCGGGGCGGGCAGGGTGGAAGCGGGCGTGGGCATGCACGCATTGTGAACACGGGCATGTCAGCATGAAGTGGACGCGCCGTAATGGCGGCCGTCGTTGGGCCCGGATATTGAATCGGGCAGGCAATGCCCGCATCTGGTGCACATTCGCGGCCACGTTGACGGTGGCCGCCACCGTGACAAGGGAACCTTCCATGCGAATGGACAAACTCACCTCGCGCTTCCAGCAGGCATTGCAGGATGCGCAGTCGCTGGCGCTCGGCCGCGACAACACCATCATCGAGCCGGTGCATCTGATGTCGGCGCTGCTCGAGCAGAGCGGCGGCAGCACGCGGCCGCTGCTCGCGCAGGCCGGCGTCAACGTGCCGCTGCTGCGCGAACGCCTCGGCGAAGCGCTGGAAAAGCTGCCGAAAGTAACCGGCCAGGCCGGGCAGATCAGCGTCGGCAACGATCTGTCGCGCCTGCTCAACGTGACCGACAAGCTTGCACAGCAGCGCAATGATGCGTTCATCGCCAGCGAGCTGTTCGTGCTGGCCGCGCTGGACGACAACGGCGACGTCGGCCGCGCCCTGAAGGCCGCTGGCGCGAACAAGGACAAACTCGAAGCGGCCATCGCCAAGGTCCGCGGAGGCGAAAGCGTGCAATCGGAAAACGCCGAAGACCAGCGCCAGGCGCTGGAGAAGTACACCATCGACCTGACCGCGCGGGCGGAGAGCGGCAAGCTGGACCCGGTCATCGGTCGCGATGAGGAAATCCGCCGCACCGTGCAGGTGCTGCAGCGTCGCACCAAGAACAACCCGGTGCTGATCGGCGAACCCGGCGTGGGCAAGACCGCCATCGTCGAAGGCCTCGCGCAGCGCATCATCAACGGCGAAGTGCCCGAAGGCCTGCGCGGAAAGCGCGTGCTCTCGCTCGACATGGGCGCACTGATCGCCGGTGCGAAGTTCCGCGGCGAGTTCGAGGAGCGCCTGAAAGCCGTGCTCAACGACCTGGCGAAGAACGAAGGCCAGATCATCCTGTTCATCGACGAACTGCACACGATGGTCGGTGCCGGCAAGGCCGAGGGCGCGATGGACGCCGGCAACATGCTCAAGCCCGCGCTCGCGCGCGGCGAGCTGCACTGCATCGGCGCGACCACCCTGGACGAATACCGCCAGTACATCGAGAAGGACGCCGCCCTGGAGCGCCGCTTCCAGAAGGTGTTCGTTGGCGAGCCGAGCGTGGAGGACACCATCGCCATCCTGCGCGGCCTGAAGGAGAAGTACGCCGTGCACCATGGCGTGGAGATCACCGACCCCGCCATCGTCGCCGCCGCCACGCTGTCGAACCGCTACATCAGCGATCGTCAACTGCCCGACAAGGCCATCGACCTGATGGACGAGGCGGCGTCGCGCATCCGCATGGAGATCGATTCCAAGCCGGAAGAACTCGACCGCAAGGAACGCCGGCTGATCCAGCTCAAGATCCAGCGCGAGGCGTTGAAGAAGGAGAAGGACGCCGAGTCGAAGCAGCGCCTTGCCGATCTGGAAGACGAGATCGCGCGGCTTGAGCGCGAGTTCAACGACCTGGAAGAAGTGTGGAAGGCCGAGAAGGCCACGCTGCAGGGCGCCACGAAGATCAAGGAGCAGATCGAGGCCGCGCGCCTGGACCTGGAAGCCGCGCAGCGCAAGCAGGACTTCGCGAAGATGAGCGAGATCCAGTACGGCACGTTGCCGGAACTGGACAAGCAGCTGCGTGCCGCGCAGGAAGCCGAAACGAAGGGCTTCACGCTGCTGCAGGACAAGGTCACGGCGGAGGAAATCGCCGAGGTCGTCGCGCGCTGGACCGGCATTCCCGTCAGCAAGATGCTCGAAGGAGAACGCGAAAAGCTGCTGCGCATGGAAGACCAGCTGCACACGCGCGTGGTCGGCCAGGAAGAGGCGATCAAGGTCGTGTCCGATGCGGTGCGCCGTTCGCGCGCGGGCCTGTCCGACCCGAACCGCCCGTCGGGTTCCTTCCTGTTCCTCGGCCCAACGGGCGTGGGCAAGACCGAACTGTGCAAGGCGCTGGCGGAGTTCCTGTTCGATTCCAACGACGCGATGGTGCGCATCGACATGAGCGAGTTCATGGAGAAGCACTCCGTGAGCAGACTGGTCGGCGCACCTCCGGGTTACGTGGGTTACGAAGAGGGCGGCTACCTGACCGAAGCGGTGCGTCGTCGTCCCTACAGCGTGATCCTGCTGGATGAAGTGGAGAAGGCGCATCCGGATGTGTTCAACATCCTGCTGCAGGTGCTGGACGATGGGCGCCTCACCGATGGGCAGGGCCGCACGGTCGACTTCCGCAACACGGTGATCGTGATGACGTCGAACCTGGGCTCGCATCAGATCCAGGAGATGGCCGGCGACGATTCACCGCAGGCGTACGTACAGATGAAGGCGGCGGTGATGGGCGTCGTGCAGGCGCACTTCCGCCCGGAGTTCATCAACCGCCTGGACGACATCGTCGTCTTCCATCCGCTGGACAAGCAGCAGATCCGGCAGATCGCGCGCATCCAGCTCAACGGGCTGGAAAAGCGCCTTGCCGAGCGCGGCCTGAAGCTGGTGCTGTCGGACGACGCGCTCAACCTGCTGGGCAACGTCGGCTTCGATCCGGTGTACGGCGCACGTCCGCTGAAGCGTGCGATCCAGCAACAGCTGGAAAATCCGCTGGCCTCGAAGATCCTTGGCGGCGAATTCGCCAGCGGCGATACGGTGCACGTGGAAGCGCAGGGCGGGCACCTGGCATTCCGCAAGAGTTGATGCGGCGCGAGTGCCGGAAATGGAAAAGGCCGCCTGAGGGCGGCCTTTTCGCAGAGCGCCGCCGTTACTTGGCGACGAACTTCAACGGCCCGCTGTACTGCGGCCATGCGATGGACGATGCGCCGCGCGTGTTGAGCGCCGTTTCCGCCCCGTTGCCGGCGTCGCTGCGCACGCTGGCCATCAGCGTGGGCATCCAGAAATTCACCGCGAAAGTGGCGTCTTTGTAGATCACCGGCGAGATGTGCAGGGTGGTGGTCTTGCCCGGCTCGATGGTGAAGCTCATGACGCTCTCGTTCACGAACGCGCCCTTGTCCAGGATCTTCTGGACGCTGAAGCCCGTGGTCATTTCCAGGCCGATGCCGGTAACACGATACGTGCCGGCCGGCAGTGCCAGCGTCTCGGACTGGCCGTAACGGGTCATGTGGTTGATCGGATAGTCGATGAACTGCTTGGCGACCATGGTGAACACCATCTGGTCGTCCTTGATGCCCCATTCCAGGCCGCCGCTGCGCAGCTGCTTGTCGACCTTCTTGGGCAGTTCCTTCTCGCTGGTGAACTGCGCGATATCCACCACCAGCGTGCCGGTTTCCTGCGCGAATGCAGGACAGCCCAGCAGCAGTGCGAACGCGACGATCGCGCCCTTGATGACATTCCTCATGCGTCTCCCCTGTATGTGTTGAGGCCGCCGGCAATCCCTCACCGGCCGACGGCCGCGCTACGTTAGCACCGAAGCAGGCGCACGCCTGCCGGGGAACTTGCTAAGATGCGCCCGCCCAAGGTGACCGCCGGCCAGTGCCGGTGGTTGAAACGGGAATCCGGTGCGCCTTTCGTGCTTCGCACGCGCGGCAATTCCGGAGCTGCCCCCGCAACGGTAGGCGAGACAAGGTTCCGCACGAAGCCACTGTGCTCACGCATGGGAAGGCGCGGACCCCGAAGCGCAGGAACTCCTGCCTTCGCTCGCGAGCCCGGAGACCGGCCATGGTGCGACCTGACATGCGGTGGGCGATGTCATGCGGCACAGGCCTCGCCGTGCGCCGTCATTACTCCCTCCTTCCGCCTGTCCTCATCCAACGTTCCCGCGCGGGCAGGCGCGGTCAAGGAGTGTGTCCGTGCATCCGCATCACCGGTTGTTCCGCCGCCGTGCGCTGGCGGTTTCGCTGTTCTTCTGTGTATCCCCCGCATTCGCCGACATCGCGGCCGACCTCGATGAGGTCGTCGTCACCGCCACGCGCACCGCGCAGACCCAGGACCAGGCGCTCGCCGCCATCACGGTCATCGACCGGGCCGAAATCCAGCGCCTGCAACCGGCGTCGCTGCCGGACCTGCTGACCGGCCGCGCCGGCATTTCCATTGCCAACAACGGCGGGCCGGGAAAATCCACGTCGCTGTTCCTGCGCGGTACCGAGTCCGACCATGTGCTGGTGCTGGTCGATGGCGTGAAGATCGGTTCGGCGACGAGCGGCGGCGCATCGTTGCAGGACATCCCCGTCGAGCAGATCGAACGCGTGGAAATCGTGCGCGGTCCGTTCTCAAGCCTTTACGGTTCCGAAGCGATCGGTGGCGTGATCCAGATCTTCACCCGCCGCCCGCAGGGAGCATTCTCGCCAAGCGCGAGCGCGGCCGTGGGAAGTCAGAACACGCAGCGTTACGCCGCGGGGCTGGGCGGCAGCGCGAGCGAAAGCTGGTACGTCATCAATGCCGCGCACGAGAACACCGACGGCATCAACGCGTACCGGGGCACGCGCAACTTCGACCCGGACAAGGACGGCTACCGCAACAACTCGCTGACCCTGCAGGGCGGCACGCGCCTTGGCGAACGGTGGGACGCAGACCTTCGCGCATTCCGCGCGGAAGGTCGCAACGAATACGACGGCAGCGCGAACAACGAGGCCGACACGGTGCAGCAGGTCATCGGTGGTCGCGTGCGCTACGTCCGCGACGAGAAGCTGGAAATCACCGCCAGACTTGGCACCAGCGCCGACCTGAGCGAGAACTTCCTCAACGGCGTCTACTCCTCGACATTCGACACGCGACGCGAACTGGGTTCGCTGCAGGCCGACCTGCACGTCGCGTCGGGCCTGCTCACGCTCGGCTTCGACTGGCTCGGCGACAAGGTCCACAGCAACACCGATTACGAACGCGACCGCCGCATCAATCGTGGCGTGTTCGGCCAGTGGCAGCAGACGCTGGGCGCGCAATCCCTGCAGGCCAGCGTGCGTCGCGACGAGGACAGCCAGTTCGGCGGCGAAACCACCGGCAACGTGATGTGGGGTTGGGACGTCACCGATGCGTTGCGCCTGGGCGCCAGCTACGGCACCGCGTTCAAGGCGCCGACGTTCAACGAGCTGTATTTCCCGGGCTATGGAAATCCGGACCTCGGGCCGGAAACCTCGCACAGTGTCGAGCTGAGCCTGCGCGGTGAACACGGATGGGGCGCGTGGTCGCTCAATGCGTTCGAGACCACCATCGACGATCTGATCGCGTTCGACTCGTCGCTGGGCGACATGGGCGGGCCGAACAACATCGATCGCGCGCGCATCCGTGGCGTCGAAGCGGGCGCCGGCGTCACGTGGTGGGGCTGGAACCTGCGCACGAGCCTGACGTGGCTGGATCCGCGCAACGACGGTGACAACCCGAACCACGGCAACGTGCTGCCGCGTCGGGCGAAGCAGTCCGGACGCATCGACGCGGATCGCGGGTTCGGAAAGTTCAGCGTGGGCGCCAGCGTCACCGGGGCGGGGGAGCGTTACGACAACCTCACCAACACCACGCGCATGGGCGGTTACGGCCTGATGGATTTCCGCGCCGGCTACGCCATCACCGATGCGTGGAGTGTACAGGCGTCGCTGCGCAATGCATTCGACAAGCACTACGAGACGGCCGCGCTCTACAACCAGCCCGGACGCACCTGGCTGCTGACGGTGCGCTACCAGCCCGTCGCCCGTTGATCGGTCGACACCACCTGCGAGGTCTGCGATGAAACCCCTGCCACGCCACGTCAACCTGGCCATGTTCGCCGCGTTCGCGGCACTCATGATCGCCACGCGCTTCCATCACTTCGGCGATGTCCTGCATCTGCCCGATGCGTCGATGGCGCTGTTCTTCCTCGGCGGCCTTTACCTTCGCAGGCACTGGGAGTTCGCGGTGTTCATCGCGCTCGCGGTGGCGATCGACTGGGTCGCGATCGAGCACGCCGGCGTCAGCGATTTCTGCGTGACGCCGGCGTACTCGTTCCTGCTGCCGGCCTACGGCGTGCTCTGGTACGCCGGCCGCTTGTACGCGAACCGCTTCGACACGAACCCACGGTCGCTGCTCGGCGCGACGTGCGTCGCACTCGTCGCTTCGTCGCTGTCGTTCGCAATCTCCAATGGCGCGTTCTACTGGCTCGGTGGCCGTTACGCCGATCCGCACTTCGCCCAGTACCTCGCCCGCGCATGGCAATGGGGGCCGCTGTTCGTGCGCACGACGATGGCGTACGTGCTCGTCGCCCTGGTGCTGCATGCGATCGCGGCATTCGCGATGCACTCACGGCCTGCACGCACCACCGACCACTGACCCACGGAGACGACACACCATGTCCGCACTCGCAACGCAGTCAGCACCTCTACTTCCCATCGCCTCCACGCGCATGCAGATCATCGCCGGCGCGTCATTGGCCGCGCTGATGATCGCCACGCGCGGTCAGCACTTCGCCAGCGTGGATGCGCTGCCCAGTGCCTCGTGGGCGGTGTTCTTCCTTGCTGGTGCGTTGCTGCGGCCTATGTGGGCGCTGCCGGCGCTGTTCGTGCTGTCGTCGCTGCTGGATTTCGCCAGCCTCGCGACGGGCACCATCACCGACTGGTGCCTGTCGCCGGCGTACTGGGCCGTTGCGCTGGCCTATGCGGCGCTGTGGCTTGGCGGCGCGCTTTATGCGCGCATGCACCGGGATCGCTGGAGCACCGTCCCGAAGCTGGCGCTGATGCTGGTCGCCACGGCCAGCATCGCGTACCTGATCTCCAAAGGCGGCTTCTACTTCTTCTCGGGCCGCTATCCAGACGCCACGGTGAGCGGATTCATCGCACGCATCCCGCAGTACTACCCGCGCTCGCTCGGGACACTGGCCGGATACGTCGGCGTCGCCTTCCTCGTCAGGGCCGTCGCCATCAGGTTTGCATCGCTGCGCGACGCGCGGGATGCACACGCATGAGCGCCGGCGCGGAGCGCCGCGGCCTCACGCCTGACGAACACCATCGCGAGCGCGCGCAGCGCAAGAAGGAGCTCGTCGATCGCCGCATTGCGCGCGCGACGATCGATCGTGGCGTCGTGGTGGTGAACACCGGAAACGGCAAGGGCAAGAGCTCGTCGGGCTTCGGCATGCTCGCCCGCTCGCTCGGCCACGGCTTCCGTTGCGGGGTTGTGCAGTTCATCAAGGGCAGTTTCTCGACGGGCGAGGAAGTGTTCTTCCGTCGCTTCGACGACCTGGTCGATTACCACGTGATGGGCGAGGGATACACGTGGGAAACGCAGGACCGCGCGCGTGACGTCGCCGCCGCTGCTGCCGCGTGGAACGTCGCCGCCCGCATGCTCGGCGATGCCGACTACGACTTCGTGCTGCTGGACGAGATCAACATCGCGTTGACGAAGCAGTATGTCGCCATCGACGACGTGCTTGCCGCACTGGCGTCGCGACCGCCGAAGCAGCACGTCGTCATCACCGGTCGTGGCGCGCCCGATGCGCTGATCGAGGCCGCCGATACCGTCACCGAGATGCGCGTGGTGAAGCACGCGTTCAAGGCCGGCATCAAGGCGCAGCACGGCATCGAGCTGTGAGCGCGCAGCTTCGCCACTGCCCCGCGTTGCTGGTCTCCGCGCCCGCGTCGGGGCAGGGCAAGACCAGCGTGACGGCCGCGCTGGCGCGCTGGCATGCGCGGCAGGGGCGCCGCGTACGCGTCTTCAAGACCGGGCCCGACTTCCTCGATCCGATGGTGCTTCAACGCGCGAGCGCGGCTCCGGCGTACCAGCTGGACCTCTGGATGAATGGCGAGGCCGACGTTCGAGCGCGTCTTCATGCCGCTGCGGGCGAGGCGGACCTCATCCTCGTCGAAGGCGTGATGGGGCTGTTCGATGGCACACCGTCGAGCGCCGATCTCGCGCGGGCGTTCGGGCTGCCGGTGCTCGCGGTCATCGACGGATCTGCGATGGCGCAGACCTTCGGCGCGCTCGCGACCGGGCTTGCGCGATACCGCGACGGACTGGTGGTGCACGGTGTCGCTGCCAACCGCATCGGCAGTGCGCATCATGCCCGGCTGTTGCGCGAGAGCCTGCCAACGGATCTGCACTGGATGGGCGCGTTGCCGCGAGACGCCGCGCTCGCATTGCCGGAACGGCACCTCGGCCTGGTTTCAGCGGGCGAATTGCCCGACCTGGATGCGCGGCTGGACGCGCTGGCCGACGCGTGGCAGCAACACGCGTCGGTCGCGCTGCCGCCACGCGTGGCATTCGCCTCCAGCGATGCGTCGCCCGTGGCGTCGACCCTGCGCGGCGCGCGCATAGCGATTGCGCGGGACGCGGCGTTCTGCTTCCTGTACCCGGCGAACCTGGATCTGTTGCGCGACGCCGGCGCGGAGCTTGCCTTCTTCTCACCGCTGGCCGGGGACGCGCTGCCGCAGTGCGATGCCGTCTGGCTTCCCGGCGGATATCCCGAACTGCACCTGCACGTGTTGTCGCAGCGCGCCGACCTGCACAGCGCATTGCGCGCGCACTGCGACGCGGGGAAGCCGCTGCTGGCCGAGTGCGGCGGTCTGCTGTTCGTACTGGACAGCCTGGCCGACCGCGATGGCGCGCAGGCGCCGATGGCCGGCCTGCTGCGCGGTCGCGCCACCATGCAGGCGCGACTGGCGGCGCTGGGCCTGCAGTCGGTCGCGCTGCCGGAAGGCACGTTGCGCGGCCACACATTCCACTACGCGAAGGCGATGGTCGAAGCGGACCCCATTGCGTTCGCGGTGAATCCCAACAACGGGCCCAGCGCGGAAGCGGTGTATCGCCAAGGGCGCATGACCGCGAGCTTTGTGCACTTCTATTTCCCGTCCGACCCGCTTGCGGCGACCCGGTTGTTCGCGCCATGAGTCCCGCAGGGCCGGTGCTGGCCGCGGTCGCGCTCGATGCATTGCTGGGCGAGCCGCGGCGTGCGCATCCGCTGGTGATGTTCGGTCGCATCGCCTCGTGCATCGAGCGAAAGCTCCATCGCGACAGTCGCATCGCGGGAGCGGCTGCGTGGCTGCTGGCCGTCGCGCTCCCGGTGCTGGCGACTGCGTTGCTGTCGGCGAACCTGGAGCGGTGGACGTCGTGGATCTTCGCCTCGCTCGTGCTGTACGCCGCGATCGGTCACCGCAGCCTTGCCGATCACGCGGGCCGGGTGGAGTCCTCACTGCGCGCGGGCGATCTGGACGCAGCGCGCCACGCCGTCGGGCGCATGGTCAGCCGCGATGTGGATGCGCTCGACGAATCGCAGGTCGCAGCAGCGGCCACCGAATCGGTGCTGGAGAACGGAAGCGATGCGGTCTTCGGCGCGCTGTTCTGGTTCGTGCTGTTCGGTCCGGCGGGTGCGGTGCTGTACCGGCTCGCGAACACGCTGGATGCCATGTGGGGGTATCGCACGCCGCGGTTCGCGCGTTTCGGCTGGGCGGCGGCACGCATCGACGATGCATTGAACTTCGTGCCCGCGCGGCTCACGGCGCTCACGTATGCGCTGATGGGCGACGGTGCCACCGCGATTCGCTGCTGGCGAACCCAGGCGCCGCAGTGGGACAGCCCCAATGCGGGACCGGTGATGGCAGCCGGCGCCGGTGCGCTGCGTGTACGCCTGGGCGGCGCGGCGCCGTATCACGGTCGATGGGAAGCGCGCCCACTGCTGGGCGAGGGCGGTGCGCCCGATGCCGATTCCATTGCGGCCGCGCTGCGTCTGGTACGGCATGGCGTGTGGCTCTGGCTCGCGTTGATCGTCACCGCAACCGCAGTCCTTGGAGGCATGCATGCTTGAGCACGGTGGCCGGCTTCTGCGCGCGGCGCGTGCCTACGGCATCGCGCCGGAGCGCTGGCTCGACCTGTCCACGGGCATCAGTCCGTTCGCGTGGCCGGTGCCGGCGATTCCCGCGTCCGCGTGGCATCGCCTGCCCGAGGACGATGATGGCCTGGTCGCGGCGGCGCGCGAGTACTACGGCGCGCCCGCGCTGTTGCCCGCGGCCGGTTCGCAGGCGGCGATCCAGACGCTTCCGCGATTGCGCGCGCCATCGCGCATCGGTGTGATCGCACCGGGTTACGCCGAGCACGCGCACGCGTGGCGCGCGGCGGGGCATGCGGTCGAGACCCTCGCGTCGGAAACCCTGTTCGACCAGCACGAACGCTTCGACGTCATCGTGCTGATCCATCCGAACAACCCCGGCGGCGAGCGATTCGGGCGAGAGCGGCTCCTCGGCCTGCACTCGGCTTTGGCCAAGCGCGGTGGCTGGCTTGTCGTGGATGAAGCCTTCATGGACGCAACGCCGGAGGACAGCCTGTGCGACGCGACGGACCGCGATGGCCTGATCGTGTTGCGTTCGGTGGGCAAGTTCTTCGGCCTTGCCGGTGCACGGGCCGGGTTCGTGTGCGCGATGCCTGCGTTGCTGGTCTCGCTGCGCGACCTTCTGGGGCCATGGACCATCGCGGGCCCGAGCCGACACGTGCTGCGCGTCGCGCTGGAGGATCGCCGGTGGCATGCGATGCAACGCGAACGCCTTGCCGCGAGCAGTGCGCGCCTGCAAGCGACGCTGGACGCAGCAGGATTCGCTCCCGACGCGGGATGCGCCTTCTTCCAGTGGAAACGCGATGCGCGCGCGGCCGCCCTGCATGACGCGCTGGCGCGCCGCGGCATCCTCACGCGCCTGTTCGAGACGCCGGCGAGCCTGCGCTTCGGCCTGCCGCCGGACGAGGCCGCGTTCGAACGCCTGCGCGAAGGGCTGTCATCCGCACTGCGGGAGGTTCAGGCATGAGCGCGCGCGTGCTGATGGTGCAGGGCTGCACGTCCGATGCAGGAAAGAGCACGCTGGTTGCCGCATTGTGCCGCTGGCTGCGGCGACGCGGCGCGAGCGTGGCGCCATTCAAGCCGCAGAACATGGCGTTGAATTCCGCGGTCACGGTCGATGGCGGCGAGATCGGACGCGCGCAGGCCGTGCAGGCGCAGGCGTGCGGCATCGCTCCCCACACTGACTTCAATCCCGTGCTGCTCAAGCCCAGCAGCGATACCGGCGCGCAGATCATCATTCACGGCCGCGCGGTCGCCCAGCTGGATGCGCGCGGGTATCACGACTACAAGCGGATCGCGCGCGAAGCGGTGCTCGCCTCGCATGCGCGCCTGTGCGCGCGGTACGAGGCGGTGATCGTCGAGGGCGCGGGAAGCCCGGCGGAGATCAACCTGCGCGAGAACGACATCGCCAACATGGGCTATGCCGAAGCGGTGGATTGCCCGGTCATCCTCGTGGCCGACATCGACCGCGGCGGCGTGTTCGCCCACCTGGTCGGCACGCTCGCGCTGCTCAGTCCCAGCGAACGCGCACGCGTGCAGGGATTCGTCATCAACCGGTTCCGCGGCGATATCGCGCTGCTGGAGCCGGGTCTGGAATGGTTGGAGCGGGAGACCGGAAAGCCCGTACTGGGTGTGCTGCCGTACCTGCACGGGCTTCACCTGGAAGCGGAGGATGCCCTGCCAGCGCCTCGCGACGCAGCGGGCGCGCAGCTGCGCGTGGCCGTGCCGGTGTTGCCACGCATCAGCAACCACACCGACTTCGATGCACTTTGCGCGCACCCGCAGGTCGAGGTGATCTTCGTTGGGCCAGGCGAAACGCCGCCGCCGTGCGACCTGATCGTGTTGCCCGGGAGCAAGGCGACGCGCAGCGACCTGGCGTGGCTGCGTACCAATGGCTGGGAACGCGCGATCGCGCGACACCTGCGCTACGGCGGGAAACTGCTGGGCATCTGCGGCGGCTTCCAGATGCTCGGCCGCGCGGTGCACGACCCGCGCGGCATCGAAGGCGATGCGGGCTCAAGCCCAGGACTGGCGCTGCTCGATCTGCAAACCACGCTTGCGCCGCACAAGCAGCTGCGCAATGTGACCGGCCGCCTCGCGCTGGAAGGGGATGTCCCATTGCGCGGTTACGAGATCCATTGCGGAATCAGCGACGGGCCGGCGTTGACGCGCCCGGCGAGCCTGCTCGATGACGGCCGCGCCGATGGCGCCATCTCAGACGACGGTCAGATCATCGGCACCTATGTGCACGGCGTGTTCGACCATCGCGACGCGCTCGCGGCACTGCTGCGCTGGGCGGGTCTTCGCGATGCGCGAGGCCTCGATATCCAGGCACTTCGCGAGGCATCCATCGAACGTCTCGCCGATGCCATCGATGCGCACCTGGATTGCGAAGCACTGCTTGAATTGCTGGGCGGAGAGCAGGCATGCAGACCCTGATCCTCGGCGGCGCACGTTCGGGAAAGAGCGCGTTGGCCGAGCGCATTGCGATGGAGTCCGGCCGCGAGGTCGTCTACATCGCCACCGCACAACCCGGCGATGCGGAGATGCGCGAGCGCATCGCACACCACCGCTCGCGGCGTCCCGGCCACTGGTTGAGCGTCGAAGAACCTGCCGCGCTGGCGATGACGCTGCGCAATCACGTTGGCAACGAGCGCTGCGTGCTGGTGGATTGCCTGACGCTGTGGCTCAGCAATCTGCTGGCCGATCCGGACGAATCCCGGTTCGGGCGCGAGCGCGATGCACTTCTCGACGTGCTGCCGACGCTGCCCGGCGAGATCGTCCTGGTAAGCAACGAAGTCGGCCTTGGCGTCGTGCCAATGGGCGAACTCACGCGGCGCTTCGTCGATGAAGCCGGGCGCTTGCACCAGGCCATCGCACAACGGTGCGATCGCGTGCTGTTCGTCACGGCCGGCTTGCCGCTGGCACTCAAGGGAAGGTACGAATGAACGATGCATGGTGGTCACGGCCGTGTCCCGCGCCCGATGAAGAAGCTGGGCGCGCGGCGCTTGCGCGGCAGGGCACGCTGACAAAGCCGCGCGGTTCGCTCGGCATGCTGGAGGACGTCGCCGTGCGCTTTGCGGCGTGGCAGGGAACGGAGCGCCCCGGGATCGAGCGTATCTGGATCAGCGTGTTCGCCGCCGATCACGGCGTCGCCGCGGAAGGCGTGTCCGCGTTCCCGCAGGCGGTGACGGGCGAGATGGTGCGCAACTTCGCCAGTGGCGGCGCGGCAGTGGCGGTGCTCGCGCGCCAGCTCGGAGCGCGCCTGGACGTCGTCAACCTCGGCACGGTGAACGACCCCGGGGAGATCCCGAACGTGCACCGCGCGGTGATCGCGTCGTGCACGGCGAACTTCTGCGAGGCGCCGGCGATGACGCACGAGCAGCTACGCGATGCGATGCAGGCAGGCGCCGATCGCGTCGCACTCGCGCTGGACAGTGATGCGGACCTGTTCATCGGTGGCGAGATGGGTATCGGCAACACCACGGCCGCGACCGCGCTGGCCTGCGCCTTGCTTCGGGAGGCGCCCGACGCGTTGGCGGGTGCCGGCACGGGGCTCGATGAAGCCGGCATCGTGCGCAAACGCGACGTCGTGCGGCGCGCACTCGCGCTGCATGGAGGCGACCACGACGCGTTCGAGCAGCTTCGGTGCCTCGGAGGCTTCGAGATCGCCGCGCTCTGCGGCGCGTACCTCGCCGCCGCGCAGGCGCGAATGCCGGTGCTGGTCGACGGGTTCATCACGACGGTCGCGGCGCTCGCAGCGGTGCGAATGAACGAAGGCGTGCGCGACTGGCTCTGCTTCGCGCATCGCTCGCACGAGCGCGGCCACGCGCGCGTGCTGGAGGCGATGCGGGCGCGCCCGATGATCGAGCTGGGTATGCGCCTTGGCGAAGCCAGCGGTGCAGCCGTTGCCGTGCCGTTGCTGCGCATGGCGTGCGCACTGCACCGCGAGATGGCGACGTTCGAGCAGGCCGGCGTTTCGCGCGCATGAACATGGGGACGATCGAGCTGCTGCGCCATGGCGACACCGGGCAGCGCAGTTATCGCGGGCAGCTGGACGATGCGCTGAACGCGCATGGCTGGTCGCAGCTGCGCGAGGCGGTAAAGGGCCTGTCCTGGACGAGGGTCGTGTCGTCGACGTTGCAGCGCTGCGCACGCTTCGCGCACGAACTCGCGCACGAGCGCGGCGTGCCCCTGCAGCTGGACGCACGCCTGGCCGAGTACCACTTCGGCGATTGGCAGGGCGTGCCCATCGAAACGCTGGCGCAGGAGCAGGGCGATGCACTGGGACGATTCTGGGCCGATCCGGTGGCGCATCCACCGCCGGGCGGCGAGAGCTTCGCGCAGTTCCGCGCGCGTCTGTCCACTGCCATGGACGATATCGCGGCCACGGCAACGCAGGAGCGCGTCCTGGTCGTCACGCATGGCGGTGCGATCCGGCTGCTGCGCTGCATCGCCGAGCAACGCGGATTCGGCGACATGGCCGGCATCGACGTGCCGCATGCGTCGTTGCACCCCATCGCGTGGCGCATCGCGTGATGCGCGGGCTGCTCGTCGCGATCGGGTTCCTCACGCGCGTTCCGGTGCCCTCGCGCGTATTCGATGACGCTGCGGCACGTGCACGATCGCTGGCGTGGTACCCGCTGGTGGGCGCGTTGCTCGGCGCGTTGCTCGGCGCTCTGGCATGGGCGCTGCCGGATGCGAAACCGCTGCTGGTCGCGGCGATCGTGCTGGTCGCATGGGTATCGATCACCGGCGCGCTGCACCTGGACGGACTGGCCGACAGCAGCGACGCGTGGATCGGCGGCATGGGTGGCACGTGGGACGAACGCCGCGCGCGGACGCTGGCGATCATGAAGGACCCGCGCTGCGGGCCGGCGGGAGTCACTGCGCTCGCGCTGTTGCTGCTGCTGAAGTTCGCGGCACTGGCGAGCGCCGCGGCCGACGCATGGGCCTGGCTCTGGCTCGCTCCGCTGCTCGCAAGGGCGGCCGCGACGGCGGCCTTCATGGCGACGCCTTACGTTCGCAGCGGCGGACTCGGCAGCGCGCTGGCGGAGGCGCCGCGCGTCGCGTGCGCGCTCGCGCTTGTGTGCGCAACGGCCGCGTGCGCGCTGGCCGGCATGCGGGGCGCGCTGGCCCTGGCGCTTGCAGTCGTCGTGCTGCTGCTGTGGCGGCACGCGTGCATGCGCCGCCTTGGGGGCATCACCGGCGATACGACTGGTGCGCTGATCGAACTGGTCGAAGCGGCGGTGCTGGTCGGCGTCGCGTTGTATCCGGACGCCTGACGTCAGCCTGCATCGCGTCCGGATTCCAGCGCGACCAACCGCGCTTCCAGCGTTGCGACGCGCTGCTCCAGTTCCGCCACGCGTTCGGACATCGGCGACTGCGCGCTGGCGCTGGGCGACGAAGCCTCCATCGCGCTCACATCCGGTTCGCCACACAGCAGATGCGCGAAGCGTTCACCGCGCTGGCCCGCAGACCGTGGCAGCGCGACGACGAGCGCGGGTGCGCGACGCGACAGGCGTTCGAGCGCGTGCTGCACGTCCTCGATGCCTTCGAAGCGCGCAAGCCGGTCGCTGCGCGCCAGCAGCTCGTGCGCCGTCTGCGGGCCGCGCAATGCGAGCAGCGCGAGCAGCGCCGTCTGCGGCTTCGTCAGGCTCAGCACCGCTTCGAGCCGGTGGGAGTAGCGCTCCGCGCGCGCGGTGTGCTGCGACTTCACCCAGCCGCGCGTTTCAAGGCGACGCAACGCATTGCCGACCTCGCCCTGTTCCAGCTCCATCACCGGTTCGCGCGCGGTCTTCTGGTTGCAGGCCAGCACGATCGCGTTGAGCGTCAGCGGATAGGCATCCGGCGTGGTCGCTTCCTTCTCGAAAAGCGACGCCACGATGCGCGCGTCGATCGGCGACAGCAGGGGTTCGTTGTTCTCGCTCATGCGTGCGTCCTCATGCCGTCGCCGGCGGCAGGTGCCTGGAGCCGCGATACGGCGGGGTGGCCATCACCATCTCCGCAAGGCTGTGCGCCAGTTCGCGCTCGGCCATCACCGCGCCGTCGGCGCCGTGTTGCAGCAGGTGCTTCACTTCGGCATCGCTGTGCGCGCGCGCGACGATGGTGAGTGCCGGATTGATCTCGCGCAGGCGCGCGATGATCTCGCCGGCTTCCAGCGCATTGGGAATGGCGACCATCACCGTGGTCGCGCGCTCGGGGGCGGCCTCGCGCAGCACGCGCTCGTTGGCGGCGTTGCCGCGGATCGCCGGAATGCCGGCCGCGCGTGCGCGATTGACCAGGTCTTCCTCGCCGTCGATGACGACCAGTCCGACGCCGCGATCGGTCAGCAGGCGGCCCAGCTCGCTGCCGACGCGGCCGTAGCCGATCTGGATCACGTGGTCGCGAAGGTCGGCGGGAATCGGTGGATACACGTGCTCTTCGACTTCAGCGGCGCGCTTGGCTTCCTCGCGCGCTTCACGTCGATCCAGCCACGTGAACAGGATCGGGTTGACGATGATCGACAGCAGCGCACCGGCGAGGATCAGATCCTGTCCTTCCTTGGGCAGCACTTCCAGCTGCAGGCCCAGGCCGGCGAGGATGAAGGAGAACTCGCCGATCTGCGCAAGGCTGGTGGAAATCAGCAGCGCGGTGTTGTGGGGCTTGCCGAACGCGCGGACGATGGCGTAGGCGGCAATCGACTTGCCCACCACGATGATGAGGAACGTCGCCAGCACCTGCAGCGGACGTTCGATCAGGATCATCGGGTCGAACAGCATGCCGACGGAGACGAAGAACAGCACCGCGAACGCGTCGCGCAGCGGGAGCGTTTCGTTTGCGGCCTGATGGCTGAATTCGGATTCGTTGAGCACCATGCCGGCGAAGAACGCACCCAGCGCGAACGACACGCCGAACAGTCCGGCCGAACCGAACGCGACGCCCAGCGCGATGGCAAGCACGCACAGCGTGAACAGTTCGCGCGAACCGGTGCCGGCCACGCGTTCGAGCACCCACGGGATCACGCGGCGCCCGACGATCAGCATCACCGCGACGAAGCCGCCAACCTTGAAGAGCGTCTTGAACAGCGCTTCCCAGATGTCGGCCGCGCTGGTTTCCGTGCCGCCCTTGAGCAGGCCCGCAAGCGCCGGCAGCAGCACCAGCGCGAGCACCATCGCCAGGTCCTCGACGATGAGCCAGCCCACCGCGATGCGCCCACGGCTGGTTTCGACCAGGCGCCGTTCTTCCAGCGCACGCAGCAGCACCACGGTGCTGGCAACCGAAAGCGACAGTCCGAACACCAGGCCCGCGCCGTGCGACCAGCCCAGCATCAGCGCCATGCCCCAGCCCAGGGCCGTCGCCAGTGCGATCTGCGCCAGCGCGCCGGGCAGGGCGATGGCCTTCACGTCGAGCAGGTCGCGCAGGGAGAAATGCAGTCCCACGCCGAACATCAGCAGGATCACGCCGATCTCGGCCAGCTGCGGTGCCAGGGTCTGGTCGCCCACGAAGCCGGGCGTGAAGGGGCCTGCGACCACGCCGGCGAGCAGGTAGCCGACCAGGGGCGACAGGCGCAGTTTTTGCGCAAGCGCGCCGAAGACGAACGCCAGCACGAAGCCGGCCACGAGGATCGCGATGAGGGACGTGTGGTGCAATAGGTACTCCGATGAGGGATCCCGTTCAGGATGTGGGGCGCGCCCGGTCGATGCAACCTGCGCGTTCCCGCGGCGTCGTCGAGCCAGCAGATTGCGTCAATCCGCGTCAAACGAGGGTCAGGGGCATTGCGGCGCCCGGGCAGCGGGCTGAGCCCTTAGACTACGCGGCCCGGATTGCATCCGATCCCGCTTCCTGCATCCCGCCCGTGATTTCCTTCCGTAATTTCGCCCTCCGTCGTGGCGAGCGCCTGCTGCTGTCCAACGTCGACCTGTCCCTGCACGCCGGCTGGCGGGTGGGCGTGATCGGCCGCAACGGCACCGGCAAGTCGTCGCTGTTCGCCGCATTGCAGGGCGAGGTCGAGGCCGATCGCGGCGACATCGACATTCCCGCGCGCGTGCGCATCGCCAGCGTGGCGCAGGAAACGCCGGCGCTGGACGATCCGGCGCTGGAGTTCGTGCTGTCCGGCGATGCCGCCGTGCACGCGGCCATCGTGATGGAGCGCGAGGCGATGGCGCGCGAGGACTGGGAAGCCGTCGCCGAGGCGCACCACAGGCTCGAAGAGCTCGGCGGCTACGACGCCACCGCGCGCGCCGGCAAGCTGCTGCACGGCCTGGGCTTCACACCCGATACGCACGAGCGCGCGGTGAAGGAGTTCTCCGGCGGCTGGCGCGTGCGCCTGAACCTGGCGCGTGCGCTGATGACGCCCTCGGACCTGCTGCTGCTGGACGAACCGACCAACCACCTCGACCTCGACGCGGTGCTGTGGCTGGAGCAGTGGCTGCTGAAGTATCCCGGGACGCTGCTGTTGATCTCGCACGATCGCGAGTTCCTCGACGAGGTCACCACGCACACGCTCCACCTGCACGACGGCAAGGGCAAGCTCTACACCGGCGACTACACCGCCTTCGAGCGCCAGCGCGCCGAACACCTGCGCCTGCAGCAGATCACGCACGAGAAGGTGCAGGCCGAGCGCGCGCACCTGCAGAGCTTCATCGACCGCTTCAGCGCCAGCGCCGCGAAGGCCAAGCAGGCGCAGTCGCGCGTCAAGCGACTGGCGAAGATGCAGAACACCGAGGCAGTGCGCGTGGAGCGCGCGCTGCGCATCGAGTTCCCCGCGCCGGCGAAGCTGCCGCACGCGCTGCTGCGCCTGATGCATGCCGACTGCGGTTACGGCCAGCACACGGTGCTGGACCAGGTGGGCTTCATCCTCGAAGCCGGCGATCGCGTCGCGCTGCTGGGCCCCAACGGCGCGGGCAAGTCGACGCTGGTGAAGTCGCTGGTCGGCGAGATCCCGCTGCTGTCGGGCGAGCGCGGCGGCCATCCGGACCTGCGCATCGGCTACTTCGCGCAGCACACCGTGGAATCGTTGCGTGAGGGCACCAGCCCGATCGACCACCTGGGCGAAATCGCGCCCGGCGTGTCGACGCAGCAGTTGCGCGACTTCCTGGGCAAGTGGAACTTCCCGGGCGATCGTGCGTTCGAGTCCGTCGACGGGTTCTCCGGTGGCGAGCGCGCGCGACTGGCGCTGGCGCTGATCGCCTGGCGCAAGCCGAACGTGCTGCTGCTGGACGAACCGACCAACCACCTCGACCTGGACATGCGCGAAGCACTGGCCGAAGCGCTGGCGGATTTCCCGGGTGCGATCGTGATGGTGTCGCACGACCGCCACCTCATCGGCCTGGTGTGCGAAACGTTCTGGCGCGTGGCCGATGGCGTCGCGCAGCCGTTCGATGGCGACCTCGACGCGTATGCGGTGTGGCTGCGCACGCGAGATTCCTCTGCGGAGAAGCCGAAGGCGCCGATTGCCGCCGCGCCTGCGCCGAAGACGGCGTCGAAGGGGCCGAAGGTCAACGCGCACAAGCTCGCGCAGGCCGAGGCGCGCGTGGCGGAGCTGGAGTCGAAGCTGCACACGCTGGACCTGGACCTGGCCGATCCGGACTCCTACGCCGGCGGCGGTACCGATACGGCGGCGCTGTCGAAGAAGCGCGAGCAGGTGGCTGCGGAACTGGCGAAGGCCGAAGAGGCGTTGCTGGGGTTGTACGAGGCGTAAGGCCGCCACGGCGCATGGTTTTGTAGCCCGGGTAAGCGCAGCGCACCCAGGTTACAAAGGCGGCGTGGGTCACGCCATCAGCGTTCGACCATTTCCCCGAGCACCGCGCGCCCTTCGATCGCCACGGCGACCGGTTCGCCGTCTTCCACCGTCACGGCCACGTCCATGAAGCCGCCGCGCCCGGCGCCATTGCGCTGGCGTGCGCGCAGGCGCGCTTGCCCGTCGCGTGCCTGCAGCAGGCCGTGCTTCACCAGCCACGCGCCCATTGGACCGTTGGCGTTGCCGGTCACCGGGTCTTCCTCGATGCCGATGCCCGGCGCGAACATGCGGCCGTGCGTCAGCGCGTCGTCGCCATCCCCGGTGTCCAGGGTGAACACGAAATAGCCGCGAGTGCCGCTGCGCCCGTCCAGCGACGCCAGCCGCGCCATGTCCGGGCGCAACGCACGCAGGCGCTCGCGGCTGCGGATCGGCACCATCAGCTTGCCGTGACCGGTGCTGACGAACTGCACCGGGCCGCGCGGATCGAGCTCGTCGAGCGCCAGGCCCAGCGCATCGGCGAGTTCGTGCACCAACGCCTGCGGCAGCGGCGCATCGAAGGTCGGCGCGTTCTGGTGGATGCGAACCACGATCCCGTCGGCGTCCTCGCGCGTTTCCACGTGCTGCACGCCGGCGCCGGTGAGCTGTCGCCGCACGCCGCGTCCGCCGCCTTCCAGCGCCAGCGCGAAATGCGCGCCCACCGTGGCGTGGCCGCAGACCGGCACTTCGATGGTGGGCGAGAAGAACCGCACGTGGACGTCGTGGTCGTCGCCGCGCGCAGGCAGGACGAAGGCGGTCTCGGAATGACCGAGTTCGCGCGCGATTTCCTGCATCTGCGCCTCGGTGAGGCCGCGGGCGTCGGTGACCACGCCGGCGGGGTTGCCCTCGCCGCGCACGGTGGTGAAGGCGTCTATCCGGTAGATGCGCAGCGGAGCCATTCGATGTTCCGGCGGTGGGGGAGGGCGAAGTCTAGGGTGCCCGTCCGGCGCGATGGGGGCGCGGAACGCTGGGTTGCGGGATCGTCGCGGTCGGAAATACCCGGGGCGCAACCGCCGGAGCGCAGGCTCGCGGCCGCGAATCCGCCCGGAACGCTTGAAACCTGCGCATTCGCCGCCAGAATGCCCGCCTGACTTCGCAACGCCCGCCGCGCCCATGCCGATCTACGCCTTCGAATGCGCCGCCTGCGGCCATTCCTTCGACCGCCTGCAGAAGATGTCCGACGCCGACCCGGTGGAATGCCCGGTCTGTGGCGAGCCCCAGGTGCGCCGCCAGCTGACCGCGCCGCAGTTCCGCCTTGCAGGCGGCGGCTGGTACGAGACCGACTTCAAGAAGGACGGCGACAAGAAGCGCAACCTGGCCGATGGCGGCGGTGCTTCGCCCAAGGCCGAGTCCAAGCCGGCCGAGAGCAAGCCGGCGGAGAAAAAGGCCGATACGCCGGCCTCGAAGCCCTCCACCTGAGGTTCCGGGACTCGCGCCATCGGGGGCCTCGCAACGAGGCCCGCGGCTGCCGCTAAAATGCGCAGTTCTCCGGCCATGCGCCGGACCGTGATCCAGCTGTAGCGCAACCCGGAGCCCCCATGCGTACCCATTTCTGCGGCCTCGTCGATGAGGCCCTGATCGGCCAGACCGTCACCCTGTGCGGCTGGGCCGACGTCGCCCGCAACCTCGGCGGCCTTTGCTTCATCGACCTGCGCGACCACGAAGGCATCGTGCAGATCGTGGCCGAGCCGACCACGGATGCGGCGCTGGGCGCGGGCGAGGCCAATGCCGTCGTCATTGCGACCGCCGCGAACGTGGGTTACGAGGACTGCCTGCGCGTCACAGGCGTGGTGCGCAAGCGCCAGGCGGTGAACGAGAAGATCCGCACCGGCCAGGTCGAGGTCGTCGCGACAAAAATCGAAGTGCTGAACAAGGCCGAGCCGCTGCCGTTCCACGCGCACGAGAACCCGGGCGAAGACATCCGCCTGAAGTACCGCTACCTCGACATGCGCCGCCCCGAGATGCAGAAGATGATGCGCACGCGCATCAAGCTGGTGCAGGCGCTGCGTCGTTACCTCGACGAGCGTGGTTTCCAGGACATCGAAACGCCGATCCTGACCAAGGCCACGCCGGAAGGCGCGCGCGATTTCCTCGTGCCGGCGCGCATGCATCCGGGCGAGTTCTACGCGCTGCCGCAGTCGCCGCAGCTGTTCAAGCAGATCCTGATGATGGCCGGTTTCGACCGCTACTATCAGATCGCCCGCTGCTTCCGCGACGAAGCGCTGCGTGCCGACCGCCAGCTGGAATTCACGCAGCTCGACATGGAGTTCGCGTGGGTTTCCGAGCGCGACGTGCAGGACACCGTGGAGGAAATGATCCGCGTGGTGTTCCGCGACGTGATGAACGTCGAACTGGCCAAGCAGTTCCCGCGCATGACCTACGCCGAGGCGATGCGCCGCTACGGTTCGGACAAGCCGGACCTGCGCATCTCGCTGGAATTGACCGACATCGCGCAGCTGGTGAAATCGTGCGAATTCAAGGTCTTCACCGACTGGGCTAACCACGAGGACGGCCGCGTCGTCGCGCTGCGCGTGCCGGGCGCCTCGACGCTCAGCCGCAAGCAGATCGACGACTACGCCGCCTACGTCGGCAAGTACGGCGCGAAGGGTCTGGCGTGGATGAAGGTCGAGGACGCAGCAAAGGGCCGCGAAGGCATCAATTCGCCGATCGCGAAGTTCCTGGACGACGCGACGCTCGCCGCCATCGTGCAGGCCACCGGCGCGACCAGCGGCGATGCCATCTTCTTCGGCGCGGCGACGTACAAGTCTGCGTCCGACTTCATGGGCGCGCTGCGTTTGAAGGTCGCCAAGGACCTCGGCCTCGTCGCACAGGGCTGGGCCCCGCTGTGGGTCACCGACTTCCCGATGTTCGAGTGGGACGACGAAGAAAACCGCTACGTCGCGCTGCATCACCCGTTCACGGCGCCGGCGGTCGATTCGATCGACGACCTCCGCGCCAACGCGAAGACCGCCGTGTCACGCGGCTACGACATGGTGCTCAACGGCAACGAGATCGGCGGCGGTTCCATCCGTATCCACAATTCGCAGATGCAGAGCGCGGTGTTCGAACTGCTGGGCATCGGTGCGGAAGAAGCCGAAGGCAAGTTCGGTTTCCTGCTCGACGCGCTGCGCTTCGGCGCGCCGCCGCACGGCGGCATCGCGTTCGGCATCGACCGCATCGCCGCGCTGATGGCCGGCACCGAGTCGATCCGCGACGTGATCGCGTTCCCCAAGACGACCTCCGCGCAGTGCCTGATGACCGGCGCGCCGTCGTCGGTGCCGGACGCCCAGCTGGCGGAAGTGCACATCCAGATCCGTGAAAAGCAGGAAGGGAAGTAAACGATGAGCGAAGTTCCGTTTGACCTCGAGTGGGAAGCCCTTGGCGAAACCGGTTCGGCCGCGGGTGCGGGCTTCACGACCGAGCGCGCGCAGGTGTTCGGCGGCTGGCTGGTGCGCACGCGCGTCGGCGCGGTCGTGGCCTCGCTGACGTTCGTGCCGGACGACCAGTTCCGCTGGGACGGTGAGGATTTCGGCGACGAGTACGAAGAAGAAGACGAAGACGCCGAAGAAGACGAGGAAGACGAAGAGGAAGGCGAGGAAGAAGACGAAGAGGACGGCGAGTAACGATGCAGCTGCGCCGCGCGGTTCCGGCTGACGCGCAAGCGTTGTCGACGCTGTCCGCGGCGTGCTTCACGCAGACCTTCGGCCATCTGTATCCGCCGCAGGATCTGTCGCATTTCCTCGACGAGGCCTACGCCGTGACGGCGTGGGCCTCGTTGCTTTCCGATCCCGCGTACGCGACGTGGCTGCTGGAAAGCGGCGGTATCGCCATCGGTTACGCCACCGCGGGCACGTGCGCGTTGCCGCACGCGGACGTCGCACCGGGCGATGGCGAGCTCAAACGCCTGTACGTGCTGCGCGAACACCAGGGCGGCGGCCGTGGTTCGCGCCTGTTCGACGCCGCGCTGGCCTGGCTGCTGCGCGATGGCCCGCGCACGCTGTGGATCGGCGTGTGGAGCGAGAACTTCGGTGCGCAGCGGTTCTATGCGCGGCACGGGTTCGAGCGCGTGGGCGCTTACGATTTCGTGGTCGGCAGCACGCGCGACCACGAGCTCATCCTGCGACGGACGGCGTAGGGCCAGCCTCTCCCGCGGCGGAACGGGCAGGGCGACCGGGCTTGCGCTGGACAGGTCTCGCCCACACCCACCTCTCCATGACCGACCACGCGCAAACCCGCCGGGTCCTGCTGATCCACGGCCTGTGGATGCCCCGCCTGTCCATGCACTGGCTGGCGCGGCGCCTGCGCGAGGCGGGCTTCGAGGCGGACATGTTCGGCTATCCCACCGTCGCCGGTTGGCCCGAGGCCACGCTGCCGATCCTGGCCAAACGCCTGCGCGAGCGCCCGGCGCATGTCCTGGCCCACAGCCTGGGCGGCCTGGTGACCCTGCGCGCGCTGGAGCTCCAGCCGGATCTTCCCGTTCGCCGTGTCGTCTGCCTGGGCTCCCCCCTGCGCGGCAGCGCGGCGGCCCAGACGCTGTCCGGGCAGCCGTGGGGCAAGCCGTACCTGGGGCGCAGCGCCCGCCTGCTGCGCAGCGGTTGCCAGCCGTGGCGCGGGCCGGCCGAAGTCGGCATGGTCGCCGGCCGCACGCCGATGGGGCTGGGCCGCTATTTCGGCCGATTCGAGGGCGAGAACGACGGCACCGTGTCGGTCGACGAAACCCGCCTGGACGGGCTGGCCGACCACGTGGTGATCCCCACCAGCCACAGCGGAATGCTGTTCTCGCCCGATGCGCTGCACCTGGCCGTGGGTTTCTTCCGCGACGGCCGCTTCCCGGCGCGCGGAACTGTGCGCTCGTTCGAGTAAAATTCCCCGATCACACGATTGAAAGCTGGACGGTTCCATGGGCAGAGGTCCCTCCATCGAGGCGCGCAAGAACGCGGTCGACGCGCAGCGCGGCAAGATCTTCACCAAGATCATTCGCGAGATCGGCGTCGCCGCTCGCGGCGGCGGGGGTGATCCGTCGGGTAATCCGCGCCTGCGCGCGGCGGTCGACAAGGCGTTGTCGGTGAACATGTCCAAGGATGTGATCGAGCGCGCCATCAAGAAGGCCACCGGCGAGCTGGAAGGCGTGGTCTACGAGGAAATCCGCTACGAGGGCTACGCCCCGGGCGGTGTGGCGGTCATCGTGGACTGCCTGACCGACAACAAGGTCCGCACCGTGGCCGACGTGCGCCACGCGTTCGGCAAGTTCGGCGGCAACCTGGGCACCGACGGCTCGGTGTCCTTCATGTTCAAGAAGGTCGGCGTCCTGTCGTTTGCCTCCGGGGCGGACGAGGACAAGGTCACCGAGCTGGCCATCGAGGCCGGCGCCGACGACGTGGTCGTCTACGACGACGGCGCGATCGACGTGGTCACCGCGCCGGACGCCTTCGCGGGCGTGAAGTCCGCGATGGACGCCGCGGGCCTTTCCGCCGACATCGCCGAAGTGACGATGCGCGCGGACAACGACATCGCCGTCGCCGGCGAGACCGCGCAGCAGGTGGTCAAGCTGCTGCGCTGGCTGGAAGACATGGACGACGTGCAGAACGTCTATTCCAACGCCGACCTCGACGAGGGTGCCTACGCCTGATGGCGTAAGCTCGACACGTGATCCGAATTCTCGGAATCGACCCGGGCTCGCAGCGCACCGGCGTCGGCGTCATAGACGTCGCCGCCGACGGGCGCTGTACCTACGTGCACGCGCAGGCGCTCGTGCTGCTGGAGGCGGAGGATTTTCCCTCGCGCCTGGGCCTGCTCTGCGACGGACTGGAAGCGCTGCTGGATCAATGGCAGCCGCAGCAGGTCGCGATCGAGACGGTCTTCATGGCGAAGTCCGCGACCTCGGCGCTGAAGCTCGGCCACGCGCGCGGCGCGGCGCTGGCGACCGTCGTGCGCCGTCGCCTGCCGGTCAACGAGTACGCGCCGCGCGTGATCAAGCAGTCGCTGGTCGGCCGCGGCGCCGCCGACAAGGAGCAGGTCCAGCACATGGTGCGCCTGCTGTTGAACCTGCCCGGCATGAAGCTGCAGGCCGACGCCGCCGACGCGCTGGCCATCGCGCTCACCCACGCCCACATGAGCGCCACGGCGACGAGAACCGGTGTGGCGACCCATCTTTTGAGGAGACGCGGCGCGTGATCGGAAGGTTGAAAGGCATTCTCGTCATGAAGCAGCCGCCCTGGCTGGTCGTCGACGTCCACGGCGTCGGCTATGAGCTCGAGGCGCCGATGAGCACCTTCTATGACCTGCCTGAACCCGGCCGCGAGGTCGCGCTGTTCACGCATTACGCGCAGAAGGAAGACAGCGTCTCGCTGTACGGCTTCCTGCGCGAGGGCGAACGCCGGCTGTTCCGCGACGTGCAGAAGGTGTCCGGCATCGGCGCGAAGATCGCGCTGGCGGTGCTTTCGGGCGTTTCGGTGGATGAATTCGCCCGCCTGGTGCAGGCCGGCGACGTCACCGCCCTCACGCGCATCCCGGGCATCGGCAAGAAGACCGCCGAGCGCATGGTGGTAGAACTTCGCGACCGCGCGGCGGACCTGGCCGGCGTGGGCGCGACGCTGAGCGCCCCGGGCGGCGCGGCCGACCCGCAGAGCGAGGCGGTCATCGCCCTGCAGCAACTGGGCTACAAGCCAGCCGAGGCCGTGCGCATGGCGCGCGAGGCCACCGAGGCTGGCGACGACGCTGCCGCCATCATCCGCAAAGCGCTAAAGTCCGCGCTTCGCTGACGCACCCCTACGAACCGCAGCGCTCCGGCGCTGCCCTGCGAACCCATCCATGTCCCATTCCCCAACCGATTCGCGCAGCCACGGTCATGGCAACAAGGGCCTGGCCGGCCTGATCGTCGGCGCGATCGGCGTCGTCTTCGGCGACATCGGCACCAGCCCGCTGTACACGCTGAAAGAGGCGTTCTCGCCGCACTTCGCCCAGCAACTGGGCATGGTGGTGGACGAGGCGACCGTGCTGGGCATGCTGTCGCTGGTGTTCTGGGCGCTGATGATCGTGGTCACGCTGAAGTACGTGACCATCATCATGCGCGCCGACAACCAGGGCGAGGGCGGCATCATGGCGTTGATGGCGCTGGCCCAGCGCACGCTGGCGAAGGGCTCGCGATCGGCTTACGTGGTGGGCATCCTCGGCATCTTCGGCGCTTCGCTGTTCTTCGGGGACAGCGTCATCACGCCGGCCATCACCGTGCTGGGCGCGGTGGAAGGCCTGGAGATCGCGGCGCCCGGCCTTCATCGGTTCATCGTGCCGTTGTCGGTGGTGATCCTGGTGCTGGTGTTCCTGGCGCAGCGTTTCGGCACCGAGAAGGTCGGCCGCGTGTTCGGGCCGGTGATGCTGGTGTGGTTCCTGTCGCTGGCGGCGATCGGCATCTACAACATCGTGAAGGCTCCGGCCGTGGTGGCCGCGCTGAACCCGATGTGGGGCATGCGCTTCTTCATGGAGCATGGCGGCCTGTCGGTGATGATCCTGGGCGTGGTGGTGCTGGCCGTGACCGGCGGCGAGGCGCTGTACGCCGACATGGGCCACTTCGGCGCCCGACCCATCCGCCACGGCTGGTACTTCATGGTGCTGCCGTGCCTGACGCTGAATTACCTGGGGCAGGGCGCGTTCGTGCTGGCGCATCCGGAAGCGGTGAAGAACCCGTTCTTCGAAGCCGTGCCGCCGTGGGCGCTGTACCCGATGATCGTGCTGGCGACGATGGCGGCGGTGATCGCATCCCAGGCGGTGATCACCGGCGCATTCTCGGTGGCGAGGCAGGCGATGCAGCTGGGCTTCCTGCCACGCATGCAGATCAAGCACACCTCGCACGAAACCATCGGCCAGATCTACGTGCCGGGCATCAACTGGCTGCTGATGGTGACGGTGCTGGTCGTGGTGCTGATGTTCCGCAGTTCCACCGCGCTGGCCACGGCCTACGGCATCTCGGTGTCGGCGACGATGCTCATCGACACGCTGCTGCTGGCGCTGGTCGCCCGCGCGCTGTGGCCGCGCTGGCGCACCTGGGTGCTGCCGCTATGCCTGGTGTTCTTCATCGTCGACGTGGGCTTCGTGGTCGCCAACGGCGCGAAGTTCTTCGACGGCGCGTGGTTCCCGCTGCTGCTGGGCCTGGTCGTGTTCACCCTGCTGCGCACCTGGCGTCGCGGCCGCGAGCTGCTGCATGACGAGGTGCGCAAGGAAGGCATCGGCCTGGACAGCTTCATCCCCGGCCTGATGCTGGCCCCGCCCGTGCGCGTGCCGGGCACGGCGATCTTCATGACCGCCGACAAGGGTGTGGTGCCGCACGCGCTGCTGCACAACCTCAAGCACAACAAAGTGCTGCACGAGCGCAACGTATTCCTGACGGTGGAAACGCTCAACATCCCGTACGCGCCCAAGGAAAAGCGCCTGAAGATCGAGTCGATCGCCGGCGAGGACTTCTACCGCGTGCTGATCCGCTTCGGCTTCATGGAAGTGCCCGACGTGCCTCTGGCGCTGATGCGCTCGTGCGATGCCGGCGGCACCTATTTCGATCCGATGGACACCACGTATTTCGCCAGTCGCGAGACGGTGGTGGCCAGCCGCCACCGCGGCATGCCGATCTGGCGCGACCGCCTGTTCGCCTTCATGCACCGCAATGCCGCACCGGCGACGGGCTTTTTCCGCATCCCGGGCAACCGGTTGGTGGAGCTGGGCGCGCAGGTCGAGATCTGACCGGCACGGAGCGTGCCACCAGCCCCTTGTGAGGCGCGTCGCTGTGCCACATGCGCCACGCATGCGAACATAAGCGGATGAACGATTCCCGCATCATCGCCGCCGGCGCCACGCGCGAGGACGAGGCCATCGAGGCCTCGATCCGGCCCAAGCGCCTGGACGAGTACCTCGGCCAGCAGCCGGTGCGCGAGCAGATGAAGATCTACATCGAGGCGGCCAAGGCGCGCGGCGAGGCGCTGGACCACGTCCTCATCTTCGGGCCGCCGGGCCTTGGCAAGACCACGCTGAGCCACGTCATCGCCAACGAGCTGGGCGTGAACCTGCGCCAGACGTCGGGCCCGGTGATCGAGAAGGCCGGCGACCTGGCCGCGCTGCTGACCAACCTGCAGCCGCACGACGTGTTGTTTGTCGACGAAATCCACCGCTTGTCCCCGGCCATCGAGGAAGTGCTGTATCCGGCGATGGAGGACTACCAGATCGACATCATGATCGGCGAGGGCCCGGCCGCGCGCTCGATCAAGCTCGACCTGCCGCCTTTCACCCTCATCGGCGCGACTACGCGCGCGGGCCTTCTGACTGCGCCGCTGCGCGACCGTTTCGGCATCGTGCAGCGACTGGAGTTCTACAACGCCGAGGAACTCACCCGCATCGTGCGGCGTTCGGCGCAGATCCTGGGCATCGCATGCGAGCCCGAAGGCGCGGCGGAAATCGCCAAGCGCTCGCGCGGCACGCCGCGCATCGCCAACCGCCTGCTGCGCCGCGTGCGCGATTACGCGCAGGTGCGCGCCGGTGGCGACATCACGCGCGACGTGGCGGACGCCGCGATGGCGATGCTGAAAGTCGACCCCGAAGGCTTCGATGAAATCGACCGCCGGCTGCTGCACACCATCGTCGATGCCTTCGATGGCGGGCCAGTGGGCGTGGAATCGCTGGCCGCGGCGCTGAGCGAGGAACGCGGCACCATCGAGGATGTCATCGAGCCGTACCTGATCCAGCAGGGCTTCCTGGTCCGCACCGCCCGCGGCCGCATGGCCACGCCCAAGGCGTACCGCCACATCGGCCTGAAGCCCAAGCCCGGTACGGGCGGGCTGTTCGAGGAGGGCTGACATGACGGGTGATGCAAGGATTGGGGCGACGTTCAGTTGGCCGACACGCGTGTATTGGGAAGATACCGACGCGGGTGGGGTGGTCTATCACGCGCAGTACCTGGCCTTCATGGAGCGCGCCCGCACCGAATGGATGCGCGCCCACGGCTACGGCCAGGAACTGTTGCGACGCGAGCACGACCTGGTGTTCGCGGTGCGCGCGATGCAGATCGATTTCCTCAAACCGGCGCGATTGGACGATGCGCTGGCGGTGGAGGTCGAGTTGACGCAATGCCGCCGTGCCAGCGCGGTGTTCGCGCAGACGGTTCGCCGTGGCGATGAGGTGCTGCTCACCGCGCAGGTGCGCGTAGCCGCCCTCGATGCCGGGGGGTTTCGACCGCGCGGAATCCCCTCGCCGTTGCTGGATGAGTTGCAGGCGCTCGAACGGCCGCGCTGAGCGCGACGTTCCGGCGTTCACCCCGAACGCGATACACGTTCGTTACAGACACCAAGTTGCAGACAGTCCCGCTCGACGGGCACGGAGAACCAAGCATGACGCCACTGCTGACCGCGCTGCAGGCCACCACGGTCGAGGCCCTTCCGGAAGACGCCGCCAACGCCGCGGGCAACACCGCCCAGGCCGTGGCCGCCAGTGTCACCGGCGACAACAGCCTCAACCTGCTCACGCTGGTGCTGCATGCCAGTATTCCCGTGCAGCTGGTGATGCTGCTGCTGCTGTTCGGCTCGATCGCCTCGTGGGTGATCATCTTCCGCAAGAAGCGCGTGCTCGATCGTGCCGCGCGCGAGGCCGACCACTTCGAGGAACGCTTCTGGTCCGGCGCCGAGCTGTCCAAGCTCTATGCAGGCTCGACCGAGCGCAATCGCGACATCTCCGGCCTGGAAGCGATCTTCGAAGCCGGCTTCCGCGAGTTCAGCCGCCTGCGCCAGCGTCGTGGTTCCGACAGTCGCATGCAGCTGGAAGGCGCGCAGCGCGCCATGCGCGCCACCGGTTCGCGCGAGGTGGACGGCCTGGAACACAACCTCGAATTCCTCGCCAACGTGGGTTCGATCAGCCCGTACGTCGGCCTGTTCGGCACGGTGTGGGGCATCATGATTTCGTTCCAGGGCCTGGCGAACATGAAGGAGGCGACCATCGCCACCGTCGCGCCGGGTATTTCCGAAGCGCTGATCGCCACCGCGATGGGCCTGTTCGCCGCGATTCCGGCGGTGTGGGCGTACAACCGCTTCGCGACCAAGGTGGAGCGCATCGCCGTTCGTTACGACGCGTTCTCCGAAGAGTTCTCGTCCATCCTGCAGCGCCAGGTCGACGAGGCGTAACGCCATGGCCGGGATCCGCCGCCACCGCAAGCGCAAGCTCAAGGCCGAGATCAACGTCGTGCCGTACATCGACGTCATGCTCGTGCTGCTCATCATCTTCATGGTCACCGCGCCCCTGTTGAACCTGGGCGTGGACATTGACCTGCCGCAGTCCAACGCCAAGTCGATCCAGGAGAAGAAGGATCCGGTGATCGTCAGCGTCGACGCATCGGGCAACTACTTCCTGACGGTGAAGTCCGGCAGCAACGAGGCCGTGACGGCCGAAACGCTCGCGGCAAAGGTGCGTGGCATCGTGTCGCAGAACCCGGACGTGGCGGTTTTCGTGGCCGGTGACGCCAAGGCCAACTACCAGAAGGTGATGGACGCGCTGGTGCTGCTGCAGGGTGCCAACGTCAAGAAGGTCGGCCTGATGAGCCAGCCCGATCAGGCCACGCAGGGCCAGGCCGCGCAGGGCCGTCGCTGATGCGGGAAACGCGCGCAGACACAACGCAGGCGGTGATCGCGGCGCTGATGCTTCACGCGCTGCTTTTCCTGCTGATGTTCATCGGCCTGTGGTGGACGCGCACCAACGCGCCGGTGTCGGTGGCCGGTTCGCCCGTGGCCGCCGAACTGATCGACGCCAACGCGCTCTCGCCCGCGATGCAGCGCACGCTGCGCGACCGCCCCAAGCCGGTGGAGGAAGAAATCCCACCGCCGCCGGAGCCGGAGGAAACCGCGCCGTTGCCCCAGCCGCTGCCCGAGCCGGTACCGCAGGACGCCGTCGCGCCGCCGCAGCAGCAGGCGCAGGACTTCATTCCCGTGCCCGATACCGAGAACAAGGAAGCGGTGGTCGAAACGCCGACCCCGACGCCGGCCGAAGAGAAGAAGGCGCAGGAGCTCAAGCGCAAGCAGGAGCAGGTCGACCTGACCGAACAGAAGCGCCAGCAGGAAGTGGAACAGCAGCGCCGCCTGGCCGAACAGCAGGACCAGGAGCGCCAGCAGAAGCTGGCCGAGATCCGCAAGAAGCGCGAACAGGCCGCGCGTGAGGCCAACCTGGCCGAACAGCGCTTGAAGCAGATCGCCGATGTGCGCTCGCGCCAGGCGTCCGAAACGTCGCCCAGCAGTGGCAGCGATGCCGCGAGCCCGCCGCCGGGCAACAACGGTGTCGATACGGGACTGCAGGGCCGCTACATCGCGGCTATCCAGGAGGCGGTCCTGTCGAAGTGGACACGCCCGGAGACCGTTCCATTGGGCTCGCGCTGCCGCATCGTTATCAAGCAAGTGATAGGTGGATCGGTCATTTCGGCGGAAGTGTCCGAACCTTGCTCTTACGATGAGGCGGGCCGGCGTTCGATCGAGGCTGCGGTCCTGAAGGCTCAGCCGCTTCCTTACGCAGGTTTCGAAACGGTGTTCAACCGCCAACTGAACATCAACTTCACCGCCCAGGACCGTTGAGGCCGCCTGCGGGCGGTCGCCGGGTCCGGAGCGGGGTTCAGCTTTGAGGCGGCGTTCACCTGCCGGCGTTAACAATTACAAAGCTGAACGGATTGGCCCACGCCGACCCGCCGACCGATTGGATTGACGACTGGAGTGCCGATGAAACGATCCCTCGCCTGGCTGGCTTCACTGCTCGCCCTCTTGCTGCCCCTGTCCGCGATGGCCCAGCAAGGCCTCGAGATCGACATCGTCGGCGGCAACGCCGCGGCCCTGCCGATCGCCGTCGTGCCGATGCCCTACCAGGGCAGCGCGGCCGCACCGCAGACGGATGTCTCCGAAGTGGTCGCCGCCGACCTTGCCCGATCGGGCCAGTTCCGCCCGCTTCCGGTGGGCGATATCGTGGAGAAACCCACGCGCGGCGGCGAGATCAACTACCCGACGTGGCGTGCGCTCAACCAGGACTACATCGTGGTTGGTCGCGTGCTCGATGCCGGTGCCGGCAGCTTCCGTGTCGAGTACGAACTGTTCGACGTGGCCAAGCAGCAGCGCCTGCTGGGCTTCGCGCTGACTGCACGCGCCAACGCGATGCGCGATGTCGCGCACCAGGTCGCCGACGCCGTGTACGAGAAGATCACCGGCGTGCGCGGCGCGTTTTTCACCCGCATCGCCTATGTCACCGCCACGGGCACCGGTCGCGCGGCGCAGTACGCGCTGATGGTCGCCGACTCGGACGGCTTCAATCCGCAGACGGTCGTGCGTTCGCCCGAGCCGCTGCTGTCGCCGTCGTGGAGCCCGGATGGCAACCGCCTTGCCTACGTCAGTTTCGAAGGCGGCAACTCCTCGATCTACATCCAGAACATCTCCACCGGTGCGCGCGAGCTCATCGCCAAGTTCCGTGGCATCAACGGTGCGCCGTCGTTCTCGCCCGACGGCCGCCGCCTGGCACTGACGCTGTCGCGTACGGGTAACCCCGAGATCTACGTGATGGACCTGGGCAGCAAGAACCTGACCCAGCTGACCAACCACTTCGCCATCGACACCGAACCGACCTGGAGCGCCGACGGCGGCACGATCTACTTCACCTCCGATCGTGGTGGTCGTCCGCAGATCTATTCGGTTCCCTCCAGTGGTGGCAGCGCGACGCGCGTGACCTTCCAGGGCAGCTACAACGCCAGCGCCAGCGTGTCGGCCGACGGCAAGAAGATCGCCACCGCCCAGGGCGCCGGCAACAACTACCGAATCGCACTGATGGACAGCAGCCTCGGTGCTGCGCGGTGGAGCACACTTTCGCCAGGCTCCCTCGACGAGTCGCCGAGCTTTGCCCCTAACGGCGCGATGATCCTTTATGCTGCGCGCGAGGGCCGCCGGGGCGTGCTCTACGCCGTATCGTCCGACGGCCGGGTGCGCCAGCGCCTGGTGCTGGCGGATGGGGACGTGCGTGAGCCGGCTTGGGGGCCGTTCCGTTTGCCGCGCTGAAATAACGAAAGCGGTATTCCTAGCTGTTTTGCCCCGATCTGTCCCACGCCCGATTCGACGAGGAACATAAATGAATAACACCACTCGCATCCTGCTGACCGCCGTGCTGTGCACCGCGGCCGTGGCCTGCACCAAGAAGGTCAAGGAAACCCCGGTCGCCGAGACCACCCCGCCGCCGGCCCAGACCGAGCAGCCGACCACCTCGGGCGTCTACGGCCCGGCCGACCTCGACACCGACGCTTGCCTGCGCCAGCGCGTTGTCTACTTCGACTTCGACCAGGACACCCTGCGTCCGGAGTTCCAGGCCATCGTCGGTTGCCACGCCAAGTACCTGCGTGACCGTCCGTCCTCGCGCATGACGCTGGAAGGCCACGCCGACGAGCGCGGCAGCCGCGAGTACAACCTGGGTCTGGGCGAGCGCCGCGGCAATGCCGTGTCGTCGGCCGTGCAGGCCAACGGTGGCTCGGGCAGCCAGATCACCGTGACCAGCTACGGCGAAGAGCGTCCGGTCTGCACCGACTCGAACGAAGATTGCTGGGCCAAGAACCGTCGCGTCGAGATCGTCTACACCGCGAAGTAAGCGTTGATGATCCGCACGACCGTACTCGCTATGGCATTCGCGGCGACCCTCGGGGTCGCCGCGCCTGCTGCTGCGCAGCGCGCCAGCCTGGCCGACCGCGTGACTGTTCTCGAACAGCAGGCGGCCAACAACCAGGGCAACGTCGACCTTCTCAACCAGGTCACCCAGCTGCGTAACGAGATCCAGTCCCTGCGTTCGCAGGTCGAGGAACTGCAGCAGCAGAACCAGCAGCTGCTGCAGAGCTCCAAGGCCCAGTACCTGGACCTGGATGGTCGCATCAACCGGTTGGAGAGCGGCGCGGTCGTCCCGCCCGCTCCCAACGCAGCGCCGGCGCCGGCGGGCTCCAAGCCCTCGGCGCCGTCGGCTGCTGCCAAGGACCGCCAGCCGGCGGTCTACGGCGACAAGGGCGCCATCGCCAAGAGCGCCGACGAGCGCACCGCCTACGACGCCGCGTTCAATGCCCTCAAGGGCGGCGACTACGTCGAATCGGCCCGTCTGTTCCAGGCCTTCATCGAGACCCACCCGGAAGGCGCGTACACGCCCAACGCCCTGTATTGGCTGGGCGAAAGCTACTACGTCACCCAGAACTACCAGATGGCGCAGGTGCAGTTCCAGTCGTTGCTGGACCGCTACCCCACCCACGACAAGGCCCCGGGCGCCATGCTCAAGATCGGCCTGTCGCAGTTCAACCAGAAGCAGGTCGAGGCCGCCGAGCGCACGCTCGCCGATGTCTCCAGCAAGTACCCCGGCACCGACGCCGCCCGCACCGCCAGCGACCGCCTGAACGCGATCCAGCTCGGCCGGCTGCGCTGATCCGCTAAAATGGCGGCATGAACGCCGTCCCCCTCGATGCGGCCGTCGCATCGCCCGACCGGCTGCGCATCACCGAAATCTTCCTGTCCCTGCAGGGCGAGGCCCGCGCGATCGGCTGGCCGACGGTTTTCGTACGCCTTACCGGTTGCCCGCTGCGCTGCCAATACTGCGACACCGCCTACGCCTTCCACGGAGGGGACTGGTGGCAAGTCGATGACATCCTCAGCGAAGTCGCCAGCCACGGTGCGCGCCACGTCTGCGTGACCGGCGGCGAGCCGCTGTCGCAGAAGCGCTGCATCGGCCTGCTGCAGCGCCTGTGCGACGCCGGCTACGAAGTCTCGCTGGAAACCTCCGGCGCCATCGACATCAGCGACGTCGACCCGCGCGTGTCTCGCGTGCTCGACATCAAGACGCCCGGCTCGATGGAAGTGCATCGCAACCTGTGGTCGAACCTGCCGTTGCTCACGCCGCATGACCAGGTGAAGTTCGTCATCTGCTCGCGCGAAGACTACGACTGGGCGAAGGACATCGTCGCCCAGCACCGCCTGACCGACGTGTGCGACGTGCTGTTCTCGCCCAGCTTCACGCAGATCAAGCCCAGCGACCTGGCCGACTGGATCGTCGCCGACCGCCTGCCGGTGCGATTCCAGCTGCAACTGCACAAGATTCTGTGGAACGACGAACCTGGGCGCTGAGCCGGTTCGTCCTCAAGGAAAACCCATGAAAAATGCTGTCGTCCTGGTTTCGGGCGGGATGGACTCCGCCGTCGTCGTCGCCATCGCCCGCGCGCAGGGCTTCGCCGTGCATGCGCTCAGCGTTCGCTACGGTCAGCGCCATACGTCCGAACTCGACGCCGCGCAGCGCGTTGCAGACTCGCTGGGCGCCGTGGCGCACAAGACCGTCAACGTCGACCTGCGCAGCATCGGCGGCTCGGCGCTCACCGATGAAACCATCAGCGTGCCCACCGACGCCGACGGCCACGCCGTGGGGCAGGACGCACCGAAGGATGCGATTCCGGTGACCTACGTCCCCGCCCGCAACACCATCATGCTGTCGGTCGCGCTGGGCTGGGCCGAAGTGCTGGGCGCGAACGATCTCTTCTGTGGCGTCAACGCCGTGGATTATTCCGGCTACCCGGATTGCCGCCCCGAATTCATCGAAGCCTTCGAGAAGCTCGCCAACCTGGCCACCAAGGCTGGCGTAGAGGGCGCAGGCATCCGCGTGCATGCGCCGCTGCAGTTCATGAGCAAGGCCGACATCGTGCGCGAAGGCATGCGCCTGGGCGTGGATTTCGCGCAGACCGTGTCGTGCTACCAGGCCGACGACGAAGGCCGCGCCTGCGGCCACTGCGACGCCTGCCGCCTGCGCGCGGAGGGTTTCGCCGCCGCCGGCGTCGCCGACCCCACGCGTTACATCTGAGCCACGCGCCTGCCACGCGCGGCGCGCGTCACCTGCACCATCACGGCGCCCTGCGCTAGAATGCACGCCCCGGCGCAACGCCGGGATTGTGTCCGCACCGCGGGCGCCGAGTTTCAAGTGGGCCGTTAGCTCAGTCGGTAGAGCATCGGACTTTTAATCCGCTGGTCGATGGTTCGAATCCATCACGGCCCACCATCTGGATCAATACCCTACGAACGCAACAGGTCTTGCCACCTATGTGCGTGCTCTGCTCACGGTGCTCCCAGCGTTCCGCGCAAGGAGTACAGCGGCTCGAGCAGCCACTCATAGAGCCGACGTCGCTCGCTCAGGATGTCAGCGTCCAGCAACATTCCAGGCCGCAGCGCCTCAGGCTTGCCGTAAGCAGTGACGGCCTGAGCATCTATCTCCACAAGGACGCGATAGTAGGGTTCGGTGGCCTGTCCGCTACCTGCAAGTGCGCTGGATTCCCCCGGATTGACGGTGCTTCGCGAGACACGGGCGACGCGGCCGACGTGGTGGCCAAACTTCTGGTACGGATACGCCTGATAGCGCAACAGCACCGTGTTGCCCGGCTCCACAAAACCGATGGCACGACTCGGCACCAGCAACTGGGCCTCGAGTGTGGAGTCTTGTGGCAATAGGCTGAGCAAGGGTTGACCAGCCTGGACTGCCTGACCGGGTTCGACCAGGCGACTGGCCACCAGCCCGCTCACCGGGGCTTTGACCAGCAGCTCGCCGCTGGTTTCCTGCTGCACCCGCTCCTGACCAATCAAGGCCCGATCCCGCTCTGTCGCAGCCACCTGCGCAGCGCGCTGGGTCGGCAACTCCTGAAGCGTCTGCTCCATCTGTGCAATACCGCGGCGGATCGATGTAGCCTGGCGTTCCAGCGCTTGCTGTTCGTTAACCAGTTCCAGGACGGCTTGCTCCTGCTGATCGATCTGAACCTCGCTGACATACTTCTCGCCGGCGATGCGGCGGTAACGATCCACAATCTCCCGGCCAAGTCGGACTTGCTCTCGGCGAGTCTCGACGGCCTGCTCGATCTGACGCAGCTCCTGTCGGGTCGTGGCCAGCTGCCGACGGGTGCCGGACAGCCGCGCGTCGATCTGTGCCACCTGCGACTGGCCGAGCGATGTCACGATGGCGGCACGAACCTTCAGCCCTTCGCGGATCGCCGCCAACGAATCCTGACCATCCGCCATCGCGCGCGGAATCTCTATCCGGATCAGCGCGAAGTTGCGGTAAACCCGGTCGCCCTCGGAAGGGAACACTTCCGCCACCACACCTGCGGCGGGCGACACCACGGTGGACAAGCCGAGATTGGGAATGAGCTGACCGGTGACTCGAGAGCGGCGACTGTACTCACCTAGAAATAGGAATGCGACGATGACCGCGGCAGCGAAAATCGCGAATGCCGATAGGAGCCACAATCGAGGCGGTTGCGCCAGCGAGATGCCCCCCAACTGGCTCCTGCGCTTGGCTTCCAAGACTTCGGAGCGGAATAGGCTTTCGCTCATACGGCGGCGCTCGCTTGGTACGAGAGCAGCCCAATGCCCACGAGCATGAAAGTGCTACTACTGACCCATAGCACTAACCCCGCCGGATACAGGTAGCGGCCGGCCCACAAAATGGGCGCGAACGTCAGGAAGCCGACTCCGGATCTCCGAATGAAAGGCCCCTTCGCCAGCATGTTCAGCACGACAGTGGCGTAGAAGCCGGCGCCAGCTGGCGATGCAAGCAGAAAGTCCATGCCAATCTCCACTTACGCCACCGGCTCAGATGCGTGTGAGCGTGCACGTTCTCGTTGTGGCCAAAGTTCCTGCACAACGCATCCGCCATGCATCACGAGCACGCGGTCCGCACTGGCAATGGTCTCGGGGCGGTGCGCGATGATGATCCGGGTAAGCTTCATGTCACGTATGGCCTCGTTTACCAAACGCTCGCGCTCTACGTCGAGGTGGCTCGTGGCTTCGTCCAGGAACAGGATCCGCGGCTGGCGATAAAGCGCGCGGGCCAAGATCACTCGTTGTTTCTGGCCGCCAGACAGCGTGGTGCCCATGTCGCCAATCAAGCTGTGGTAGCTCATCGGCATGGTCAGGATCTCGTCGTGAATCGACGCAAGGCGCGCAGCTTCCTCTACGCGCTCCTGGTCGTACCCGTCATCACCGAAGGCAATGTTCTCGGCGATGCTGCCTGCGAAGAGTTGGTCGTCCTGCATCACCGCCCCGACCATCTGCCGGTAACGCTGGTGCCCCAGACGATCGATCTCCCAACCGTCCAGGGCGATAGAACCCCGGGTGGTGGCAAGCAGGCCCAGCAGCAGTTTGACCAGGGTAGTCTTGCCGCAACCGGACGCGCCGACGATGGCGACTGACTCGCCATCCTCGACAGTGAAGCTGCAGTCCTTGAGCACCCACGGCTCCCCTTCGGCGTAGCGGAAGCTGAGCCCAACGACATCCAGTCGTGCTCTCATCGGCACCCCCGTGACCGTCCCGATCCCTTCTTGGTTCCGCTCCGGTTCCGCCAGGACGATATCGGCGAGCCGCTCGCCGTGTAGGCGAAGCATCCGGAACTCGACCCATTTGTCGATCAACCCCGACACGCGCTGGGCGAACTGGTCCTTGTAGGCCAGATAAGCCACCAGCATGCCGACTGAAAACACGCTCTGGAGGGCGAGAACCGCGCCAATCCAGATGACTGCGATGCGCTCGACACCGAAGATGAGCTGGCTAGCGGAGCTGAAGCCCAAGCCGAAGCGGGCCAGCTTCACATCCTGATTGACCGTGTCGTGCATCAGGTTCAGATAGGTCGACCGACGCACCGGCTCGCAACTGGCAACCTTTACCGACTGGATCCCTCGGATGGACTCCAGCAGGTGAGTCTGCTGCTTAGCTGCCTTGACCAACTGTTGCTCGGTGCCATCTCGCACCGGCCGGTACACCGCCCCACGCAGGGCCAGATAGAGGGTCACCGCCAGCAGAGTGACCAGCGCCAGCTTCCAGCTGTACAGCAGCATCATGCCGAGCGTGACCACGGCCATGAGCCCGTCGATGATCGCCTCGACGAAGCTGGTGGTCAGGGTTTTCTGGATCGACTGCACCGCGGCCATCCGCGAAGTGACGTCGCCAAGGTGACGCTTCTCGAAAAAGTCCAGCGGCAACTTGAGCAGATGGACAAAGACGTTCCCCATCCACTGCAGACCCAAACGCGTCGAGAGATAGACCACCGACCAGCCGCGCAGTAGACCGATGGCGACTTGAAGCAGTAGGGCCAAGCCGAATCCGAGGCCAAGCACGGTAAGCAGGTCGCGATCGGCTGACACCAAGACCTGATCGACGATCCACTGCATGAAGAACGGCGTCAGCAAAGCGAACACCTGTAGTGCGAGCGACAGCAGTCCTATTAGCGCGAGCGAGCGCCACAGTCCCGTCACGCGACCGGTAAGCTGACGCACGGAAATGGAAGGTGCGGACTTCTGGGATTGGAACTCGATTGTGGGGGTTAGCTCCAACGCAATGCCGGTGAAGTGTTCGGACACTTCAGCTAAAGAATGAACTCGCTTACCGAGGGCCGGATCGTGGATGGTTGCTTTGCCACGACCCATCTTCCTCAACACCACGAAGTGACTAAGATCCCAATGCAAAATGCACGGTGACTGCAGTTGGGAAAGGTGCTTCAGCTCCAATCGCAACGGGCGGCAGGCAAACCCGAGATCGCCTGCAATCGCGATCAGGTGCTGTAGGCTCGCACCCTTCAGCGAAAGCGGATATCGGTTACGCAATTCGCGTACTCCGACTCGCCTTCCGTGGTGCGAGGCGACCATAGCCAAGCATGCCAACCCGCACTCGGTGGCCTCAGACTGCATTTGGTGCCGCATTGTGTCCTTACCGTAAGCAAAGATTGCCTTGGTCGATAAGCTATTCGCCGCGATCGTGCGCGCCAGGCGACGGCGCTTTCGCGTACTTGATCATTGGCCCGATCTCCGAGTCATCCCAGCCTTCATGCTGATCCATCCATTGAATTGCCAGACGCACCCAAATAGCCAGCAATGCATATCCGCCAGTCATGTATGACGAGATTCCAAACAGTGAGATTCGCTGCAATGAAAAGCAGACGGCCAAGACCACAATGGCCCAGAACGACCGCATAGCGGTACGACGGCTGTCGGAGCGAGCCAACGCCCATCGAACCCAATGTGGAATCCTTCTTGAGTTCGTCGACATCAGAAACTCTCGTTGCGTTCGAGGGCGCCAGATGACGCCCTCGAACAAGAGGGTTAGAACGCGCGGGTGTAGACCAACTGCTTAGCCCAGCCAGTCGCCCAAGTCAGGAAATTGCGCTGGCTACTCGCTACGCTGCTCCCGTACGCCTCGCCCAGCGAGTAGGCGAGATCGTCACCGCCAGCCCCAGAAATCTGTGCAACTTCATTGGTTGTCAGCTCACGCATGTACTTACTCCTTCTGATAAGGGGGCTTTAGTTGGCCATGGTGCGGTTGTAGCCGTCGCGGTAGCCTTGGTAGAACTGCCAGCCAACATTGGCCAGTCCCCAAGCAATACCGATCGCCAGGATCGGGTTGCCGCCACTGACTGCCTTGATCTCTTCCTGATTCAGTTGACGCATGAACATGACTCCTTCATTTGCGAAGTGACTTGCTGAATAGCTCAGCGAGCACGACTAAATCACCGAGCACCATTCGGTGCATATGAGAAGAATCTGAAAATTGCGCCCGCAGAGTTCACGCGCCGACCAATCAAGTCCACTCATCTAGCTCAAGACTCGAACCGCCGAGCGAACAGCTTCATGCGCCGAGCTGGAAGGTCGGGGCGCCGAGCAAAGAGCTCCACGCGTCGAGCCCAAAGCTCGGGGCGCCCAATAAATAGCTTCAAGCGTCGAGCTAAAAGGTAGGGCGCCGAGCAAATAACTCCACGCGCCGAGTTCAAAGGTCGGACCGCCGAGCAAATAACTCCACGCGCCGAGTTCAAAGCTCGGGCCGCCGAGCAAATAACTCCACGCGCCGAGTTCAAAGCTCGGGCCGCCGAGCAAGTAGCTCCACGCGCCGAGTTCGAAGCTCGGACCGCCGAGCAGCTACCTCGACGTGCCGAGATCAAAGCTCGGGCCGCCGAGCAAATAACTCCATGCGCCGAGCTCAAAGGTCGGAGATCGCATCACCGGGCAAAACGCACGGCATGTCGGCTGAAAGAAAATGGCGCGCCGGGCGAAGCCGGACGCGCCATGGGTGACCCTATCGGATGGCCACGAGGGCAGCGTACGTCAGCCGTTCTCCGAAGGCTCCTGCGACGTCGTGTCGCGCCCACCACTGCGCGTGAACCGCGCCGACAAGGCCTGTCGCGTGCCTTTCAGCGACTCGCTGCGGCCGGAAACCTTGAGGAGGCTGTAGCCTTCCAACGCAACCGACATGAGGTCGCTGCCAAGCGCCAGAACCGAATCTTCAGCGCGTTCCGTCAGCTGTTGCAGCTGGAGCAAGCGGGGACGCAACGCGTCTAGCGCGGCCAGGTCCGTTTGCGCTTCGGCGAGGCCCAGGTTTGGGGGGACAATCTGTGGATTGGCTATCAGCACAGCCAGCGTCTGCCGGCAAAACGCCTCGGACTTGCCACCCATCTTCGCCAGCCCGCGTCGCTGATGCGTCTGAAGTGACACCATCGGCGCAAACAGCCGCCGTAACGTCTCCAGCGCGCCGTCCATTTCCAGTAGGTCGGTGGGCGAGAAGGTCATCGAAATCAGGTTCTGCATGGAATCTCCATATAGTGGGACGTCCGCAGTCTTCGCGGACGACACGAGCTTTCGAGACACTCGCTCTACGGTCTGTCGGGAAAGCGAGCGAGTGGGTGTCAGGATTCTCTTCTTGGGGGGCGACGATTTCGCATTGCGCGTGCAGTCCTCGCTGCACTGCTGTCCGACGAGGACGGATGCTAATGTCCGCTTCCATAGCGGATATTTCGGGGCCTCGGCTAAATGATGAGATTCGTCACTGCGATGTTCCTGACGTTCCTTTCCACTGCGTGTTCCGCACAAGATCCGAACAAGAGGGCAGTCGAAGGACGGCTGACGCAACTTGCCGGTGAGAATGCGGTTGCCTGTGGTCTCGTTAGGCAAGGCCAAGACCCGACGTCGGCATGGCGTTGTGCCCAGGAGAGCGATGCGGCCCGGAAGCCGTTCTGGCTTGCCGTGGAAGAGCGCCCCACGGATTCGGCGGTATGGCACGCGGTCACCAGAACTGCGTCGGGCAGTCGGCTCGTCATCTTCTACACCAGCAACAACTACGGTCGCCGGGAGTTCGAACCGCACTTCAGCGAGCACGAGTGCTCGGAGCCGTTCCAGTTCTTCGAGAGACAGATGTTCACCCTGCGATGTGGGCCGGACGTGCCGTAGCGGCTGAATCAGAGCCATCGCGCCAGGAATCACCGCTCCTGGCCGATAGCGGACACTACGGCGACGAGAGCACATTGGTTCAGTGACGGCCAGCGCCACCACCAGTGCGCGTACCAACTGGGAGGATTCCTGATGAGCATTCTTGTGGCTGGCTTGATGATTGCTGGGCTTTTCGGAGTGCTTGCTTTCCCGGCGTTGCATTACGCCAAGCGCGCTGGGGTGTTGTCGTTCTCCGAGCTCGCACTTCCAATCGCCCCAGCCATTTGCTTCCTCATCGGACTCCAGGCTCTCAACGCTCCGGCGCAGGTTGGGTACGCATTTGTCATCGGCCCGATTCTTTGCAGCGTTATTTCGCTGATACTGCTTTACGTGCGAGTCTTCGCGTTCGGCTCATTGAAAGCTCAGCCAAGGCTGGCTGGCTTCATCCTGGTTGCAGCTTGCCTCGCAGCATTGATTCTTGGGGTGACTGTGCCTCCCTGGTACGACTAAACCCAGGCTTCGCACTGCGGCGAGTCCACCGCCCGGCGGCTACGGGCCGATAGCGGTCATATGGCCCGGCGGTGCTAATGTCCGCTTGCGACCCGAAGCGGTCACTCTCGTACACCTAAGATTTGCGATCCGGTTGAGGTAGCTGTGAGGTCAAGCATTGGATTCCGCCTGAAGTTGGCTCAGCATCTCGCTACCGCGGTCGGTTGGCTCTCGCTGTTTCTGTACTCCGTGTACGTGCTCATCGAGAAGTTGGTAACGCCAGAACAGGCGAATCCGTTTCATCTGGTCGCTCCAGTGGCACTGCTGCTGCTTGTCTCAATTCGCGCATGGCGCCGCTATCTACACGTAAGGTCTACCAGCCCAGCCTGAGCGCCTTGCATCTGCGCCTCCTGGCATGGGGCGGGATGTCTGCTATCTGGCCGATAGCAGACGCTCGGCCGGGACGGCCGGCTGCCGGGCTGCTAATGTCCGCTTTCGACCCAAAGCGGACATTGCGATGGCGCTGCCTGCTGGTCAGCCGGCGGGCGACTGGACATCAATCGAGCACCTTGAGCCGACATGCACGACTACCGCTCGTACCAAGACAACCTTTCGCTGGCATGCGCTCTATTCTCGCGCGCCGTTCAAGAGATGAGCCTCACGCCCGATCAGGCGCTTGGGTATTGCGTGGACGAGATCGAACCCGCTAGATCGCGCGACGAGTTGACTCGCGTGCTTCTGCACACGGCGATTATGCGTAGCGGCATTCGATTTGGTATCTCGCCGCTGTCTGATGGCGACCCGTTCTCTGTCGATCTGCGGGACGACCTTGGAGCATGCTTGGGTGGCCTGATGAGGGAGCGTTTGGCCTCGCTCGGTGCGTATCCCTCAGACATCGACACGGTGCTTGCGGATGTGGCGCTGATCAGTCGACTGCTTGAGCTTCCCTGGCCAATGTCCGCTTCTGGCCGATAGCGGACGTCGGACAGGACGGCTGGCGGCCGGGCTGCTAACGTCCGCTTTCGACCCAAAGCAGCCATTCGCTGGGTCCGCAGGTTCGCGTATCGAGTGATGAGGGGAAGAATGAGATACTGGCTTGGGCTGATTGCATTGTTCCTCATCGGCTGCGCTCACACGGACGGTGCATCGGTCCTCGTTGAGCCTGGCACTGCGGCTGTTTCTCCGGACGGAACACTTCGTGAGTCCATTGGCATCGAGACACTCGGCGGAGTGTTCACTCCGTTGCTCGCCAAGGGTTGCAAGGTCCCGTGTTCGCGCTCCCAGAACTTCAGCACTGCCGAGGACGGCCAAGGCCAGATCCTTCTCCACCTTTTTCGCGGGGACGCGGCTCTCACCAAATCCACGCATCCTCTGGGCAACTTCCAGATCATTGGTATCTCCTCCGCGCCGCGCGGAGAGCCCAACATTGGCGTGGAATTCATAGCGGATGAAGATGGAATCACGCTCAGGGCCGTAGACAACAATGGCAGCTCTCGCCTGTCCATTGCTCGCGTTGCCCCCTGACCACCATTCAAAGCCGCGGTCACTTGGAAGGGCGGCTGACTGCACTGGATGTCCGCTTCTGACCGATAGCGGACATTCGGCCGAGAAGGATCCGGGCGACGATGCTAACGTCCGCTTTCGACCCGAAGCGGTCATTCCCGCGCGTCGTTCTTGGCTGACGGCTCATCCACGTTCGGCGCGTCAAGCGCTGCATTACTCGTTGGGAGTCAGATGAAGAGCAGATCACTGCGAATCCTGTTTGGAGCCGTAGCTTTCGGCATGATTGGGCTGTTCTGCGGAGTTTTTCTGTCGTTGGTGCTGATGGGGCCCGACGCGGTTATGAAGGGGTGGCACGTTGGGTATTGGGTTGGCTTTGCAATCGGCTTGCCGATTTCCATGAAGTACATGAAGTAGGCTGCGAATGTCCGCTTCTGGCCGATAGCGGACGTTCGGACAGGACGGCTGGCGGCCGGGCTGCTAACGTCCGCTTTCGACCCATAGCGGTCGTCCGACTACTCTGTCTGGTGCGCCGATGATTGGTATCGAACTCTTACAAGCATTTGCCAGCCTCTGTCTCGCTGGGCTGATCGCCCTCTACCTGCATACGTTCTACAAGTTTCACCAATTGGTCCAGGCCGAGCGCCCGGAGTGGGTCGACCGTAAAGTTTCACTTAGCATCTTTTATCGGGGATTTCCGCGCATTAGTGACCCCAACGTCACTCTGGCGGTGATTGGCATCGTGCTCAGCTCGCGCGTTCGGGAACTGGGCTCACCAGTGGCGCGCGCATATGCGATTCGAATACGCCTGCTGCTTGCCGTCATCCCGAGCATGTTCTTATTGATCGTTATCGCAGACGCATCCCGCGGAGCCTGAGACGTCCGCTTCTGGCCGATAGCGGACTTCGGTTATCCCGAACGGTCGTGCACATCATCGGGATGCACCCGATACAGATGCGCCGGGCACGAGAAAGCAGGCTCGCGATCCCGCGGCAATGTGTCCCAATGGCCCTGCGCGGAATTGCTCGCGCTCTGGTCCAGATGCCAGGCCTGGATGCGTGCACCCGCGGCGAATGCGGCGCGTAGCGTGGCGTATGGGTCGATGCGGTTCATGTGGGGTCCTCGTGGTGCTTGGAGCGATGCGTCTGCATCGTCAGGGCACACGATGACCCCGGCGCGTCCCAGAGGTTGAGACGTCCGCGCCATGGCGTTGGAAGCAGTTCATCTGCGGCGGAAAGGCCACGCCGGCAGGAAGAATGACGATGCATGCGGCGGTCAGCGCCGCATGCATCGCGAAGGCGCGCTTACTTCAGCGCGTCCTTGAGGGCCTTGCCCGGCTTGAACGCCGGCACGATGGTCGCCGGGATCACGATGTCCTCGCCCGTCTTCGGGTTGCGGCCGGTACGGCCGGCGCGGTTGCGCGCCTCGAAGGTGCCGAAGCCCACCAGCGTCACGGCTTCGCCGTTCTTCAGGGTGGCGGTCACGGACTCGACCAGCGCGTTCAGCGCGGCTTCGGCCTGGGTCTTCGTGAGCTGCGAACGCTCGGCGATGGATTCGACCAGCTGTGCCTTGTTCATGCGGATTCCTGCTTGGAAGGGCCGCGTAGCATACAGGCAAGCCGCCGGTGACGCCCCCTCAGCCCGGCCGCCGCTGGGGCCAGGGCGCAATTTTCCAGTCGATGCACAGCATCGGGTGGCGGTCCTCGAACACCGGCCGGCGGGCGCGGCCACGGGTCGAAATCCGGTATCAGAACTCCAGCGTCATCCCGGTCACGCGCATCCGGTGGGCGTACGCGCCGATGTAGACGGGCGGGTGGCCGGCATGGATGGCCCCGGCGAAAGTGGCCCTCTGCGCCTTGAACCGCGGCCGCCGCGGCTGTCGCGCTGACGATGGAACCGGTGCCTCCATGAGGACGAACCGCTGCACATGCACCTGCTCCATGCTCCGCGCCACGTGAGCGCGACGGTTGCGGGCGGGCAGCAGCGAAAGCAGCCGTCGCGGCTCACCGCGGTGGCCGTGCACGATCTGCAACGTCAGTCGTCGCCGCTCGCCAGGCTCGCCACCGCGGTGCTGCTTCGTTCGAAACGCGGGAGCGCATCGCGCGTATCGAACCAGGGTACGCGCGATCCGGTCCACACATGGTCGTCGATGCGCACGCGTGCCGGTTCGTCCAGGCTGCCGATGCACACCTGCACGCGATCGGCCAGCACGTCCTCGCGCATGCCCAACGTGCTGCCGCACCGCGAGCAGAAACCGCGTTCGGCATTTGCCGAAGAGCGGAACCACGAAGGCATTTCGCCCAGCCATTGGAATGATTCGATGGGGAAATGCACGAATGCCAGCGCCGGCGCGCCCGAATGACGGCGGCACATGCGGCAATGACACATCACGCCGCGCACCGGCTGTGCCTGCGCACGGTAGCGGACCGCGCCGCACAGGCAACCCCCTTCGAAAACCGATTCATCCGACATGACGCTGCTCCGTTGAGGCGTACGGACCAGCCCTTGTCGGCTCATCCCGTACTGGTCCGGGGGTAGTGCCGCATCGCCTCGTTGGCGCGTTCCCACGGCAGCTTGTGTTCGATCCAGATTTCCTTGGTCGGCGGGAACTGTTCCGGCGCATCCAGCGTGGCGGTGGTGATGTCGATGCTGTCCACGTCGTCGTCGTGCCGGTAGGTCAGTTGCGTGCCGCACACGCCGCAGAACGTGCGCATCACCTGGGGCGAGGAACGGTAACGCACCGGCATGCCGCGGCTGAAGACCAGGCTGTTGACGTGGAAGGTCGACCACGCAACGGACGGTGCGCCGCTCGCCCGCCGGCAGCTGCGGCAGTGGCAGATGCTGCGCGACACCGGTGGCGCCGTGGCGCGGTAGCGCACGGCTCCGCACAGGCAGCCGCCTTCGATGGACATTCCCATATTCGCCTCCACGACCCTGACGTGGCGGAGGATCAGGCTATCCCGGGGAGTGTGTGGAGCGCGCGAGGGCGCTGCGGAGGTATGCCGCTGAACTAGAATTGGCGGATGAGACGTGAAATCGCCAGCTTTGCCGTCGCCGGGGTCCTTGGATTCGTGGTAGACACCGGAGGTCTGTACGCAGCACTTGCGCTCGGCGCCGGGTACTTTGTAGGAAGATTCTGCTCCTTCACGCTTGCTGTCTGGGTCACCTGGCAGTTCAACCGCCGGTATACGTTCCGCAATGGTCGGGGCGAATCTGCGTTGAAGGAGTGGCTGCGGTACTTGCTGGCGATGTCAGCAGGTGGAGTGACGAACCTGATCGCATACAGTGCTTCCGTGATGATGCTGCCAAAGACGCAATGGCTGCCCTTCATTGCAGTAGCGATCGGTGCCGCCCTCGGCATGGTGCTTAACTTTGTCAGCGCGAAGTGGTGGGTGTTTCGTAGTTCCGTTTGACGAACTGGGCAGCAAGGGCCCGGCATAGGGTTAGGGTTCACCCTACGCGGCGTCGAACAACTGCTGCAACACCGCCTCGCCGTAGCGATCCAGCTTGCTCGCGCCGATGCCCGGTACGCGCGCGAGCTCGTCCAGGTCGTCCGGCGCGGCCTGCGCGATGGCGCGCAGGGTGCTGTCGTGGAAGATCACGTAGGCCGGCACGTTCTGCTCGCGCGCCATGTTGCTGCGCCATTCGCGCAGGGCGTCGAAGCGCAGTTGCGAATCCGGATCCAGGTCGATGGCGATGGCCGCCGACGACCCGCCGCGCGTGCGGCGTCCGCGCGTGGGCTTTTCGGGCTCGTGGCGGAAACGCAGTTCCACCTCGCCGCGTAGCACCGGCCCGCTCAGCGTGGTCAGGCGCAGCGCGCCGTGGTGTTCGACGTCGGCTTCCAGCAGGCCACCGGCGACGAGCTGGCGGAACACGCCGCGCCACTGGCGCTCATCCAGGTCGTTGCCGATTGCCCACGTGCTGAGGGTTTCGTGGTTCCACTGCTTCACCTTGTCGGTCGACATGCCGCGCAGCACGTCGATGACATGCCCGGCGCCGAAACGCTGCCCGGTGCGATACACGCACGACAGCGCCTTGCGCGCGGCCTGCGTGCCGTCCCAGCTGCGCGGCGGTTCCAGGCAGTTGTCGCAGTTGCCGCATGCGCCACCGTGCGCTTCGCCGAACCAGCCCAGCAGCGCCTGGCGACGGCACTGCGTGGATTCGCAATAGCCCAGCAACGCGTCGAGCTTGCGCAGCTCCAGCCGCTTGCGTTCTTCGCCCGCTTCGCCCTGCTGGATCAGCTGGCGCAGGTTCACCACGTCGCCCAGGCCGTAGCTGAGCCAGACTTCCGCCGCTTCGCCATCGCGACCGGCGCGACCGGTTTCCTGGTAGTAGCCTTCGATCGACTTGGGCAGGTCCACATGCGCGACGAAGCGCACGTCCGGCTTGTCGATGCCCATGCCGAAGGCGATGGTCGCCACCATCACGATGCCGTCCTGCTGCAGGAAACGCCGTTGGTTGCCCGCGCGCAGTGTGGAATCCATGCCGGCGTGATAGGGCAGGGCATTGATGCCGGCCGCCTGCAGCTGCTCGGCGACCGATTCCACGCGCTTGCGCGAGAAGGCGTAGACGATGCCGCTTTCGCCGCGATGGGCGTCCAGGAAATCCAGCAACTGCCGCACACCGCCGCCATCCTTGTGGACGATGCGGTAGCGCAGGTTCGGGCGATCGAACGAGCTGACGAACTGGCGCGCGTCTTCAAGCGCAAGCCGCTCGGCAATCTCGCGCCGCGTCGGCGCATCGGCTGTCGCGGTCAGTGCAATGCGCGGAATGTCCGGCCAGCGCTCGTGCAGCACGGTGAGCTGGCGGTATTCCGGGCGGAAATCGTGGCCCCACTGCGAGACGCAGTGCGCTTCGTCGATGGCGAACAGCGCGATGCGCGCACGGTCCAGCAGCGAGAGGAAGCGGTTGGTCAGCAGCCGCTCGGGTGCGACGTAGAGCAGGTCCAGTTCGCCCGCCAGCAACTGGCGTTCGACGTCGGCCGCGTCGTTCGCGTCCAGCGTGGAATTCAGATAGGCCGCGCGCACGCCCAGCTGGCGCAGCGCCTCCACCTGGTCCTGCATCAGCGCGATCAGCGGCGACACCACCAGCGCACAGCCCTCGCGCAGCAGCGCAGGCAACTGGTAGCACAGCGACTTGCCGCCGCCGGTGGGCATGAGGACGAGGGCATCGCCACCGCCGGTGACGTGTTCGACGATCTGCCGTTGTTCGCCGCGGAAGCCGGGGTGGCCGAACACGCGGCGGAGCAGATCGAGTGCGGGGTCTGACATGCGCCTAGTTTAGCCGGGGCGCTGTCGCAGGAGCTGGGAAAACTGCGGGAATCCGCGTCGGGATGGCCCATCGCGGCGTATCGGGCCGCTCCGGCGCGGATGGATGCGACCGGAAAGAACGCGGCCCGAGCGACGGGCGCTCGGGCCGGTGTTCAGGCGGGCCGGTTGAATCAGCGCCGCGGCGCCGCCATCACTCCAGCAGCGAGCGCAGCATCCACGCGTACTTCTCGTGGGTCTGCAGGCGCTGGGTCATCAGGTCGACCGTCGGGTCGTCGCCGGCCTCGTCGGCGGTCTTGAGGACCTTGCGTGCGGTGCGGGCCACGGCCTCGTTGCCGGCGACCAGCTGGCGGACCATTTCCTTCCAGTCCGGCGCTTCGGTCAGGCCCGGTTCCTCGGGGATCGAGCTGAGGCGGATGAACTCCGCATACGAACCCGGCGCGTTGAAGCCCAGCGCACGGATGCGTTCGGCGGTCTCGTCCAGGGCGTTCCACTGCTCGGTGTACTGGCCTTCGAACATCACGTGCAGGCTGTTGAACATCGGCCCGGTGATGTTCCAGTGGAAGTTGTGGGTCTTCAGGTACAGCGTGAAGCTGTCCGAGAGGAAGCGCGACAGGCCTTCGGAGATCTTCTTCCGATCGCCGCCGCTGATGCCGATGTCGATGGCCTGGCCGCTGGCGGTCGGCGTGAGCGGGGACTTGGCGGTCTTCTCGGGCTTTGCAGGTTTTGCGTTCTTGGCTTTGGCCATTGCAGTTCTCCCTTCGATCATGGCTTGCGGCGACAATAGGCCATGCCGTCCGCGACGTGGGTGGGTAATTTCAGGCAGTGCAGATGAAGTCTATGGACCCGGCGGAGTCTAGTCAGGGAAATGTCAGCAATGCGTTACGCCAGGCCCGGCGCGCCATCGATGGCGCGCTGAGTCGCGACCGTGGACGCCTGCATGGATTGTGGTCGCGCTGGAACTCAAAGCCCAGCGATGCCCGCGTGCGCGATGCCTTCGCGCAGGCGCTGGCGGCCTCGGTGGCGCAGCGCGAAGCCCGCACCGCGGCGCTGCCTGCCGCCCCCGTCGCGCCCGACCTGCCCATTGCGGCAAAGGCCGACGAGATCGTCGAGCTGATCCGGGCGCACCAGGTGGTGGTGATCGCCGGCGAAACCGGCTCGGGCAAGACCACCCAGCTGCCCAAGCTGTGCCTGGCCGCCGGCCGGGGCGCGGCGGGCATGATCGGCTGCACCCAGCCGCGCCGCATCGCCGCGCGTGCGGTGGCACGCCGCGTGGCCGAGGAACTCCAGACCCAGCTCGGCGGCGCCGTCGGCTACCAGGTGCGCTTCACCGAGAACGTCGGCGAGCAGACCGCGGTGAAGTTCATGACCGACGGCATCCTGCTGGCCGAGATCCAGTCCGACCGCTGGCTGTCGCAGTACGACACCATCCTCATCGATGAGGCGCACGAGCGCAGCCTCAACATCGACTTCCTGCTGGGCTACCTCAAGCAGCTGCTGGAAAAACGCAAGGACCTGAAGGTCATCGTCACCTCCGCGACGATCGACACCGAACGCTTCGCCGCGCATTTCGGCGGCGCGCCGGTGGTCAACGTGGAAGGTCGCAGCTATCCGGTGTCGGTGCGGTATCGCCCGCTGGAAGGCGAGAGCGACGAAGGCGGCGACCGCACCACCAACGACGGCATCGTATCCGCGTGCGACGAGATCACGCGCGAAGACCCGCGCGGCGACGTGCTGATCTTCCTGCCTGGCGAACGCGAGATCCGCGACGCGCACCTGTCGCTGGAACGCCGCAAGTACCGCGAAACCGAAGTGCTGCCGCTGTATGCGCGCCTGTCGGTGCGCGACCAGGACCGCGTGTTCAATCCCGGCACGAAGCGCCGCATCGTGCTGGCCACCAACGTCGCGGAAACCTCGCTGACGGTGCCGCGCATCCGTTACGTCGTCGACCCGGGCCTGGCGCGCGTGAAGCGCTACAGCCCGCGCGGCAAGCTCGATCGCCTGCACATCGAACCGGTGAGCCAGGCCAGCGCCGACCAGCGCAAGGGCCGCTGCGGACGCATCAGCGAAGGCACGTGTTTCCGCCTGTATTCGGAAAGCGATTTCGAATCGCGTCCGCGCTACACCGACCCGGAAATCCGCCGCGCCGCGCTGGCCGGCGTGATCCTGCGCATGCTGTCGCTGGGGCTGGGCAATATCGAGGACTTCCCGTTCCTTGAACCGCCCGATCCGCGCGCGGTCGCCGACGGCTGGCAGCAGCTGGCCGAACTGGGCGCGGTGGACGAGAAGCGTCACCTCACGCCGATCGGCAGGCTGATGTCGCGCCTGCCGGTGGACGTGAAGCTGGCGCGCATGCTGGTCGCGGCGAACGAGCACGGCGTGCTGCGCGAGATGCTGGTGATCGCCTCGTTCCTGGGCATCCAGGACCCGCGCGAACGCCCGGCCGACCAGCGTGGCGCGGCCGATACGGCGCACGCGCAGTTCGCCGATCCGAAGTCCGAATTCGTCGGCATCGTGAAGTTGTGGGATGCGTACAACACCGCCCACGAAGACCTGACGCAGTCGAAGCTTCGCACGTGGTGCGAGAAGAATTTCCTCGGTTTCCTGCGCATGCGCGAGTGGCGCGAGCTGCATCGCCAGCTCAAGCTGATGGGCGAAGAACTCCAATGGAAGGAGTCGCGCGCTGCGTTGAACGAGCACGGTACGCTCGAGCAGTCCGCCTACGCCACGCTGCACAAGGCGCTGCTCGCCGGCTTGCCGACGCAGGTCGGCACGCGCACCGACAAAGGCTTCGACGGCCCGCGCGGCCGCAAATTCCAGCTGTTCCCGGGCTCGCCGCTGGCGAAGAAGCCGCCGCCGTGGGTGTTGTCGGCGACGCTGCTCGATACCGAGCGCGTCTGGGCGTTGACCAACGCGGCGATCGAACCGGACTGGGCCATCGCCGAGCTGTCGCACCTGCTTTCGCGTAAGCAGCACGACCCTCGCTGGTCGCGCTCGCAGGGCCGCGTGATCGGCAGCGAGCAGATCAGCCTGTTCGGCCTGGTGCTGGCGCCGAAGCGGCCGGTGCACTACGGCGCGCTGTTCCCGGAAGAAAGCCGCGCCATTTTCGCGCGCGACGCCCTGGTGACGGGCGAGATCAACACGCGAAGCCAGTTCCTTGCGCGCAACCTCGCCACGCTGGCGAAGGCGCGCGACGAGGAAGCCAAGCAGCGCCGCAGCGGCCTGGTCGTCGACGACGACTGGATGGCGCAGTGGTACCTCGACCGCATGCCGGCGAACGTGCACAACGCGCAGGCGCTGGATGCGTGGTACGGCAAGCTGCCGGCGAACGAGAAGGCAGCGCTGGAGTGGTCGCTGGCAGACCTGATGATCGGCGACGAGAGCGACGCGCTGCGCTTCCCGCCGTACCTTGCGCTGGGCGACGTCCGGCTCGCGGTGAAGTACCGCTTCGAGCCCGGTGCGAGCGACGACGGCATGACGCTGGCGGTGCCGCTGCACCTGCTCAATGCGCTCGATCCGGTGCGCCTGACCTGGCTCGCACCGGGCTTCGTGCAGGACAAAGCGGCCGCGCTGATCAAGACGCTGCCCAAGACCCTGCGCCGCAACTTCGTACCCGCGCCGGATTTCGCACGCGCGTTCCATGAAGCGAACCAGCAGCCATCGGCGGACACCATCACGGGCGAGCTTGCGCGCTTTCTGCACAAGCTCGGCGGCGTGGCCGTGTCGGGGACGGATTTCGACGAATCCGCGCTGGAAGCGCACCTGCGCATGAACCTGCGGCTGTTCGATCGGGACGGGAAATCCGTGCTGGCCGAATCGCGCGACCTGGACGAGTTGCGCAAGCGCTTCGGCGAACGCGCCGCTGCCGCCTTCGCGGCCAAGGCGGCCGACGGCCTCGCGCAGCGCGGTCTGACCACGTTCCCCGAAACGCCGATTCCCGCCTCTGTGCCGGGCGCCGGTGGCGTGCCCGCCTATCCGGCGCTGCACGACGATGGCGACAGCGTGTCGCTGCGCGTGCATGCGCAGCGCGAGATCGCATTGCGCGAGCACCCGCGCGGCGTGCGCCGTCTGCTCGCGCTCGCGCTGGCCGACAAACTCAGGCAGGCGCGCAAGCAACTGCCGGTCACGCCGAAGATGGGCCTGCTGTATGCCTCCATCGAGGCCGCCGCGCCCCGCGTGGAAGGGCTGAAGGAAGGCGATCGCCTGCGCACGGACCTGGTCGATGGCGCGTTCGCCTCGATGACGGATGAAGGCGCCATCGGCGACATCCGTGACGCCGCGACCTTCGCCGCGCGTCGCGATGCCATTGGCAGGCAGGTCTTCGGCGATGCGATGGAACGGCTGAAGCAGGCCGAGGCGATCCTCGCCGCGGTGGCCGATGCGCGCGCCAAGCTCGAATCGCCGCTGATGGGCTGGGCGAGCGGCAACCTGGACGACATGCGCGCGCACCTGGCGTCGCTGACGCCGCCGGGCTTTCTGCGCAGCGTGTCGGCCGATGCGCTGCGCGAGTATCCGCGCTACCTGAAGGCGCTGGCGCTGCGTGGCGAGCGTGCCTTGCGCGATCCGGTGCGCGACCAGGCGCGCATGCTCGAACTCAAGCCGTTCGCCGATGCGCTGGCCGATGCGGTGGAAACCGGCGAAGCCGATTCGCCCGACTGGCAGGCGTTGCGCTGGGACCTGGAAGAACTGCGTGTGTCGCTGTTCGCGCAGGAACTGGGCACGCGCGGCGGTGTCTCGCCGAAGAAGCTGGCGCAGCGGCTTTCGCAGCTGCGCCGCTGAGGCGCGTCAATCGACGCGCTGCACCTTGATGGGCGGCGTGCCGTCGTCCATGCGCAGGTACCAGGCGCCGAGCATGCCCGGCGCGATGGTCACCTTCGCATCGGTGATCGGACGCGGGAAGTTCACGCCCGAATCGACCACGCGCCAGCGCTGGCCGTTGTCGAGCAGCAGCGTCTGGCCCTGCGTCCAGGCGCGCGACGAGCCCGGCACGATGGCGTTCACCGTCTGCGCGGGCGTGCGCCTGGGGCGCATCCCGGCTTCGTCCTGGGTGCGTTGCGTGTCGGCGGCGCGAAGGTCGGCCGCCCGGTCTTCGCTGAGCAGGCGGTTGAGCAGTGCGAGTTGTTGCCCGGAAAGCGAATCCAGCCCGGTCGCGCGCAGCTGCTCCACGCTCAGGCGCTGCTCGATGGGAACCCATGCGCGTTCGCCGGCGAATGCCGGCAGGCCCAGCAGCATCGCAATGGCAAGCAGCACGGAGCAGCGCATCGGTTCACCTCAAGACAGAACGGGCAGGGCGCGCGCCACGGGCCAGGCGCGACGCGGCGGGGTTACTTGACGCGCTGGACCTTCGCGCGGGTGTTGTAGCCGTCGACCGCGAGGTACCAGGCGCCGCCGACCAGGCTCGGGGTGATGCGCACCTTCGGATTGTCCAGCTTCGTGGAGAGCGAGGCTTCGTCGATCTGCTGCCACACCTGGCCATTGTCGAGCGTGAACTGGCGGCCCTTGCCGAAACCGGTGAACGCGCCGGCGATGGCGCCGGCGACCGGGTCGCGCGACTCGCGTTCCACCATGCCGCGGCGGTCTTCGCCCGATTCCTGCCGGGCGCCTTCGACGGCCTTGGCGGTTTCGACTTCGAGCTTGCCGTCCAGCCATGCGTTGAGGTTCGCCAGCTCGCCTGCCGACAGCTTGTCCAGGCCCGAAGCCTTGAACTGTTCGTACGACATCTGCTGTTCAATCTTCTGCTGCGCCAATGCGCTCGTGGCCAGGGGCAGCAGCGCGGCGAGCGCGAGAAGGCGGGCGGGGGCGATGCGGGTCATGCGCTGTTCCTCCAGTCGGATGCGGGCTAGTGTAGACCGTCCCCGCGTCACCGAACCCCACGCCCGACCCGTTCCCCGCGCCATGGCAACACCGTCTCCCACGCCGCATCCGGCGCTGGCGCATCCCGCCGGCACGGGCATCCCCGCGCCGCTGCTCGGCGCGATGCGTCAGGCCGCTGCAACGGCAGGCGGCGAAGGCGGCGATTCGCCCGAAGTCGTCGAAAGCATGCTCGATGCGCTGGCGCTGCTCGGCGCGGACGGCGACACTGCGGCGGCGGCGATCCTTCACTCGTATCCGGCGTGGGAACAGGCATTGCGCCCCCGCATCGAACGCGATTTCCCCGGCATCGCACCGCTGCTGGAAGGCCAGCGCGCCGCCGGCCAGGTGTGGGAGCTGCATGCGCAGCGTCACGGCCAGACCGGCAACGAGGGCCTGCGCCGGCTGCTGCTGGCGATCGTGCGCGACCTGCGCGTGGTGCCCATCCTGCTCGCACGGCAACTGGCGCGCATGCGCCACGCGGAGAGCCTGCCGGAAGCGCGGCGCCGCGAGCTTGCGATGCTCACGCGCGACATCCATGCGCCGCTCGCCAACCGGCTGGGCATCTGGCAGTTGAAGTGGGAACTGGAAGACCTCGCGTTCCGCTATCTGGAAGCTGCGACCTACCAGCAGATCGCACGCCTGCTCGACGAGAAGCGCACCGATCGCGAACGCTACATCGAGCAGGTCAAGCGCACGCTGCGCGAGGCGATGGCCGCGCAGGGGCTGAGTGCGGAGATCGCCGGGCGGCCGAAGCACATCTACAGCATCTTCAAGAAGATGCAGCGCAAGAACGTGCCCATCGGCGAGCTGTACGACCTGCGCGCGGTGCGCGTGCTGGTGGACAGTCTTGCCGACTGCTACGCCGCGCTCGGCGTGGTGCACGCGACGTGGACGCCCATTCCCAGCGAGTTCGACGACTACATCGCAAGACCCAAGCGCAACGACTACCGCTCGCTGCACACGGCGGTGATCGGCCCGGAAGGCAAGACGCTGGAAGTGCAGATCCGCACGAACGAGATGCATCGGCAGGCCGAGCTGGGCGTCGCGGCGCACTGGAAATACAAGGAAGTCGGCAGCCACAGCGCGGATGCGGCCTTCGACCGCAAGATCGCCTGGATGCGCCGTTTGCTGGAAACCGGTGGGGAAGCCGGGCGCGAGGATGCCTCGCTGTCGGGCGAGTTCGACACCGAACTGGTCGAGGACCGCATCTACGTGCTCACGCCCAAGGGCGAGGTGGTCGACCTGCCTGCCGGCGCCACGCCGCTGGATTTCGCGTACCACGTGCACACCGAAGTCGGCCACCGCTGCCGCGGCGCGAAGGTGGACGGACGCATCGTGCCGCTGGACCACAAGCTGCGCAGCGGCGATCGCGTGGAGATCCTGACGGCCAAGACGGGCGAGCCACGTCGCGACTGGCTGGTCGCCGCCAATGGATTCCTCGCCAGCGGCCGTTCGCGCGACAAGGTGCGCGCGTGGTTCCACAAGCTCGACCGCGCACGCAACGAAACCGCCGGCAAGGAACTGCTCGACAAGGAACTGCGCCGGCTGGGCCTGCTTGGCGCCGACCTGTCGCCTGCGCGGGAGAAGTTCAATCTCGCCAACGATGGCGAGGTGTACGTGCACGTCGCGCTCGGCGACATCGGACCGCACCAGATCGGGCGCGCACTGCTGGAACACGAGCGTGCCCGCGAAGCCGCACTGGCCGCTGCCGCCGCGCCCGCGTCGACCACCGTCGTGACCACGCCCTCACCGCCGCGCCGCACTCCGCGCCGCAGCACCGACTTCACCGTGGAAGGCGTGGGCAACCTGCTGGTGCAGCTCGCGCGCTGCTGCCAGCCGTTGCCGGGCGAACCGATCGTCGGCTACCTCACGCGTGGGCGCGGGGTGAGCGTGCATCGGCCCGATTGCCCGTCGTTCGAGCGCCTGGCCGCCACCCAGCCCCAGCGCGTGCTGCCGGTGGAATGGGGACGCGCCGGCGCCGGATACGAGGTCGACGTGGAAGTGCTGGCACTGGACCGCAAGTGGCTGCTCAAGGAAGTCACCAACCTCATCGCGCAGGGCAACGCGCACGTGGTCAGCATCCGCAGCGACACCGAGCGCAACGGTGCGCGAGTGCGCTTGCGGCTGAGGCTGCGCGTGGGCGATTACGGCCAGCTCTCCACGCTGTTGGGAAAGCTGTCTGCGCTTCCGGGCGTGGAGCATGCCCAGCGCCACTGAACGCGCCCGGCTGAACGCAGCTCCAAAGCGCGACGGGCCAATGACTTTCCGGGCGTTATCCTTGGCCGGTGAGTTCCAAAAGACCCCGTGACCCCAACCCGGACCCTTGGCGCGGCCCGCTCGGCGACGATGCGGTGCCGATGCGTGGGCGCGTGGAACCCACGCTGGGCAAAAGCCCCAGCGAGGAAATGGGAGGCTGGGAGGTCGACGACTTCCGCTCGCGCCCGGGGCAGGGCCGCCGCGGTCCCATTGGGGAATTGGCCAAACCATCGCGTTCCTGGTCGTGGGTCGTGGCGATGCTTGCGCTCGCCGCCCTCGGGGCCGGCCTGTTCGTGCTGCGCCAGCCGCTGTCGGACCTGCTCTGGCCTGAGACGCGCGCCCAGCAGTTGCAGGCCGATGCCACGCGCGCGCTGGCCGAAGGACGGCTGACATCGCCCGACGGCCGCGGTGCCCGCGAGCTGTATGCCGCCGCACTCGCGCGCGATCCGGACCGTGCCCAGGCACGCGAGGGACTGGCGAAAGTCGGCGAAGCCGCGCTTGCCGGCGCAGACAAGGCGATGGCCGCACGGAACTACAAGCAGGCGCATTCGCTGATCGCGCTGGCGCGCGACATGGCCGTGCCGCGCGCGAAGGTCGATGCGCTCGAACAACGCCTGCGCGCCCGCGAAGGCGCCGAAGCCGGCGTCGACACGCTGCTGGCGCAGGCCGCCGCCGCGCGATTGGCGGGCCAGCTGGATGGCAACGAACACGCCGCGCTGCCGCTCTACCAGCGCGTGCTTGCGCTGCAGCCATCCCGCGTGGAAGCACTGGAAGGGCGCGAGGACACGCTCGCCGACCTGCTCCAGCTGGCGCGCACGTCGCTCTCGCGCGGCGAACTGGCCGAGGCCTCTTCACGCATCCGCCGCGTGCAGGCGGCCGATCCGGGCCACGTCGACCTGCCCGACGCGCTGGCGCAACTGGCACGCGCCGGTGAGCAGCATCGCAACCAGGCCGATGAATCCCTGCGGCGCGGGCGCCTGGACGAGGCGCTGAACAACTACCTCGCCGCGCTGGCCGCGATGCCGGACGATGCCGCCGCCGAGCGCGGGCTGATGCACGTGGCGAACACCTACGCCCAGCGCAGCGAGCGTTACGCCGCCGATTTCCGTTTCGACGAAGCCGAAGCCGCACTGCGCGACGCGCGTGCGATCTCCCTTCAGGCGCCGGGCATCGCACAGGCGCAGCAGCGCCTGCAGCAGGCGCGACAGACCCAGCAGCGTTACGGACAACGCGAACCTTCCCCGCAGCGCACGCGCCGCATCGACCAGTTGCTCGCCGATGCCTCGCAGGCCGAAGCGCGCGGCGACCTGCTCACGCCGCCGGGCGAAAGCGCCTACGACAAGCTGCGCGCGGCCCAGGCACTCGCGCCGCAGGATCCGCGCGTGCGCGGTGCGATGGCGCGGCTGTTGCCGGCCGCGCGGCAGTGTTTCGAAGACGAGCTTCGCGGAAACCGGCTGCGTCGTGCGCGCGAATGCCTGGACGCGCGCGCCGCGCTGGAAGGCGAGAGCGCGGTGCTGCGCGATGCCCGCCGACGGCTGGCGCAGCGTTGGATCGCCGTCGGCGACGAGCGCCTGGGCGCCGGCGAAATCGGCGCGGCGCAGGCTGCGCTCAGCGCCGCGCGCGAACTGGATCCCCAGGCGATCGGCCTGGGCGAATTCGCCGACCGGCTGCGCGCGGCGTCGGCTGCGAACTGATGCTTCGTTATCGGCGGTCCAGCAACACGCGACGCACCACGTCGCGTGCGGCATCAAGCGAGAAATGCCGTTCGACGTTGGCGATGCCGCTGCGCGACAGCCGTTCCCACAGCGCGGCGTCGGTGTAGAGCCGCACGACGGCGTTGGCGAAGGCCTGCGGATCGTTGCCGACCAGCACGTCCTCGCCATCGCGCAGGTGCATGCCCTCCACGGCGGAGGCGGTCGCCACGACCGGTTGGCCATGCGCCATGCTCAGGTTGACCTTGCCCTTCACGCCCGCGCCGTAACGCAGTGGCGCGATCGCGATGCGCGCACCGTCCATGTACGGGTCGATGTCGGGTACATGCCCGTGCACGACCACGCCCGGTTGCGCGGCCAACGCGGTGATCTCGGCCGGCGTGTCGCTGCCGATGCAGTGGAAGCGCACATCGGGCAGCCGGTCACGTACCAGCGGCAGGACCTCGCCTACGAACCACTGCACCGCGTCGACGTTCGGCGGATGCCGGAAGCCGCCGACGAACACCAGGTCGTGACGCTGCTCGAAAGGCAGGCCGCGACCGTGCACGTGGTGCAGGTTCGAGACGATCTCCACGCGTGCTGCCGGCGCATCCTGCGCGAGCAGGGTGCGTTCGACCTCGCTGACCACGAGAGTGGCGTCGCTGCGCGCGATCATCTCCAGCTCCAACGTGCGCGTACGGTCGGACGCACGCTTGAGCGCGGCGTCGTCGGCCAGCTCGGCACCGCGGCGTTCGCGCAGGTAATGCAGGTCGACGGTATCGAACACCAGCGTCGCCTGCGGCGCGTACTGGCGCACCAACGGCAGCCATTCGCGCAGGATGTAGTGGCGGCAGACGATCACGGTGTCGAAACGCGACCCGTGTTCGCGCAGCCAGGCGTGCGGGTGTTTCGCGAAAGGCGCATACCAGACTTCGACTCCGAGCTCCTGGAGCGTGCGCGTGTAAGCGCCGTCGTGCGCGCGGTTGGCGGGCACGAAGACCACGTGCGCGCCTTCCTCGCGCAACAGGCGCATCAGGTTGAGCAGGCGCAGCGAGCCCGAATCGCGGTCCGGCTGGGGCGTCAGTGCATCGACGATCAGCACCACGCGGGAATAGAGGCGGTCGGTCGTTCTCGGGCTGCGGACTTCGTGATCCGGATGCGTCGGCAATGTGCCTGCCCAGCGCTCACCAAAGCGTTGCTCGTTGTGTACCTGGTAGCTCTTGATGCCACGGCGGGTGTCGGTGCCGGAACTGATGCCTTCCAGATGCACCACCTTGGCCGCCGGCTGCGCCAGTACCCGAAGACCGCGCGCGTTGACCTTCATTCCGAGGTCGGTGTCCTCGTAATACGCGGGGGAATAGAACGTGTCGAACCCGCCGAGCGAATCGAAGAGACTGCGCGCGATCGCGATGGCCGCGGCCGAGCAATAGTCGACGCGTCGAAGGTAGCTGAACTCCGGTTCGAACGCCGAGCGCAGGCGGCCGAGGTTGGCCGCACGCCCGTCGTTGCGGACGATGCCGCCCGTTTCCTGCAAGCGCCCATCCGGGTAGACCAGCTGCGCGCCGACCAGGCCGACGTCCCGCTCGCTGTCGAACGTCGCCAGCAGCGTATCGAGCCAGCCCGGCTGGGGAATGGTGTCGTTGTTGAGGAAGACCAGGAACTGCCCGCGTGCCTGCGCGGCGCCGTCGTTGCAGGCGGCGATGAAGCCACCGTTCTGCGCGCGGCGGTGGTAACGCAGGCCTTCGACTTGGGCAAGCGCGGGCGCGGTTTCGTCCGAGGAACCGTCATCGGACACGATGATCTCGATGGATGCCGCCGGAGGGTGCGCGGCGATCGCGCGCAGGCACGCCAGCGTGTGCGCGAAGTGGTTGTAGACCGGGATGACGATACTCGCCACCGGCGTGTCCGAATGCGGGACGGCGAACGGCGCGAAGGGTTCCGGCTGCGGCAGGTACAGCGCCAGACGCTGTTCCATGGGCACGGTGTGGAATTGCTTGAGCACCCGCTCCCAGGAGGCGCGCACGCCACGCGTGCGCAGGCTGGCAAGCCCTCGGCGAAACAGGCCGGTTCCCCGGTCGTAGAAGAATCGCAACTCGGTCCAGCTCAGGGCCATCGGATCATCGTCATTGCTGAAGGAACTCCCTAATGCAAACTGCGTCCGCGACCCGTCTACGCGGGGCGGCCGGCGGGCTGCGCTAGACTCGCGGGCACGAGGGCGCAGCCCCGCCATTGTCCCATGCCGTGGCCCGAATCCAGTACGACGAAGACGACAACGACGATACCGATCAGAGCGACACCCCTGCGTGGCGTCGGCGACTGGTCATCTGGGTGCTGGCGGCGGTGGGCCTGGGGTTGGGCTTCCTGATTCCGTACACCCTCTACCTGAACCATGAAGTCGGCGAGCGCTTCGGCCAGCTGAAGTGGCAGATCCCGACCCGCGTCTACGCGCGTCCGCTGGAACTGGCACCGGGGCGCACCCTGGACGCGGCTACGCTCAAGACCGAACTGGATGCGGCCGCCTACCACGAAGGCGACGGCGTCCGTCCGGGCACGTACTCCCGCAACGGCGGGCGCTGGAAGATCGCCAGCCGCGGTTTCCAGGACGTCGACGGCCCGGTTCCGGCACGTCGCATCGACGTGGTGCTGTCGGGCAGCAAGGTCTCCTCGGTACGCGACGCATCGGCCAAGGGTGCGCTGAAGTCCGTGCGCCTGGATCCGGCGCGCATCGCGACGCTTTACGGCCAGCAGAACGAGGAACGTCGCCTGGTGCGCCTGCGCGAGGTGCCCGAACTGCTCGTCACCGGCCTGCAGGCGGTGGAAGACCGCGACTTCAACAGCCACCACGGCATCGACGTGAGCGGCATGCTCCGCGCCGCCTTCAAGACCGCGACCGGCACCACGCAGGGCGCGAGCACGCTGACGCAGCAGCTGGCGCGCAGCGGCCTGCTCGGTATCGGACGGGAACGCACGATCAGCCGCAAGGGCAAGGAAATCCTCTACGCCCTGCTGATCGAAGCGCGCTACGACAAGGGCACGATCCTGGAGGCGTACTTCAACCAGGTCTACCTCGGCCAGCGCGGCGCACAGGCGATCCACGGCGTCGCCGCAGGCTCGGAATTCTGGTTCGGCCGCGACCTTTCCGACCTGAGCACCGAGCAGATCGCGCTGCTGATCGGCATCGTGCGCGGCCCGTCGTACTACGACCCGCGCCGCAACCCCGAGCGCGCGCTGGAGCGCCGCAACTTCGTGCTCGGCGAAATGCACGAAACGCAGCTCATCGACGATGCCGAGTACCAGCGCGCCTTGAAGGCGCCGCTGGGCGTGACCACCGACCCGGGCAACATCGCGGCGAACCGCTTTCCCGCGTACGTCGATCTCATCCGCCGCCAGCTGGCGCGCGATTACCCGGCCGACGCGCTCGCCGGCGCGGGCCTGAGCGTGATGAGCGGCATGTCGCCGTCCGCGCAGGCGATGGCCGAAGGCGCGGTCGCACGCACGCTGAAGGGACTGGACAACAAGCGTCGTCCGCCGCTGCAGACCGGCCTGGTCGTTACCGACGTGCACAACGGCAACGTCGTGGCCGTGGTTGGCAGCCGCAGCGTCGCCGAGCACGGTTTCAACCGCGCGGTCGAAGCGCAGCGACCGGTGGGCTCGCTGCTCAAGCCGTTCGTGTACCTGCTGGCGCTGGCGCAGCCGGGCAAGTATTCGCTGGCCAGCTGGGTCGACGATTCGCCGGTCACTGTCGAGCTGGGCAAGAAGAAGAACTGGACGCCCGGCAACTCCGACGGCCGCAGCCACGGCACGGTGCGCCTGGTCGATGCCCTGGCGATGTCCTACAACCAGGCCACGGTCCGCGTGGGCATGCAGGTGGATCCCGAGCGCATCGCCGGCCTGATCCGCACGCTGGCCGGCATCGAGGCCACGCCGAACCCGGCGTTGATCCTCGGCGCGGTGGACCAGAGCCCGTACGCGATGGCGCAGCTGTACCAGTTCCTCGCCTCGGGCGGCGAAATCCAGCCGCTGCATGCGGTGCGCGGCGTGCTCGACGCGAACGGCAAGGCGCTCAACCGTTACGACAAGGAGCCCGCACCCGCGCAGGAAGGCGACGCGATCGCCGCCCGCCTGATTACCATCGCGCTGCAGCAGGCTGTGTCCAATGGCACCGGCACGCAGTTGGTGCGCGACGGCCTGGGTCGCCTGTCGCCGGCCGGCAAGACCGGTACGTCGAACGACGGCCGCGACAGCTGGTTCGCCGGCTGGACGGGCGACCACCTCGCGGTGATCTGGGTCGGCAACGACCAGAACAAGGAAACCGGCCTGTACGGCGCGACCGGCGCCATGCGCGTGTGGTCGGCGATCTTCTCGCGCCTGCCCACCGCACCGCTGGAAGTGGGCAACAAGGGCATCGACTGGCAGTGGACGATCGCCTCCAACACCACCGACGCCGACTGCCCCGGCGCGCGTCGTTTCGCCTTCGTGGCTGGTTTCGCCCCGCAGTACGCACCGTGCCCGCAGCCGGAGCCGGTCGAGGAAGAGAGCGGCGGCTGGCGCGACTGGTTCGGTATCGGCAAGAAGGAAGAGGAGGCTCCGCGCGAGCAGGCGCCGCCGCAAGAGACCCCGTAATGACGCATTCCCCCATCCCCCGCATTGCCTTCCACGCGCTGGCGCTGGCTCTCCTGGCCGCGTGCACCAGCACCCCGCCGGCACCGCCGGCACCGAGCATCGACGGCGTCGCCGCGGTCACCGCGATCCGCGCCGCCGGTGGCGCGGCCAGCACGGAACTCGACGTGCAGCCGATCCGCGATCCGCAGGTCGACGACCTGCGCGAGGACGCCGAGCGCTTCGAGAAATCCGGCCAGCACGAACAGGCCATCGCCGCGCTCGACCAGGCGCTGCAACTCAATCCCGACGATCCGGCGCTGCTGCAGGAGCGCGCCGAGGCCGCCCTGCTGGTGAAGGACCTGGCCGGTGCCGAGCGCTTCGCGAAGCTCGGCATCGAACGTGGTTCGAAGGTCGGTCCCCTGTGCCGTCGACACTGGGAAACCATCGCCCAGGTGCGCCAGGCGCGGCCGGTGCCGCTGGAAGCGCCGGGCGAAACCGTGGCCGACGCGCGCCGCGAACGCGACGCCTGCACCATCGCCGCACCGGCGCGTTACTGACGCGCACGCAAGCACCGCGTAGCCGGCGAGGTCACCCGACGCCGGCTAGAATGGGCGCTTGCCCGCGGGTTCACCGCGGATTCCCGTGATCGGCAGGTGTCGTGAGTGGGGCGGCCACGTGGGATGGCCGGACGCGCGAACCTCGCGCTGCGCCATCACAGGAACCGTCCAGATCATGCAACCCGCGGCGCCATCGCCAAACGAGACGACCTTCGACGAGGTGCCCGTGGAAGGCGCGAGCGTCGATGCGCGCGTGCCGTCACGCCTGGCGCAGGCGAGCCGCGAGGCGCTGTCGGAAGGCGGCGAACTGGCCAAGAACATTCCGTCGTTCTCCTCGCGCCCGGCGCAGCTGGACCTTGCCGCCGCCGTCGCCGACGCCATGGACCGTCGCGGCACGCTGCTCGCCGAAGCGGGCACCGGCACCGGAAAGACCTTCGCCTACCTCGTGCCCGCGTTGCTGTCGGGCAAGAAGACCATCGTCTCGACCGGCACGCGCGCGCTGCAGGACCAGCTCTACCATCGTGACCTGCCGCGCGTGCGCGACGCACTGGGCATCGGACTGAAGACGGCGCTGCTGAAAGGTCGCGCGAACTACCTGTGCCACTACCGCATGCGCCAGGCGCAGGGTGAGCCGCGCTTCACCTCGCGCGACATGGCCGCGCAGTTCCAGCGCATCGTCGCGTGGTCCGGCCGCACGCGCATGGGCGACATGGCCGAACTGGACGCGCTGCCGGAAGACTCCCCGCTGCTGCCGATGGTCACCAGCACGGCGGAAAACTGCCTGGGCAGCGAGTGCCCGTTCTTCAACGACTGCTTCGTCGTGCAGGCGCGACAGCGTGCGCAGGCGGCGGACCTGGTGGTCGTCAATCACCACCTGCTGCTCGCCGACCTTGCGCTGAAGCAGGAAGGTTTCGGCGAAATCCTGCCGGGCGCGCAGGCGTTCGTCGTGGACGAGGCGCACCAGCTGCCCGAACTCGCCGCGCAGTTCTTCGGCGAGGCGCTGAGCGCGCGGCCGCTGGTCGAACTGGCGCGCGACGCACTCACCGAATGCAAGCAGGTGCCGTCCGCGCTGGCGGCCGTGCAGGATCCGGCGCGCGGCCTGGAACAGAGCGTGCGCGCACTGCGTGCCGCGATGGACGAACTGCCCGTGCGCGGCACGCGACGTCGCGCCGCGGAAGACGCCGGCGTCGAGGAGGCATTCGACGGGCTGGACGCGGCACTGCGCGCGTTGCATGCGGCCGTCGTGCCGTACGCGTCCGCGTCGCCGGGCTTCGATGCATGCGCGGCGCGTGCGGTGGAGTTCGAAGGACGACTCAAGCGCTGGCGCGATGGCGAGGACGTGCCGGTCGAGGAGGACGAGGAAAACGCCGATACGGGTGAGGTGGCCGATTCCGATGAGGACGCCAGTTCCACGCGCAAGCGCCCCGACGAAAGCGTCCTTTGGTACGAACTTACCGCGCGCGGCTTCCGCCTGAGCCGAACGCCGCTGGATGTCGCAGGGCCGCTTGCGCAGCATCGCGCGCGTTCGCAGGCCGCGTGGATCTTCACCTCGGCCACGCTCGCCGTGGGCGGGCGTTTCGAGCACTTCGCGATCAAGCTCGGCCTGTACCTCAAGGGTGAGGATCCCCCGCACACGCTGCTGGTGCCCAGTCCGTTCGACTGGGAAACGCAGGCGCTGTGCTACCTGCCGCGCGGGCTGCCCGAGCCGATCGTGCGGCATTACAACGAGAGCATGGTCGAGAAGGTCCGCCCGGTGCTCGAAGCCTCGAACGGACGTGCGTTCGTGCTGTTCGCCTCGCACCGCGCGCTGCGCGAAGCGGCGGAGTTGCTGAAGGACGGCCCCTGGCCGCTGTTCGTGCAGGGCGAAGCGCCGCGCGCGGTGCTGCTGGAGCGCTTCCGCGCATCGGGCAACGGCGTGCTGCTGGGCGCGGCGAGTTTCCGCGAAGGCGTGGACGTTGCCGGCGATGCACTGAGCGTGGTGGTGATCGACAAGCTGCCCTTCGCCGCGCCGGACGACCCGGTGTTCGAAGCGCGGCTGGATGCGATACGCCGCAACGGCGGCAATCCGTTCCGCGATGAGCAGCTGCCGCAGGCGGTGATCGCGTTGAAGCAGGGTGCCGGCCGCCTGATCCGCAACGAGAACGACCGGGGCGTGCTGGTCCTGTGCGATCCGCGCCTGACCAGCAAGACCTACGGCAGCGTGTTCCTGAACTCGCTGCCGCCGCTGCCGAAGACGCGGCGCGTGGAGGACGTGGCGGCGTTCTTCGCGGCGGCGGAAACCGGGCTGCCGCTAGAATCGCCCCCATGAAGCTCCTTGCCTTCGAAACCTCCACCGAAGCGCTCTCGGTTGCCTTGTCCATCGACGGGCAAGTGCGCGAGCGGTTCGAGTTGGCGCCGCGCCGTCATGCGGAACTCGCGCTGCCGTGGGCGGAGGACCTGCTCGCCGAGGCGGGCGTGAAGCGCTCGCAGATCGATGCGATCGCCGTTGGTCGCGGGCCGGGGGCGTTCACGGGCGTTCGTCTCGGCATTGCGCTGGCGCAGGGCATCGCGCTTGCGCTGGATCGACCGGTGGCGGCGGTGTCGACGCTCGCGGCCCTGGCGATGCGCGCCGATGCCAGCGGCAATGCACCGCGCGTGCTCGCTGCGATCGATGCGCGCATGGGCGAGGTGTACTGCGCTTCGTTCGAACTGCGCGATGGCGACACGCACGCGCTGAGCGAGGAGCGCGTCGGCACGCCGGACAGCGTGGTCGTGCCAGGAGAGGAGGGCGGCTGGATCGGCGTGGGCACCGGCTTTGGCGCCCTGGAAGGCGCCTTGTCCCAGCGGCTGGCATCGCGTCTGGTTTCCGTCGATGCGACGCAGTTGCCGCATGCGGCCGATGTCGCGCGGCTCGCGGCGAAGTCATTCGCGCGCGGTGAAGCGATTGCGGCCGAGCGCATCGAGCCGGCGTACCTGCGCAACAACGTGGCGCTTACGCTGGTCGAGCAGCAGGCGTTGCGCGACTCGAAGCGGTGACTGGCAGGTGTTGGACCAGGGCGGCGTTGTCGCCCGCAACATGAAGGCCGCCCGGCCTCAATCGTCCACCAGCGTCCCACCGGGCAGGAAGTTCCACGTCCGCGTGACATGCAGGATGTCCGGGTTTTCCTCGGTGCGCGGCAGCGGCGGGTAGGGCTCGGCGAGCTTGGCGATGCGCAACGCCGACGCGTCCAGCAGCGGGATCGAGCTTGAGCGCACGATGTCGGCGCGCTCGACCGAGCCATCGCGGCGGATCGCCACGCTGATCACCACCTGGCCGGCGAGCCGGCGACGGCGTGCTTCGTCGGGGTAGTTCAGGTTGCCCACGCGTTCGACGCGATCGACCCATTCGCGCAGGTAACCGGCCCACACGTATTCCTGCGTGCTGGCCGAGACGAACTTGCGCGAGGGGCGCTTGGCATAGCGTTCCGAGCGCATGTGGATTTCGGCGGCAAGCCGCGCCATCTGCATGTCGCGTTCGACCTTTTCCTCACCCTGCGGCAGCGGACGTTCGCTCGGCGTGGGCGTGCTGCGCGGCGTCGGTGTGGTGGTGTCGCCGCGCGTGCTGGCGACCACGCGCGCCTGCGGCGCCGGTTGCGGTGCGGGCGACTGCGCGCGCAGCGTGCGCGGCGCGATGCCGGTGGCCGCCTGCGGCAACGGGCCGGACTGCGCTTCGCGCGGACGCGTGCTCTTGTCGTGTTCACCGCCGCCCTGGTTGTTCGCCTGCGCCAGGAAATCGGCCTGCTTCGGCGTGAGCGCGCTGGTGGTCTGCGTGAGGATCACGTCCAGCGTCGGCATGACCGGCGCGGCCGTCTCCAGCGTCCAGCCCACGCCCAGCAGCACGATGCCGTGCACCAGCAGCGACAGCACGAACGTCGCGCTGACACGGCCGTTGCCGGTGGAGTCGTACGGGGTGGCGACGGCGGCGTTCATGCAGGAAGGATCGGGCAGGGCAGTCGCGATGAGGGCACGAAAACACGTGCGATCGAAGCGTACGCGCTATGCATGTTCACCGGACCGGAACCGCGTCGGAATTTCACGCAACAACCTTGCGCTCGATCGCGTCGAACAGCAGGCCGGCGATGTTGATGCCGAACTGCGCGTCGAGTTCGCGGATGCACGTCGGGCTGGTGACGTTGACTTCGGTGAGGTAGTCGCCGATCGCGTCCAGGCCGACGAACAGCATGCCGCGGCGCTTCATTTCCGGGCCGACCTGGGCTGCGATCCAGCGGTCGCGCTCGCTCAGCGGACGGCCTTCGCCACGTCCGCCGGCGGCGAGGTTCCCGCGGAATTCATCGCCCTGCGGAATGCGCGCCAGGCAGTAGTCCACCGGCTCGCCATCCACCAGCAGGATGCGCTTGTCGCCATCGGTGATTTCCGGCAGGTAGCGCTGCGCCATCGCGAGGCTGTGGCCGCCCTGCGTGAGCGTTTCGAGGATCACGTTGAGGTTGGACTCACCCGCGCGTGCGCGGAAGATCGAACGCCCGCCCATGCCGTCCAGCGGCTTGAGCACGGCGTCCACGTGTTCGTTGACGAAGGCCTTCAATGCGGCGGGATCGCGACTGACCAGCGTCGGCGGACAGCACTGCGGAAACAGCAGTGCGGCGAGCTTTTCGTTGTAGTCGCGCAGGCCCTGCGGGTCGTTGACGACCAGCGCGCCGGAGTCCTGCGCCAAACCCAGGATCTGCGTGTCGTGGATGTATTCGCTGTCGACCGGCGGGTCCTTGCGCATCAGCACCACCTGGCCGGGGCCGAAGTGCAGCGGTGCGAATTCGCCCAGTTCGTACCAGCCGTTCTTGTCGTCGCGCACGCGCAGCGGGGCGACGATCGCCTCGGCCTTGCCGTCGCGTACCGACAGCCCGCCGGGGCGCACGTAGTGCAGCCGGTGCCCGCGGCGCTGGGCCTCCAGGAGCATGGCGAAGGTGGAATCCTTGGCGATCTTGATCGACCCGATGGGGTCCATCACGACGACGATGTCGAGCGGCATGGCGTTGGCGTGGGCGTGGGTCGGGGGATGGTAGCAGGGGGCGGGAGCCGGGCGACGGCAGCGGTACGCGGACGGAAACGGGTGCGGCGTGCCCGCTCCGCCCCCCGTTCCGGAGGGCCCGGCTTTCTGGGATCCCGGTCCCGGCTTGGCCCCCGGATGCTCGGAAATGCCTCTCCTTTCCGGTATATGCAATGCGCGTGCCCAACATCGTCGCGTGACCGCCCCCGGCGGTCCCTCATACACGATCCGGATGCGGAGCCGGCGGACCGGTCCCGCGGCGCATTCAGCTTGCCCGCAGAAATAGCTGCTTGACAGCTTCCGCGCGGCTTGGAATAAAGGCGACTGGCGAAGTGCACGCACACGGCGGCATTCGCATGGGGGAATTCGAAAATGTTAGACGAGGTCCGCAACGGCAGCCTCGGCGGTCTGAAAGTCATGGTCATCGATGACTCGAAGACGATCCGCCGAACCGCCGAGACGTTGCTCAAGCGCGAGGGCTGTGAGGTGGTGACCGCCACCGACGGCTTCGAAGCGCTGGCGAAGATCGCCGATCAACAGCCGCAGATCATCTTCGTGGACATCATGATGCCGCGGCTGGATGGTTACCAAACCTGTGCGTTGATCAAGAACAACCATCTTTTCAAAGGCACTCCGGTCATCATGCTGTCCTCCAAGGATGGCTTGTTCGACAAGGCACGCGGTCGCATCGTCGGCTCCGAGCAGTACCTCACCAAACCATTCACACGCGAAGAACTGCTCGACGCGATCCGTACGCACGTAAACGCCTGACCGGGGGGTAGGGCACAAATGGCACGTATTCTTCTGATCGAGGACTCGCCGACCGACACGGCGGTCCTGACCCAACTGCTGGAGCGCAACGGACATCAGGTCCTGGCCTCCGGCAATGCCGAAGACGGCATCGAGACCTGCAAGCGCGAGAAGCCGGACCTGGTGATGATGGATGTCGTGCTTCCGGGCATGAACGGCTTCCAGGCCACCCGCGCGCTCTCTCGCGACGTCGACACCAGCGCCATCCCGGTGCTGATCGTCAGCACCAAGGGCATGGACACCGACAAGGCCTGGGGCATGCGCCAGGGCGCACGCGACTACATCGTCAAGCCGCCGCGCGAAGACGAACTGATCGCACGCATCAACGCCCTGCTGGGCGCCTGAGGCGGACCCGCGATGCTGCAGTCGCCTTTCGACGTGCTGGTGGACTACGAGCGCCGCAGCCTGGCGCACGTGGTCGGCCTGCCCGAACAGCTCGACGCGCCCGGCCTGTGGCGCGGCGTGGGCTATCGCATCGGCGCGCGCCGCCTGGCTTCGGGTTTTGGCGAAGTGCTGGAAATCCTGCCGCTGCCGCAGGTCACCCAGGTACCGGGCGCACAGCCCTGGCTGCTGGGCCTGGCCAACGTGCGCGGCAACCTGCTCCCCATCGTCGACCTCAAGCAGTTCCTTGAAGGCGAGCGCACCGTATTGCACGAAAGCCAGCGCATCCTGCTCGTCCGCCAGCCCGGCGGCGACGTGGCCGTGCTGATCGACGAGCTCTACGGCCAGCGCAGCTTCCATGAGCAGCATCGCATCGAACTTTCGCCCGAGCAGGTCGACGACGAAGCCGTCGTCGCGCTGACGCAGGGCCGTTACGCGCATTTCGTCGAACGCGGCTACCGCCTCGACGCACACACGTGGGGCATCTTCAGCCTGGACAGGCTGGCCCGCACTCCTGAATTCCGCCAGGCGGCGTCCGACATGCCGCACCGCATCAGCAACGTTTCCGAGGTTCAACCATGAGCGTGACTACGATCGATGGCGCTGCCGGCAAGGGCCGCAACTTTGGCGTCAACACCTGGCTGGTGGTGCTGGGCGTATCGGTGCTCATCTTCGGTCTGAACACAGGCTACGCGACGTGGAAGGCCGCACGGCTGGGCGGCGCGAGCTCGTCGGCTTCCGACTTGCAGGTGAACTCGCAGAAGCTCGCCGTGCAGGGCCAGGAAGCAGTGAGCGGCGACGCCGCCGCGTTCGCCGCGTTCAAGGAAACCCGCTCGGCGATCGTGCAGGACGTCCAGCAGCTCAACGACAACTTCGGCGGCACCGCCGGCGTGTCGGGTCCCATCCAGACCGTCACCGACACGTGGGCGCCGCTGGGCAAGAGCGCCGACCAGGTGGTCAATTCCGAGAAGGCGGTGCTGGCGCTGGCCGGCAACGCCGACAGCTTCTCCAGCCGCGTGCCGCAGCTGCAGGCGCGTCTGGACGAACTGGTCCGCGCGATGTCGGCCTCGGGTTCGCCGTCCTCGCAGGTCTACATCGCCCTGCGCCAGGTGGTGCTGTCGGGCAAGATGGCCGAGCGCATCACGCAGATCCGCGCCGGCGGCAGCGGCGCAGCCCTCGCCGGTGAAGCGCTGGGTCGCGACGCGGCGGTGTTCGGCAACGTGCTGACGGGCCTGCGCAAGGGCGACGCCGCGTTCGGCGTGACCCCGCTTGGCAATTCCAACGCCATCGCCGCGCTCGGCCAGGCCGAGGCGCTGTGGCTGGAAATGAAGAAGGACCTGGACGCGATCCTGTCCTCCTCGCAGAACCTGTTCGCCGCGCAGGCCGCGGCCGAGTCGATCACCGGCGGCTCCAACAAGCTGCTGACCGACAGCCAGGGCCTGTTCCGCGCGTTCACCTCGTTCGGCTCGGTGCGCAGCACCAACCCGATCGGCCACATCCTGGTGTCCATCGTTTCGGGCCTGATCGCGCTGTTCGCGATCGTATTCCTGGTCGTCTCGCTGAACAGCCAGCAGAAGAAGCGCTACCTGACCACGAAGGAACTCAACGACCGTAACCAGGAGGCGATCATGCGCCTGCTGGACGAAATGGGTTCGCTCGCAGAAGGCGACCTGACCGTCAAGGCGACCGTGACCGAGGACATGACCGGCGCGATCGCGGACTCGATCAACTTCGCCGTCGAGCAGCTGCGCAGCCTGGTGCAGACGATTACCGACACCTCGGTGCAGGTGGCGGCGAGCGCGCAGGAAACGCAGGCCACCGCCATGCACCTGGCCGAGGCCGCCGAACACCAGGCGCAGGAAATCAACTCCGCTTCCAGCCGTATCAGCGAAATCGCGGCCTCGATCAACCAGGTGTCGCGCAACTCGGCCGAATCGGCGGACGTGGCGCAGCGCTCGGTGCAGATCGCGACCAAGGGCGCCGGCGTGGTGCGCCAGACGATCGCGGGCATGGACAGCATTCGCGACCAGATCCAGGAAACCTCGAAGCGAATCAAGCGACTGGGTGAGTCGTCGCAGGAAATCGGCTCGATCGTGGAACTGATCAACGACATCTCGGAACAGACGAACATCCTGGCGCTGAACGCGGCAATCCAGGCGGCCTCGGCCGGTGAAGCGGGCCGCGGCTTCGCGGTCGTCGCGGACGAAGTGCAGCGACTGGCAGAACGCGCATCGAACGCCACCAAGCGAATCGAAACGCTGGTGCAGACGATTCAGTCCGACACCAACGAAGCGGTGTCCTCGATGGAACAGACGACCTCCGAAGTGGTCGCCGGTGCGCGACTGGCCGAGGACGCGGGTACCGCGCTGGGCGAGATCGAAAAGGTGTCGTCCGACCTGTCCAACCTCATTCAGGGCATCTCGAGCGCCGCGCAGCAGCAGTCCAGCGCTGCATCGAACATCACCGCGACGATGAACACCATCCAGTCGATTACCGCGCAGACCTCGCAGGGTGCGAACCAGACGGCGGCGTCGATTGGAAACCTGGCGCAACTGGCCGCCGACCTGCGTCGTTCGGTCGCCGACTTCAAGCTGCCGGCCTGACGGGCGGATCGGAACAAGGTCGGGTCACGATGAACAGCTTCAGCCCCGGATGGCGCCGCCGGTCGCGCCGCCTTGCATGCATGCGAGGTGAGCGATGACCGTGATGCGCGAGGCCATCGACACCACCACGCTCGGCTGGATCAAGCCGGAGCTGGACGAAACCCTGCGCCTGGCGCAGCAGGAGATCGAGGCGTACGCCGAGAATCCGGCCGACGCCAGCCGCATGCGCCTGTGCGCCGATCAGCTGCACCAGGTGCACGGCACGCTGCGCATGGTCGAGCTGTACGCCCCGGCGATGGTCGCCGAGGAAATGGAGCGCCTGGCGCTCGCGCTGCAGCAGGGCAAGGTCGCCGACCGCGACGAGGCCTGCGCTGCGCTGATGCGCGGCGTCGTGCTGCTGCCCGATTACCTGGAACGCCTGCAGGGCGGCCATCGCGATATTCCGATCGTGCTGCTGCCGCTGCTTAACGAACTGCGCGCCACGCGCGGCGAGGCGGGCCTCAACGAAAGCGTGCTGTTCGCGCCCGACCTGGACCGTCCGCTGCCGGCGAACCTGCCCAGCGCGCTGCCGGCGGCCGCGCCCACGCGCGGTGCCACTTCGCCGCACCTGGCCGCGCTGCGCGATGCGCTGGCGAACTGGCCGGAAGAAGGCAATCCGTCGCAGCCGGAGAAGCTCTCCGCCGCGATCGATGGCCTGCTCGGCGAAGTCGTACTGGAACCCGTGCGCCGCATGTTGTGGGTCGCCGCCAGCGTCGCCGGCGCCCTGCGCGACGGCGCGCTGCCGGCCACGCGCGCCCTGCGCCAGGCCTTCGGCGGTGTCGAGCGCGAAGCGCGCCTGATGCTGGCCGACGACGGCTTCGGTGCGCACCGCTCCGAACCGGCCGCCGAACCCACCCGCCAGCTGCTGTACCACGTCGCCCACAGCGACGGCCGCCACCCGGCGCTGGACGACCTGCGCCACACCTTCGAACTCGCCGCGCACCTGCCCAGCGAGTCCGAACTCGAACACGCACGCGGCTCGCTGTCTGGTCGCAACCGCGCGCTGCTGGACACCGTCGCCGCGGCGATCAAGGAAGACCTGCTGCGCGTCAAGGACGCGCTCGACCTGCACCTGCGCACCGGCCAGACCGACGTCGCCGAACTCAAGCCGCAGGTGGAAGCCCTCGGCCGCGTCAGCGATACGCTGGGCATGATGGGCCTGGGCGTCGCCCGCACCGTCGTGATGCAGCAGCGCGACGCGATGCACGAAATCGTCTCCGGCAAGCGTCCGGCCGATGAAGGTGCGCTGCTCGACGTCGCAGGCGCACTGCTTTACGTCGATGCCTCGCTGGACGACCAGGTCTCGCGCCTGGGCCTGCCCGACGCCGGCGCCGAAGACGACCTGCTCGCCGGTGAGGCGCGCAAGGTGCTCGACGTGCTCGTGCGCGAAGCCATCGCAAACTTCGGCGATGCGCGCCAGGCCTTCGTCGCGTTCGTCGAAACCAACTGGGACCACGCCGAACTGGCCGAAGTCCCGCGCGTGCTGGACGAAGTCGCCGGTGCGCTGCGCATGCTCGAACTGCCGCAGCCGGCCGACTACCTCGCCGGCGTGAAGCGCTACACCGAGGTCGAGCTGATCGGCCGCAAGCGCGTGCCGAACGGCCAGCAGCTGGATACGCTCGCCGACGCACTCGCCAGTCTCGAGTACTACCTCGAAGCACTGCGCGAGCAGCGCCCGAACCGCAACCACATCCTCGACATCACGCGCCAGAGCCTGGAAACGCTGCGTTACTGGCCGCTGCCGGAATTCGACATCGCCGCCACGATGGCGCCGACTTCGCCGATCAGCCGCGAGGACCTGGCGCGCGTTCCGGACTTCGAACTCACCGACGAAATCACGCTCGGCACGCCGACCGCGCCGGCATTCGATGCGGCGGCGCTGGCTTCGCCCACGCTGGCCGCCGAAGTGCCGGTCGCGCAGGTGGCCGCCGCCGTGCCGACGCCCGCACCGGCGCCTGTCGCGAACACGCCGCAGCAGATCGCGGCCGGTGGTTTCGAACACAGCGACGACATCGACGACGAGATCCGCGAGGTCTTCCTCGAAGAGCTCGACGAAGAAATCCGCCACCTCGGCGACCTGCTGCCGGAATGGCATGCGCTACCGGAAGACAGCGAGCGCCTGCGCCCGATCCGCCGCGTGTTCCACACGCTCAAGGGTTCCGGCCGCCTGGTCGGCGCCAAGACGCTGGGCGAGTTCAGCTGGAAGATCGAGAACCTGCTCAACCGCGTGCTCGACGGCACGCGTCCGGCGAGCCCGGCGGTCATCGGGCTGGTCGGCCACGCCTACACCGCGCTGCCGCAGCTGCACGCCGCGCTGCGCAATGAAGGCGCGATCACCGCCGATCTGGCCGGTATGGAAGCCCATGCCGTACGCCTGGCCGAAGGCGACGAAACCATCTATACGCCCGCGCCCAGGATGGAAGCGGTCGCGGCGGCGGTCGAGCCGGTCATCGAGCCGGAAGTCGAACCCGTCGTCGAGGTCGCCATCGCGCCGGAGATCGAGGAGATCACGCTCGAAGCGGTCAGCTTCGACGGTCTCGACAGCGGCTCGATGGAAGTCGAGGAAATCAGCTTCGACGACGTGCCCGCGCCGGAAATGCTGGCCGACATCACGCCGGTGCTGGAGCCCGAACCGGGCGTGCCGGCGTCGGTCGATTCGGTGCTGCTGGAAATCCTGGACACCGAAGTCAGCGGCCACCTGGCCACCATCGAGGAATGGCTCGCCGCCTCGCAGGTGCAGCCGCGCCCGGCAGACGACGGCCTGCAGCGTGCGTTCCACACGCTCAACGGCGCCTTCGCGATGACCGAAGTGCCGGTGATCACCGAGATCACCGGTCCGACCGAGGTTTACGTCAAGCGCCTGCTGGCCTCGGGCCAGCCCGCCAGCGCCGAAGGCGTCAGCGCGATGGGCGAGGTCGCCGACGCGATCCGCCGCACGCTGGCGACGCTGAAGACACCGGCTCCGCGCATCCCGACGTTCGACGGCCTCGCCGATCGCATGCGTGCGCTGCGCGACAGCCTGCCGGACGCGCGCCAGCCGATGCCGCACGAACCGGCCGAACTGGAGCCGTCGTTCACCGCCGTCGATCTGAGCGAGTTCACCGACCTGGCCGCCGACGTCGGCCCGGATTACCTGTCCGATCCCGCACACGCCGACCGCATCGAGACCGAGCTGGCCGAGGCCCGCCGCATCGAAGCCGAACGCGAGGCGATCGAACACGCGAACACGCAGCGCATCGAAGTCGAGCGCCTGGAAGTCGAACGTTTCGCACTGGAAGAACAGCAGCGCGAAGCCGAGCGCCTTGCCCTGCTCAGGCGCGAGGAAGATGCGCGCGCCGACGCGCTGCGTCGCGAAGCCGAAATGCTTGCCGCAGAAGCGGCCGAAGCGGAGCGTATCGAGGCTGAACGTCGCGCCGCCGAGCAGGCTGCAATCGAGCAGGCCGCGGCCGAAGAAGCCGCGCGCCTGGCTGCCGAACGCGAAGCGCAGCACCTCGCCGCCGAGCGCGCGCAGGCAGAACGCATTGCCGCCGAGCAGGCCGAAGCCGAACGCGCCGCCGCCGAACGTGCCGAACGCCTTACCGCCGAAGCCGCGCACCAGGCCGCCGTCGAAGCGGCGATGGCCGAGCGCCAGGCTGCCGCTGCGCTGGCCGAGCAGCAGCGCATCGAAGCGCAGTTGCTGGAAGCCGAACGTCTGGCCACCGAGCGCCTGGAAGCCGAGCGCTTCGAGGCTGCGCGCATCGCCGACGAGGAAGCCGAATACGCCCGCCTGGAAGCCGAGTACGCCGAGGCCGAACGCGTCACGCACGAACAGCATGCGGCGGCCGCGCTGGAAGCCGCCTCGCTCGAAGCCGCGTCCATCGGTCACGCATTCGTCGACGCGCCCGCCATCGGCGACATGCGCGAGGACCTGCCCGAGGTCGAGGAATTCGCGCAGGATGCGCTGGCCGAAGCGCCGGCAGCTGCAGAAGCGGTCAACGAGTTCGCATCGGTTCCGTCCATCGAAGCGCAGGAGCCGGCCGTGGCCGCGCTCATCGCGCAGGCATTGGCCGGCGCCGACGATCCGGACGAAGCGCTGGACCTGAGCGAACTGGACCCGGAGCTGGTCGACATCTTCGTCGAGGAAGCCAGCGACCTGCTCGACCATTCCGACGGCCTGCTCGCGCAGCTGCGCGAGGCGCCGACGGAGCGCGAATCGCTGGTCGGCCTGCAGCGCGACCTGCACACCATCAAGGGTGGCGCACGCATGGCCGGCATCATGGCCGTGGGCGAACTCGGCCACGCGATGGAGTCGCTGCTCGAAGCCGTCGTCGAGAACCGCTGCGAACTCGGCCGCGATGGCGTGCCGCTGCTCGAACGCGGTTTCGACCGCCTGCATGCGATGGTCACCCGCGTCGGCGAACGCCGCGCGATCGCGATGCCCGAAGCGCTCATCGCCGAGTTCGACGCGCGCTCGCGCGGTCAGACCACGCTGGGCGACCTGGCCGCGCACGCCGCCAAGGCCGTCGCCGCACCGGCGACGACGCCGGCCGCGCCGGTCGTCGTCGATACCGCGCACGAGGAAGCTCACGCCGACCTCAAGCCGCTGTCGGCTCCGATCAGCGAACAGCCGCTGACCGACGACGACGACATCGGCGTGCGCGCCCCGCAGGAACAGGTGCGCATCCGCGCCGACCTGCTGGACCGCCTGGTCAACTACGCCGGTGAAGTCGCGATCTACCGCGCACGCCTGGAACAGCAGCTGGGTGCATTCCGTGGCGCCATCGCCGAAATGGCGGCGACCAACACGCGTATGCGCGACCAGCTGCGTCGCCTTGAAATCGAAACCGAAGCGCAGATCGTCGCGCGCTACCAGCGCGAAGGCGACGACGGCGAGCAGGCATTCGATCCGCTGGAACTCGACCGCTTCTCGACGCTGCAGCAGCTGTCGCGTGCGCTCGCCGAATCGGCGGCCGACCAGGTCAGCCTGCAGACCACGCTGGACGACCTGACGCGCCAGTACGAAACGCTGCTGCTGCAACAGTCGCGCGTGAGCTCGGAGTTGCAGGAAGGCCTCATGCGCACGCGCATGGTGCCCTTCGATGGCCTGCTGCCGCGCCTGCGCCGCGTCGTGCGACAGGCGTCGGGCGAACTGGGCAAGCACGTCGGCCTCAAGCTCGACGGCACGCAGGGCGAACTCGACCGCAACGTGCTCGAGCGCATGACCGCGCCGCTGGAGCACATGCTCCGCAACGCAGTTGCGCACGGCCTTGAAACGCCGGACAAGCGCAAGAAGGCCGGCAAGACGGACGAAGGCACGATCCGCATCGCGGTACGCCGCGAAGGTTCGGAAGTCGTGCTGGAAGTCGGCGACGACGGCGCCGGCCTGAACCGCGAGGCGATCCTGCGCCGCGGCCTGGAACGTGGCCTGGTGCCGGAAGGCGCCACGCTGTCCGACGCCGCCATCGACGCGCTCATCCTGGAACCGGGCTTCTCCACCGCCGAATCGGTCAGCCGCCTGGCCGGTCGCGGCGTGGGCATGGACGTGGTCGCCAGCGAAGTGCGCCAGCTCGGCGGCACGCTGGACATCCGCTCCGTCCCGGGCAAGGGCGTCACTTTCACGCTGCGCCTGCCGCAGACGCTTGCGGTCACGCAGGCCGTGTTCGTGCGCATCGGCGAGACCACCTTCGCCGTGCCGATCGCCTCGGTCCGCGGCGTGGGCCGCATCGCCCGCGACCGCCTGGACATGGTCGACGCGACCTACCGCTACGGCGGTGAGGACTACGCGGTGCACGACCTGGGCACGCTCGTCGGCCACGGCACCGCCAAGGCCGAAGGCGCGCTGCAGATGCCGCTGCTGCTGATCCGCTCGGGCGACCTGCGCGCCGCGGTGTGCGTCGATCAGGTCGTCGGCAACCGCGAAATCGTGGTGAAGCCGGTCGGTCCGCAGGTGGCATCGGTGCCGGGCATCTTCGGCGCGACCATCATGGGTGACGGCCGCGTGGTCGTGATCCTCGACGTCGCACCGCTGGTGCGTCGCCAGTCGCTGCTGCCGCGCGACCACGTCGTCGCGCCGGTTGCAACGGTCGAAACGCGCCGCGTTCCGCTGGTCATGGTGGTCGACGACTCGGTCACCATGCGCAAGGTCACCGGCCGCGTGCTTGAACGCCACAACCTCGAGGTGCTCACCGCGAAGGACGGCATCGACGCGCTGGAGCGCATGGTCGAGCGCGTGCCCGACCTGATGCTGCTGGACATCGAAATGCCGCGCATGGACGGCTACGAGCTCGCCACCGCGATGAAGGGCGATCCGCGCCTGCGCGGCGTGCCGATCGTGATGATCACCTCGCGTACCGGCGACAAGCATCGCCAGCGCGCGTTCGAGATCGGCGTCGAGCGCTACCTGGGCAAGCCGTACCAGGAGCCGGAACTGATGCGAAACGTGTACGACCTCCTCGGCATCGATGCGGGGGCCACGCGGAATGAGTGAGTCCTCCCGTCGCGCGGTCCTTCTGGCGCGACCGGGCGCAGCCTGTGAACGCCTGCGTTCGGCGCTGTCCGACGCAGGCGCCCATGTAGTGCTCGAAGCCGATCCGACCACACTTCAACTCGAAGCATTGGGGCAGGTCGCGCCGCAGGTGATCGTCGTCGCGCTCGACCCGGTCACCGAAGACGTGATCGAGAAGTTCGATCCGGTGCTCGCCGATCCGTCGGTCGAGGTGATCTACGAAGAAGCCGCGCTGGCCGCCACGCGCGAAGGCTGGGACCTGGCGCGCTGGATGCGCCACCTGGCCGCGAAGCTGCACGGCCACGGCGACGTCCTGCCGCCGGGCCACGAGCCGGAGGGGATGGAACCGCCGGAACCGCCGACCGCCGCGCCGCGTGCGGTCGAAGCCGCTGCGCCCGTCGAAGTGCCGCGTGCGGCGCCGGTGATGGAACTGGCACCGATCGAAACACCTGCGCCTGCGCCGGTTACCGAAGCATTCGTCGCGCCCGCTCCGGTCGCACAGGCAGCCGTCGAACTGGTCGCCGTCGCCGGGCCGGCGCTGGAACTGGCAATCGAAGCGCCGCAGGTCCAGTACACGCACGAAGCCAGCTACAGCCCGTTCGATCCGGTCGCCGCCGAAGCCACCTTTGAGCTTGCCGACGCCGTCGAACTGCCGCCGGCGCTGGCCGACATCGAACTGACGTTTGCCGCCGACGCACCGGCGGTGACGGCCGACGCCATCGAGCTGTCCGCCGAACTGGTGGTCGAGCCGTTCGAGTCGAGTTTCGACTTTGAGGTGTCCGACACGCCGACGCCGGTGCTTGAAACGCCGGTGTTCGAATCCGCCCTCCCGGACGTGGTCGAGGTCGCTTCGGTTCAAGGGTCCGACGCGACCGCCGAACCGGTGTTGATGTTCGAGGCCAGCCGCGAGGGCACGTCCGCGGCGGCAGCGCCGAAGGCCGCCACGCCGGCCGCGCCCGACTGGTCGTTCACCGACGACACGACCGGTGCCGGTGAGTCGGTGGTGCGCGACGCGGATCCGAACCACAAGTTCCAGCGCGACCTGGGCGACATCGAACGCCGCATTTCCTCGCTCGAACTGGTCGAGGAGCGCACTGCCACGCAACTGGGCGGCGCGATCCTCGTGCTCGCCGGTATCGGCGGCCCCGATGCGGTGCGCCAGCTGCTCGGCGGCCTGCCGGAGGCATTCCCGCGTCCCGTGCTGGTGCAGCAGCGCCTCGATGGCGGCCGCTACGACCGCCTCGTCGCGCAGATGCAGCGTGCCACGCCATTGCAGGTGCGCCTGGCCGAGCCGGGCCTCATCGCCATGGCCGGCACGATCTACATCCTCCCGGCCGATGTCTCCATCGCGGTGAGCGAGTCGGGCATGCGCTTCGTCGAAGGCAGCGACGACGTGCTCGCGATGCTGCCGGCCGGCGACTCGGCGGTGCTGATGTTGAGCGGCGCCGACCCCGCGCAGGTCGATGCGGCAATGAACCTGTCGTGGTCGGGCGCGCTGGTCGCCGGACAGGCAGCGGACGGCTGCTACGATGCAGCCGCAGCGTCGGCGCTTGCCGCGCGCGGCGCGCAGTCGGGACAGCCTGCCGAACTGTCGGCGAAGCTCGCCGAACGCTGGCGTTGAGCGAGAAGGAACACGAGATGGCCATCGAACACGCTCCCCAACATTCCGGCGCCGCCGAAAACGACATCCGCGGCGTGCTGATCCAGATCGCCGGCGGCCGTCTGCTCCTGCCCAACGCGACCATCGCCGAGGTGCTGTCCTACGCCGAACCCGACGCCGTCGCCGGCGCGCCGGACTGGCTGCTGGGCCGCATGCGCTGGCGCGGCTGGCAATTGCCGCTGATCGCCTTCGGCCGCTTCTCGGGCCTGGCGAACGAGCGCGGTGGCCTCGGCAGCAAGGTGCTGGTGCTGCGCGCGCTGGGCGGCAGCACGCCCGTCGAAGGGCGCCGTACACCGTACTTCGCGCTGCTGACGCAGGGCTTCCCGCGACTGGTCACCGTGTCGCGCGACACGCTGATGACCGTCGACGACCACAACGCACTGCCCAACGGTGTGCAGGCGCGCGTGCTGCTCAACGAAGACGACGCGTTCCTGCCTGACCTTGGCGCCATCGAAGACCAGATCGGCCTCGCGCTGGCGCAGGCGGCTTGAACGACGCGAACACCGTCGCCGCGCCGCGCGGTAGCGCGCCGCGTTATGCCTCGGTCGATGCACTGCGCGGCCTCACCGTCGCGGCGATGCTGCTGGTCAACAATCCGGGCGACTGGGGGCATGTGTACGCGCCCCTCGAACACGCCGCGTGGAACGGCTTCACGCCGACCGACCTGATCTTCCCGATGTTCCTGTTCATCGTCGGCGTGTCGATCGCGCTGGCGCTGATGCCGCGCGTCGAACGCGGCGACAACCTTGGCGTGCTGACGAAGACCGTGCTGGTGCGCGGCGCGCGGATCCTCGGCCTGGGCCTTGCGTTGCATCTGATCGCGCTGTTCGCCTTCGACCTTCCGCACTACCGCGTACCAGGCGTGCTGCAACGCATCGGCTTGTGCTTCGCCGTCGCGGGCCTGATCGCGCTGCATGCGCGGCCGCGCACGCAGTGGATCGCCTTCTGTGCGCTGCTGGTCGGCTATGGCGTGCTGCTCGCGGCAGGCGGAACGCTCGAGCCGTTCGTGAACATCGCCAGCCGCATCGACCATGCGCTGCTTGGCGTGCACGTGTACCAGCTCGATCCGGCGACCGGCCGCGGACACGATCCGGAAGGCCTCGTCAGCACGCTTGGCGCATTGGCCACCACGCTGCTCGGCCTGCGCGCGGGCGACTGGCTGCGTCGTGGCGACCGACGCTCGCTGCTGATCGCTGGCGCAGTTGCGGTTGCAGCGGGCCTGGCGTGGTCGCTGTGGCAGCCGCTCAACAAGAACCTGTGGACGCCGTCCTACGTGCTGTGGACCGGCGGCCTGTCGTGCTGGATCCTCGCGCTGTTCCACTGGCTCATCGACCTGCGCGGCTGGCCGCCGCTGGGCCGCGCTTTCGGCGTGAATGCCATCGCGGCATACGCCGGATCGGCGTTCATGCTCTACGCGCTGGTCGCGTTCGGATGGTTCGACCCGCTGTACCAGTACGCCTTCGCCGGCTGGATGACGCCGCGCTTCGGCGGCTACGTGCCGTCGCTGGCGTATGCCGTCGCGTTCGTGCTCGTGTGGTGGATCGTGGTGCGCGTGCTGGATGCGCGGAAGATCTATTTCAAGATCTGAATCGGGGAGTGGTGACGATCATGGAATTCATCTGTCGCTTCCACGACGGCGACGAACTCCGTCGCGTGCGCGAACTCATGTCTTCCAAGGGCATCCCGACCTTCGCGCCGCGCGTGGAAGGAAAGAGGATGGGAGAGCAGTGGGCGCTGTTCGCCTGCATCAACGAGCAGGCTGACGACGTAAGGGGCCTGCTTCAGGACCCCGGCCACGAACCGGCGTTCAGGGTGAATGCCGAGGAGTTCGAAGCGATGCTCGTACACGAGGATACTTCGCTGCTCACGCGCTGGGCGACGACCATCGCGGTTACGGTGTTCGTGCTGTTTGCATTGTTGATGCTCGTCGTGGTGCGCACTGCAAGCTGAAGGATGCCGGAAGGCAGGCGGCCGGATGTCAGGCCAAGTCCCCAAACCGAGCCTGCAACGCCGCAAGCGCCGCCAACCCTGCCGTTTCCGTGCGCAGGATGCGCGGGCCGAGCTTCAGTCCGCCAAAGCCCGCCGCGCGCAGTTGCGTGCGGTCGAGGTCGGACCAGCCACCTTCCGGGCCGATGGCCAGGTACACCGGCTGCGCGATGTCGAGCGCGAGCGTGCCGAACGACAACTCGCCTTCGGGATCCATGATCAGGCGAAGCCCGCCCGCCGGGAGCGCCGACAACGCCGCGGCCAGCGACACCGGTGCGGCGACGTCGGGCACGAACGCGCGCCCGCTCTGCTCGCATGCCGAAGACACCACGCTGCGCCAGTGCGCCAGGCGCTTTTCGGTGCGCGCTTCGTCCAGCTTCACTTCGCTGCGCTGCGACCACAGTGGGTGGAACGCGGTCGCGCCCAGCTCGGTGGCCTTCTGCAGGATCAGGTCCATCTTCTCGCCCCGCGCCACGCCTTGCAGCAGCACGAGTTTCAGTGCCGATTCGCGCGACACGGGCGCCGCCGATTCGACCGCGACGCGCAGCTCACGTTTGGTCGAAAGCGTGATCCGCGCGGCGTAATCGTGGCCGTCGCCGTTGAACAGAACGCATGCATCGCCGACGCCGAGCCGCAACACGCGTACCAGGTGCGCTGCGGCGCTTTCGTGCAGCGTGATCTCGCGGCCCGCGCTCAGCGGTTCATCGACATGGATGCGGGTCAGGCGCATGCGGCCTCCTCGATGGCGTGGTCGATCGCTTCGCGCGTCGTGTTTGCCAGCAGCTGCAGTGCGTCCTCATCGACACAGTACGGCGGCATCCAGTAGAGCACGTCGCCGAGCGGGCGCAGCAGCACGCCGCGTTGCAGTGCGGCGCGATACGCGCGCAGGCCGATGCGCGCGGACGCGTCGAACGCAGTGCGCTTGTCGCCGCCGCGAGTGAGTTCGAACGCCACGATCATGCCGGCCTGGCGCACATCGGCCACGTGCGGATGATCGACGAACGGTGCGGCCAGGCGCGCCATCGCCTCCGATGTGGCGCGATTGCGCACGATGACGTCGTCCTGCTCGAGGATCGCCATCGACGCCAGCGCCGCCGCGCATGCGAGCGGGTTGCCGGTGTAGCTGTGCGAATGCAGGAAGGCCTTCTCACGGGATTCGTCGAGGAACCCGTCGTAGATGGACTGCGTCGCCAGCACCGCCGCGAGCGGCAAGGCACCGCCGGTGAGCCCCTTCGACAGGCACAGCAGGTCGGGCTGCACGCCGGATTGTTCGGAGGCGAACAGCGTGCCGGTGCGGCCGAACCCGACGGCGATCTCGTCGCAGATCAGGAACACGCCGTGCGCATCGCACAGTTCGCGTGCGCGTTTGAGGTAGGCCGGGTCGTGCATGCGCATGCCGCCGGCGCACTGCACGCGCGGTTCGAGGATCAGCGCGCAGACTTCGCCCGCGTGGCGTTCGAGCAGGCCGGCCAGCGCATCGGCTGCGCGGTGCGCGCGCCCGGCCGGCGTTTCGCCGTCTTCGCACAGGTATGCATCGGGCGACGGCGCGAACATCGCCTCGGCCAGCAGCGGCGCGTACACGCGGCGATACAGCGGGATGTCGCCCACCGCGAGCGCGCCCAGCGTCTCGCCGTGATAGCCGTTGTCCAGCGCGATGAACTTGGTGCGACCGATGATGCCGCGATTGCGGAACCAGTGGAACGCCATCTTCAGCGCGACTTCCACGCCGGCCGAGCCGTTGTCGGCATAGAACACTTTCGCCAGCGGTTCGCGGCCCGTTTCGCGCGGTGCGATGGACAGCAGCTTCTCCGCCAGTTCCACCGCCGGCGCATGCGAGACGCCGGCCAGGATCACGTGCTCCAGCGTCGTCGCCTGCCTGGCGATGGCCGCGGCGATGCGCGGCTCGGCGTGCCCGAACAGGTTGGTCCACCAGCTGCTGATGGCGTCGAGGTAACGGCGCCCGTCGCGGCCGATCAGCCATGCGCCTTCGCCGCGCTCGACAGGCAGCAGGGGCAGGGTGCCGGCCGGATCGAGGTGTTCGCGCATCTGCGTGCACGGGTGCCAGAGCACGGCGAGGTCGCGCTCGCGCCAGGCGGCCGCCTCGTCGGTGCGCGCTATGATGTCGTCCAATCGCTGCATCCCGCCATTCTAGCCGCGCGACCGGGCCGGGCCGTCCACAGCCGCCGCACGCGCTCATCAGGATGGTGTCTGTCCGGAGCCCGCATGTCGCGTCGCCTGCCCACCATCCATCGCATCACCGAACACGATGCCGGCCCGTACCGGCTGGAACGCCTCGACCTGGAATTCGCCAACGGCGAGCGCCGCCATTACGAGCGCCTGCACGGGCGCGGCCACGGTGCGGTGGTGGTGGTGCCGATGATCGATGACGACACGGTCCTGCTGGTGCGCGAGTACGCGGCCGGCGTGCACCGTTACGAGCTGGGTCTGGTGAAAGGCCGCATCGATGCCGGCGAGACGCCCGAGCAGGCCGCCGACCGCGAGCTGAAGGAAGAGGCCGGCTACGGCGCACGCGACGTGCACGTGCTGCGCGCGCTCACGCTCGCGCCGACCTACATGAGCCACGAGGCGCACCTGGTGATCGCGCGCGATCTTTACCCGGAGCGGCTTGCCGGCGACGAGCCGGAAGAGCTGGAAGTGGTGCCCTGGAAGCTGGACGCGCTGCACGAGCTGATCCTGCGCGAAGACTTCTCCGAAGGCCGCAGCATCGCCGCCCTGTTCATTGCCCGTGAGTGGCTGAGGATGCAATCCCGATGATGTCGTCCACGCTCCAAGATGCCGCGCTTCCCGATGCCGCGATCCGCGAGGACGTGATCGCGCTGGCCAGCGACGCGGCCGCCGCGATCCTGGGCATCTACGACAGCGAATTCGCCGTGCAGCACAAGGACGACGATTCGCCGCTCACCGCGGCCGACCTCGCCGCGCACCGCTGCATCGTCGATGGGCTGGCGCGCATCACGCCCGATATTCCCGTGCTCTCGGAGGAATCCGCGCACGAAGTGCCCACCGCGATGCGCCGGCAATGGTCGCGTCTGTGGCTGGTCGATCCGCTCGACGGTACGCGCGAGTTCGTCAAGCGCAACGGCGAGTTCACCGTGAACATCGCGTTGATCGTGGATGGCGTGGCGGTGTGGGGCGTCGTGCAGGCGCCGGTGACGGGCGAGTCGTGGCATGGCGGCGCGGGGCTGGGCGCATTCCGCCGCGACGGATCGCGCGAGATCGCGCTGCGCGTACGCTCGCCTGCGACCGCTCCGCTGCGCGTGGCGGCGAGCCGTTCGCATCGCGATACGCGCACGCAGGCGTTCATCGATCGCATGGGCGAAACCGAGCCGGTGGGGCTGGGTTCTTCGCTGAAGTTCTGCAAGCTCGCCGAAGGCACGCTCGACGTGTATCCGCGATTCGGTCCGACCAGCGAGTGGGACACCGCCGCCGGCCAGTGCGTGCTGGAAGGCGCGGGCGGTGCCGTACTCGACCCGCAGGGACGGCCGTTCCGCTACAACCAGCGCGAGCGGATCCTCAATGGGGATTTCATCGGGCTGGGCGATGTCGGGTTGCCGTGGCGGCAGTGGATGGCGGGCTGATCGGAAAGGCATGCGACATGAGTGACATCGGTAACCCTCGCGACATCGCGACACTGCTCACGGTGATGGCCCGCCTGCGCGATCCCGACGGCGGCTGCCCGTGGGACCTGGAGCAGAACTTCGCGACCATTGCGCCGTACACGATCGAGGAAGCCTACGAAGTCGCCGACGCGATCGACCGTGGCGATCTGGCCGACCTGAAGGACGAGCTGGGCGACCTGCTGCTGCAGGTCGTTTTCCATGCGCAGATGGCATCCGAGCAGGGCGCGTTCGCGTTCGGCGACGTGGTCGCGGCCATCTGCGACAAGATGGTGCGCCGGCATCCGCACGTGTTCGCCGATGCGTCGGTGGAAGACGCCGATGCGCAGACGGTCGCGTGGGAAGAACAGAAGCGCCGGGAGCGCGAGGCGGGCGGACACGAAGACACCTCCGCGCTTGCCGGCATCGCGCGCGGGTTGCCCGAATGGCAGCGCGCCACGAAGCTGCAGAAACGCGCGGCACGCGTGGGCTTCGACTGGCCGGACGTGACGCCTGTATTCGCCAAGCTGCACGAGGAACTGGACGAGGTGCGCGTGGAAATGTCGGCACTCGAGGCGAACCCGGACGATGCCGCCGCACGCGACCGGCTGGAAGACGAGATCGGCGACGTGTTGTTCGTCTGCGCGAACCTGGCGCGTCATGCGCAGGTGGACGTGGGCGCCGCGATGCGCCGCGCGAACCTCAAGTTCGAACGCCGTTTCCGTGCGATGGAGGCGATGGCGCAGGCCGACGGAACCTGCCTTGCCGAGCTGCCGCTCGAAGCGCAGGATCGCCTGTGGAACCACGCCAAGGCCGCTGAAAAGGCCTGAGCGCCCTGCCTTCGGAGAGGAACCGATGCCGCGTTTCGCCAGCTTCCGCGAGTTCTATCCGTTCTACCTGAGCGAACACAGCCATCGCACCAGTCGGCGGCTGCATTTCATCGGCAGTTGCGGCGTACTGGCACTGATCGTGCTGGCGATCGTGCAGGGCAATGCGTGGTGGCTGCTTGCGGCGCTGGTATGCGGGTATGGCTTCGCGTGGGTGGGGCACTTCTTCTTCGAGAAGAACCGGCCCGCGACGTTCAAGCACCCGTTCTATTCGTTCGTGGGCGACTGGGTGATGTTCAAGGACATCCTCAGCGGGAAGATCCGGTTCTAGGAAGCGGTGCCGCGCTGCCAGCGGCTCAGTCCAGGAAGATCAGCCACGCCGCCACCACGATCATCGCGAACCCCGCCCAGTGGTTCCATTTCAGCGGCTGGCCCAGGTACCAGGTCGAGAAGCCCGCGAAGACCAGCAGGGTGATGACCTCCTGCATGCCCTTGAGCTGGGGCGCCGAGTAGACTGAACTGCCCATCCGGTTGGCCGGGACCATCAGGCAGTACTCGAAGAACGCGATGCCCCAGCTGGCGAAGATCGCCACCATCAGCGGCGCGGACTTGTACTTCAGGTGGCCGTACCAGGCGAAGGTCATGAAGACGTTCGAGCCCAGCAGCAGGGCGATGGGAAGGATGCGTTCCAGGGGCATGGCAAGGTTTCGCTAGGGTTTCGTTCAGTTTGTGTGGGGGGCCTTCACGGCCTCTCCACCTGCGGCCCGGCAGCCTTCACAAAGCTGAAGCGTCGGGAGGTTTTGCATGCAGGGTACCGGAACACGAGATGGCGGCCTGGTCCTCATTGTCGAGGACAACCGCAACATCTCCGAGATGGTCGGTGAATACCTCGAAGGCCGTGGTTTCGAAGTCGACTATGCGAGCGACGGCCTCGACGGTTATCGATTGGCGACGGAAAACAACTACGACGTCATCGTGCTGGATCTGATGCTTCCCCGCATGGATGGCGTGGAGCTGTGCAAGAAGCTGCGCGAGGAGGCGCGCAAGTCGACGCCGGTGCTGATGCTCACCGCGCGCGACACGCTCGACGAGAAGCTCACCGGCCTGGGCGCCGGCGCCGACGATTATCTCACCAAGCCGTTCGCGATCCAGGAACTGGAAGCGCGCCTGCGTGCGCTGATCCGTCGCGAGCGCCGCCAGGTGGGCGGGGAAGTGCTGAAAGTCGCCGACCTCGTGCTCGACCCGGCCAGCCTGCGCGTGACGCGCGGTGGCAGCGAGCTGCAGCTTTCGCCCATCGGCCTGCGCCTGCTGACGATCCTCATGCGCGAATCGCCGCGCGTGGTGAGCCGACAGGAAATCGAGCGCGAGATCTGGGGCAACGGCCTGCCGGATTCGGACACGCTGCGCAGCCACCTGTACAACCTGCGCAAGACCATCGACAAGCCTTTCGACAAGCAACTGCTGCACACCGTGCAGAGCGCAGGCTATCGCGTGGCCGATATCTCGCAGCCACCGGAGTAACGCGAAGCACCATGGCGCACGGACTTCCGCGCAGGATCAAACTCGCGTTCATCACGCAGGCGTTGATCGGCAGCATCGTGATCACGGTGGGCATCCTGCTCACCGGCATCGTCGTGCGCCAGAAAGTCGTCGAGCAGCGCGTCGCGCAGGAAGCGCAGGCATTCTGGCAGGCATACGCGCAGGATCCCTCGCACCGCCTGCCCGGAAGTTCGACGATGTCGAGCTACCTCGTCGTTCCCGGCAACCTGGAACCGCCGTTGCCGGCGGAACTGCGCACCATCACCGGCAGCGGCGTGCAGCGCCTGCCCGACAGCGGGCGACTGGTCTACGTCGACCGTCGTGCGCAGGGCACGCTCTACATCATCTTTTCCGCATGGCTTGCCGACCAGTCGGTGCTGCTGACGGGCCTGGTGTCGCTGGTCCTGTCGCTGGTCACCAGCGGTGCGCTGATCTGGATGACCTACCGCACCTCCAAGCGCCTGGTCACGCCGGTGAGCTGGCTGGCCAACCAGGTCGCGCACTGGGACCCGCGCGACCCCGACGCCAGCGCGATCGCCTCCGCGCATCTGCCCGCCGAAGCCGGCGACGAAGTGCGCAAGTTGTCGCGTGCGCTCACCGGGCTGTCGCAACGCGTGGGCGACTTCGTCCAGCGCGAGCGCAACTTCACCCGCGACGCCAGCCACGAGCTGCGCACGCCGCTCACCGTCATCCGCGTGGCGACCGACCTGATGCTGGCCGACACCGAGAACAGCTCGCGCACGCGCCGCTCGCTCTCGCGCATCCAGCAGGCTGGGCGCGACATGGAAGCGGTGATCGAAGCGTTCCTGATCCTCGCGCGCGAAGCCGACGTGGCGCCGCAGAGCGAGGAGTTCGAGGTGCGCGACATCGTCACCGCCGAAGTCGATCGCATCCGGCCGCTGCTGGGCGATCGCCCGGTCACCGTGAGCCTGCATGACGAAGGCGCGCCACGCCTGGTCGCACCGCCGCACGTGCTGCGGGTGATGGTCGGCAACCTGCTGGGCAACGCGGCGCGTTTTACCGAATCGGGCGAGATCGAGGTCCGCCTGATGCCCGATCGCGTGGTGATCCGCGACAGCGGCATCGGCATGTCGCCGGAAATCCTCGCCAAGGCATTCGACCCGTTCTTCCGCGCCGATTCGGCCGACAGCGATGGCAAGGGCATGGGCCTGTCGATCGTGCGGCGCCTGGGCGAGCGCTTCGGCTGGCCGGTGAGCCTGGCCAGCGCGCCGGGGCAGGGAACGACGGCGGTGATCCGGTTCGCGCGGTAGGCTTCCGCGCACAGTCCATCCGGGCTGAACGATTCCACCTCGTCGTTGTCAACGCACACGCCGCTGGTGCGTTGTGCCGGCATAACCCTTCGATCGAGCCCCATGAGCGCAGCCCGTCCGTCGTCCCGCAATGCACGCAAGCCCACGCCCTGGATCCGCCACGGCATCGTCGCCGCGGTGGCGATCGCCCTGGTCGCGGGCGGCATCTACTTCTATCGCAAGCGTGGAAGCGAGGCGGCCGAAGGGGCGTTCCGCACCGCGCAGGTCGAACGCGGCGACATCCGCGTGGCGATCTCCTCCACCGGCACGCTCAGCGCGATTTCCACCGTCACCGTCGGCAGCCAGGTATCCGGCCAGGTCACCGACGTGCTGGTCGACTTCAACGACCCGGTGACGAAGGGCCAGGTCATCGCGCGCATCGACCCGAAGACGTACGAGGCGCAGATCGCGCAGGGCAACGCCCAGGTCGCCAGCGCCCGCGCATCGCTCAGCCAGGCCCAGGCCACGCTGCTCAATGCCGAACTCGACTACAAGCGCAAGGCCGACCTCGGCGCGCGCCAGCTCGTCGCGCGCAGCGACGTGGATCTGGCGAAAGCGGCGCTCGACCAGGCACGCGCGCAGGTCAACGCGGCGCAGGCGTCGATCCGCCAGCAGGCGGCCTCCACGCAGACCACGCAGGTGAACCTGGATCGCACGGTCATCCGCTCGCCGGTGGACGGCGTCGTGCTCACGCGCAGCATCGAGCCGGGCCAGACCGTGGCCGCCAGCCTGCAGGCGCCGGAGCTGTTCACCATCGCCGAAGACCTGGCGAAGATGAAGATCGAACTGGCCGTGGACGAATCCGACATCGGCCAGGTGCGCACCGGCCAGAACGTATCCTTCACCGTCGATGCGTTCCCCGACCGCCAGTTCCGCGGCACCGTCGAACAGGTGCGCCTGTCCGCCACCACCACCAACAACGTCGTGACCTATCCGGTCGTGGTCACCGTCGACAACAGCGACGGCACCTTGTTGCCGGGCCTCACCGTCAATGCGGAAATCGAAGTCAGCAAGCGCGAGGACGTGTTGAAGATCTCCAACGCCGCGCTGCGCTTCAAGCCGGCCGATGACGCGCAGGGCACCGCGACGGCGACCGCACCGCCCGGTGGCGGGCGCGGCGGCTCGGGCATGCTCGATGACCTGACGCGCACGGCCACGTCGATGAAGTTGAACGCGGACCAGCAGGCGGCGTTCGATACCGCGGCCGAAGCCGTGCGCGCACGACAGGCGGCGCGACAGGCCCAGGCGCAGCAGGGCGGCGGCAGCGCACTGTTCGGCGGTGGCGGTCGCGGCGGTCCGGGTGGTCCAGGCGGCCCGGTGATGATGGGCGGTGCGGGTGCCGGCAACATGCAGGCGCAGATGCGCCAGCGCATGGCCGATCGATTCAAGGAAGACTTCTCCACCTTCCGCGCCTCGCTAGACGATGCTCAGAAGAAGCAGTGGGATGCCGCCGTTTCCAACCTGGTCAACGCCAAGCGCGTGCAGATCTACAAGCTCGTCGACGGCAAGCCGCAGGCAGTGATGGTGCGCCTGGGCGCGAGCGACGGCACCGACACCGAAATCTCCGGCGGCGGCCTGAAGGCCGGCGATCCGATCGTGACGGGCGAAAGGGCGCGCGGATGAGCGCGCCCGCACATGATGCGAACGACGTGCCGGTGATCCTCACCCGCGCGCTGAGCAAGACGTACTCCGCGCACACGGAAGCGGAAGTGCACGCGCTGATCGGCGTGGACCTGCGCATCGGCCGCGGCGAGTTCGTCGCGATCATGGGGCCGTCGGGTTCGGGCAAATCCACGCTCATGAACCTCATCGGCTGCCTGGACACACCCACTTCCGGTACCTACGAATGCGATGGCGTGGACGTGTCCACGCTCGATGCCGAAGACCTCGCGGCGCTGCGGCGCGACAAGATCGGCTTCGTCTTCCAGGGCTTCAACCTGCTGCCGCGCATGAGCGCGCTGGACAACGTCGCCATGCCGCTGGGCTATGCGCGCGTGCCGCCGCACGAACGCATCGAGCGCGCGCGCGAAGCGCTGGTGTCGGTGGGGCTGGGCGAACGCGTGGGCCACAAGCCCACCGAGCTGTCCGGCGGCCAGCAGCAGCGCGTGGCGATCGCGCGAGCCCTGATCAACCGCCCGCCGATCCTGCTTGCGGATGAACCCACCGGAGCGCTGGACAGCAAGACCGGCGAGGAAATCCTGTCGCTGTTCAAGCGCCTGCGTGACGACGACCACACCGTGGTGCTGATCACGCACGACGCCGATGTCGCCGCGCACGCCGACCGTACGTACGTGATGCGCGATGGCGAACTGCATCCGGAGGGCGCGGCATGAACTTCTCCGACATCCTGCGCACCGCCATATACGCGCTGCGCGGCAACTGGATGCGCAGCGCGCTGACGTCGCTGGGCGTGATCATCGGCATCGCGGCAGTGATCGTGATGGTGTCGGTGGGGCAGGGCACGCAGCAGGAAATCGACAAGATGGTGTCGGGCCTGGGCTCGCAGCGGCTGGACATCAGCCCCGGCGCGCGCCGCGGCGGTGGCGGCGTGCGCATGAGTTCGTCGAGCTTCTTCACGCTCAACGAAAGCGACGTCGACGCCATCCGCAACGAAATTCCCGAAGTGCAGTACGTCGCGGGCGCATTGCGCGGAAACACGCAGGTCGTCTACGCCGAGAACAACGCCTCCACGAGCTGGCAGGGCGTGCAGGCGGACTTCTTCGACATCAACGGCTGGACCATCGCCAACGGCGAGGGATTCCAGGCGCAGGATTACACCAGCGCGGGCAAGTCGGTGATCATCGGCGAGACGGTGCGCCGTACGCTGTTCGGCGACGACGCCGGCGTGGGGCAGACGATCCGCCTGGGGCGCGTGCCGTTCACGGTGGTGGGCACGCTCAGCCCGAAGGGGCAGGGCGGTTTCGGCCAGGACCAGGACGACGTGGTGATGGTGCCGCTGGAAACCGCTCGTCGTCGCCTGATGGGCGCGATGGGCCTGCCGGCCGGTGCGGTGATGCAGATCGCGCTGACTGTGGGCGATGCGAAGGACCTGTCCTACGCGCAGGGCGAAGTCGAAGCATTGCTGCGCCAGCGCCATCGCATCAAGCCGGGCGATGAGGACGACTTCAACGTGCGCAACATTTCCGAGATCGTCGCCACGCGCACCGCGACGACGCGGTTGATGTCGCTGCTGCTGGGCGCGGTGGCGACGATCTCGCTGATCGTCGGCGGCATCGGGATCATGAACATCATGCTGGTGTCGGTGACCGAGCGCATCCGCGAGATCGGCCTGCGAATGGCAGTGGGCGCCGGGCCGTCGGACGTTCGACGGCAGTTCCTCGCCGAGGCGATGCTGCTCTCGCTGGGCGGCGGCGTGCTGGGCATCGTGATCGGCGTGGTCGGCGCGCTCGTGGTCGGTCGCTTCAGCGAACTGCCGGTGGCGCTGAACGGGCAGGTGATCGCGCTGGCAGCGACGTTCTCGATCATGACCGGTCTGTTCTTCGGTTATTACCCGGCGCGCAAGGCATCGCAGCTGGATCCGATCGAGGCGTTGCGGCAGCAGTGAGGGCCGGCGGCGTCGCAAGCCACCCCGGTCCACGTTCGCCAGATTGCGACTCTGTCGCATGGGAAAAAGTCGCTATGCTCGGCCGGAGTTCCCACCCGGCCCTGCCATGCGCCTTTGCCTCCCGCTTGCCGTCCTGTTCGCCATGTCCTTCAACCTTTCTGCGGCCGAAGCCCCGGCCACCGGCAAGACGGCGCTGGTCATCCACGGCGGCGCCGGATTCGTGCCGATGCAGTCGATCACGCCCAGCGAGCGCAAGGCCTACCACGAGGCCCTGAACCGCGCGCTGGACGCCGGCAACGCCGTGCTCACCCGTGGCGGCTCCGCACTGGATGCGGTGACTGCGGCGGTGGTGGTGCTGGAAGACGCGCCGCAGTTCAACGCGGGCAAGGGCGCGGTGTTCAACGCCAAGGGCGGGCACGAGCTGGATGCGGCGATCATGGAAGGCCACACGCGCCGCGCCGGTGCGATCGCCGGCGTCACGACCATCAAGAACCCGATCAAGCTCGCGCGCACGGTGATGGAGAAGAGCCCGCACGTGATGCTGGCCGGCGAGGGCGCCGAGGCGTTCGCCGACGAACATCGCGAGATCGAGCGCGTTCCCAACAGCTATTTCGATACCGAAAAGCGCCTTGAGCAGCTCAAGCGTGCGCAGGCGAAGGAAGCCAAGGAGGCCGCCGACGGCAAGCGCCAGGCCTTCGACGGCACGCTGGATCCGCCGACGTACCTGGGCACGGTCGGCGCAGTCGCACTCGACTCGCAGGGCCACATCGCGGCGGCCACCAGCACTGGCGGCATGACCAACAAGAAGTGGGGCCGGGTCGGCGATGCGCCGATCATCGGCGCCGGCACCTGGGCCGACGAGAACTGCGGTGTCTCGGGCACCGGCTGGGGCGAGTTCTACATCCGCAACGCGGTCGCGCACGACATCTGCGCACGCGTGGCGTATCGCGGCGATTCGCTGGAAGTCGCGGCGAACGAAGTGGTCAACAAGATCGTGACGAAGGCCGGCGGCGACGGCGGCGCGATCGCGCTGGACCGGCAGGGCAACATCGCGATGCCGTTCAACAGCGGCAGCATGTTCCGCGGATGGATCAAGCCCGATGGCAGCCGCGGGACGGCCATCCACGAGGGGGAGTGAGGGATTTGCAGCTCCGGTAATGGATGAAACAGCGGGCATGCCGGCGAACGCCGGGACCTGGGCCGTCACGTCGTCAAAGGTGTCTCGTCATTCCAGCGACAGCTGGAAACAATTCCGGGTTCTGCACGCACGGGTGAGGCGAAGCAATCGCGCAGCGCCCTGGCACAACTGTGGTTCACCACTTCCGCTTCGTTTCCCCTCACCCCAACCCCTCTCCCGACGGGAGAGGGGCTTGAAGCCGCGCGGCGATCGTCGGCCACCGCGGTCACTCGCTGAGCCCCGCACGCAAGCTGTTCGAGATCGTTCGAGCACTGCCCGACGGCAGCAAGGTCACCGTCTCGCAGTCGGCGGAAAAGATCACCGTGCAGGCCGGACGTTCGCGCTTCACGCTCTCCAGCCTGCCGGCGAACGACTTCCCGTCGATCGACGAGGTCGAAGCCAACGAGCGCGTTCGCGTCCCGGAAGCTGCGTTGAAGGAACTGATCGAACGCACTTACGCCGTCAATCCCGCCTGCTGTTTCTGCCACTCGTCCATGCGGCGCTTGAGCTCGTCCGGATCCACGTCCTCGACATGCGTGGCCAGGCTCCACTTGTGGCCGAACGGATCGATCACGGTGCCCATGCGATCGCCCCAGGCCTGGTTCTCCAGCGGGCGATCGACCTTCGCGCCGGCCTTCACCGCGCGCTCGAACGAGGCATCCACGTCCGGCACGTAGATCACGAACGTCGCCGTCGCACCGCCACGGCGTTTGGGTCCCAGGGCGTCCATGTCGGGCCATTCGTCCGACAGCATCAGCATCGAATCGCCAATGCGGATTTCGGCGTGGCCGACCTTGTCGCCCATCGGCAGCCGGAACACTTCCTCGGCGTCGAGCGCATTGCGGTAGAAATCGAGCGCGGCAACGGCATCGTCGACGATCAGGTACGGCGTGACGCTGTGATAACCCTGCGGAGTGGTGGGGACACTCATTACGACCTCCATGGAGATGGGCGGCGATCCGCGCCGGCGGGAACCAAAGGCGTCGAAGCCGCGACGTCAGTGCGGCAGCTTGCTCGCCAGCAGGTCGACACGGTCGATCTGCGGCGGGCTGGCGAGCAGGTCGCCGGCGCGTTCCATCAGCGCGGCGGCGATCGGGCCGTCCAGGTGCGCCTGGCGGCCGGCCTCGGTGTCGAAGGTGTCGTAGATGCCGAAGGAGGTCGGCCCGAAGCGCAGCGCGAACCAGGTCCGTGTGCCGGGTTCGGCTTCGGCCAGCGGCAGGGCGCCGCGCAGGAACCGCTCGACTTCCTCTTCCTTGCCGGGTTTGGCCTCCAGGCGGGCCAGCAACGCGCAGCGGGACATGGGCGCACCTCCGGGCGGGTCGATCAGCCTACGGCCGCCCCCGCTAACAGGGCGCGAAAAACCTGCTACCGGCCCATGACACGCCCCGGACCCAACCAACGGCCCGGGTCGGTTCAGGGGTTTGTGGCAAAATCGGCCCCCTGCCGCGGCCCGTCCGCGACCTTTTCCGTCCACGACCGCCACCCATGCCGATCGCCGATCCGCTCCACGCCGTGTGCGCGCCCGCCGGGATTCCCCGCCGCGCCGTCGTCGTGGCGGCCTGCGCCCGCGCACGGCTGGCAGCCTGAGTCCAACGCATGGCCGACGAATTCGGACACCTTCCGCGCGGCCCCGCGCGGATAGCCAAAGCCACCCAATGGTCGATGCAGGGCCTGCGCGCCGCATGGCTGCACGAGTCCTCCTTCCGACTGGAGGTCTACCTGTTCGTGGTGCTGGCCCCGGTCGGCTGGTGGCTCGGGCAGACGCCGGTGGAGCGCGTGCTGCTGATCGGCTCGATGCTGCTGGTGCTGAGCGTGGAGTTGCTCAACTCCGCGGTGGAAGCGGTGATCGAACGCTACGGCCCGGAATTCCATGAGCTGGCCGGCCGCGCCAAGGACATGGGTTCGGCGGCGGTGTTCGTGGTGATGATGAACGTACTGCTGACCTGGGGCGCGATCGTGCTGCCCCGGTTGCTCTGATCAGGTAGGAAATCGAAAGTGATCGAACTGCTGACCGACCCCCATGTGTGGCTCACCCTGGTGACGCTGAGCGCGATCGAGATCGTGCTGGGTATCGACAACCTCGTCTTCATCTCCATCGCGGTCAGCAAGCTGCCGTACGCGCAGCGCGAGAAGGCGCGCAAGTTCGGCATCGCGGTGGCATGCATCACGCGAATCGCGCTGCTGCTGACGCTGGCGTGGCTGGCGGGCCTGACGAACGATCTGTTCAACGTGCTGGGCCAGGGCATTTCGGTGCGCGACCTGGTGCTGATCCTCGGCGGCGCCTTCCTGCTGGTGAAGGGCACCATGGAGATCCGCGACCTCATCGTCGGAGAATCCGAGGAAGAGGACATCCACACCAAGCCCAAGGCCTCGTTCATGGCCGTGATCGCGCAGATCGCGGTCATCGACATCGTCTTCTCGCTCGACTCGGTCATCGCCGCCGTCGGCATGGCGAACCACACACCGGTGATGGTGGCGGCCATCCTGCTCGCCGTGGCCGTGATGCTGCTGGCGTCCAAGCCGCTGGGCCAGTTCATCGACCACAACCCGACGATCAAGATGCTGGCGCTGGCCTTCATCGTGCTGGTCGGCGTGTATCTGGTCGCCGACGGCTTCGAGCTGCATGTCCCGAAGGGCTACATCTACGGCGCGATGGCGTTCTCGGCGCTGGTGGAATGCCTGAACCTCTGGGCGAAGCGTCGCGCGCAGCGCCGCCTGCAGCCGGAGTAAGCCGCGTCCGCGGGCCTCGGCGCCCGGCGTCTTCACGAGAACGGCCTGCCTTCGGGGAGGCCGTTTTCCGTTGTGGCGCTAACGACTCCCTAACGCTTGCGCCGGCAATGCCGGAAAGGGCGCGACGCGGCCTCATTGCGCATCCACGGTCGCGGTGATGCAATGCCGGCCAACGTCAGGAAGGAGTTCCCCCATGGTCCGTCTGGTGCAAGCGTTCGTGCTGTTGGTGATGGTCGCCACACTCAGCGGCTGCGGCTACAACACCATCCAGCAGAAGGACGAAGCGGTGAACGCCGCCTGGTCCGAGGTGCTCAACAACTACAAGCGCCGCGCCGACCTGGTGCCCAACCTCGTCGCGACCGTGAAGGGCTACGCCAGCCACGAGCAGCAGGTGCTGACGCAGGTGACCGAAGCGCGTTCGCGCGTGGGCAGCATCAACGTCAATGCCAACGATCCGGCCTCGCTCGCGCAGTTCCAGCAGGCGCAGGGTGAACTGCAGAGCGCGATCAGCCGCCTGCTGGTGGTCAGCGAGAACTACCCGCAGCTCAAGGCCGACCAGAACTTCCTGCAGCTCCAGGCGCAGATCGAAGGTACCGAGAACCGCATCACCGTCGCACGCCAGCGTTTCATCAAGGCCGTGCAGGACTACAACACCTATATCCGCCAGTTCCCGGTGAACCTCACGGCGATGGTGTTCGGCCACAAGACGCGCCCGAACTTCACGGTCGAGAACGAGGCGCAGATCCAGGAAGCGCCGAAGGTCGATTTCAACGCACCGGCGCAGCCGCAGCAGCAACCGCCTCAGCAGCAACCGCAGCAGCAGCCGGCGCCGTCGAACGGTTGACCGGCGACACGGGCCGGTCGTGATGTCGATGCATCGCAGTCCCACCGCGAACAAGGCGCCGTCCGCATGGCGGCGCCTGTTCGCAATGATCGTGCTGGCCCTGTTCTGCGCGATCGCGCAGGCGCAGGAACTCGCGCCCATCCCGCCGCTGGATTCGCCGGTCATCGACACCACCGGCACGCTCGATGCCGCGACGAAGCAGCAACTGCAGTCGCAGGCGCTCGCGTTGCAGCAGCGTAAAGGCAGCCAGTTGCAGGTGCTCGTCGTTCCGACCACGGAGCCGGAAGACATCGCCGAGTACGGCGTGCGCGCGTTCGAACAGTGGAAGATCGGCCGCAAGGGCGTGGACGACGGCGTGCTGCTGGTCGTGGCCAAGAACGACCGGCGCGTGCGCATCGAAGTGGGTTACGGGCTGGAAGGCGCGATTCCGGATGCGACCTCGGCGCGCGTGATCCAGGAATACCTGGTGCCGAAGTTCCGTGCCGGCGATTACGCTGGCGGCATCACCGATGCCACGGCCGCGCTGGTCAAGCTGATCGACGGCGAACCCTTGCCCGCGCCGATGGCCGACCACCGGCCCGAACGCGGGCAGGGCGGCGGCAGCGGCTGGCTGGTCGCGTTGTTCGTCGCCTTCATCGTCGCGCAGGTAGTGCGCGGGATCTTCGGTCGCGCGCCGTCGTTTCTGCGCGGCATCCTCGGCGGCGCGGCGGCAGGCGGCATCGCGTGGCTGCTTTCCTCGCTGCTGGTCGTGGGAGGGATTGGCGCCCTGATCGGCTTCTTCTTCGGTCTGGCCTCCATGCCCACCGGCCGCTACGCGCGCGATCGCGGTTTCGGCGGCTGGGGCGGCGGCGGAGGCTGGGGAGGCGGCGGTTTCGGTGGCGGTGGGGGCTTCGGCGGCGGTGGCGGCTGGGGCGGTGGCGGCGGCATGAGCGGAGGCGGTGGCGCCTCCGGCAGCTGGTGAGGCGCACGCGATGAGGCTCTTCAAGCACCTGTTCGCGCCTTCGGCCAAACGCCTGTTCCCCGGCGACGCCCTCAAGCGCATCACCGACGCGATCGCCGAAAGCGAGCGCCATCATTCCGGCGAAATCTGCTTCGCGGTCGAGCCGTCCCTGCATCCGCGCGCGGTGATGTCCGGCGCGCAGGCCCGCGACCGCGCGCATGAAGCCTTCGCCCAGCTGCGCGTGTGGGACACCCACGCCAACAACGGCGTCCTGCTGTACCTGCTGCTCGCCGATCACCGGATCGAGATCGTTGCCGACCGTGGCTTCATCGGCCGCGTCAGTGACGAGCAGTGGCGTGGCGTGTGCCAGCTGATCGAGGAGCGCCTGCGCGCGGGCGAGGCCGAAGCGGGCGTGATGGCCGGCGTGGCGGCGCTGACGGACATCCTGGTCGAGCATTTCCCGCGCGAGGAAGGGGCGAGCGACGTCAACGAGTTGCCGGATCTGCCGTACGTGCTTTGAACGCCGGCTCTGGTTGCCTTCCGGCAATCCGCCGCGCACCGGCCTGCGGCACAATACGGCGACGCCTTCCCGAGCCACCGAATGACCGTCCTGCACCAGATCGACCCGATCGCCTTCCACCTCGGCCCGCTGCAGGTGCACTGGTACGGGATCATGTACCTGCTTGGCTTCGGCGCGGCGTGGTGGCTGGGCCGGATGCGCGTGCGCGCCGGCCGCCTGCCCGGCGTCAACGAGCAGTCCTACGGCGACCTGCTGTTCTACGCGATGCTCGGTGTCGTGCTGGGTGGACGGCTGGGCTACGTCTTCTTCTATTCCTTCAGCGACCTGCTTCGTGATCCGCTGATGCTCTTCCGCATCTGGGAAGGCGGCATGAGCTTCCACGGCGGCCTGATCGGCGTGGTCGCCGCGGCCTGGTGGTGGTCGTGGAAGCACAGACTGCACCTGATGGACACCGTCGATTTCCTCGCGCCGCTGGTCCCGCCGGGCCTGGGCTTCGGCCGCTTGGGGAACTACATCGGCGGCGAGTTGTGGGGCAAGTACACGCAGGCCGGCTGGGGCGTCATCTTCCCGCGGGCCGAGGCCGAATTCGCCGGCATGAACCTGCAGCAGTTGCAGGCGCAGTTCGCGACCGGCGCGCTGGACCGCTTCGCGCGCCATCCGTCGCAGCTGTACCAGGCAGCGCTGGAAGGCCTGACGATGTTCGCGCTGCTGTGGTGGTTCTCCAGCAAGCCGCGCCCGCGCTATGCGGTGTCGGGGCTGTTCGCGCTGCTGTACGGCTGCTTCCGCTTCATCGTCGAGTTCGTCCGCGTGCCGGACGCGCAGATCGGCTACCTCGCCTTCGGCTGGCTGACGATGGGCCAGGTGCTGAGCCTGCCGCTGATCGCGCTGGGCCTGTTCTGGCTGTTCGTGTGGTCGCGTCGGCAGCCGACGCTGGAACCGCAGCCGTTCGTATCCGTGAAGTAAGCCGGAGGCATCGCGATGAAGCAGTACCTCGACCTGCTGCGCCACGTGCTGGAACACGGCGCCGACAAGTCCGACCGCACCGGCACCGGCACGCGCAGCGTGTTCGGCTGGCAGATGCGCTTCGACCTGTCCGAAGGATTCCCGCTGGTCACCACGAAGAAGCTGCACCTGCGCTCGATCGTGCATGAGTTGCTGTGGTTCCTTCAGGGCGAGACGAACATCGCGTATCTGAAGGACAACAAGGTTTCCATCTGGGACGAATGGGCCGATGCGCAGGGCGAACTCGGCCCCGTGTACGGCAAGCAGTGGCGCAGCTGGGCGGGCGCGGACGGTCGCGAAATCGACCAGATCCGCTGGGTTGTCGACGAGATCAAGCGCAACCCCGACTCGCGCCGCCTGATCGTCTCGGCGTGGAATGTCGCCGATCTGCCGCGCATGGCGCTGATGCCATGCCACACGATGTTCCAGTTCTACGTCGCGAACGGAAAGCTCAGCTGCCAGCTGTACCAGCGCAGCGGCGACATCTTCCTCGGCGTGCCTTTCAACATCGCCAGCTATGCGCTGCTCACGCACATGGTCGCGCAGGTGTGCGGGCTGGGCGTGGGTGATTTCGTGCACACGCTGGGCGATGCGCACCTGTACTCGAACCACTTCGAACAGGCGCGTGAGCAGCTCTCGCGTACGCCGCGCGCGCTGCCGCAGCTGCGGCTCAATCCTCAGGTGCAGGACATCTTCGGCTTCACCTTCGACGACATCGCCATCGAGCACTACGACCCGCTGCCGGCCATCAAGGCGCCGGTGGCGGTGTGACGATGAAGGTAAGCCTCATCGCCGCGCTCGATCGCAACCATGCGATCGGCCGCGACAACGATCTGCCATGGCGCCTGCCGGACGATCTCAAGCGTTTCAAGGCACTCACTCTGGGCAAGCCGGTGCTGATGGGGCGCAAGACGGCGCTCTCGCTCGGGCGCGCGCTGCCGGGGCGTCGCAACCTGGTGCTGACGCGTTCGGGCCTCGTGCCGTTCGAGGGCATGCAGGCCGTGGCGTCGATCGACGAAGCGCTGCGTCTGGCGGAAGCGGACGGCGCGGATGAGTTGTGCGTGATCGGCGGCGGCGAGGTGTACGCGCTGACGCTGCCGGTGGCGACGCATCTGTTCCTCACGCATGTGGAGACGCAGGTCGACGGTGCCGAAGCGTTCTTCCCGTCGTTCGATCCGGCGCAGTGGCGCGTGGTGTCGCGCCAACATCATGAGGCCGACGCGAAACATGCGTTCGCGTTCGGATTCGTGGATTACGTGCGGGCCTGATGCCCGGGGCGTGAGCGCCTTTCGCAGACGCCACCGCTCCGCTCAATCGTGATCCTGCTCCGTGGTCGCCTTCGGCGCCGGCGCTTCATTGCGTGGGCCCTGCGACGCATTCGGATGCGGCCGCCCGTTCTGACGACGCTGGTGGCCCTGCTGGTTCGGGTTTGGACGCGGACGTTGCGGGCGATCGTCGCCGCCGCGGTAGGGCGGACGCGGGCGCGGCGGTTGTGCGGGAACGTCGCGGCCCGGCACCTGCACGAGGCGGATTTCGTCGGTGTCCAGCTGCAACGCCGTGAGCTTGCCACCCCACACCGCGCCGGTATCGATCGCATGCACGCCGTGCCCGATGAACAGCCCCAGCGTAGACCAGTGGCCGCACACGATCTTCAGGTCGCGCTCCACCCGGCCCGGCACTTCGTACCAGGGATACAGGCCGACCGGCTGCGTGCCGGGCGCACCCTTGTCTTCGAATGAAATGCGACCGCGCGGAGTGCAGTAACGCATGCGAGTGAAGATATTGATGATCGCGCGATGGCGGTCGATGCCCGCGAGCTTGGGATGCCACGCCGGCTTGTCGCCGTACATGTTCTTCAGCAGGCGGCGGAACTGGTCGCCGTGCAGGCGCTCTTCGATCTCGCGCGCGAAACGCTCGGCCATCTGCGTGGTCCACGACGGCGCGAGCGCGGCGTGCACCATCATCCAGCCGAGCGAGCGGTCCACGTGCACGAGCTTCTGCATGCGCAGCCAGTCCAGCAGCACGTCGCGATCCTCGGCCAGCACGATGCGTTGCAGGTCGGGATTGACCTTGCGCTGCTCGTCCTCGCGGCGCTCGCCGATGGCCAGCAGCGAAAGATCGTGGTTGCCCAGCACCACCACGCTGTTCTCGCGCAGCGAGTGCACCAGGCGCAGCGTCTCCAGCGACTGGCCGCCGCGATTCACCAGGTCGCCGCAGAACCACAGCCGGTCGCGCGCCGGGTCGAAGTTGATGCGTTCAAGCAGGCGCTGCGTCGCGTCGTAACAGCCCTGCAGGTCGCCGATGGCCCAGATGCTCATGGCGTGCCCGTCAGTGCAGCGTGCGAGGCACGGAAAGCGTGAAGGCGGGGATCGGTGTTTCGAACGGCGTACCGTCGTCGCCCACCATCGTGTAGCTGCCTTCCATCATTCCGTGCGTGGTTTCCAGCACGGCGCCGGAGGTGTATTCGAAATCGTCGCCCGGACGTAGCCAGGGCTGCTCGCCGATGACGCCTTCGCCTTCGACTTCCTGCACCTTTCCGTTGCCGTCGGTGATGAACCAATGGCGGCGCGTGAGGCGCGCGGGCTCGTTGCCGCTGTTGCGGATGCTGATGGTGTAGGCGAAGACGTAACGGTCCTGGCCCGGCTCGGACTGGGAGTCGAGATAGCGCGTCGCCACGGTGATGTCGAAGGCGTAGTCGGTACTGCGGTTCATGCGGACAGTGTAGGGGCTGGTGTGCACGATAGGTCAACGCGTCGTGACACAGCGTTGATCTGGACGCGGGCGTTCACGCGTTGCGCTGTCGTGCGAGGCAATTGGCCAATCGGACGAAATCGGCGACTTCGATCTGCTCGGCGCGCGCGTCGGGGCGCACGCCGGCGGCTTCTATCGCGGCGGCATCGCACTGGTTGGACAGCGCGTTGCGCAGCGTTTTGCGGCGTTGGCCGAAGGCATCGCGCACCACGGCCGAATACAGGGCCGGATCGTCGATGCCGATCGTTTCAGGCGCGCGCGGCACCAGCCGCGCCACGGCCGAGTCCACCTTCGGCGGCGGACGGAATGCGCCCGGTGGAACATCGAACAACGCAGTGACGTGGCAGTACGCCTGGAGCATCACGCCGAGGCGTCCGTACACCTTGCTGCCGGGGCCCGCCGCCATGCGGTCGACGACTTCCTTTTGCAGCATGAAGTGCATGTCGCGGATCGCCGGTGCATGTTCCAGCGCGTGGAACAGGATCGGCGAGGACAGGTTGTAGGGCAGGTTGCCGACCAGGCGGATCTGCCCGCCCTCGTCGCCGGCATTGCGCGCCAGTGCGGTGAAGTCGACGGTGAGCACGTCGCGATGGATCACTTCCAGCGTGCCGTGCGCGCGCGCCGCTTCGGTCAGCGGGAAGATGAGGTCGCGGTCGAACTCGATGACCGTCAGTTCCTTATGGCGGTCGAGCAGCGGGAAGGTGATCGCGCCCTGGCCGGGGCCGATCTCGACGAGGCGGTCGCCGGGCCGGGGATCCACCGCGCGCACGATGTTGTCGATGATCCCGCGGTCGGTCAGGAAGTGCTGGCCGAGGTGCTTCTTGGCCGGCTCGGTGAAATGGGGGCTGCGCGTGGTCATGCGGGCATCATGCCGGGAAGGCGGGAGGTGTGGATTCGGGACCGTGCGAGGCAGGCACAGGTGTCGGCCGCAGCGAACAGGCTGGAAGGATCGGCGATGCCGCGGCCGGCCAGTTCCAGCGCGGTGCCGTGGTCGACCGCGACGCGCGGGTAGGGCAGGCCGAGGGTCAGGTTCACCGCGCGTTCGAAACCGCTGAACTTGAGCACCGGCAGTCCCTGGTCGTGGTACATCGCGACCACTGCATCGAAGCCGCGCAGCTTGGCCGGCAGGAAGGCGGTATCGGCCGGCAACGGCCCCACCAGGCGCATGCCCGTCGCGCGCAACGCGGCCAGCGTCGGTTCGATGACCTCTATTTCCTCGCGCCCCAGGTGCCCCGCCTCTCCTGCATGCGGGTTCAGGCCGAGCACGGCGATCACCGGATCAGTGATTCCGAAGTCGCGGCGCAGTGCTTCATGCGTGATGTGGAGCGTGCGTTCGAGCGCGGGCGCGGTGATCGCATCGGCGACCTCGCGCAGCGGCAGATGCGTGGTGACCAGCGCCACGCGCACGACGTCGTTGGCGAGCATCATCACGACCTCGCGGCGAGCCTGGTCGGCCAGCAGTTCGGTCGTGCCGGAGTAGGCGATGCCGCCTTCGTTGATGACCGCCTTGTGCACGGGGCCGGTGACGATGCCATCGAATCGGCCGTCAAGGCAGCCTTGCGCGGCATCGCACAGGGCGCGGATTACGGCCTGTGCGTTGCGCGGATCGGGTTGGCCGAACTCGGGCACGCTGGCATTCGGGATATCGACCAGTGCCAGCTCGCCGGGCTCCGTGGCGACCTCATCGGCACCGAGCAGGCGCAGCGGGAGCGAAAGCGCCTGCGCCGCCGCGCGCAGGGTGCGTGCGTCGGCAAACGTCGTCAGGGAGAAATCCCGTGCGCGCTGCGCCAGTCGGACGCAGAGCTCGGGACCGATACCCGCCGGCTCGCCCGGAACCAGCGCGAGCCGTGCCGGGGTCATCGCCGGGTCGACTCAGCCGCCGTGGCGGCTCGGGGGCGGCGGGCTGCTGGGCCTCGCACCCGTGGGCGGACCTGCCGGAGCAGGCGCCGTCTCCGGCGCGGCTTCGGCGGCCTTGCCGACGCGCACGTCGACGAAGGCTTCGCCGCGCATCTCGCGCAGGAAGCGGTTCCACTCGTCTTCCAGCTTGCGGCGGCCGATGGTTTCCTGCACCTGCGCACGACGGTTGCGGTCGCCCACGTCGGTTTCGCGCGTGCCTTCCAGCTTGATCAGGTGATAACCGGCCTGGGTGCGGATCGGCTGGGACACCTGGTTCGGCTGGAGGCCGGCCACGGCGTTGCCGAACTCGGGGCCGAATTCGTCGCGCGTGAACCAGCCCAGCTCGCCGCCCTTCGAAGCGGAGCTCTGGTCCTGCGAGTTCTCCTGCGCGAGGAGGGCAAAATCGGCGCCGCCCATCAGGCGCGCCTGCAGCGTCTGCACCTGGGCCTTGGCCTTGGCGTCATCGACCGAGTCGCTCACGCGGACCAGGATGTGGCGCGCCTGGTACTGCGTCACCAGGTTCGGACCCGCCTGTGAGGCATCGCGCACCTCGACGAGCTTGAGCAGCTGGAAGCCGCTGGGGCCGCGGATCGGTGCGGTGACCTGCCCCGGCGACATGTTGCGCATCAGCGAGGCGAACGCGTTCGGGATTTCATCGGGGCTGCGCCAGCCCAGGTCGCCGCCTTCCAGCGCGTTGGGGCTGTCGGAGTAGCGCACGGCCGCGGCGGAGAAGTCCATCTCGCCCTTGTCGAGCAGCGCCTTCACTCCTTCGACCTTCTTCTGCGCGGTGGCGATCTGCTCGGCGGTCGCGCCTTCAGGCAGGGCAACGAGGATGTGCGCCAGGTGGAACTGGGCGCCCTGGTTGGCCTGCGCGGCCATGGCGGCATCGACCTCGGCGTCGCTGACCGAAATGCGGCTCTGCGCGAAACGCTGGCGCAGACGCTGGATCAGCAGTTCGTCGCGGATCGAATTGCGGAAATCGGTGTACGGCGTGCCTTCGTGCGCCAGCTGCTGGCGCAGTTGCTCGGGCGAGACCCGGTTCTGCTGGGCGATGCCGGCGATGGCCTGCTCGACTTCCTGGTCGGTCACGCGCACGCCGGTGCCCTGGGCGCGGGCGACCTGCAGCTTGACCAGCACCAGGCGCTCGAGCACCTGGCGCTGCAGCACGTCGCGCGGCGGCAGCTGGTTCTCGCGTCCTGCGTACTGGGCCAGGATGTTGTTCACCGCGCGATCCAGCTCGGTCTTGAGGATCACGTCCTCGTCGACGATGGCAGCGATGCCGTCGATCGGCTGGACGGTGGCCGCGGTCTGGGCCAGGGCGGTCGCGCCGGGCAGGAGGGTGCCGGAGAGCACCGCGACGGCGAGGGCGGACGCGAGTAGTTTCTTCATAGGGTCGGGTCGGGGGTGGTTTCGACTTGGCCGCCGCCGTTGTTCAGGCGTTGCGTGGAAGTGGGCGGCACGAGATAGAGGTCGTCGCGGTCGTAGCCGAGGATACCACGGCGTAGCACGCGCTCCGTGTTCTGGCCTGCGGAGCCAAGGCCCTTCAGCTCGAATTCGAACATGATCCGGGTGTCCAGTTCACCGTCGCGATTACGCAGGTATCGGCGGCCGACCAGGCGCGCGGCCAGGCAGCAGCTTTCCCATTGGACACCGGCGATGGTCTCCAGTTCCTTCTTGTCCAGGATCGAGTAGTAGTAGCGTCCGACGACGCTCCAGGTCTCGTTGATCGGGTACAGGAAGGAGAAATCCGCCTGCTCGAGCTGATCGCGCAGTTCCGGCGGGTCGATGCCCTGGCGGAAGGCGGCGTTGCGGCGGTAGCGGTAGCCGAAGTTGACGATGCCGCCGCGGTCGAACAGGTAGCGCACGCGCGCGCTGACGAAGTCCTCGCCCCGGTACTTCGGGTTCCAGATGTAGGTGGCGCCGAGGTTCCAGCGGTCGTTCGGCGAGACGCTGGCATCGGCGACCCACGCCGACTTGCCCGACTCAATCACCGACTGGTTCGGCAGCGTGACGCGGCTGTCGTCGAAGTACTGGATCTGGCCGATGCTCGCGGCCAGGCGTTCGCGACCGTCTTCTTCGCTGATGAAGCGCGTGGTCAGGGCCGCGGTGAGCTGGTTTGCGTCCATCTGCCGGTCCGCGCCGGTGTAGCGGTTGTCGCGGAACAGCTGGCCCCAGCTGAAGGTCATCGGGCCGGTATCGAAGACCGGGAAACTGTCCTGGTTCCGGTACGGGATGTTCAGGTAGTACAGGCGCGGTTCCAGCGTGTGCAGGTAACTCGTGCCGCGGAACGTGGTGTTGCGGTCGAAGTACATGCCCGCATCGACCGAGGCGATGGGCAGGCTGCGCGTCAGGTTGCTGTCCCGGAACTGCGCCGGGTCGGCCGTGCCGCCGTTGCGCGTAACGTACTCAAGCGCGCGGGAGTCGGCATTGCCATCCAGCTGGTACGCCGTGTATCGCCACGCCAGCTTCGGGCGGATGAACCAGCTCGCGCCTTCCAGCGGCATGGTCACGAACGGCTTCACGTCGATTCGCGTGCCGCCGAGGAATTCCTGGTGCTCGAAGCGCGCGCCTTCGGCGTCCACGCCGGCCTGCAGCCACGGAGTGAACGGCTGCGCCCAGCTGACGTAGGCGCGCGGCAGCCGGTCGAAGGCGAGGTTGGATTCGGTGAGCGTGTAGTCGGCCAGCTGGTAGTGGTCGGCCATCACGCCGCCGGACCAGTAGCGCCCACGCCCGTAGACGCCCGCGTCGCTGCGGATCGAATACTGGGAAATGCCGTACAGGCTGCTGCTGAAGTCCTCGAAGTAATGGGTGTCGCTCACCCAGCCCAGCGTGGTGCTGGCGTACCAGGCGCTGTTGATGTTGTGCGTTGCCGTCAGCGCGAACTGGCCGCGATTGTCTTCCGGCAGGCTCGACACCGGGAAACCGACTTCCGGGTTGAGGTAGCGGTCGGGTTCGTCGCCGGGCAGCTTGTCGCTCGGCATCCAGTTGGCGTAGACCTCGCCCTTGCCGCGCTCGTACAGCCAGCGGAACTCGGCGCCGAGCAGGCCGCCACGGTCGCTCATGATCCGCGGGTATAGCGTGGCGTCGTAGTTGGGGGCGAGGTTGAGGTAGATCGGCTGCTTGTAGTCGAAACCGTTGCGACCCGACAGCGACAGCTGCGGATACAGCAGGCCGGTGCGGCGCTGGTCGTCGACCGGGAACATGAACCACGGCACGTACAGCACCGGAACGTTGCCGATGCGCACGGTGGCGTTGCGCGCCACGCCCATGCCCTTGGCGGTGTCGATCTCGATCCTGTTGGCGCGCAGTTCCCACGCACGCTGGTTCGGTGCGCAGGTGGAATAGGTGGAGCCGATCAGGCGGCCGCGCGGACCTTCCAGTTCGATGCGCTCGGCGGCGCCGTTGCCGCGGCGCTGGGTCAGCTGGTACTGCACGTCCTCGATGCGGTGGCGGTCGGCGTTCTGGTCACCTTCGGCGCTGCCGGCGAGGATGCGCATGCCGCTGTCCTGGTAGCGCACGTTGCCGATGGCGCTGTAGCGGCCGGTCTCGGCGTTGTAGGAGAGCTTGTCGGTTCCCAGGAACTGGTCGCCTCGATTCAGGCGCACGTTGTCCTGGACGACGATGTCCTCCGCCGTGCCCGCGCGTTCGAGCTGGCCGCCGTCGATGTCGGTCGGCTCGCTGCCGCGATTCTCGATGCCACCCACCGGAGCGGGCGCATCTTCGAACACGGGCACCACGTCGATGATCGGGCACAGGCCCCAGTCGTCCTGGTCGCCGTCGGCAGCGTACGCCGGCAGGGCCAGCGCGATGCACAGCGACAACGGGAGCAATCGGAGGGGTCGGTGCACTCGGGAACCGTGGTCGTCGGCGTTCAGGAAAACGGGGTCGCTAGCTTGCCGTATCCCTTGCAAGGGGGCAACGCGAGCACCATCTTGCTCCCGGCACTGTTCATTTCCGCGTCAAGACAGGAGAGGCCCATGTCCCAGCAGCCTTCAACCGACAATGCACCGGTCTGCCGGACCGACGACGAGTGGCGTGAACGCCTGAGTCCGGAACAGTTCGCCGTGTGCCGCTGCTCGGCCACCGAACGCGCCTTCACCGGCCGCTTCTGGAACCACAAGGAAGCCGGCACCTATACCTGCGTCGCCTGCGGCGCGGCGTTGTTCTCGTCGAAAGCGAAGTACGACTCCGGCAGCGGCTGGCCGAGCTATTGGGAACCGGTTTCGAAGGACGCCGTCACCGAGCACGTGGACGAGAGCCACGGCATGCGTCGCGTCGAGATCAAGTGCGCGAGTTGCGATTCGCACCTGGGCCATGTGTTCCCCGACGGCCCGCCGCCGACCGGCCTGCGTTACTGCATCAACTCGGCGTCGCTGGAGTTCGTGCCGGACGCGTGAGCGTTCCGGCGTCGCTCAGCCTTCGAGCAGCGCGCCCACATGAGCGACGCTGGCTTCGCGCAGCGCGGCCAGGTCGTAGCCACCTTCCAGCATCGATACGATGCGCCCATTGCCATGCCTGCGTGCGATGGCGACCAGTTCCCGCGTGATCCAGCCGAAGTCTTCGCCTTCCAGTTCGACCTGCGCGAGCGGGTCGCGCTTGTGCGCATCGAAGCCGGCGGAGATGAAGACCAGTTGCGGGCGGAAGGAGTCCAGCGTCGGCAGCATCCGTTCGCGCCAGATACAGCGGAACGCCTCGCCGTCGCAGCCGGGCGGCAGCGGTGCGTTGACGATGTTGCCCACGCCGCGCTCGTTCGCGTAACCGGTATCCGGATACAGCGGCATCTGGTGCGAGGACAGGTACATCACGCGCGGATCGGTGTCGAAGATCGCCTGCGTACCGTTGCCGTGGTGCACGTCGAAGTCGATCACGGCCACACGCGAGAGGCCATGCTTGTCGCACGCATGCGCGGCGGCGACGGCGATGTTGTTGAACAGGCAGAAGCCCATCGCCGCCGACGGCGTGGCATGGTGTCCGGGCGGACGCACCGCGCAGAACGCGCGGCGGACCTCGTCGTGCATCACCGCATCCACCGCGGCGATGCCGGCACCGGCGGCGCGCAAGGCGGCTTCGGCGGAACCGGGCGCGAGCACGGTGTCGGGATCCAGCGCCATGGGGCCGTCGACGGGCGTGTCGAGTACCAGCGCCAGCAGCGCGTCGTCGTGCACGCGCAGCAACTGGCCGCGACTCGCGCGCGGCGCTTCATGCCAGTCCAGATCGGGGAACGACTCGCGCAGCGCTTCCGTTACCGCGACCAGGCGCAGCGGACGTTCCGCGTGGCCGGGGCCGGGATCGTGCCGCGTGCAGGCAGGATGGGTATAGATGTGCATGGCGCGCGGCGCGTCAGGCCTTGCGCCGCTCGTGGTTCCACAGCACTTCGCCGTGGCCGCTGGCGCGCGCGAGCACGCGGGCCAGCACGAACAGCAGGTCGGACAGCCGGTTGAGGTAGCGCGCCGCTTCCGGGCGGACGTCCTCGATGCGCGAAAGCGACACGGCTTCGCGTTCCGCGCGACGCACGACGGTGCGCGCGACGTGGCAGCGTGCCGCCGCTTCGCCACCGCCGGGCAGGATGAAATCCTTCAGCGGCGGAAGCGGTTCGTTGAACGCGTCCAGGTGCTGTTCCAGGCGTTCGATATCGGCGTCGAAAATCGCCGCGTGGCCCGGAATGCACAACTCGCCGCCTAGGTCGAACATCTGGTGCTGCACGGTGGTCAGCAGGGCGCGGACATCGTCGGGGAGTTCAGCGGCCAGCACCAGGCCGATGCACGAATTGGCTTCGTCCACCGTGCCGTAGGCGGCGACGCGGTTGGAGTCCTTGGCGACGCGGCTGCCGTCGCCAAGCCCGGTCGTACCGTCATCGCCGGTACGGGTATAGATCTTCGAAAGGCGATTGCCCACGCGGCGAGGCCGCTTACACCGTCTGCGCGCGCAGCGCCGGAACGCGGCGACGCAGCAGGGCGAAGCCGCCGAACAGCACTGCCGCGTAGAACAGCGTGCCCAGCACCGTCCACTGGAAGAACGGCAGTGCGGCGACGTAGCACGGGGCGAGGCCGGTCATGCAGGCCGGATGCGCCGTCATCGGCGTGGCCGTCGCCCACACGGCGAAGTTGGTCACCACGAAGAACAGCACCGAGCCCATGAGCGAGTAGCCCAGCACGCGCGCGCCGCTGACGCGGCCGCGCAGGCCGAAGCCCAGCGCAGCCGACAGCGCGATGCATACGTACACCGACAGCCACGTCGCAAGGTACGCCGGGCGGGTGAAATGCTCGAAGTAGGTCCCGCCCAGCGTCATGCCCAGGATCAGGTCCGACACCAGCATCGCCACCAGCGGAACGGCGATGGCCAGCGTGCGCGAAGCGAAATAGGCGCCTCCGAACAGCGCGACCGCCTCGACCGGCGAGAAATTCGGCGGGTGCGGCAGCAGGCGCGTGAGCGCGGCGATCACGATCATGCCGATGAGCACCAGCGGACCGGGCGCGAACAGGCCGGAAGCGGAACGATCTTGGGCGGCAGGCGAGGCGGAAGCAGGACGGTTCATCGTGTTCGGGTCTTGAGAAGGTCACGGCCTTCAGGAACCGCTAGCATAGCGCAATGCCTGTCGCGGCCCCCTCAAATCCGCCCTCCGGCGCGCCCGGAGACTCCCCTTCCCAAGGTCCGGAGCGTGAACTCCACGACGTCCTCGTCGTGGGCGGCGGTCTGGTCGGCGCCAGTCTGGCGATCGCGCTGGAGCGCCTGGGCCTGCGCGTGGGCCTGGTCGAGGCCACGCCGCCCGGCGCGCTGCCGGCGGTGTTCGACGAGCGCAACCTGAGCTTCGCCGAAGCCACCCTCAACGCGCTGACCGCGTTGGGCGTGATGCAGAAGCTGCGTGCGCCCACCGGCGCGATCGCGCGGATCCACATCAGCCGTCGCGGCGATTTCGGACGCGGCCTGCTCGAAGCTTCGCGTTACGGACGCAGCGAATTCGGCCGTGTCGTGGTCGCGCGCGATTTCGGCGAGGCGCTCGAAGCGCGGCTGGGCGACGCGAAGAACCTGCTGCGCTACCGCCCGGTGCGTTTCCTCGGGTTCGCCGAAAGCGGCGCGGACGTGCGTTCGATCCGCGTCGCCGATGCCGACGGCGAACGCCTGCTGCATGCCCGGCTGGTGGTCGCCGCCGACGGCACGCGCAGCGGCGTGCGCGAGGCGCTGGGCATCGGCGTGGACGAACATGATTACGCGCAGACGCTTTTCGTCACGCGCGTGCGCGGTTCGCGTGCGCCGGATGGCACCGCATACGAACGCCTCACCCGCGACGGCCCGACGGCACTGCTGCCGCGCGGCGATCGCCACTACGGCCTGATCCACGCCGTCGCACGCGAAGACGCGGACGCAGTGGCCGCGCTGGACGACGCCGGCTTCCTCGCGCGTGCGCAGGAAGTGTTCGGTTGGCGTGCGGGGCGCCTGCTTTCGTGCGGCCCGCGCAGTTCGCATGCGGCGATCCGCGTGGTCGCGCAGCGCACCGTTGCGACGCGGGCGGTGCTGGTGGGCAATGCCGCGCAGACGATCCATCCGATCGGTGCGCAGGGTTTCAATCTCGGCCTGCGCGATGCACTTACGTTGGCTGAACTCATTGGCGATGCACGCGCGCTGGATGCGCAGGCCGACTGCGGGAGCGATGCCCTGTTGCAGGCCTATGTCGCGCGCCGACGCGATGACCGCGAACGCACCATTGGTTTCTCCGACGGTCTCGCGCGCCTGACGGCGAACGACACGCCACTGCTGCGCCCGCTGCGCAGCCTTGGCCTGTTCGCGGTGGACCGCATGGCGTCGGTGCAATCGTTCCTGGTGGGCGGCGCGATGGGCTATCGCGGCGACGTGCCGGGACTCTGCCGCGAGGTGCGCGCATGAGCCGCCGTGGATCCGGACTGGATGTGGTGGTCGTCGGTGCGGGAGTCGTCGGCGCTGCCGCGGCACTGGCGTTCGCGCGCGACGGCCTGCACGTGGCGCTGGTGGAAACCCGCCAGCCGCCGGCGTGGCAGGCACTGCCTGTCGATGCCGACCGCATCGACCTTCGCGTCTACGCCTTCGCGCCGGACAACGCCGCGCTGCTCGAAAGCCTGGGTGTCTGGCGCGATGTCGCCGCCGCGCGCCTGCAGCCGTACCGCGCGATGCGCGTGTGGGACGCGGCCGGCGGCGGTGAGCTCGCGTTCGACGCCGACAGGTTCGGGCGACGCGAACTGGGCTGGATCGTCGAGCATGCGCTGCTGGTCGATCGCCTCTGGAATGCGCTTCCCGGCGCCGGCGTGCAGTTGCATTGCCCCGACAGCGTCGTGGCGCTGGAGCAGGACGAAAGCGGCGCGACCGTGGTGCTGGAAAGCGGTATGTCGTTGCGCTCGAAGATCGTGGTCGCCGCCGATGGCGCCGAGTCGAAGCTGCGTTCGCTCGCCGGCATCGAGGCACCGCGCCATGACTACGGCCAGCGCGGGCTGGTGGCATTCGTCGAAAGCGAGCGTCCGCACCAGGCGACGTGCTGGCAACGGTTCCTGCCGACCGGTCCGCTGGCGTTCCTGCCATTCGATGACGGCAACGTCAGTTCCATCGTGTGGACCTTGCCGGAGGCCGAAGCGCAGCGTCTGCTTGACGTCGACGGCGCCACGTTCCTGCGGGAGCTGGACAACGCGTTCGCCGGCACGCTGGGCTCCTCGGTGCGTGTGTCCAGACGCGCGGCGTTCCCGCTGCGCCTGCAGCTGGCGCAATCGCTCGCGACCGGACGCGTCGCGGTGATCGGCGATGCCGCGCACGCGGTGCATCCGCTGGCGGGGCAGGGCGTGAACCTGGGATTGCGCGATGTCGCGACCTTGCGTCGCACGCTGCTCGATGCGCGTTCGCGCGGCTTCGACCTTGCGGCACGGCTGCCGCGCTGGGCGCGCGCGCAGCGCAGCGAGAATGCGCTGTCCGCGCATGCCTTCGACGGAATCAATCGCCTGTTCTCGAACGACAATATCGCCGCGACCTTGCTGCGCGGCCCGCTGCTGGGGCTGGCCGGAAAACTGCCGCCGCTGGCGCACGCGTTCTGGCGCCACGCCGCCGGCCAGTAAAGCGAACCCCTCCCGGCCAGGGAGGGGTTCGCCGTCACCAGCGGTTTCAGTGAATCACTTACCGCCGGCAAGCTCCGCCTTGGTGATGCGGCCGTCGTGGTTGGCATCGATCTTGTTGAAGTCGGCCGAGATCATCGATTCGCTGCTCACTTCGGCCTTGCTCAGCGAGCCGTCGCGATTGGCATCGAGCGCCTCGAAATCCACCTTGTTGGTGAGCGTCGAATTGGGCGGGCTGGACGTCGCATGGACTTCCTGCTTCGGCTGCACGCCCGCGTTGTACGCCGGGGCGGGTGCCGGCGCCGGTTCCGGATAGGCCTGCTGCACCGCGCTGTCGGCGGAGGCCTGCGCCTGCAGGCTCGCGTTGGTGGCGGCCGAAGCCGCCTCGCGTGCGTCGGCCGCGCCCTGCTTCGGATTGGCCGAACTCTGCGCGGTACTCTGCGCGCTGCGCGCGTCGTGCGCGGCGTTGACCGCGTCATTGGCGGCCTTGTTGGCGGCGTCGGCCTGCTGGTTGATCGTGGTATAGACGCCGCCGCTGACGCCCGTGGCATCTCGCGCGGTCTGCGCGCTGGCGCGCGCTGCCTCGGCCTGCTGGGACGCAACCTCCGCGGAGGCTTCGGCCTGGATCTTGGACTTGGCCGGTTCGCCCTGCGTGCGTTGTGCGGCGGCGGGACCGGCGATGCCGAGCGCTGCCAGCAGCGCGACGGCAAGCAGCGTGCGGGTGGAATTGATCGTGGACTTCATGTCGGTCGACCTCGCTGTTGGGACGGGCCGACGCTAATCCCGGGACGATCAACCGCAGGTCAATTCGCGCACGGACAACGTTTTCACGATGCCAAGCATTCACGCAGGTGAGGGCGGTGTTATTTCGACGTAGCGAAAACGGTGATCTCTTCGCGGTCGTGATAGAGCTGGCGCGCGCGCACCTGTAGCGATTTTCCGGCACGGTCCTCGAACAGCGACAGGCACAGCCGCGTTTCGTCCCAGCGCTTCTTCATCGGCAGCTTGAGGTTGAAGACCGCGTGCCTGCACCATCCTTCGCGGAACCAGGTGCCCATGCGTTCGGCGACGCGTCTCGGCTGTTCGACCATGTCGCAGACCATCCAGTCCAGCGGCGTGCGCGGATGCCAGTGGAAACCGTCCTCGCGCAGATGCTCGACGCGCCCGCTTTCCATCAGTTTTTCCTGCAGCGGGCCGTTGTCGACGCTGATGACGCGCAATCCCTGGCGCATCAGCACCCAGCTCCAGCCGCCGGGCGCCGCACCGAGGTCCGCGCCGCGCATGCCGTCGCGGAACAGGCGCTCGCGCTCCTTCTCGCTCATCAGCACCATCAGCGCTTCTTCGAGCTTCAGCGCGGAACGACTCGGTGCATCGGCATGCATGCGCAGGCGCGGAATGCCCAGCGGCCACGGCGCGCTGTCGCCGGCTTCGCCAATGGCGAGCATCACGTGGTCGCCGGCCAGGAACACCACGTGCAGCCTGGACTTGCGGTTGTCGTCGAAACGCGTGAGCCAGCCGCCCTTGCGCAGCACGGGGCGCAGCGCATTGCCGAAGCTGCGCGCCAGGCCCGCCAGCGGCTTGGCTTCGTCCGAATCGGGGTGTTCGACCCACAGTTCGCCGAATGTGTACGCGTTGCCCAGCGTGGTTTCGAGGGCGCGCACGATCGGCGTGATGCGGTCTTTCGGATCCAATCCCCGAAGTTCCGCGAAGCGGACCAGTTTCTGCCGCGCGAAGATCAGCGAGTCGAAGGGAAGCGCGCGGGACAGCGCGCCGGCTTCAACGCCGAGGAACTCGACGAAGCCGCTGTTGCGCTCGGTGCGCGCGTAGCCGGGATGGCCGGCGAGCGCCGCGCGTTCGCTCAACTCGCCCGCGAGTTCGGGCTCGAAGCCGGGGCGGCAATAGCAGAGGAGGGCGTCGCCGGGTGTCATGTCGAGGATCAGTACCGCTCGCCGCCGGATTCGCCATACGCACGCAGCACGTCACGCGCGAGGTCGCGATGCACGTCGCGCACGACCTCGATGCCGCGGCGCTCGAGTTCGCCGATCCAGTCCGCCGGCAGCGGGCCTTCGTCGAATTCGGTCAGTGTCTCGACGTCTTCGCTGCGCGCGCCAATGAGCAGGCGGTCGATACCGGCCCAGATCGTCGCGCCATAGCACTGGCAGCACGGCTGCGACGAGGTCGCCAGCGTGATCGGCCCCAGGTGCTCGCCGATGGCGTCTTCGTTCAACCGCGCGCGCTGCGTGCGCTGCTGGGCGAGCATGTACGCCATCGTTTCGGCATGCGCGAGCGAGCACGTGTGCGGCAGCACGCGGTTCACGCCGATGGAGATGATCCGCTCGTCCGGCCCGAACACCGCCGCGCCGAACGGGCCGCCGCTTCCAGCTTCGATGTTCATGCGCGACAACGCGATGGCGAGTTCGACCTTGGCGGCGTCGCCGACGTACAGGCGCTGCGTGTCGACCGACTCGTGCACCCACGCCGGCAGGGTGAGGTGGACCTGCGCGTAGAGCATCAGTGCACCGCTTCCACTTCGGCGATCTTGTCTTTGCATTGCCCCTGCACGCACTGGCACCCCTCGATGGCCTTGAAACCGCACATCGACATCATGCCCTTGCGCGCACATTCGGCCTTGACGCCTTCCGGATCGGTCGGGCTGTTCGCGTTCACGCATGCGGGCTTGGCGCCACAGCAGTTGCCGACGTTCTTCACGGCGCAATCGGCGTCGGTCTTGCAGGCGAAATCGAGCTTGACCGGTGTGGTGGTGGAATCGGCCTGGCGTTCCTTCGGTGCCGGTTCCGGAGCACGCACGCGCGTCGGTTGCGCAGCCGCGTCGTCCGGCGCCGGCGTCGCGCTTCGCACCTCGCCCGCCGGCGGCGTGGCCGCCTGGGCGCTCTCGGGCGCAGGCGCGGCGCACGCACCCAATGCGAGCAGCGACGAAACCAGCAGTGCGGTCAGCAGGCGGCGCATGGCGTGCTCCTTCGGGCGTCAGCCCTTCGTGGCCCAGGTGTCGCGCAGCGTGACGCTGCGGTTGAACACCGGCGCGTCGCCGCGGTGGTCGAGGCGGTCGGCGACGAAGTAGCCGATGCGTTCGAACTGGAACGACTGCTCCGGGTTCGCATTCGCCGCGGCCGGCTCGACGTAACCGGTGACGGTGCGGCGCGATTCGGGATTGAGGTGGTCCTTGTACGTCTTGCCGTCGTCGTCGTTGTCCGGGTCGGGCACGAGGAACAGACGGTCATACAGGCGCACTTCCGCCTTCACTGCGTGCTTCGCGCTGACCCAGTGGATGGTGCCCTTGATCTTGCGATCGGCGCCGGCCATGCCGGGACGCGATTCGGGATCGAGCTCGCCGCGGATCTCCACGACCTTCTCGCCGTCCTTGATCACTTCATCGCAGCGGAAGATGCCGGCGCCGCGCAGGCGCACTTCGCCGCCCGGGATCAGCCGCTTGAAGCCCTTCGGCGGCACTTCCTCGAAATCCTCGCGCTCGATCCACAGCTCGCTGGAGAACGGGACGCTGCGCGTGCCGGCGCTTTCGTCCTTGGGATGGTTCGGGAACGTCAGCGATTCTTCGTGCGACGCTGGCAGGTTGGTGATGACCAGCTTCAGCGGATCGATCACCGCCATGCGGCGCTGCGCCGCGGCGTCGAGGTCGTCGCGCAGCGCGCCTTCCAGGATGGAGATGTCCAGCAGCGAGTTCTGCTTGCTGATGCCGACGCGATCGACCATCAGGCGCAGCGCGCTCGGGGTGTAGCCGCGACGGCGGATGCCCTGCAGCGTCGGCATGCGCGGATCGTCCCAGCCGTCCACCAGGCCTTCGTTCACCAGCGCGAGCAGCTTGCGCTTGCTCATCACCAGGTAGTTGAAGTTCAGGCGCGAGAACTCGATCTGGCGCGGCTTGCTGGCTTCCTTCGGGTATCCCTTCGACAGCACCGGCTCCAGCAACTCCGGCGAGTTCGCCAGGTCCACCTTGTCCACGCACCAGTCATACAGCGGGCGATGGTCCTCGAATTCCAGCGTGCACAGCGAATGCGTGATGCCTTCGACCGCGTCGCTGAGCGAATGGGCGAAGTCGTACATCGGGTAGATCGGCCATTCGTGGCCGGTGTTCTGGTGCTCGACGTGCTTGATGCGGTACAGCGCGGGATCGCGCAGGTTCATGTTGCCGCTGGCCATGTCGATCTTCGCGCGCAGCGTGCGGGCACCGTCGGGGAATTCACCGGCGCGCATGCGGCGGAACAGGTCGAGGTTTTCCTCGACGCTGCGATTGCGGAACGGCGATTCGCGGCCCGGCTCGGTCAGCGTGCCGCGGTATTCGCGCACCTGCTCGGCGGTGAGGTCGCACACGAAGGCGTGGCCGTCGCGGATCAGTTTTTCGCCGGCCAGGTACAGCACGCCGAAGTAGTCCGAGGCGTGGCGCAGGTCGTGCCATTCGAAACCGAGCCAGCGCACGTCGTCCTGGATGGCGCGCACATACTCGGGGTCTTCCTTCACCGGGTTGGTATCGTCCAGACGCAGGTTGCAGTCGCCTCCGAATTCGGCGGCGATGCCGAAGTCCAGGCAGATCGCCTTGGCATGGCCGATGTGCAGGTAGCCGTTGGGCTCGGGCGGGAAGCGCGTGCGGATCGCCTGGTGCTTGCCGCTGGCCAGGTCCTCGCGAACGATCTGCCGGATGAAGTCCTGCTTCGCGGGCGCGGCGGACTCGGGGGCGGACGAAGTGGCGGGGGCGGCGTGGTGGGGCGTAGCGGACATGCTTGAAGCCGTGGGCGGGAAAGACCGTCAAGTTTAGCCGGTGCGGCCGATCCCCGCCGTCATCCGCGTTCAGGCCCGGCGTATGCTGTCCGGAAGCCTCTTCCCCCGGAGCCGCCATGAAAGTCGTCTACCAAGCCGCGAACCTGATCGACGCCCACCTGGTGCGGCACGCGCTGGAAGCCGAGGAAATTCCCGTCTTCCTGCAGGGTGAGGCGCTGACAGGCGGAATGGGCGAGTTGCCGCTGTTCGGGACCATCCTGGTGTGCGTGCCGGACGTGGTCTGGCCGCAGGCGAAGGACATCGTGGATGCGCTGCCGCTGAACCAGCCGGTGGAGCACGTCGACGATGACGATGAGGCCCCGGATTCCGCCCCCGGCTGGCTCCCGGCCTGAACGGCCCTTTCGGGTATCGTGACCGGCCGTCACGGCAGGCCCGCGCCATGTCCTTCGATTTCGACTCCCTGATCCGCGCCGTCGCCGACTTCCCCAAGCCCGGCGTGACCTTCCGTGACGTCACCCCGCTGCTGGCCGATGCCGGCGGTTTCGCCCGCTGCATCGACGCGATGGCCGAGCCGTGGCAGGGCAGCGAAGTGCAGGCGGTGTGCGGCATCGAATCGCGCGGTTTCATCTTCGGCGCGGCGCTGGCGCAGAAGCTGCACGCCGGCTTCGTCCCGCTGCGCAAGCCGGGAAAACTTCCGCCGCCGCTGGTGGAAGTCGACTACGCGCTGGAATACGGCACCGACCGCCTGCAGGCACGCAACGACGCGTTGCGTGCGGGCGAACGCACGCTGATCGTCGACGACGTGCTCGCCACCGGCGGCACGCTGGCGGCGGCGCGCGAGCTGGTGGGCAAGCTCGGCGCGAACCTCGTCGGCGCGAGCGTGCTGATCGAACTGGATGCGCTGGGCGGACGTTCGCGCTGGCCTCAGGGCGTGCCGCTGGAGGCATTGCTGCACTACTGAGTCGCGCGGCGCGCTGGCGTCGCGCCGCTGGCAACGGGCCAACCTTGCGGGGTCGGGTCTATGGACGCGTTCAACTACCTGTCGGTGATGGTGTCCATGGTGCTGGGCCTGGGCCTGACGCAGCTGTTCGCGGGCATCGGCAACATGGTGCAGGTGCGCCGCCGGGTGAGGTTCTACTGGCTCCACGCGATGTGGATCCTGCTCATGATCGGCCTGCACCTGCAGATGTGGTGGTCGTTCTGGATGATGCGCGGCGTCCAGGAATGGACCTACACCGGCTTCGCCTTCGTGCTGCTGGGGCCGGCGACGCTGGTGATCGCCAGCCACGTGCTGCTGCCGGAGCTGGTGGACGGCACCATCGATGCGGAGCAGCACTATTACGACACGCGCACCGTGTTCTTCGGCCTGCTGGCGGCCGCGGGCGTGTGGGCGCTGCTGATCGAATCGGTGATGGGGCTGCGTTCGCTGATCATCGCGTTCCGCCTGCTGCAGATGTTCGGCATCGGCATGATGGTGCTGTGCGCATGGAGCACGAACCGGCGCGTGCATGCGGTCTGCACGTTCTTGGTCATCGCGATGCTGGTGACCACGACGTTGTTGACGCGTTACCGGTTGGGGCAGACGGGGCTGGAGTGACGCGGCCGCGTCACGGGATCACAGCCGGCTGTCCTGCGACGGCACCGGCTGCGGTGGACGCAGCAACTGCTCGGGCAATTTGCGGAACTCGCCTGCCAGCTGCAGCAGGAAATCGCCCATCGCCGAGCTGCGCCGCCACACCATCGCGATCTGCCGGTGCGGCGGCTGCCCACGGAAACGCAGCAGGTGGATGTCGGGCGAGGAGGGCACCGGCGGCTGCACGGCGAGCACTGGCAGCAGCGTGATGCCAACGCCTGCGGCGACCATCTGCCGCAGCGTTTCCAGGCTGGTGGCGCGGAACCCATCGCGTTCGTCGGCGCCGGCCATGTGGCACACGTCCAGCGCCTGGTCGCGCAAACAGTGGCCTTCCTCGAGCAGCAGCAGGTGCTGGTGGTCGAGGTCATGGAGTTCCAGCGAATCCTGTTCGGCCATCGAATGCTGGTGCGGCACGGCCAGTACGAAGGGTTCGTCGAACAGCACTTCCACGTGCAACTGGTCGTCGTGGATAGGCAGCGCGAGCAGGCCCGCATCGAGGCGCCCGTCGCGCAGGCGCTGCAGGATCTGGTCGGTCTTCTCTTCGATCAGCAGCAGTTCCAGGCGCGGGAAGCGCTGCCGCAAGCGCGGCACGACGTGCGGCAGCAGGTATGGCCCGAGCGTGGGAAACAGGCCCAGTCGCACGGTTCCGGCTTCCGGATCCTGGCTGCGGCGCGCGATCTCGGCCATCTGCTCGACATCGGCGATGACCTTGCGCGCACGTTCGGCGACCTCGCGCCCCACCGGCGTGAGCATCACACGGCGCGGCGCGCGTTCGACCAGCGCGACGCCGAGTTCGTCCTCGAGTTTCTTGATCTGGGTCGACAGCGTCGGCTGGCTGACGAAGCTGGCCGCGGCGGCGCGACCGAAGTGCTTGTGGTCGGCCAGGGCCACCAGGTACTTGAGATCGCGCAGGTTCAAGGCGGGTCCCTCGCTTCGGAGACTGCGTGGATGCTGCGTGGAAGGTGAAGCATCAACCTCGCGCCGCTCCCCTGCAAGCAGGAGAGCGGCGCGGGTGCTTACGCCGCGACGGCGGAGGCCGGCGCCGGCGCGCTGGTGCGGATCAGGTGGTCGAAGGCGCTCAGCGCGGCCTTGGAGCCCTCGCCCATCGCGATCACGATCTGCTTGAACGGCGTCGTCGTGGCATCGCCGGCGGCGAACACGCCCGGCACCGAGGTGCGGCCGTGCGAATCGACCTCGATCTCACCCCGCGGCGACAGCGCCACGGCGCCCTTCAGCCACTCGGTGTTCGGCAGCAGGCCGATCTGCACGAAGATGCCTTCCAGCTCGACGTTGAGCGGATCGCCGGACACGCGGTCCTTGTAGACCAGGCCCGTGACGCGCTGACCGTCGCCCAGCACTTCGGTGGTCTGGCCATTGGTGATGACCGTGACGTTCTTCATCGACCGCAGCTTGCGCTGCAGCACTTCGTCGGCGCGCAGCTGGCCATCGAACTCGATCAGCGTGACGTGCGAGACGATGCCGGCCAGGTCGATGGCCGCTTCCACACCCGAATTGCCGCCGCCGATCACGGCAACGCGCTTGCCCTTGAACAGCGGGCCATCGCAGTGCGGGCAGTAGGCCACGCCCTTGTTCCGGTATTCCTGCTCGCCGGGCACGTTCATCTGGCGCCAGCGCGCACCGGTCGACAGCACGACGCTGCGCGACTTCAACGAGGCGCCGTTTTCCAACTGCACTTCGATCAGGCCGCCCGGCTCGCTGGCCGGAATGAGCTTGCTCGCGCGCTGCAGGTTCATGATGTCCACGTCGTACTCGCGCACGTGCTGTTCCAGCGCGCTGGCGAGCTTGGGGCCTTCGGTGTAGGTGACGGAGATGAAGTTCTCGATCGCCATCGTGTCCAGCACCTGGCCGCCGAAACGCTCGGCCGCCACGCCCGTGCGGATGCCCTTGCGCGCGGCGTAGATGGCCGCGGCCGCACCGGCAGGACCGCCGCCGATCACGAGCACGTCGAACGCATCCTTCGCCTTGATTTTCTCGGCATCGCGCGTGGATGCGCCGGTGTCGAGCCTGGCCACGATCTGCTCGATCGTCATGCGGCCCTGGTCGAACGGCTGGCCGTTGAGCAGCACGGTCGGCACCGACATGATCTGGCGCTCGTTGACCTCGTCCTGGAACAGCGCGCCGTCGATGGCGACGTGGTGGATGTTGGGGTTGATCACGCTCATCAGGTTCAGCGCCTGCACGGTGTCCGGGCAGTTCTGGCACGAGAGCGAGAAATAGGTTTCGAAGTGGAATTCGCCTTCCAGGTCGCGCACCTGTTCCAGCAGTTCCGGCGCGGCCTTGGACGGATGGCCGCCGACCTGCAGCAGGGCCAGCACCAGCGAGGTGAACTCGTGGCCCATCGGAATGCCGGCGAAACGCACGCTCACGTCCGTGCCGGCGCGGTTGATCGCGAAGGAGGGGCGGCGCGCATCGTCGTCGCGGCGCGCGTAGGTGATCTTGTCGGAGAGCGAGGCGATGTCCTGCAGCAGGCCTTCCAGCTCGCGCGACTTCTCGCCGTCATCGAGTGAGGCGACGAGCTCGATCGGCTGCGTGACCTTTTCGAGGTAGGCCTTCAACTGGGTCTTGAGATCGGCATCCAACATGCGACGGCTCCATTGGCTTTGTTCGGGATGAACGCCGCGAGCGCCCGGGCGGAGGGAGGGAGAGAACCCGGACGTCGCGACATTCGAAAGAGGTGGTCAGCGTCTGACCGGAACGGCCTCCCACGGAGGCGGTGGAGCAGGGCGGGTCCGACTCGGCCCGCCCCGTCCAGGCCACGCCCTGCGAACGGGGCGTGGCATGCGGTCGTCAGATCTTGCCGACCAGGTCCAGCGACGGCTTCAGGGTCTTCTCGCCTTCCTTCCACTTGGCCGGGCAGACTTCACCCGGATGCGAGGCGACGTACTGGGCGGCCTTGACCTTGCGCAGCAGTTCGCTGGCATCGCGGCCGATGCCGCCGGCGTTGATCTCGACGATCTGGATCTTGCCTTCCGGATCGATCACGAACGTACCGCGATCGGCCAGGCCGGCTTCCTCGATCATCACGCCGAAGTTGCGGGTGATCACGCCGGTCGGGTCGCCCACCAGCGGGTACTGGATCTTGCCGATCGTCTCGGACGAGTCGTGCCAGGCCTTGTGGGTGAAGTGGGTGTCGGTGGACACGCCAAAGATCTCGACGCCCAGGCGCTGGAACTCGGCGTAGTTGTCGGCCAGGTCGCCCAGCTCGGTCGGGCAGACGAAGGTGAAGTCGGCCGGGTAGAAGAACACCACCGACCACTTGCCCTTCAGGTCGGCATTGGTGACTTCAATGAATTCGCCGTTCTTATAGGCGGTGGCCTTGAACGGCAGGACTTCGGTGTTGATCAGCGACATGGATGATTCCTTTGGCTGGGTGGGTGAGGGTGAAATCGATAGGGAGAGGTTACGGATGAGGCATTGATCCATCAAGTTGATTGATGGAATCGGTTCAATAGGTTTTAACTATCGTTTATCCGCCCTCATTGGCCCCTCCACATGCGGGCAGCGTGCGCAGCCGCAAGGCCGGCTCGCCGCAGGCGGCTGGGCACGCGAAAATGGGGGATGGACGATGCTTCCGAATTCCGCCCCACCCAGAGGACCACCGTGGGTGAGTTGCTGGCCGCGGCGACCCGCCAGTTGCCCGGAGACGAGGCCCGTGTCGAGGCCGAGCGACTGCTTGCCCATGCCCTGGGCGTCGGGTCGACCTGGCTCTACACCCATCGGGACGACGTGCCGGCGGCCGTCGAGACGGCGGATTTCGAGCGGCTGCTCGAGCGTCGCCTGGCGGGCGAGCCGGTCGCCTACCTGCTCGGACGTCGCGGTTTCTGGCGTTTCGACCTGCAAGTCACGCCTGCGACGCTGATCCCGCGACCGGAAACCGAGCGGCTGGTCGAACTGGCGCTGGAGCGCCTGCCGGCCGACCGTCCGCTGCATGTGGCCGACCTGGGCACCGGCACGGGCGCCATCGCGCTGGCGATCGCCCTTGAGCGGCCGCTGGCGAAGGTCATCGCCACCGATGCCAGTCCCGACGCGCTCGCGGTGGCGCGTGCCAACGCACAGGCCCTTGGGCTGGCACACGTGGAATTCCGCGCGGGCGACTGGCTCTTGCCGCTGGCGGGCGACCATTTCGACCTCATCGCCAGCAATCCTCCGTACATCGCCGAAGAAGACGCTCACCTGGACCAGGGCGACCTGCGGTTCGAACCACGCAGCGCGCTGGCGTCCGGTGCCGACGGGCTGGACGACATCCGACGCATCGCTACCCGAGCGCCAGACCACCTGCATGCGGGTGGCTGGCTGCTGGTGGAACACGGGTGGGACCAGGGGCAGGCGGTGCGCGAAATATTCGAAAGCGCTGGATTCGAAGCGGTCGAAACGTTGCACGACTGGGAACAGCGCGACCGCGTCACGCTCGGCCGGCGCGGTTGACGATGCAAACGAAAAAGCCCGCCGGAGCGGGCTTGATCGCGCGCGATCGCGATGCGATCAGAAGCTGGCGCGAACGCCGAGGTTGCAGGTCTCGTTGCCGTCGGCCAGCGTCAGGCCGCCGTGCAGGCCCCAGGTCGGGTTGAAGGCATAGATCACGCCGAAGTCGGCGAAGTAGTTGCCTTCATAGCCGTGGTCGTAGTCCTCGTAACCCAGGTATGCATTGGCAGTGATCTGGTCGGTGACGCGACCCAGCACGCCGGTGCTGACCTTGCCGCCCTTGAAGTTCACGCTGGCGTTGCAGTCCGGGCACGCGTCGTGGTGCACGCGTGCGCTGACGTCGTTGTCGACATAGGCCACCTGGGTGACCCAGTCGGCGCGCGAGCCGATGGCGGTGTTGAAGCCAACGCCAAGCGACCAGGCTTCCGACTTCGCGCGAACGCGGGCGCCCGAGTACCACTCGTTGTAGGAGTCGCTGGTCTTGCCGTAGCTGGCAGTGGCGAACACGTTGTCGTTGAAGGCGTAGGAACCGCTCAGCGTGCCGCCGTTGAGGTACGGGCGGCCGGCGTCCTGATGGGTGTAGTCCAGCTGGGCGTAGGTGTAGCCAATGCCGTTGGCTTCGCTGGCATTGGCCAGGAAGGGGGCGGCGGCAAGGGCGAGGGCAATCAGGGACTTCTTCATGGGTGTATCTCTCATGGGGGACGCCCGGCGGTCGCCGGGTCGCGCAGTAAACCCGCGCCGCTTCGCGCCCCCCATCGGACGGTTCTTAAAAAATCGTTGGATAGAAAAAGTCATCGACGCGCCGCGCGCTAGAATTTGCGCACTGACTCCGCGAGATCCCGCGATGCGCACGCTCTACCCCGAGATCGAACCCTTCTACAGCGGCACGTTGCAGGTCGATGATCGCCACACGCTGTACTACGAGGAGTGTGGCAATCCCGACGGCAAGCCGGTGGTGCTGCTGCATGGCGGCCCGGGTGCGGGCTGCAGCCCGAAGATGCGCCGATTCCACGACCCGGCGCGCTATCGCATCATTCTGTTCGACCAGCGCGGCAGCGGGCGCTCCACACCGCATGCGGACCTGGTCGACAACACCACGTGGGATCTCGTCGCCGACATCGAACGGTTGCGCGAAAGGCTTTGCATCTCGACGTGGCAGGTGTTCGGCGGTTCGTGGGGTTCCACGCTCGCACTCGCGTACGCGCAGGCGCATCCGCAGCGCGTGACCGAACTGGTACTGCGCGGCATCTTCATGCTGCGCCGCTGGGAACTTGAATGGTTCTACCAGGACGGCGCCTCGCGCTTGTTCCCGGATGCATGGGAGCACTACCTGTCGGCGATTCCGGTCGTCGAGCGCCACGACCTCATCAGCGCCTTCCACCGCCGCCTGACCTCCAGCGACGAAGCCACGCGCCTTGCCGCGGCCAAGGCATGGAGCGTGTGGGAAGGCGCGACCAGCTTCCTGCACGTCGATCCGGATTTCGCGGCGAGCCATGAAGACCCGCAATTCGCCCTCGCTTTCGCGCGTATCGAAAACCACTATTTCGTCAACAGCGGATTCTTCGAAGTCGACGATCAACTGCTCCGCGACGCGCATCGCATCGCCGACATTCCGGGCGTAATCGTGCACGGCCGCTACGACGTGGTCTGCCCCGTCGCGAACGCGTGGGACCTGAAAAAGGCGTGGCCGAAAGCGGACCTGGAGATCACGCCGGCGTCCGGTCACTCCGCGTTCGAAGAGGAGAACATCGACGCGCTGGTGCGCGCCACGGACCGCTTCGCGGGCTGACTCTTTCTCGAACGCCGTAGCCGTCGTGCGCGCGGCCACGGGCCGAGGTATCTGCCTCGCGTCCCTCTCCCGCGATGGGAGAGGGACGTCGCGGATCAATCGGCCGGCGTACCGTCCGGATTGTGTTCAAGCATCCACAACCCGGCCCAGAGCTTGAGGTCCAGCTCGTAGCCCTCGCGCTGCTTCTGCATGAGCCACGCCGGCGCCAGCGCGCGCGGGACTTCATGCACGGTGATGTTCTCGTTGTCCACGCCGCCGCCGGCACCTACGCGCGTGAGTCCGCGCGCACGCACGAAGGCGATGCGTTCGCTGGTCAGGCCGGCCGACGTCGGGCCGACCAGCAGCACTTCCAGTCGCTGCGCGGCCCAGCCGGTTTCCTCGATGAGTTCGCGTCCTGCGGCCGATTCCAGCGTGTCGGTGGAATGGTCGTCGCCGACCAGGCCGGCGGGCATTTCGATGGTGGATGCGCCCAGCGGCACGCGGAACTGTTCGACGAACAGCAGTTTGTCTTCGGGCGTGACCGCGATGACGATCACCGCCATGCCGTCGCCGGTGGTGCGTTCGACGTATTCCCAGCGACCGCGCCGCAGCATGCGCAGCCACGGGCCGTCGTACAGCGTTTCCAGCGGTTCCTCGTCGTGGCCGGCGGGCTTTGCGTTCATGCGGTGCGGATGCTCGATGCGATGCGTTGGATGCTATTACGCGGTCTGTGACGGCGCGAAGTCGAGCCCGGCCGACTGGTACAGCCGGCGACGAGTCATCGGGCCGAAGCGCAAGGCATCGCACAGCGCGCCAAGAATCGCCGCATCCGCGTTGCCGCGCGCGAAGTGCAGCGAGGTTTCGCCCAGCGGCGCATCGAGCGCGATCGTCGTCAGTTGCCGGCACAGCAGCGCCTGCTCGCGGTGCGCGCGCAGCTTCGCCGCGGTGGACGCCGCGCCACGCAGGCGCAGGAACGGCACTTCCTCCACGCGTTCGAGCAGCGCGTCGAGCGTGCCGAAGTGCGCCAGCAGGGCGGCCGCGGTCTTGGAGCCGATGCCCGGTACGCCCGGAATGTTGTCCACCGCGTCGCCAGTGAGGGCAAGGTAGTCGGCGATCTGGTGGGCGTGTACGCCGTGGCGTTCCGGCACGCCCGCCGCGCCCCAGCGCTGGCCCTTGGCGAAGTCCCACTGCTCGTCGTGATCGCCCAGCAGCTGCGACAGGTCCTTGTCGGCCGACACGATGACCGAGCGGAACCCGTGCGTGCGCGAAGACGCCACGGCGCTGCCGATGAGGTCGTCGGCCTCGTACTCGCCATGCGCCAGCACCGCCAGCCCCAGCGCCGCGCACAGCGTGCGGCAGTGGACGAACTGGCGGCGCAGCTCCTCCGGCGCGGACTCGCGGTTGGCCTTGTAGGCCGGATAGAGCGCGTTGCGGAAGCACGAATCCAGCGCCTCGTCGAAGGCGATGGCGATGTGCTGCGGGCGCGTGCGGTCGAGCAGTTCCAGCAGGAAGCGCGCGAAACCGTGCACGGCGTTGGTCGGCCAGCCCTCGGTGTCGTGGAATTCGTTGGGCATCGAGTGCCAGGCGCGGAACACATACATGCTCGCGTCGACGAGGTAGAGGGTGCTTCCGGCGGGCGAGGGGGCGGGCGTGCTCATGCCGGCTTCCATTCGCTCAACAGCTCGCGCGCGTCGGGGCGCTCGCGCTCGGGCGCCTCCAGTTTCGGCGTGCCGATATGGATATAGCCGACCACGCGCTCGTGTTCTGCCAGGCCGAGCCAGCGGTCGACCTGTTCGTCGTAGGCCAGCCAGCCGGTGAGCCAGATGCCGGCGAAGCCCAGGGCCTGGGCGGCCTGGAGCAGGGCGAAGCAGACGCAGGACGCGGTGGAAAAGCGCTCGGATTCAGGAATCTTTTCATCCGGACCGAACCGGCCGATGACGGCAACGACCAGCGGAGCGTGCGAAAATCGGCTCCGGTCCTTCTCGAACACCGCCTCGCTGGCGTCCGGGTCGCGCTCGCGACTGCGGGCGGCCAGACGCTCGCCGAACGCATGCCGGGCTTCGCCCCGGAAGCTCAGGAACCGGAACGGCACCCGCTTGCCATGGTCAGGCACGCGGACGGCCGACTGGAGCATGCGCAGGAGGGTGTCGGGGTCGGGGGCGGGCTCGCCGAGCTGCTTGGGCGGCACCGATCGGCGGGCATCCAGCCCGGCCAGGGCCAGGTCGATTTGCCGGGAGTCAGAAGTGTTTAGCGACATCAGTCACAATTATCTAATGTGGGCCTGCAAGACGGTGTCGTATCTTGCCACTATGCGCCGGGGAACTGCCGGCAAGCGGCAGGTCTGGTCCACGTTCCGGTCGAAGTAACAGGGGAACATCGCAGTGTCCGGCTACCCGCTCGGCGTCGCTCAAGCCTCGCGTACCGATCCATTGCGCGTGCTCGAGGAAATCAAGCGTTTGTCCCTGGAGGTCCTCGGCGGCCTGCCGGGCACGCTGTATGGACCGGTGGAAGACGCCCTCAAGGTCGCCATGCTCAAGGGCGATGGCAAGACCAACCATTACGAGGAACAGGCGGCGTTGTGGGTGCTGCGCCAGCACCAGGCCACGCACGTCATGAAGTTCCGCCAGCAGGTCGCGCAGGCGTTCGACGATTTCCGCGCCCTGCGCATCCGCAGCGGCGGCGACGTCCCGCTGCGCCTGCTCGACGAGCAGCAACTGGAATACGAACTGGCCAGCGGCCGCCTCAACGAATCGCTGGTGGCGCGTTTCGCCCGCCCGCTGGATATGTTGCAGACCCGCCTGCAGGCCCTGTCCGAATCGCTGCGCGTGCCTGCGGGGATGAACCCCATCGGCCCGGAACGCCTCGTCACGGCGTTCTCCGAGACGCTGCAGGACGCGCAGGTGCCCGACACGCTGCGGGGCCGCCTGTTCCGTCATTACGAAACCGAGCTGATCCGCCTGCTGGGCGATCTCTATGCGCGCGTGAATGCGCTGCTGGGCAGCTCCGGCTACGGCGCGCCGGTCGCGCCGCGTCCGCAGGAAGAAGTCCGCCGCGGTGGCGACGGTGTCGGTGCCGGTGCCGGTATTGGTGCCGGTATCGCGCCCCCGGCCGGCTACGGCGGTTACGCATCGCCCGCGGGCTTCGGCCCGGGGCCAGGCATGGTCGGCGAGCCGACCGGGCACCCGTCCGGTCCGCCGATGTCGCAGCAGGACATCGCCGCGATGGCGCAGGAACTGGCGCAGCTGCGCGGCCAGCTCCACGCCTGGCGCGACTCGATCTCGCGCGGCGACGTGGCCGCAGGCGGTGCGGGCACGCATGCGCCGGACCGTCCGGTCATGCAGCGCCGCGAGATGCGCGTCGATGAAATCCTCAGCGTCGCATCGCTCCTGCAGGCCGAGCCGCCGGACGCGTTCGCGCGTGCGCTGGCCGTCACCGGTCGCCTCGGCGAGACCATCCGCGACCATCTGCAGGATGGCGCGCGCCGCCTCGGGCTCAACCCCGACCAGGCGTGCTTCAGTCCGGAAGAAGAAGACGCGATCGATCTGGTCGCGATGCTGTTCGATTCGCTGTTCCGCCACAACGCCCTGCAGGATCGCGCGCGCCGTCTGTACGCGCGCCTGGTGTTGCCGTACGTGAAGGTCGCGCTGACCGACAACGCCGTGTTCGTGAAGCGCGAACACCCGGCGCGCCGGCTGCTGGACGCCATCACCGAGGCCTGCGAAGGCAACGACGGCGAAACGCCGCAGGATCGGGAGCTGCTTGACCGCGCCACCGAGATCTCGCAGCGCATCGTCGCCGACTACAACGAAGACCTCGCGGTGTTCGAGATGGCGCATGCCGAACTCGACGCCGTGCTGGCGCAGCAGCGCCGGCGTTTTGAACTGCAGGAACAGCGCGCTGCCAAGGCCACCTACGGCCGCGAACGCCTGGGCGCGGCACGCGCGCAGGCCGAGTCGGCGCTGGAAGAGCGCCTGGGCGATACGACCACGTTGACGCAGGCGGTGTCGGATTTCCTCGCGATGCCATGGCGTCACCATGTCGTGCAGACGCTGCTGCGCGAGAACACCGACCAGCGCCGCCATGCCGAAGCCATCGCGCTCGGCGATGCGCTGGTGATGGCCGATCGACTGGCCGAGGAAGGTCGCGGTCGCGAACTGGCCGACCAGCTGTTGGCCTTGCAGCCGGCGATCATCGACTGCCTGGCCAGCTCCGGTCTGGACGACAGCGCCGCGCAACACGGCATGGCCGGGCTGGTGCGTGCGCTGGCGACACCCGACACGCCGCGCCGCCGCCCACCGGCCTCGCCGTTGGCGATGCCGGAAGACGATGCCGGCGAAGCCGAACGTCGCATGTGGCTTGCCGGAGAGGCCGACAGCGACGCCGTCCGCCACGATCCGCTGCTCGCTGAGCGCATGCGCACGCTGGAATTGGGCGACTGGCTGCGCCTGACCAACGCCGAGGGCGAGAGCACGGCGGTCAAGATCGCCTGGCTGAGTCCGCTCAGCTCGCGCTACCTGCTGGTGAACCGCCGAGGCCTGCGCGTACTGGTGGCGTCGGCCGAGGACCTGGCCGCGCTGGCCGGCGCGGGTCGCCTCACGATCGGCGCCGAGCGCACCGCGTTCGACGAAGCGATGCGACAGGTGAAGCGACACCTCGACCGGGCTTCGGCGACGCGCTGAGCCTGCGTTACGGTGAGGTGAACCACTCTCCCTTGTAGCCCGGGTGCGCTTCGCTTACCCGGGCTACAGAAGCGCGGCTGCGTTTACGTCGCAGCCGCCACCGGCGCGGCGACGCGCTCCGGCCAAACCGTCTTCGCCAGCAGTTCGTCGTCCCAGTCGAGCGCCAGCGCTCCTTCGCCAGACGCCTGTTCGGTCACGAACAGGCTCACGAAGTTGAGCACGTTGCGCGCGTACATCTCGCTGGCATGCACTGCGCCCATGCTGGCGAGGTTGAGCGGACCGGCGATGACCACGCCACCACTCTCGATGTTGTCACCGGGCCGCGTGAGCTCGCAGTTGCCGCCGGTCTCCGCGGCGAGGTCGACGATCACGCTGCCCGGCCGCATGCCGGCGACCATCGCGGCCGTGATGATTTTCGGCGCGGGACGGCCCGGCACCGCGGCGGTACAGACGATCACGTCGATGTTCTTCAAGTGTTCGGCAAGGCGACGCTGCTGTTCGGCGCGCTCCTCGTCGGTCAGTGCACGCGCGTAACCGCCTTCGCCCGCCGCACTGACGCCAAGATCCAGGAAGCGGCCGCCGAGCGATTCGATCTGCTCGCGCGTTTCCGGTCGCACGTCGAAACCTTCTACCTGCGCGCCCAGGCGCTTGGCGGTCGCAATCGCCTGCAGACCCGCGACGCCCGCGCCGACGATCAGCACCTTCGACGGGCGTATCGTGCCGGCCGCGGTGGTGAGCATCGGGAAGAAACGCGGCGCGAGCTGCGCGGCGATCAGCACCGCCTTGTAACCGGCCATGCCGGCCTGCGAGCTGAGCACGTCCATCGCCTGCGCGCGCGTGGTGCGCGGCAGGCGTTCGAGCGGGAAGGCGAGCAGGTGGCGCGCGTTGATCGCTTCTCCGCGCGCGGCATCGGCCTGGGGCGCGAGCAGGCCCACGAGCGCCGTGCCCTCGCGCAGGCCCATCAGCGTCTGCGGGGAAGGCGGCTGCACGCACAGGACCAGGTCCGCATCGCGCAGCGCGGTCGCGGCGTCGTCGACGAGTTCGGCGCCGGCTTCGGCGTAGGCGTCATCGGTGAAGGAGGCAAGCCGGCCAGCGCCGCGTTGCACGCGCACGCGTGCGCCGCGCGCGACAAGTTTCCTGCAGGTTTCGGGCGTCAATGCGACGCGGCGCTCGCCGCTTGCGGTTTCGCTTGCCACGCCAATGGTGATGCCCGCCATCGCTGCTCCCCGTCCCGGTTTTTTCCGCATCGTAGCGGAAGGTTTCGCGGCGCGGGGGCGCAGGCGAGGTTTCGGCAGGCCGCGCACCCACGCAACCGGCCTTCGTCGAACGAGCGGGCCGGGGTTCCGGCGTTCGCCGCGATCACGCTTGTTGGAGGACCGCGTGGTTGCTCAGTCGCGATCGCGATCGCGCGGCGGCGGGCCCGGCGGCATGTCCGCCGGTGCCGGGTTGGCCTGCACCCAGGCCTTGCGTTCCTCGGGGGACATCGCACGCCACTTCGCCTTCAAGTCCTTGCGCTGCGCTTCGTCGAGCGTGCGCATCTTCGCGAACAGGGCGCGGGTCTGCTCGCGCTGTTCCGGGCTCATGCTTTCCCACCGCTGCATGCCGTGGCGCGCGCGCTGGCGCTGTTCGGGCGTCATCTGCTGCCAGCGCTGGGCGCGTTCGAGCATGCGCGTGCGTTCGTCGGGCTGCGTGTTCCAGCGGTCGCGGATCGGTGCGATCAGCGCATCGCGCTGCGCCGGCGTCAGTTGCTCCCATGCAGGCAGCGGCTTGGCGGCGGGAGCGGCGGTAGCGGCCGGATCGGCCAGCACCGGCGCGCTGGCGATCATCAGTGCGAAGGCGAGTGAGGTCAGGACGTTGCGCATGTCACGGCTCCAGGGACGGCACGGCGTCGTCGTTCGACGCGAGCCACAGATACAGGTCGGGGTTTTCGTCGAGCGCGGCGATGGCCGTGTCGGCGTCGAAGGCGGTGGGATTGCGCGGTGTGCCCGCGTTCGCGATCGCGGCGGGTGCGGAAGTGGTCGGCACCGGCGCCTGCGCGGGGCGCAGCTGCAGGCCGATCGCCACGGCGAACACCGCCGCGAGGCCACTGCCCAGCACCCAGCCGAAGCCACGTCGCGGCGTGCGTTCGGCGCTCGGGCGCGCGGCGGCCTGACGGGCCGCGCGCAGGCGCGCGCGGGTTGCCGAAGACACCTGTGACACCGCCTGCGCGTGCAGGCCGCGCATGGCGTTGTCGAAGCGGTCGTCGTGGTCGTTCATGGTGTCGTGCTCGCGGGATGTCATCGCCAATCCTCCAGGTGCCGCTGCAGCGCTTCGCGTGCGCGCGACAGATGGGTCTTCACCGCGCCTTCGCTGCAACCCATCGCCCGCGCGGTCGTGGCGACGTCGAGTTCTTCCAGCACGCGCAGCGTGAACGCTTCGCGCTGCCGCGCCGGGAGCGTGCCCAGCGCATCGGCGAGCTTGCCGTACGCCTCGCGGCCTTCATGCGCGCGCGAGGGGTCGGGTGCGTCGTCGGCCCAGTCCAGCGCGGTGTCCTCGCGCTCCGGCGCCGGCAGCAGCCAGCGCAGCCGGAAGGTGCGGCGGCGCTGCACGTCGACGATGCGGCTGCGCAGGATGCTCCAGAACAACGGCGTCCATTCCGCCGCCGGCCGCTCGCGGTAGGCGAGCATCTTCATCATCGTGTCCTGCACCGCGTCGAGCGCGTCGTCGCGGTTGCGCAGGCCCAGTTCGGCGAATCGGAAGGCGCGCGTGCCGATGCCCGCCAGGAATTCCTCCAGCGATGCCGGCAGCCGCACCGGCGCCGCTTCCGGGTCGGAAGCGGCGCGGACGTGCGCGTCGGCCGGCGAGGCCGCCTGGACGTCATCTTCGGATTCGCGATTCACGCGTCGGAGCATACGGGTTCGGGCTCAGTCCCAATGTCCACGGTCCCAGCGACGGTCGAACCGGTCGCCGCGGCGGTCCCAACGGGCTTGCGCCAGTTCGCCGCGACGATCCAGTCGGCGGTCGATGCGGTCGCCCTTGTGGTCCAGCCGCGCAGCGTTGCGCCAGTGGCCCAGCGCCGCCTGGCGGTCGGCGCGAAGATCGAGGCGGTGGTCGATGCGGTCGCCTTTGTGGTCGAGGCGGGCATCGACACGATCGCCCTTGCGGTCCATCCGACGGTCCACCCGGTCGCCGAAATCCCCCGCGCTGGCGGCCGAAACGGCGCCGAGTGCGAGCAACGCGAATCCCGACATCAGCCAACGCCTGCGTGGTGCGTGCTTCATGGGTGCCTCCTGGTGAGCCGGCCCGGCTGGGCCTTGCGGGAAGGAGAACGCCCCGCGTGCGGAGCGGTTGACACGACTGGCGCCGCATTCATCCGCGGTTATGATGCGGAAGACAACTCGATGGGGATGGCTGATGGGCGACGGGTTCGTGGCTTTGTACATCTTCATGCTGGCCGCGATCGCCGGCCACGTGATCATCTCCCGCGTGCCGGTGATCCTGCATACGCCGCTGATGTCGGGTTCCAACTTCATCCACGGCATCGTGCTGATTGGCGCGATGGTGGTGCTCGGCCACGCCGACACCACGCTGGAGAAGGTCATCGGCTTCATCGCCGTGCTGCTGGGCGCGGGCAACGCCGCCGGCGGCTACGTCGTGACCGAGCGGATGCTGGAAATGTTCAAGGCCAGCCGCAAGCCCGGGGGCAAGGCATGAGCGCCCTGGTGTGGGTCGCTTCGGCCAGTTATTTCGTCGCCGCCACGCTCTTCCTGCTGGGCCTGCAGCGCATGGCCTCGCCGGTGACCGCGCGCAGCGGCATTCGCTGGGCCGGACTGGGCATGGTGATTGCCACCGCCGCCACTTTCCTGCTGCCGGGGCTGCACAACCTGCCGCTGATCGTGACCGCGCTGGTGATCGGCACCGCGGCGGCGTGGATCTCCGGCAAGAAGGTCGCCATCACCGACATGCCGCAGATGGTCGCGCTCTACAACGGCATGGGCGGCGGCTCGGCGGCGGCGATCGGCGCGGTCGAACTGCTGCGGTTCTCCTCCCTCGGCCAGGCACCGTCGCCAACGGCGCTGGTGCTGGCCGTGATCGGCGCGGCCATCGGCGCCATCTCGCTGTCGGGTTCGATCATCGCGTGGGCCAAGCTCGACGGTCGCCTCGACAGGCGCGTCGTGTTCCCGGGGCAGCAGCTGTTCAACCTCGCGGTGTTCGTCGCGATGCTGGTGCTGGGCGGCATCGTCGTGCATTCGCTGTCGGTGCCGGCCATCGTCGGCTTCTTCGTACTGGCGCTCGCGCTGGGCGTGCTGATGACGCTGCCCATCGGCGGCGCCGACATGCCGGTGGTGATCTCGCTGTACAACGCGCTCACCGGCCTTGCGGTGGCGTTCGAAGGCTACGTGCTGGGCAACGAGGCGCTGATCATCGCCGGCACCATGGTCGGCGCGGCCGGCACGCTGCTCACGCAGCTGATGGCCAAGGCAATGAACCGGCCGATCCACGGCGTGCTGTTCTCCAGCTTCGGTGGCGGCGGGCAGGCGCAGGAAATCAGCGGCACGCAGAAGCCCATCGAAGCCGGTGACGTCGCGGCGATGATGGCCTACGCCGAACGCGTGGTGATCGTGCCCGGTTACGGCATGGCGGTGGCGCAGGCGCAGCACAAGATCTGGGAACTCACGCAGAAGCTGATGGAGCGCGGGGTGAAGGTGAAGTTCGCCATCCATCCCGTCGCCGGCCGCATGCCCGGCCACATGAACGTGCTGCTGGCCGAAGCCGGCGTGCCGTACGACCTCATCGCCGACATGGACGACATCAACCCCGAGTTCCCCAACACCGATGTGTCGCTGGTGATCGGCGCGAACGACGTGGTGAACCCGGTGGCGAAGACCGATCCGGCCTCGCCGATTTACGGCATGCCCATCCTCGATGTGTCCAACTCCAAGAACACCATCGTGATCAAGCGCGGCAAGGGCACGGGGTTCGCGGGCATCGAGAACGCGCTGTTCTACCAGGACAACACGCGCATGCTCTACGGCGATGGCGCGGAGATGGCGAGTGCGCTGGTGAGCGAGCTGAAGGCGCTCGACGGCGGGCACTGAGGCGACATTGCGGTGGAGCCCTCTCCCGCTTGCGGGAGAGGGGGTGGGTGAGGCAAGGAACCTGCGTCACCGCGCCGTGCAGATCTCGCCGTTGACGAAGGTCTCCACCGTTCCGCCGGTCTTGTGCCCGCTGACGAAGAAGTAGCCCGTCGCGCCGGCGTATTCGCCGGTGCCGGACACGATCTCCTGGTACGCGGTCACCACGCCTTCCGACCCGCGCGTGGTCACGCCGGTTTCCCGCGCGATGATCGTGCCGCGGCGCGTGCGGTATTCGAACGGGCCGCTGTAGATCAGCATGTTCGGCGAAGTGGCCGGGCTGGTGGACACCGCGCTGTCGGCGGCGAAATGCGTGACGCCGCGGAAGCCGTGGCCGCCCTGCACTTCGCCCAGGAAACACGACGTCAGGCCGGCATTGCAGCCGGTGGAGGACTGGATCTCATCCAGGTCGGCGCGGATCTCCTTGCAGCGGTCTCCCGCCATCGCGGGCGCGGCGGCGATGCCCAGCAGCAGCAACATCGCAGGCTTGAGGACGGACGTGCGGACAATCTGCATTGCGGGGGTGGTGGTGCGCTTCATCTGCATTGCTCCATGCGATGCGGGCCGTCTGCGCGCACGACGGCACCGCGCGGCTCGGTGGCGCGCGCGAGCGGGGTGAAACGGAAGGGTGGCTCAGGTGCTGGCGACGAACGCGGGCACGGGCGGCGATCTCGACCATCGCCCGTCCCAGCCACGCCGCGCGAACCACGCGCATGGCCAGCCGACGAGCACGACGTGCGCGATCACGCTGCACACCGTCCAGGACGTCGGCAGCGATCCGCCGCGCGGTGACATCGAAAGCGGCACGACGACGAAGTTCATGAACGCATACAGCACCAGTCCGTAGAGCGCCCCGTAACGCCAGGGGCGATCGCGCAGCGGTGGCATGTCGCGCGCTGCGAAGGCGTACGCCAGGCCCATCGCGGCGGCGATGAGGTAATGCAGCGACAACCCGAGCATCGCCGTCGGCCAACCGCCGGTGAAGGCCGCACGCCCCAGCGCGCCGGCGGCGATGCTCTGGAGGATGCGTTGCGCCGGTACGTCGCGCAGCGCCCAGAAACTGGTCGCGTAAAGGATGTCGAACGTCCCGGCCAGCAACCCGCCGAGCACGCCCCATGCGAGTGCACGCCCCGTCATGCCACGCATGTGTCGGCCTCCCGGCGCGCCTGCGTGGCGGTCATGCCGAAGGCGTGCTTGAACGCGCGGCAGAACGCACTCTGGCTTTCGAATCCGAGCCGGTGCGTGATCGTCGCCACCGGCATGTCGGTTTCGCGCACCAGTTCCCACGCACGCGCATGGCGAAGCCGGGTGAAGTAGTCGCTCGGCGTTTCACCGAACACGGCGCGATGCAGGCGGATCAGGTGCCCGGGCGAGTAATGCGCGCGCGCCGCCAGCCATGGCACGTCGATGCTCGCGTCGTCGTCGGCTTCGACATGGCAGTGCATCAGATGGCGAAGATGCAGCAGCCGCAGCAGCGCCTGGCGACGATGCGCGAGCGTGCGGCCGCGACAACGCGGCAGGCACGCGGCGACATCGCGCTGGCGCTGGATGAGCGCCGGAATCAGCAACGCGAGCGCGGCATCGGTGTGCGCGAGTTGTTCCATCGCCTCGTGCACGCCGTCTCCCGGATCGCCTCGCCACGGCAGCGGCTCTTCATCCAGGCGCGCTTGCGCGAATGCGCCGTTCCACATCGAGGGCGCCGCGACAAGCGCCAGCCAGCGCGATTCATGCGACGCCTGCACGTTCAACACGCCGGCACGCCACAGCTGGGCTTCTCCGCCGATCAGCGTCCAGTGCGCGTCCTGTGACTGCATCACCAGCCGCCCGCGCATCGGCAGCCACAACGAGGACCAGTTCGATGGAAACTGCAACGCCGCCGCACCGCGTCCGGCGATGAAATGCCAGCCATCGGCAGGCAGTGCGTCGCCATTGGAGGGAAGCGAGAACGGCGGGACGTAGCGATGCAGCGTCATGTCGGGGCCCGGTCGGCGATTCGCCATTGGCCCCACGCTAGTCGCGCTGGCGGCGCGTTTGGAGAACCAATCCATGGCGCGGCGCAGGAGCCATTCGCGCGGGCCACGCATAGGCGCGCGCCGCCCACGACAAGCAGCGGCGCGAATGAGGTACGAGAGCTTCTATAGCCCGGGTAAGGCCGAAGGCCGCAACCAGGGAACGGTGGCCGGAAACGTCGAAACCGGGTGCGCCTGGCTTACCCGGGCTGCAAGGGCAGCGTCAGCGCATGCCGCCATACCAGCGGCGCGACATCCATGCGGCGGGAATGCCGATCAGCAGCATGTGCGCGAGCAGGCAGGCGAGGTTCCAGTCCGGCAGGAAGCGCTTGGGCGGCGCGGCGGAAAACAGCGGCACCAGGATCACGTGCAACAGCACGAACCACGCCGCGCCATAAAGCGCGCCCATCAGCAGCGGGTGTTCGCGCAGCACGCGGTAGTCGCGCGCGGCGGCGTGGTAGATGGCCACGATCATCGACATCAGCACGAAGTACACGGCCGCGCCAGCGAATGCGGTAAGGGCGCCGCCGGCGAAGGCGGCCTCGCGCCCGACGAACCAGGCCCAGATCGACTGCAGGATGCGTGCCGGTGGAGCGTCGGACTGCGCCCACCAGGCCATCGCGAACAGCATGTCGGCGCTGCCGACGGCCAGGCCGCCGAGGGCGATCCAGGCCCAGAGGGCAGGGCGCGAACGGGCCACGTGGACGCGGGGCGGGGCGAACGGGCGGGCGGTGGCTTTCATCGACGCACTCCGGCGGGCGAATGGCCCTATGAAGCCGCGCACAATTGGCACTGGCAAGGGCCAATTCAGGGGGGTTGAATGGGGCCAATCGCTTGCGGCGCATTCATCAGGGAGAGCCCGCCATGCACCTGCAGCTCGATGGTCGCGGTCCGCTCCACGCACAGCTGACCCGCGCGCTGAAAAGCGCCGTCTTCGCCGGCCGCGTCAGCGAGGGCGCACGCCTGCCGGCCACGCGCCAGCTGGCGCGCGAACTCGGCGTGTCCCGCAACACCGTTCTGGCCGCGTACGAGCAACTGCGCGCGGAAGGCTTCGTCGATGGCCGCGTGGGCTCCGGCAGTTACGTGACGCCGCCGCTGCACGATGCGCGCCCGCTGCACGCGGTGGATTCACCGCTGCCGGCGCAATCGCAGTTCGCCCGGCGCGCGCGCATCGTGCACGACCACCTGCGCATTCCCGGCCGGGCGATCCCCGGCGTGCGCTACGCCTTCCAATACGGCGTTCCCCTGATCAATCCCGCGCTGACCAGCGCCTGGGCGCGCGAACTGACCCATGCCGCGGCGTACACCTCGCCGAACTATCCGGCCTCCCAGGGCGTGCCCGCGCTGCGCGAGGCGGTGTGCGATTACCTGTCACGACGACGCGGCATCCAGGCCGAGCCGCAGGACGTCGTCATCGTTGCCGGCACGCAGCAGGCCGTCGCGCTGACCGCGCGCATCCTGCTCGATCCCGGCGACGAAGTGCTGCTGGAAGAGCCGCACTATTCGGCGATGCGCGAGGCATTGCAGATCCACGGTGCCCGGGTGTCCACGCTGGATGTCGACGAACACGGGCTGAAGGTGGACGAACTGCCATCGACGCCGCCCAAGCTGATCTGCGTGACGCCCTCGCACCAGTTCCCCAGCGGTGCGGTGCTTTCACTCCCCCGACGGCTGCAACTGCTCGACTACGCGCGCGAGCACAACAGCTGGATCCTCGAGGACGACTACGACGGCGAATTCCGCTACGACGCGCGCCCGCTCGCGGCGCTGCGCTCGCTGGACGAAGGCGATCGGGTGATCTACGTGGGCACGTTCTCCAAGGCGATGTTCCCGTCGCTGCGCCTGGGTTACCTCGTCGTGCCGGCGGGATTGCGCGGGGACTACGTCAACGCGAAGTGGCAGGACGATTTCGGTTCATGCGGCATCGAACAGGCGGCGCTGGCGCGCTTCATCGTCGACGGCGGTTTCGAACGCCACCTGCGACGCGCGTGGAAGACGCTGAAGGAACGTCGCGATGTGCTGCTGGACGGCCTGCATCGATGCAGCCGCGGGCGATTGCAGATCAACGATTCGCACGCGGGCATGCACCTGGTGGTGTGGCTCACCGATCGCAGCGCCGCCGACGGCGAGGCCTTCATCGCCCGCGCCCGCAGCCTGGGGCTGGGGTTGTATCCGATCTCGCCGTACTACCTGGCGCCGCCGGATCGCGCGGGATTGCTGCTGGGGTATTGCGGGCTGTCGGTGGCCGAAATCGAACAGGCGGTGGCCTTGTTCGAGACGTGCCTGGACGAGTTCGACGCGGGCTGAGGCGATCGCAAGGCAAAACGGGCGTCGCGCAAGCTGGATGGGTTCGCGCGCAAGGCGGAGCGTGTCGCGCGCGAACTGCATCGTGTCGTGCGCAAGGCAGAACGGTGGGCGTGCGAACCGGAGCGGGTGGCGCGCGATGCAGAACGATTCGCGTGCGGGCAGGGACGGGTTGCGCGCAAGCCGGATTGGCTTGCGGTCGGATCGGATCGGCTTGCGCTCCCGTCGGATCGGCTTGCGATCGGAGCGGATCGGCTTGCGACTGGAGCGGATCGGCTTGCGGGCGACTGCGCTCGTGTAGCCCGGGTAAGGCCGAGGGCCGCACCCGGGGATCGGTCGTGATGACGTTGAGAGTCCCGGGTGCGCTTCGCTTACCCGGGCTACAGATGCGCGCTAGCGCGACAGCCACGCCGCCACGATCAACCCGACCGCGATCCACACCGCATCCATCGCGTGGTTGGCCAGGGTGATCAGGATCCACGCGTGGTGCCAGCCCAGGCGCATCGCCGAGTCCCACGGATCCAGCCCGAGCATGCCGCCCAGCTGCGTGGCGGTGATGAACCAGTTCGACGCAACCACGATCCCGGCGGTCGCCGCGACGCCGGCGATCATGCGGCCAAGGCCCCGCTGCCAGCCGCCCAGGCGTAGCACCCAGGCGATGTCGAGTGCGCCCAGTACGGCCATCCAGCCCAGCTGGCGGCCGGTGTAGAGGCTCGCGAGCACCCAGACCGCCGTGAAACCAAAGGCGCCCAGCAGCAACAGCAGCCACGAAAACCAGGTGGCGCGGCGGGCGGGCGAGGCGGCTGGGGTCATCGAACACTCAAGCGTGGGCAGGCCGCACAGCATAGCCGGCAAGGCCGCAGGACACCTGCGCAGGCGGCGCGAACCGCATGCGGCACGCTGCGTCGCGCCGCCGTACGCGCTGTACGCGCGCGCTGCCGGTAGAATGCGCGGTCTTGTGCCGGGGCCCGGCACCCCAATCTTTCCGGCATGTATTCCCGCAGCAGCGAACCCGTCCGATTCGAGCGCGATTGCGCCGTCGTCATGGTGCCCCAGGGCGAACAGGTCACCTTGCCAGCCGGCAGCGTGGGTTACATCACGCAGGGCCTGGGCGGCAGCTACACCGTGTTTGTCGAAGGCAACCTGTTCCGGGTGGCCGGCCGCGACGCCGACGCCATCGGGAAGGAAGTGCCCGAACCCCTCGAACTTCCCGAAGGCGCCGATGACGACGCCGTCGAACAGATGGTGTGGCGCCAGCTGCGCACCTGCTTCGACCCGGAGATCCCGATCAACGTGGTCGATCTGGGACTGGTGTACGAGGCGCGGATCCTTCCCCATCCGGAAAGCCCGGACCGCCGCCGAGTAGAAGTCCGCATGACGCTGACCGCCCCGGCCTGCGGCATGGGCGACATCCTGGTCGCCGACGTGCGCGACAAGCTGGAAATGATCCCGACGGTCATCGATGCCGACGTCGAACTGGTCTTCGACCCGCCGTGGAACCGGACGATGATGTCCGAGGCGGCGCGGCTCGAGACGGGCATGTTCTAACGCGCTCAAACGCGTCCCGACGACCCGCCTTCACGCCGCCGTCATGCTGCAACGCAAAGCGCCCCGCACCGCGGGGCGTTCGCGTTTTTGATGTCCATCGGTAGCAACCTTCACATCCCGGTCGCTGAACGGTGACGGCATCCGCAGTTGCCGACTTTGCAGTAATTGCCGCTTCGATGAACGGTGGGGAGTCCGCTACATCTCGCGTTGAGTTCAGACGCGATCCGGTTTCTGGCCGGAGGCGTACCCCATCCAGTACCGGGCTGGCAGGGGGTGAAGTCCCGGCAGCTGCGCAGGCAGGGTCGCGGAACAGGGGGCGGGCGACCGCCGAGACCCCGGATTGCGTGACGCCGGGCTGTCGCAGTGTCTGCGGCACCGGGGGTGTCAGCTGGAAGAACGGTCGACCGCCTCGATGCGGCGGCCGCGAACTAGGCCGGTCGCACGGCGCCTTCGCGCGCCGGTAGTCCGGACCTTCCATCACGCAGTCCAACTTCGGGGGTTCCATCAGATGTCGAAGCAAGAACGTCGTATCCGCGCACATGCGCTTTCGATCGCCACCGCCATCGCCCTGTCGTCCGCGCTCGCCGCGCCGGCGCTCGCGCAGCAGGCCCGCGTCAACCTGTCGGGGCTGGACACCCAGACCGGAAGCGACCGCTTCATCGTGAAATACAAGGACGGCAGCGCCGAGCGCGCGAACGTCGCAACCCTGCAGAGCGCACTGAGCAGCGCGGCGAAGACCGCCGGCGTCGGCAAGGCCCTGGGCGTGCGGCATGTGCGCCGCATCGCCACCGGCGCCGATGTCGTACGCGCCGACCGCAAGCTCGATCGCGTCGAGGCCGAATCGCTGATGCGCCAGATCGCAAGCGATCCGAACGTCGAGTACGTCGAGGTCGACAAGCTCAACAAGGCCTACCTCACGCCCAACGACACGCGCTATTCCGAGCAGTGGGGTTATTCGGGCACCTACGGCATCAAGGCCAACCAGGCCTGGGACGTGACCAACGGTGCAGGCTCCGTCGTCGCCGTGCTCGATACCGGCATCACCAGCCACAGCGACCTGTCGGCGAACGTGCTGCCCGGTTACGACTTCATCATCGACACCACCGTGTCCAACGACGGCAACGGCCGCGACAGCGACCCGAGCGATCCGGGCGACTGGGTCAGCGCGAACCAGTGCGGCGGCACGCACGCCGCGCAGGCGTCGAGCTGGCACGGCACGCACGTGGCCGGCACGATCGCCGCGGTGACCAACAACGCCAAGGGCGTGGCGGGCGTGGCATACGGCGCGAAGATCGTGCCGGTGCGCGTGCTCGGCACGTGCGGCGGTTACGACTCCGACATCGCCGACGCGATCATCTGGGCCTCCGGCGGCACCGTCAGCGGCGTACCGGCCAACGCGAACCCGGCCGAGGTCATCAACCTCAGCCTCGGCGGCAGCGGCGCATGCGGCACCACCACGCAGACCGCGATCAACGGCGCTGTCTCGCGCGGCACCACGCTGGTCATCGCCGCCGGAAACGACAACACCAACGTGTCCAACGCTTCGCCGGCGAACTGCAACAACGTCATCGCGGTGGCCTCGATCACCAGCACCGGCGCGCGTTCGAGCTTCTCCAACTACGGCGCGCTGATCGACATCGCCGCACCGGGTTCGAACATCCTGTCCACGCTCAACAGCGGTTCGACCACGCCGGGCGCGGAAACCTACGCGTCCTACAACGGCACCTCGATGGCGACGCCGCACGTGGCGGGCGTGGTCGCGTTGCTGCAGGCGGCGGCGACCACGCCGAAGACGCCGGCGCAGGTGGAGTCGATCATCAAGGCGAACGTCACTGCGTTCCCGTCGACGCCGTCGCAGACGATCGGGCCGGGCATCCTCAACGCGAAGGCCGTGGTCGATGCCGCCAACGGCACCACGCCGCCGCCGACCGGCACGCTCACCAACGGCACGCCGGTGACCGGGCTGTCGGGCAGCGCCGGCACTGAGCTGCGTTACACGCTCGTCGTGCCGTCTGGCGCCACCGGGCTGAAGTTCGTCACTGCGGGCGGCACGGGCGATGCGGACCTGTTCGTGAAGTTCGGCAGCGCGCCGACCACGACCAGCTACGACTGCAAGTCCGAAGGCAGCACCAACGCCGAGACCTGCAACATCGCCACGGCCCAGGCCGGCACGTACCACGTGCTGGTGCGCGGCTACTCGACGTTCTCGGGCCTGAGCCTCACCGGCAGCTACACCACCGGCGGTGGTGGCGGCACGCAGACCTACACCAACGCCACCGACTACACGATCAGCGACAACGTCACGGTCGACAGCCCGATCACGGTCTCCGGCCGCACCGGCAACGCGCCGACCAGCGCGTCGGTCACCGTCGCCATCGTGCATACCTACCAGGGTGACCTGAAGGTGGACCTCGTCGCGCCCGACGGCAGCCTCTACAACGTGCACAACCGCACCGGCGGCAGCGCGGACAACGTCAACAAGACGGTGACGTTCAACCTGTCGAGCGAGCCGCTCAACGGCACGTGGAAGCTGCGCGTGAATGACAACGCCGCAGGCGACACCGGCTACATCAACAGCTGGTCGGTGACGTTCTGATCGGTTGATCGAAGTGCGACATCCGCTCCCGGGATCCCGGGAGCGGCCTCTCTGCCGCCACGTTTCGAAGCCCCCCTCCCGCTAGCGGGAGAGGGTTGGGGTGAGGGCACCCTGCTGAAGCGCCGCGGGAAAGGACACCCATTCACGCAGGAGACCGCATCCATGAACCGCAATGCCTCGCTTCGCGCACGGCTGGCGATCGCCGCCGGCGCCTTCCTCGTATCCGGCGCCGCATTCGCCGCGCAACCGCTGTTCCTCGGCCCCGCCCAGGTGCAGGCCGAGTCGGCGACCACCGCCGGCAAGCTCGCCGCGCGTCCGGCTTCCATGTCGCTGCGCGCGCTGCGCGCCGATCCGAACGCCGTGGCCGCGCAGAACAGCGAAATCGGCCTGGACCTTGGCCTCAACAACGTCACTGCCGTGCTGGAGAAGGCCACGGCCAATCCCGACGGCAGCCTTACCTGGATCGGCCATGTGCGCGAGACCAGCAAGGCCCGCACCATGACCGCGCGCGAAGTGCGCCATGACGAGAACAACTCGGTGATCCTCGTCCGGCACGGGCAGGGCGTCACCGGCAACGTGCGCGTGAACGGCCAGCTGTACCGCATCCGCCCGCTGCCCGACGGCAGCCACGCAGTGATCGAAGTCAACGAACGCGCGATGCCGCCGGATCACCCGGCTGCGTATCGCGACCTGCCGCAGATCAACATGGCGCCGCCGTCCGGAATGGTGGGCGCGCTCGCCATCGACCCGGGTGCGACGGCCACCATCCGCGTGCTCGTCGTGGCGACCAACGCCGCCGTGTCCGCCTACGGCGGCGACATGCAGGCGCTGGCGCAGCTGGCCGTGGCCGAATCGAACCAGGGCTACGTCAACTCGAACGTCGGCATCAACATGGAGCTGGCCGGCTACACCGCGGTCACCTACAGCGAACTGGGCATGAGCACCGACCTGTCGCGGTTCCGCGGCACGTCCGACGGCTACATGGACAGCATCCACGCACTGCGCGACAGCACCGGCGCCGACGTCGCCGTGCTGATCGGCAACGACAGTTCGGCGTGCGGCCTCGCGTCGGGCATCGGCTCCACCGCGACGACGGCGTTCGCAACGGCGTACTGGGATTGCGCGACGGGCTATTACTCCTTCGCGCATGAAATCGGCCACCTGCAGTCGGCACGCCACGATCCGGCGACCGACCCGAGCACCTCGCCGTACGCGTACGGCCACGGCTATCGCGCGCCGAACAACGCCTGGCGCACGATCATGGCCTACGACTGCACCAGCGGCTGCCCGCGCCTGAACTACTGGTCGAACCCGGACGTCACCTATGGCGGCGTCGCGATGGGCACCGCCGCCACCAGCCACAACCAGCGCGTGCTGGTGAACACGAAGGCGACCGTGGCCGCGTTCCGTGGCGGCGGCACTGGCGGCGGCACGCAGACCTACAGCAACGCCACCGACTACACGATCAGCGACAACACCACCGTCGACAGCCCGGTCACCGTGTCCGGCCGCACCGGCAACGCGTCGGCAACCTCGTCGATCAACGTCAACATCGTCCACACGTATCGCGGCGACCTGAAGGTGGACCTCGTCGCGCCGGACGGCACGCTCTACAACATCCACAACCGCACCGGCGGCAGCGCCGATAACCTCACCGGCACGTATTCGAAGAACCTGTCGAGTGAGGTGCTCAACGGCACGTGGAAGCTGCGCGTGAACGACAACGCGGCCGGCGACACCGGCTACATCAACAGCTGGTCGATCACGTTCTGAAGGTACGCCGCAGCGCGTACCCGGACGCCGTTCTCCCTGCTGCCGCGATCTCCGCGCGGCACACTTCGGCCCCGGCATTGCCGGGGCTTTTCTTGTGGGGCGGACCGGCCGTCAGGCGCTGGGTTCGAAGCGGTTCGCGTCGACGTTCTTGCGGACCTTCGACGGGTCCCAGATACGACCGTTCATGGCGATGTACACGCCCGGCGGCAGCGACTGCACGGCGCCGACGGCGCAGCCGACGTTGAATTCGGCATCCGAGCCACGGAAGCGCGCCGGGCTCAGTGCGCCGGTCAGCACGATGGTCTTGTCGGTGAGGCTCGACAGCACCTTCGCCGTTTCGACCATCGTGTCGGTGCCGTGCGTAAGCAGCACATGGCGTGCCGGCTGCGCGGCGATGGTCGCGCGGATGAGTTCGCGGTCCTCGGCGGTGATGTGCAGCGAATCCTTGCGCAGGATCGGGATCACGTTGAAGCGGAATGCCACACCCAGCTCGCGCAGGATGCCGCCGATTTGCGGCTCGCCGATCTGGTAGTCCGACTTGTCGTCGAAGTAGATCTTGTCGATCGTGCCGCCGGTGGTGACGATGCAGAGCTGATCCATCGAAGTGCGCGCGCTGTGAATTCGCCGCAATTGTAGGGCTATGCCTTCTTCTTCGCGAACCGCGCCCGCAGTCCAGGCAGGCTCGCGGCGAACACGATCACCAGGGCCAGCACGACCTCGGCCAGGGCGAAGCCGCGTTCGGCCGGACGGGACCAGGCCACCATCACGCCATGGCTGAACCATGCCAGCCCCAGCACGCCGGCCCAGAACGGGGCCGTGCGCCGACGGCGCAGCACGCCCATGGCCAGCGCCAGCGGCGGGAACGCGAAGACCAGCAGCTCGGCGACGGGAGAAGGTTTCGGCCCGAACCAGCCGATGAACAACGCCGCCAGCGCCAGCAGCGCGATCACCAGCACGTGCCGCGCGTTCATGCCGACACCTTCGCGACCAGCGTCGCCAACCGGCGGCCGAGTGCGCGCGCCAGCTGCGCTTCCTCGTCGGTCGGTTGCGGGTCATCGGAACCGCCGGCCACGTGCGAGGCGCCGTACGGCGTGCCGCCGCTGCGCGTGGTGCTCAGCGCGGGCTCGGTATAGGGAATGCCCATCAGCACGCAGCCGTGGTGCAGCAGCGGCACCATCATCGTCAGCAGCGTGGATTCCTGGCCGCCGTGCATCGTCGCGGTGGAGGTGAACACCGCGGCCGGCTTGCCCACCAGCGTGCCGCTGGTCCATTCGCCGACCAGGCCATCGAGCCAGAACTTCACCGGCGCGGCCATGTTGCCGAAGCGGGTGGGGCTGCCCAGCGCCAGTCCGGCGCATTCGGTGAGGTCGCGCGCCTCGACGTAAGGCGCGCCATCTTCCGGCACCGGCGGCGCGGCCGCTTGCGTCACCGCAGCCACCGGCGGGACGGTGCGGATGCGCGCGGACACGCCCTCGACCTCGCCGATGCCGCGTGCGATCTGCCGCGCCAGTCGCGCCACCGAACCGCCGCGGCTGTAATAGAGCACCAGGATCTCGGGCATCGCGTCCTCCTATCTGGGCCGCAAGGATAGTGGGAGAGAGGGGCGATGGGAAAAATGGCCGTGTCCGGACGTGACTCCGCCGCCCAGTCCCATCGGTTACCCTCCGCCGGATGGAGCCGCTGAATTCCCTGTACCGCTGGAGCGAACGCGCGCGCGACCGCGCCCGTGTCGGCACGTTCTTCCGCTTCCTTGCGCGGCGATTCCTCGAGGACAACCTGTTCCAGGCCTCCGGCGCGCTGGCGTACACGACCGTGTTCGCGCTGGTGCCGCTGTCGATGGTCGTCTTCGGCGTGCTGTCGGCCTTCCCGGTGTTCGGCGAGTGGAGCGACCGGCTCAGCGATTACATCTTCTCCAACTTCGTGCCCAGCGCGGCGCGCTCGGTCGAGGCCTACCTGAAGCAGTTCTCGGCCAACGCCGGCCAACTCACCACGGCGGGCGTGGTGGCACTGGTGATCTCGCTGCTGATCACGCTCAACGGCGTGGAGTCGGCGTTCAACCGCATCTGGCGCGTGGAATCGGCGCGGCCGCGCATCGGCCGCTTCCTGGTGTACTGGACGGTACTGACGCTGGGCGCGTTGATGGCCGCGGCCAGCCTGGCGCTGTCGGCGAAGTTCTTCGCGATGTCGATGTTCGAGACCGACGCCGGTCGCACGCTGCAGACGCTGATGCTGCGCCTGTCGCCGATGACGCTGGAGTTCCTGGCGTTCGCGGCGATCTACCGCGTGGTCCCGCACCGCACGATCCACTGGCGCCACGCGTTCGCCGGCGCGGCGCTGGCGGCGGTGCTGTTCGAGATCGTGAAGTGGGGCATCGGCCTGTACCTGGGCAACTTCAATTCGTACTCGAAGATCTACGGCACCCTCGCGTTCGTGCCGATCTTCCTGCTGTGGATCTACCTGAGCTGGGTCGCCATCCTGCTGGGCGCGTCGCTGGCCTCGTCGATGTCCGAGTTCCGCTACCAGCCCATCGGCATGCGCCTGCCGCTGGGCTTCGAGATCTACGGACTGCTGCGCCTGCTCGGGCGGTTCAACGAAGTGCGCAAGCAGGGACGCGGGCTGCACAGCGACGAGATCGAGGCGATGGAGCCCATGCTCACCGACGCGCTGGTGCAGCAGATGCTCGCGCAGTTGAACACCATCAACGTCGTGCGCCGCGCCGAAACCGGCGAATGGCTGCTCACGCGCGACCTGGACGAACTCACGCTGGGCGAGCTGTACGAAGCGTGCCAGCTGCGCATCCCGGTCGGCGAAGCCGTGCTGCCGTGCCGCGACGACTCGCTCGGCCGCTCGGCCATCGACGCACTCGACGAACTGCGCCTTCCCCTTCGCGAGCTGCTCAAGCGGCGCGCGTCCTCCATCCAAGCCGACGAGGTCTGACATGTCCAGCCGCGCGATCACGCGTTCCCTTCCTGCCGCCGCGCTCGCTGCCGTGATCGTCGCCGGCGTGATGCTCGCCGGGTGCCAGAAGCAGAAGCCCGCCGACACCGACCTCGCCGCGCCGCAGACACCGTCCGACACCGGTGCGCTCACGCTGCCGCAGACGGCGGACCACCCGCTCAGCGAAGGCGGCGTGGACGTGCCCAAACTCGTCATCGCCACCGTCGACGGCCAGCAGTACGACCTCGCCGCACGTCGCGGCAAGTGGGTCGTGGTGAATTTCTGGGCGACGTGGTGCAAGCCGTGCCTGAAGGAAATGCCGGAGCTGTCGGCGCTGGACGCGATGCGCGAACACGTCGAGGTCATTGGCCTGGCGTACGAGGACATCACCGCGGATGACATGAAGGTGTTCCTGAAACTGCACCCGGTGGTGTACCCGATCGCGGTCGTCGACACGTTCAATCCGCCGGCCGATTTCGCCACGCCGCGCGGCTTGCCGATGACGTATCTCATCGGGCCCGACGGCCGCATCGCCGACAAGTTCCTCGGCCCGGTAACGGCGAAGGACATCGAAGCGGCGATCGCCAAGGCCGGCGGTCCGCAAGCGGCGCCGCAGTCATGAGCGCGGCACGCTTCGTCGTGAGCGGCAAGGTGCAGGGCGTGTTCTTCCGCGCGTCCGCGCGCGATCGCGCGAACGCGCTGGGCCTGCGCGGCTTCGCGAAGAACCTGCCGGACGGCCGCGTCGAAGTGCTTGCCGCAGGCAGTGATGCGGCGATCGACGAACTCGCCGCCTGGCTGCGCGAAGGGCCGCCCATGGCGCGCGTGGACGATCTGGAGCGACTGCCCGCGCGCGACGACGAGGCCGGCGAAGGTTTCAGCGCGATCTGAGCACGCTCGCCCGTTCGAGTTTGTGACGCCTGCTTTCACGATTCCTGCCGGACACTGACCGCGACGGCCGAAAGGTCGGCACGGGTCGAGGAATCGCTCATGGACGAGGCTGCTGGGCACGGCATTGCACGGTGGAAGCGGCGTCATCGCCTGGCATGCGGCATTCGCACCGCCCTCGGGTCGGCGAGGCTGGCAGGGACGGCGCTGATGGGAACCGTGCTGCCAGGCACGATGCTCCTGGCCTTTGCCCCCTCGGCGTTCGCCATTGGCCCCGGCCCGGTCGCAGGACCGGTGAATGTCACCAGCGGCACGGTGCAGGTCGTGGCCGACACCGTGGTCACGTCCACCGCGTCCAACCCCGGTGCGGACGTCACCGGCGGCACCCTCGACATCGACTCCAACGCCGGCGCATCGCCGGCCCTAATCCGCTTCATCACCGCCAGCGGCAATGCGCTGCAGGCCAGTGGCACCGGCGTCATCAACGCGCGCAGCAACTTCGCGGTGACCACCACCAGCGGGCACGCGGCGCTGGCCAATGCGGGCGGCACGATCTTCCTCAACGGCGGCAACCTGGTGGGCAGCGGCGGCGGAGGCGGACTGATCGCGCTCGGCGGGCGCATCGATGCGACCAGCGTGGCGTACTCGAACAACACCACCAGCGCATCGAACGGGCAGGGCGCCATCGCCGACAGCGGCGGTACCATCAACCTGCTGGGCAACGTCGCCCTCGACACCGCGGGCAACCAGGCCGTCGGCCTCGGCGCGGGGACGAACAGCACCATCAACGTCACCGGCCCGGCAATCGTCACGCTGCGCGGAACGAATGCCATGGGCATCTATCTGCACGACGGCGGCCAGGTGAACCTGCCCACCGGCATGGCGATCAACCACTACGGCACGGGCAACGTGGGCGTGACGGTCGACAACACGACCGCGTCGCTCGCCAGCGGACTGACGCTCAACTTCAACACCTTGCCCGCGTCGGTGAGCACGGGCGCCAACTCCAGCATCGGCGTCGTGGCGGCGAACAACGCCAACGCCACGTTCGAGAACCTGACCGTGGCGGGCGCAGGCGTCGGCGGCGGTGTCTGGGCGATTTCGGGCGCCACGTTCGGCAACGGCAGCACCAGCGCGGATGCGACGGTCACGCTCAACGGCACGAACACCATCACGCTCGGCGATGTCTACGTCAGTTCCTCCGAAACGCACGTTCCGGCCTATCGCATCCTGACGAGCGGGACGCTCGCCAACGCCAGTCCGTCGCTGGCGGTGTCGTTCACCAACAGCTTCGGAACCCCGCATGCGGCATTGCGCGCCAGCACCGGTGTCTTCGGCGGCACGGCCGACGCGCAGGCGCTCATCACCAGCAACGGCACAAGAATCACAGTGCCGACCATCAACGGCATCGGCGCCTACGCGGGACAGAACGGCGCCGGCGACAGCCGGATCGTGTTGAACAACAACACCGTCAACACAACCGGCTCCCAGTCGCGCGGACTGATGGTGGTCTCCAACGGCACCATCACCGCGAACGGCACGGCGGTGAACACCTCCGGCGGAAGCGCGGCGCTGCGGCTGGAAACCTTCACCGCACCGGGCACGATCAACCTCACCAACAGCACCGTGCGCGCGACCGGCGCCGGCACGCGCGGCGTTTCATCTACCGCGCTGGGATCGGCGAACCTCAACCGCGTGACGATGAGCGCTGGCACGCTGTCGAGCGAGCTGGGAACCGCCATCGTCGCCGATGGCCTGTTCGACATGGCGATGTCCAATGGTGCAAGCGTCAGTACCGACGGCGCCTATCTGCTGTATGCCGTGGCGCGCACGAGTGGAACGCAGACCGTGTTGAACCTCGACGCCACCGGTGCGAGCCGGCTGCGCGGCAACGCCTACGCAGACGCGGGGGCGGAAGCGAACATCGACCTGGTCGATCGCTCGCAATGGACGGGCGCGGCGTACCGGGTCCATGACGTATCGGTGGATGCGACGAGCCAGTGGACCGTCACCTCCGATTCGATGCTCACCAACGATCTGACCAACCACGGCGTGGTGGCGTTCGCGCCACCGGTGGGCGGCAACTTCAAGGTGCTGTCCACGCGCAACTACATCGCGGGCAGCGGATTGGTCGCGATGAACTCCTACCTCGGCGGCGATGGCTCGCCGTCGGATGTGCTGATGATCGACGGCGGGCAGGCGACGGGCAGCGCGGCGTTGTCGATCGCCAACGCCGGTGGTCCGGGCGCACTGACGGCCGGCGACGGCATCCTCGTGGTGGATGCGGTCAACGGCGGCGCGACCGCCACCAATTCGTTCGCATTGTCGACGCTGGTGCTGGCCGGCGCTTACGAATACACCTTGCAGCGCGGCAGTCGCGACGGTTCCAGTCCGTCCAGCTGGTACTTGCGCTCCACGGTCGACTGCACGATCGATCCTTCCAATCCCGGCTGCGACGTGCCGCCGGATCCACCTCCGCCCGACCCGCCGACGCCACCGGAC